>Ga0307477_10000012_pt1 | contig 302515 bp, 249 predicted proteins | sample atmos_gasesECM2C_FD_203316 | JGI IMG/M metagenome (GOLD analysis project Ga0307477, IMG submission 203316) | Hardwood forest soil microbial communities from Morgan-Monroe State Forest, Indiana, United States - atmos_gasesECM2C_515 | ecosystem: Environmental > Terrestrial > Soil > Temperate...
AGCAGTCACCGGTGACGGTCACACTCCCCAGCGTGACCGTCACGCAGCGGTCCCGGGTGACGGTCACGCCCCCCTCCCCGGACCCCTCCCCCCACCCGTCCCCGTCCTGGAGCAAAGAGAGTTTTCTATCGCGCCGGCGCGCGAGGCGGCGGCCGCGAGCCGCGCGGCGAGGAGCCGCGGCGCCCGCGGCGGCGCCGGCGGCGCCTGGGAGGGTCGATGAGAGCGCTCGCGGCGTGTCTCGAGGACCTCGCCCTTCGCCCCCTCGGTCTCGAGGGCGAGGCGCCGGAATGTTGCCAGTGCGGCCGGCCCGAGTACGGCCTGGTCGATGGTCTCTGCACCGCCTGCGAGCGGGGCGGCGGGGCGGCGAGAAGCGCCGAGGAGTGGATCGCCGCGGCGCTCGCGGACCGGGCGGGAACGCTCGCGGCGTTGGGCGTCCCGCCCAAGTATCGCGAGCTCTTCGAGGAGCCGGAGCGCTGGCCGTGCGACGCAAAGGTGGCGCTCGACATCGCCGCCTGGCAGGGCATCCCCTGGTCGGTCTTTCTCACCGGCAATACGGGCGTGGGGAAGACCTTCCTGGCGACGGAGCTGCTCTGGCGCAACCACGTGCAGCCCTCCGGCGCACGCTCGGCTGGCTTCGTCCGGGCGTCCCGGGTGCCCGGCCTGGTCTTCGGCGGCGCCCGCGTGCGCCAGCTCGAGGTCTTCTCGCTCTTCGACGTCGAGGTCCTGGTGATCGACGAGGTGGGCATAGGCCACCCGGGAGGGGGCTGGGAGGCGCTCGACGAGGTGATCGGCCAGCGGTGGGAGCTCGAGCTCCCGACGATCGTCACCTCGCGCTGGACGTTGCCGGAGATCGCCGCGGAGGCGGCGAGCGCCGCGGACCGCCTGGCCGAGGGGCTGGTGGCGACGGTGGAAGGGCGATCGCGCCGGCGGCCGCCGGAGTACGTAGCCGGCCTGGCGCGATTCGAGCGCCGGACGGGTAGAGGTCTCACGAAGGGCCTCGGTCGGCAATCCTGCCCCGAGGTGGTTCAAACGAAGGAGACGGCATCATGAAGAAGCGCACGATCGTAGGAAAGCTCCAGGACCAGCTGGCCGAGGAGGTCAGCGCGTCCGATCTCCGAGTGGTCGGCGGAGGAAAGATCACGATCACTCAGGGCGGCGGGGGCCACGTCATCGTCGTCGGAGACGTGGCCTGCTAGCGGCCTGACCGCCCGCGGCGGCCGTCATCCCTGGACGGACAGTCGGCGGTCAGCGAACGTCGACAGGAAGGCCCAGGAGCAGCCCCCGCGGGCGGGTCCACCCCGGACCGATCAGTGGGAAGACGCAGTTTGCTGCAGATCAATACGGAGCTTGGATCGTGCCTGGAAGAGTGATGATCCTGTCAGTGCCGCAAGACACCCACGCGCATGCGATGTGCGAGGCGATCGAGCGCAAGGGCGGCGAGGTCGCGGTCTACTACACGACCGACTTTCCGGAGCGGCTGGGCCTCTCGATCCGCCCGGCGCGTCGAAGCGCGGCGCTCGCCGCGCATGATCCGCTGCGCAGGGAGCTCGGAGCGGAGTGGAGCGCCGTCTGGCTGCGGCGGACGTGGTTTTCGACGGCGCCGGCGGCATTCGAGGAGAGCGATCGAACGATCATCGAACGCGAGTGCCGGCAGATGCGCCGGAGCTTCCTCGCCCTGCTTTGCCCGGCGGCATTCTGGGTCAACCCGCTCCACCGCCAGGAGCCGAGCAAGCCGGCACAGCTCGTCGCGGCGCTGCAAGGCGGATTCCAGGTTCCGCGGACACTCGCCAGCAACGATCCGAGCGAGATCCTGGCCTTCGTGCGGGCGGCACCCGGGCAGGTCGTGTTCAAGACCTTCTGCTCGCTGGCGCCGACGACGGTCGTCTCCGAAGAGATGCTCGCCGAGCCCGACCTGCTGCGGTGGACGCCTGGGATCTACCAGCACTACGTCGAAAAGAGCTACGAGGTGCGCGTGACGGTCGTCGGCAGCCGAGTCTTCGCGGTTCGCATCAACTCGCAGGCGACCGCTCGCGGGAAGGTCGACTGGCGGGAGGCACAGCGCAGCCCCGGCGGCAGGCCGAGCGATCTGACCCTCGAGACCGTGGCGCTCCCGCGTTTCATCGAGGGTTGCTGCCAACGGCTGATGCGACACCTCGGGCTCGTCTTTGGCACGATCGATCTCATTCTGACGCCGACGAAAAGGCACGTCTTTCTCGAGGTGAATCCATCGGGTCAGTTTCTGTTCGTGGAGGCTGAAACGGGTGTGCCCGTTCTCGACGCCCTGTCGCAGATGCTTCTCGAAGGGCGGAGAGACTATGCGTGGGACTCGGGCTCGCCAAGCGTTCGGTTCGATTCGGCCTTCGAGGGAGCAGTAGAGGCGCGACAAGCGAAGGCCATGGCGGAGCGTGAAGCGGATACCCGGCCATGATGATGAGCGAGAAACGGGTGTTGTGGCGAGCTGGGACGAAACCCGGGCAGGGAGCTTGGCGGACCTGGGCGCGACTTACACGGGGTTTGTGACGAATGGCTGGGGCAAGCTCGGAACGCGCGATTGAAAGCCTCTCGGGTGCACTGGACGCCATCCTCGAGTTGTCTGGCGCAGGTCGCGTCGTCGAGGCCTGTAATCACCTGTCGGCCGTGCTCGAGAAGGCGAGCGAGCCGCCGCGACGCGACCTGCCGCAGGGCGTCCGGCCGGATGTGCACCGCCTCATTGCGCTGCTGACGCTGTCGCCGTGGAGCGAAGTGCTTCGCTGGGCGGCATCTTTCGAGGTGGACCTCCGCGATCTCGTAGAAGCCGAGGTTGCTTATGCGGAGCGGGTCACGATGAAGACGGCTCAGAGGTGGCGGAGTGATGGCGATGGCCCGCCCTACCGCAACGAGGTGGGCGTTCGCTATCCCGTGGCGTGGTATTGGGAGTGGCGGCACAAGGGCCGACAGACGATGACCGCGCAAAAAATGACGCGCGGCCGCCGGCGGCTTTGAGGGTCGGATCAAGCGGAGCGCCGCCGTTGCCCCGTGCCGCCGCGCGCTGCGCCTCGCCGCCGCGGTTAGGCGCCAGAGTCCCGGCGATGGCCGCGCCAAGCTCGGCAACCAGGCCGCAGGCCGAGTCTCTCGGCCATGGTAACCAACTCGGGCAGGGAGTCTGCCCGCATCTTCTTCATCATCTGACCCCGATGCGCCTTGACCGTGACCTCACTGATGCCAAGTTCGCCGCCAACCTGCTTGTTCGACAGGCCCGAGACGACCAACGCCATCACCTCGCGTTCGCGTGAGGTGAGTGACGCGTAGGCGCTTCGCAGCACTCGCATTTCTGACTCCTGGCGCACCGCCGTGCGACTTCGCTCGATGGCTCCGCCGATGGCATCCAGCAGCACGCCATTCGTGAACGGCTTCGTCAGGAATTCGACGGCTCCGGCCTTCATCGCTTGGACGGTCATGGGCACGTCGCCGTGGCCCGTGATGAAGATGATCGGCATGTCCGTGCGCTCGGCAAGGCGTTGCTGCAGTTCCAGCCCGCTGAGGCCCGGAAGTGTCACGTCGAGCACGAGGCAGCATGGCACGGTAGGGCGTGGGCGGGACAGGAATTCCAGTGCCGACCCGAACGTCTCGGGCTGCCAGCCTGCGGCTTTGATCAGCAGCTCCAACGATTCGCGCACGGAGACGTCGTCGTCAACGACGAAGACGATGGAAGTGGCATCGGACATCTAAGTTTCCTCGACTTCGCCCGCTTGCGGGGCGGGCTGAGAGGATATGATAGCGACCGATGAATCCGCTCTTAGCATTGGGATGATTACCTCGTTCCAAGCGCCTTGGTAAGTGCCTCGAGCAACGCATCGTCGCTGAAAGGCTTGAACAGGCACTCTGTAGCCCCCAGGCCTAATAGGCGCGGACGGACACTGGTGTCACCATGCGCGGTGATGAAGACAATCGGAATCGCCTGCCGTCGGCGTGTCAGCTCTTGTTGCAGGTCTGGCCCCGACATGCCGGCCAATGCGATGTCGAGAATAAGGCAGTTGCTCTGGCTGACGAACTCCGACGCGAGGAACGCCTCGGCCGAAGGAAATGCCTGGACGGCGAAGCCGAACTGCCGCAGCAAGTCCGGCAGCGACTCGAGTACGGACGGGTCATCGTCGACGACCGACACCAGCGAACCTTGGACCATCACGAGTTGCTCATGGCGCGAGCCGCTTCCGTAGTGCGTTCTGGAACGCGAGGAATGGAAAAGGCAAATGTCGCGCCGGGCCCGTCATTCGATTCACCCCAGAGACGGCCACCGTGCCTTTCGATGATTGAACGGCTGACAGACAGGCCGATGCCCATTCCACTGCTCTTGGTGGTATAGAAGGCTTGAAAGAGCTTGTCCATCAGGTGGGCCTTGAGGCCGATCCCTACATCTTGCACGGTCAGACGCACCCGATCGCCTTCGTCACGTGCAGTTCGGATAAGGAGTTGCCGCCGACCCTCGTCTACACCAGCCATCGCGTCGGAAGCATTGCGGAGCAGGTTAAGGATGACCTGCTGAAGCTGGACACGATTGGCAGTGATGAGCGGCAGATCGTCGGCGAGCTCCGCCCGGAGCAACACACGATGCCTCTGGAGGTCGCTCATGGACAACGCGATCACCTCGCGCGTCGCGTCGTTCAAGTCCATCGATTCCGTCGCAAGATCTTTTCCAGCGAAGAGCGCGCGCAATCGCGCGATCACATCGGACGCTCGGTGGGCGTCGCGAATCGTTCGCCGCGCCGTTTCGCACGCACCGGCGACGTCTGGAGGGTCAGCGGTCAGCATGCGCAAGCACGTGCCGGCGTTGGTCATGATGCCTGACAGCGGCTGGTTGACTTCGTGGGCGATCGATGCCGTCAGTTCGCTCATCGTGGTCACCCGCATCATGTAGGCGAGCTTCTCTTGAGCATGGCGCAGCTCCTCTTGCGCCTGTCGCCAATCGTGCATGTCCACGACCGTGCCGTACCACTTGAGGATGCGCCCGTGTTCATCCTGTAACGGGCGCGCGCTTGTCAGACACCATCGATAGGTGGCATCTGCGGCGTGGAACTTGCGCACCTCGACATGGAACGCAGCCCCGGTTCTGATGCAGGACAGCCACTCCTCCATTGTTCGCTCAAGATCGTCGGGATGGAGAACCTTCGTAAACCCGTCACGACCCATGACCTGTTCGGCGTCGAAACCGGTGTATTCAAGGAACCGCGGGTTGCAGTAGTCGATCGCTCCCTCGGGCGTGGCGCTCCAGAGCATCACAGGAATGGTCTCGGTCAACCGGCGCAGGTTACGTTCGCTCTCAAGTAGTCTTGCTTCGGCCTGTTTGCGAGCCGTGATGTCACGCGCGACGCCCAGTTGCGCGACGACGTCATTGTCGATGCGCAGTGGGGCTGCGCGCGTCTCCAGATGGCGACACTCGCCGTCTATCCCGACGATGTCAAACTCGAGGAAGCCCTTCTGCCCTGCGCACACGCCCTCGTTGAACGCACGATAGCGCTCGCGATCTTCCGGCGTAACGAAGTCGTAGAAGTTCCGCCCAAGCATGAACTCCACGGACGGTGCGCCCGCCATCTCAGCGCCGGCGGCATTCACGCTCAATAACGTTCCGTCGCGGGCAATCACATGTACGCACTCGGGCGTCGTCTCGACGATGGCCCGCAGGCTCGCTTCACTGTGCCTGAGCGCGTCGTCCGTGCGTTTACGTTCGTCTATGTCGGTAAGCAAGCTGTACCAACGGAGAATGGCCCCGCTGGCGTCCCGACGGGGAAGGCCGCGAACCTGGAACCAACGATACGCCCCGTCGAAGCGTCGGATGCGCGCCTCGAAGTCATATGGGTCACCCGATACGATCGCTTGGGTGAACACCCCGAGCGCGCGAGGGAGATCCTGTGGATGAACCGTATCTCCGGTTCCCCATTGCTGCAATTCCTCAGGTGTACGACCGCAGTATTCGAGCAGTTGGTCGTTGGCGAAGTCGACGCTACCCGTAGGTGTCAAGACGGCGACCAGACCCGGAATGCTGGCCAAGCTCAGGTGTGCATCGTGGTCTCGGGCGCGTCGCGCTGCTTCTGTCCTCCGGCGTTCCGCGACAAGTTCCTTCTTCAACGCTTCATTGGCTTCTGTTAGTTCTCTGGTCCGCTCCGCGATGCGCTGATCGAGCTCCTTGGCGAGTCGCTTCTGTCCGCTCATGGTGCAGTCCTCGATACGTCTCGTCGGCAACGAGCCTATCCCTCGTGACGTCTATACGCCGGGAGCATACGTCAGGATGCAGGCCATCGTCCATGGGACTTTAGTATTGGGTGGTTGCCGATACGTTCGTCCAATGGATTGCCAGCGCGCCACGCGCTGTAATTTAGACATGAACGCCCGATGCACCGTGTCGGGCCGCCGTAGCCTCCAAGTGCTCGCAACTGCGCTGCTGCCGGTATGCGCAGCGGCGCGGCGTGCCAGCGACGCCATGGTCAGTTGCCATTGCATCGTACAACGACGTCCCAAATCGAGGAGACCACGATGGGAATGATTACTGTCGGCAAGGAGAATACCACATCTATCGACCTCTACTACGAAGATCATGGCACAGGCACTCCCGTGGTGCTCATCCACGGGTGGCCCCTCAACGGAGCCTCGTGGGAGAGACAGACCGCGGCATTGCTGCAGGCCGGCCACCGTGTGGTCACGTATGACCGTCGCGGCTTCGGCAGGTCGAGCAAGTCCGCGGTCGGATACAACTACGATACGTTCGCAGGCGATCTCGATGTGGTGCTGACGACCCTGAACCTGCAAGATGTGGCACTCGTCGGGTTCTCGATGGGGACGGGTGAAGTGACGCGCTACATCGGACATTACGGCACGAGGCGTGTGCGGAGGGCGGTGCTGATCGGCACCCTCGGGCCAAACCTGGTCAAGGCGCCCGACAACGTCGAGGGGGTCGATCGGAGCGTATTCGAGGGCATCAAGAACGCCATCCGTGCGGACCGGGTGGCCTTCCTTTTCGACTTCTTGAAGAACTTCTACAACTACGACGTGACCGGCGCCAAGCTCGTGAGCGAACGCGTGTTGGAGGACAACTGGAACGTGGCCACGGGTGCGTCGGCGATTGGAACGCTGCAATGCGTCGACGCCTGGGGAGAGGACTTTCGGCAGGACATCGCGAAGAACACGATCCCCACGCTGATTATCCACGGTGACGCCGATCGCATCCTGCCAGCGGACGCGACGTCACGCAGGCAGGCTAAGCTGATCAAGCACGTAAAGGTCGCCGAGATCGCCGGCGGTCCACACGGCCTGTGCTGGACGCACGCCGATCGTGTGAACGCCGAATTGGTGCCCTTCTTGGCGTGAGTGATGGGGGCGCGCATCTCGGAAGACGTCATCGACACACCTATCCGTATGTGATCCGACGTCCTCTCTCGAGATGCACCTACTGATCGTAGAGCCGGCGGCGTCAGAGAGTCCGACGTTGGTACTTCGCACTCCAGTCGCTCACGGAGCCTGCGATCGCTGAGACGTCGTCGAGCAGTGACTGCAGGAATGCCGTGGCATCAGTACAGGTGGAAAGACCCGCGCTCTGGCCGGCCCACAGCGGCAGCCACTCCGACCGGCCGGCGGCCTCTGCCGCGAGGGACAGCTTTCTGACGAGCTCACGCTGGCGCGGGTAGGGAAGAATCTCGCGGGCCAGCTCGTTGAATTCGCGCAATAACCGGTTCTCGATGCCGCGGGCGAGCCGTCCTGTGAATCCCCTCGTCAAGGCGGTATGTCCAGCGTTTCGGCCGAGCAACGCTTCACGGTGGAGGTGACCTGCTCCGGATTCCCGGCATGTCAGAAACACGGTTCCCATCTGCACGCCTTCAGCGCCCAGCGCGAGCGCGGCGACAACACCTCGGGCGTCGCCGACGCCGCCCGCGGCGATCACCGGCAGGTCGACCCGACTGACGATACGCGGGACAAGAGAGAAGGTCCCGGTCAACGAGTCTTCCGCAGCGCGCAAGAAGGATCCTCGATGGCCACCGGCTTCGAAGCCCGACGCCGCGATGACGTCGACGCCAGCCTCCTGGAGGGCCACCGCCTCGTCCGCCGTTGTCGCAGTTCCGATCGTGACAATCTTTCTGCGACGACACTCGTGCAGGACCTCGGCCGGTGGAATCCCGAAAATAAAGCTGAAGACAGGAACGTTCGCGTCGAGCACCACCCGCACCTGATCATCGAAACGCGCTGGCACGTACGGTGTATAGGTCGGCAGCGGGACGCCAAGGGCCGCGAAATGATCGCGGAGTGGGAGTAGGCTCCGGCTAAGCGCGGCCTCATCTGAAGTGCGTGCACCCTCATCTTCCATCGACACCCACAAGTTCACCGCGAACGGTCTTGAAGTCAACGCGCGAATGTCGTTGATGACGCCGCTGATCGCGTCGGGTGACAGCGAGAGGGCGCCAAACGATCCGAGGCCTCCGAAGTTCGACACCGCGGCGGTCAACCGCTGCGAGGACAGCCCTCCAAGTGGCCCCTGAACGACGGGGTAATCGATGGCCAGCATTTCTGTGAGGCGATTGCGAGGCCAGGATGAAGGCATCGGGCAATTCCTCCATTGATTCAGTCACGCCCAAGCCGGTCGACTCTATCAGACGATCGTGTTGGGGGGGGGCGCGCCGGACGATACCATCGTCCAATGGATTCACGGTGTTGCAACCTGTCTAATCCTGTTGCGGGGGGGCAACGCCGATGAACACGCGTCCGCTGATGACGCTGCAGGTGAAGGTCGGGCACGTACTGGATGTCGGCGCGGTGCCGTATGGCACGCGCCGGATTGCGCCGCTGGCCGGAGGAAACTTCGAAGGTCCTCGCCTTCGGGGAAGTGTGCTGCCAGGCGGCAGTGGCGACTGGCTGCTACTGCGCCCGGACGGCGTGCTGGAGTTGGACTTTCGCGCAACCCTCCGAACCGACGACGGCGCGCTCATCTCGATGAAATCGTTTGGCCTGCGCTACGGGCCGCCCGAGATCATTGCGGCGCTCGGTCGCGGTGAGACGGTGGATCCTTCGACGTACTACTTCCGGACAATGCCACGCTTCGAGACCGCGCACTCGGGCTACTCGTTCCTGAACCGCCTGATCGCCGTTGCGACCGGCGACCGCCGCGCGGAAGGTCCGGTCTACACGATTCATGAGGTGCTGTGACATGACCGTGTCGCTCAATGCACGTCCGCTGATGATCCTTCGTCTCGAGACGTCGCCGATTCAGGCGGTTGGCTCGACGCCAGAGGGCACGCTGACGATCTTTCCCGTCATGGGCGGTTCGTTCGAGGGCGAGCGGCTTCGCGGCAAGGTGCTGGCAGGAGGCGGCGACTGGGTCACCGCCCGAAGCAACGGCATGATGACGCTGGACCTGCGGGTTGCACTCGAGACGGACGAGGGCAGCCTGATACACATGATCTTCACCGGCATCCGGGACGACGCGAACGGCTATTTCCGCACGGTCCCGCGTTTCGAAACGGCCGCCCCCCGGTACGCGTTTCTGAACCGGCTGCTCGCCGTCGGAACCGCCGAGATTCGCCCTGAGGGGCCCCTTCACCTGATCGAAGAGATTCTCTGAAAGGAAGGCAGTCATGTCATCCACAAGAACAGCAATCGTGACTGGGGCGTCGCAAGGGATCGGTGCGGCGTTGGTCGACGCGCTTTTGAACGCCCGCTATAACGTCGTTGCTACGTCACGTCAAATCCATCGGTCTCTGGCGGCATCATCGAATCTGATCCTCGTCGCTGGTGATATCGGAAAGAAAGAGACGGCCACCAAGGTCATCGCGGCAGCAATGGAGAACTTCGGACGAGCTGACCTTCTGGTGACCAACGCGGGCATATTCTCCACCAAGCCCTTTACCGAGTTCACAACGGATGACTTCAATGCCCTGGTCTCGACGAACCTCCTCGGCTTTCTCTATATCACGCAGCTTGCGGTGGAGCAGATGCTCAAACAGCGGTCCGGCGCTGTGGTGAGCATCACGGCCGCGCTCGCCGACCAACCGATCGCCGGAGTGAATGCGGCGGTCCCAATGATCACCAAGGGCGGACTGAACGCCGCGATCAAGAGTTTAGCCATCGAGTACGCCAAGGACGGCATCAGGTTCAACGCGGTAGCACCCGGAATCGTGGACACACCAATGCACAGCGACGGTTCGCGAGAGTTTCTGAAGACGTTGCAGCCAATGGGAAGGATAGCGCACGTAAATGACATCGCTGACGCCGTGTTGTACCTCGCGCACGCAGGCCAGGTCAGCGGAGAGGTGCTCCATGTCGACGGCGGCTCCCACTCTGGTCGCTGGTAGCGTGCAGAGAATCACACGTCGTGCTCTGCTAACCACCGTTGGTGCTCTGTGGCGGGCGTGTTGCTTGCCGCGCGCGAGCGTCTCGAGCAGCGTCACGAGCTTCTCGCCGTTCCCGGGACCGAGCTCAATGAGCGACGAGAGCGCTGGCAGGCGCGCGTGATCTGGCGCGCGTGTCGCCTCACCAACGCGTGCTCCAGCCGCGTGACGTGGTACCACGGCAGCCGGCAGATCGCCTCGAAGAGCGTCGACCCGAGCTCGTCGTAGAGATAGCGCGACGGCAGCTGACGCGGCGTCAGCGACAAGTAGTAGGAGACGTCTTCAGCGGAACTGACGATGGTCGAGCCCGGGGGGCGTTCTCAGTTCATCGGCCTGCGACATCAGTTGTTCAGGAGCGCGTCGTCCGGACAGCAGTAGGCCAGCGCTCGCCGGGCTTAGCCGACGCGATGACTGGTGCCCCACTCTCGCCAGCCGGTGAGCATTCGACCGTCGTCTATTGCGCGTCTCGAAGCGCCGCCTCGAGGATGGCGACATCCTGATCAACGGTTCCTCCGCTGACGCCGATGCCGGCGACCCGTTGCCCCTCGCGGCTGACCGGCGCACCGCCGCCCATCGCGCAATAGCGGCCACCAGCGACCGTCATCAGCGGGAAGAGGTCCTGGCCGGGCTGCACGAGCGGAAGTAAGTCGGCCGTTCGCATCCCCACCAAGGCCGAGGTGTAGGCCTTCCGCTCGGAGATCTCGAGCGCGAAGACTGGCGCGCCGCTCATGCGGTGCGTGAGGATGACATTGCCATGCGTGTCGATTATGCAAACGGCGACCGGTACAGCGGCGCGCGACGCAGCAGCTTCAACGCGATCGGCGATCGTCTTTGCTAGGGCGAGTAAGTCCATGATGGAAGTCCTTTCAGGAAGGTGCGCAGCGCACGTTAGCGACCGAGGCGACCCAGATAATCGCCGAGGCGATCTTCGGCCTCTCCTGGCTTGTGAAAGCCCAGTGCGAACAGGGTCTTGATTCTCGCTTGTGCGGCCGGCCGCGCAATCGAGGCCATGCAGGCGTCCCAACCGGCCGCGATTTCTACATCTGGCGGCAGACTGGCGTTCACCAAGCGCTTCGTGTTGGCGATCGCCCACTTATCGAACCCGGCGATGCGAGTCGCCAGTGCGTCGACGAACCCGTCGAGCTCGGCGTCCGGCAGCGCCCGGTTCACATAGCCGTAGGTCTGGGCCAGCTCTCCCCCAATATCGTCCGAGCTGAGAACCACCTCCAGCGCGCGTCCCCGGCCAATCAGCCGCGGCAGCCTCGCCATAGGGCCGCCGCCAGCGACCAGGCCGACGCCCACTTCCCACTGCGAGAGCACCGCCTTTTCGCGACTGGCGAACGTCATGTCGGAGGCGAGTGCGATCTCGCTGCCGTTCCCGGTCGCGCGTCCTCTGATCAAGGCGATCGACACAACCGGCGCGCGCGTGAGGCGCACCAGTATGTCCGGCCACGCCTCGAGTCCTGTGGGCCCTGGCGGAATCCGTTTGAGGTCCTCGAAATTGGCGAGGAAGTCGCTGTGGTTCAGGAAGAAGCCTTCGACGGCGCTGTCAAAGATCACAACCTTGACCTGCTCGTCGTCTTCGATGGCCGTCATGATGTCCCTGAATTCCTGGACAAACTGTGGACCCATCACATTGAGCGGCGGATTGTCGAATGTGATCCGCCAGCAGGCAGGGGACGATGGCCTGAGCCGGATTTGTGCCGTCTTCGTTGTCGCGTTCACCTGACCCTCCTAGAGCAAAGACGATTCGGAAACAGGGCCGCGTCGCTCGTGCTACCTGTTGGCTTCGCAGCGGCCCCGCTCGGTGCGCCGCGACGAATGCTCTCGTCGGGCGCCCACGTGCCATTAAACGAGATCGCCGGAGCCGAATCTATTGGACGTTGGTATGGATCGCGTGTGTCGCTTGACGATGCAGCGCCCGCAGAAGTTAAGCAGCTTGCGGAAAGCGTCCAAGTTGACCGCCGCCGCGCGACGAATGGTCGCTGCGAACCACCGCGTCAAACGGGCTCTTTGTCGGGGCGACAGGAGCGACTGTCAGCTCCAGCTCAAGCGCTCCCCGGAGCGAGTGGCTTTAAGTTGCCCCAGTACGGTCGGGATCAGTTCTGAGACGGTAGGGTGGATATGCACGGCTCGTTGGAGTGTGGGGTAGTTCGTTTTCGCGTACATGGCATCGAGGATCCCGTGTATCGCCTCGTCGCCTTCGCTCCCGAGGATCGCGGCGCCGAGGATTGCCTGCGTTTCGGCGTCGACGACGACTTTCATGAAGCCCAATGTCTCGCCCTTCTCGACCGCACGGGCGACCTGAGTCATCGGGCGGGACCCGATCAAGAGCCGCTTGCCCGTGGCCCGCGCCTCGGCCTCGCTCACCCCGACGCGACCGAGTGGCGGATCGATGAAGAGGGCGTACGCGGGGATGCGGTCGCTGACGCCGCGGTTTTCACCATCGAGTAGATTGCCCGCGACTATCTCGAAGTCGTTGTAGGCGGTGTGGGTGAACGCCCCCATGCCATTGCAATCGCCCAGCGCCCAGACGCCCGGCGCGGTCGTCTGCAGGGCGTCGTCGACCAGGATGTAGCCGCGTCTGTCGACCTCGACACCCGCCGCTTCCAACCGAAGATCGTTGGTGTTCGGACGGCGGCCAACGGCCAGGAGCACGTGCGATCCAACGATCTCCGACGCTCCGACCTTGCAGTCAACGCCGACGCAGATATCGGCGCCTCGGGACTCGACCCGAATGCATTCGGCAGCCAACCTGACCTGGATGTTCTCAGCTTCGAGGATGGCCTGAACCGCGGCCGAGATGTCCGAGTCCTCGCGCGGGATCAGTCGCGGGCCCATTTCGACGACAGTGACCTCCGCCCCGAACCGCCGATAGATCTGGGCGAACTCCAGTCCGACGTAGCTTCCGCCAACCACCACTAGATGCCGGGGCAGCTCATCGAGCTCGAGCAGGCTCGTGTTGGTGAGGATTGGCACCTGACCGACGCCCGGCAGGGCGGGAACGTTCGCCCGGCCGCCCACGTTGATGAAGACCTTGTCCGCAGTTAGGACGTCATCGCCGACCCTGATCTGGCGCGCCGATTCGAAGCGAGCGTGCCCATTGTAGACCCTGCAGTTGGGCTGGGCCCTTATCAACTGCTCGACGCCTTCGCGCCGGGTCCGCACGATGGCGCGCTGCCGCGCCTTGATTCGCCTCATGTCGACGCCGACATCGCCGCCGAGCACGACACCGAACTCGGCGGCCCGTCGCCCCAGGTGAGCGGCGTGGGCGCTAGCCACCAGGGTTTTGGTGGGCGTGCAGCCGGTGTTGACACAGGTGCCCCCGAACAGCTTGCGCTCGACGATGGCGACCTTCATCCCAGCCTCACCGAGGCGGAGGGCAAGGAACGGGCCGGCCTGGCCTGCGCCGATGACAATTGCATCGAAGCTGCGGCTCATGGTGCCGACCTTTGCCAGCGAAAGCCTGATCAGGTTCGGCCAGGGCGCCGCGTCGTGACCTCCTGGACGATCCACATATTTTTGTCGGGATCGCTGAAGGCGAAGAAAGACCCGTAGCTCGTGCGTTTGGGGTCGGGGCCTGGGATCCGCGCTTCGGGAGGGAGTGGTGCGCCATGCCACATGTCGCTTACGACAATGCCATGGCCGATGAGATCTCTATGGGCCGCTACAATGTCGGAGACGACGAGCGTCCCGAAGGCTGAGCCAGGGACGGCCGGCGTCACTCCAGTGCCGAACGTGACGGAACATCCCGAGCCAGGGGGCGTGAACTGGACGATACGAACGTCCTTCGCCGGGGCAACATCCTCGTCGAGCCTCCAACCCAAGCGGGCATAGAACTCCTTGGATAGCTCGACGTCCGCTACCGGGATGATATCGACCTCTAAGTGCATATCGACCATATCTGCCTCCTTTGGCGCTTCCTGCAGTGCGGCTGCCGCGCGTGCACCACAGAGCTACTTCCGAGTGAACGACCACGCTACGAGCGGCAGCGCGCCGCTCGACGTTGGCGGCATTAGACCAGCGGCGTGACATACGGTCAATTGAACGTTGGTATCGCCGATACTTTGGTGTCGGTGCGAAGTGGCGGACAGCCCCAAGCCGAGGAGGGCATCGCGGTTCTTCCGCCGATTATCGGGCGTTACCGAGAAGCGGGTGCAGACGATGCGAAGGCAGTTTCTCGGTTTCCGCGCAGCGTATTGTCGCTGGCGTCGCCCAAGGATCTCGACAAGGGGTGCTGCGACGCCCACCGGCACGCGCCGTTCGACGCAGCCGCGGCGCGCCCTACTTGGCGAGGCACTCTGTAACCAACTTGATGGTGGCCTGTGGATTCTCCTCCATGATCCAGTGCCCGGAGTTGGGCACGATGCCGCCCGTGACATTGCGGGCGACGAACTGCATATGCTCGGCCATATTCTTGCCAAAAAACTTCTCGGCACCAATGGCACAAACCGGTATGGTGATCTTTCCGCCCTTGGCGAGCAACGCCTTGTTGTCGGCGGCGTCCTGGCGGACCGCCCCAAACTGCTCGAAGGCGTCGTGCATCGCGTGCGGTCGTGCGTACAGGCCAGCAAAGTGCTGCCGCGTATCTTCATCGACCCTCTTGGGGTCTCCGGACAACTCGTTCCAGAAGCGATCGAGGTAGATACGCTCCCGGCCCTGCACCAGACGCTCCTCGTCAGGACCGCGGAAGTCGAAGTGCCACAGCAGCGGGCTGCGAATGATCTTGTCCCAATCGCCTATTCCGGGCAGCGGCCCATCGATCACCACCCAGCGCGTAATCCGGACCGGATATTGAGCAGCCAACGCATAGCCGACCATATTGCCGATGTCATGTGTGACCAGGTCTGCCTTCTGGACCTTGAGTGCATCCATGACGCCGGCAATGTCGATGGCTTGGTTTTTCTTGGTGTAGCCGATATCCGGATGATCGGACAGACCCATGCCGCGCAGGTCGGGGACGATCACGGTATGATCCTTGGCCAGCGCAATTGCCAGCGGGGCCCACATATCACCCGTAAAGCCGAAGCCATGCAACAGCACCACGGCCGGACCCGCACCGCCGACTCGGACGTAAAGCCTGGTGCCGTTCGTCGGAACCATTTCCGTGTGAAAGCTGGCCGGAAACTGCGTGAAGCGCGCCACGAGGGGCGCTGACAGAAGGATCGCGACAAGGATGGTCGGGACATACCTGACAATATGCCCTCCCAACGACTGGGCCCACTTGCGAGAGAGGGCAGCAGTAGCTCCGCTTCTTGACCACCCCGAACCTGGCAATGGGTCGCGAATGATAGTACTCATTGCTTCGCCTTCATGAACTGTCTGATATGCGCCGCAATGTCATCTGCTGCTGTATCCAAGGCAAAATGACCACCATCAACAATGTGGATCTCAGCATTGGGCACATCTCGCCGGTAGGAGTCCGGCTCCGAGGAGTCAAACGATGCCTCGTACTTGCCCCAAAGCACCAGCAAGCGCGGCTGCTTCTCACGCATCCAGGCTTGCCAGCTCGGATAGCGTTCGACGTTGGTGCGATAGTCGTAGAAGAGGTCGCTCTGAATCTCGATCTGGCCGGGTTGATTGAGAAAAGCAAATTCATCCGTCCACAGGTCGGGATCATAGCGTTCCACGTTGGGGTCACTTCCGACATGACGCGTCCGCGTCGTTTGCAGCGACAACAGGTTGGTGCGAAGCGCGCTTTCGTTGGCGGCGCGGTCGGCCCAAAAGGCCCGCCGCGTCTTCCAGATCGCGCCTAGGCCCTCGTTGTGCGCCACAGCATCCTGGACGATTAGCGCCTCGATGCGGTCCGGATGGGCCAAGGCCACGCGAAAACCCACGGGGCCGCCATAATCCTGCATGTAAAGCGTGTAGCGCGACAGTCCAAGAGCTTCGGTGAAGTGATTCACGGTTGCGGCGATGTGGTCGAACGTGTACGCGAATTGTCTCGCGTCTGGCCAGTCACTGTGTCCGAATCCCGGGTAATCCGGCGCGATAAGGTGATAGCGATCGGCCAGCCGAGCGAAGAGAGGCTCGAACATCCGCGAGGAAGACGGGAGTCCGTGGAGCAGAAGAAGCGTTGGCGCGTCTTTCGGCCCGGCCTCTCTGTAAAAGATGGAGAGGCCATCCACCTGTATAGTGCGATAAACAGTCGGATGTTTCATGGGACTCTCCTTTCCCTGGGCGCGGCCCGGCAGCTGAAATATTGCGAGCACGACACAGCCGACGAACGCGATACGCAAGGCCCGCGTGGCGCACCGCAAAGCGAGTGGGTCCAAGTTGTGAGCGGTCACGGTAGCTCTTAGGTGCTGTTGTCAACTTTCAGCCCGCTGGTATAAGCTGGCGACTCACTACTTGATCACTGCCGCACCTGCCTTGCAAACCGCTTCATCCTGCGAGCTGGCGCCTCCCGAACAACCGATGGCACCGATAATCTTGCCCTTCTCGACCAGTGGGATGCCGCCGCGAGAAGCAATGATCCCGTCCAACGTGAGCAGATAGGTCAAATTGCTGGCCTGGATGCCGCTCTCGAAGGCCTTGGTGTCGCGCCTGAATGTCGCAGCCGCGCGCGCTTTGTGTTGAGCAACCTGAATTGAAGCAAGCTGTGCTCCGTCCATCCGTTGGAAGGCAACGAGGTTACCGCTCCAGTCGACCACGGCAATGTTCATTTTCCAGGCCCGCTTCTTGGCCTCTGCCACTGCGGTATTAATGACCGCCTCGGCTCGGTCGAGTGATATGGGATCGCCATAAGGCACATCGAACGGCATGTTGTCCGGGACTACATCAAGCGGATTGGGAGCCGTGTTCTGTTGCGACAAGATCGGACCAGCGATGAGCAGGGTCACTCCAAGTATGGCAATGATTGCTGTCCTGTATGACACGTCCACTCCTTTCGTTAGAGTTGCGAAGTCCCTGGTTGCGATTTAGCCAGAAGCATCGAGTGGAGTCAATTAGACGATGGTATCGGGTGATACTGGCGTACCAGTTTCAAGCTTCTCGCCGAAGGTCTGCGTGACACAGGCAGCTCAGTCTGGATGAAGCCGGTGTACGTCGGGTCTGTCTAGCGCTTGGTTTCGCGAGAAACTCCCACTCCTACGTCCCCAAGCAAGACCAGGCGACCGCCCTCCGGATGCGGTTCCGGCCCAAGAGCGCCGGGGGGCGACCTCGCCCTTCTTGCCCACCGCTGATGTAGGCTCCTCTTCGTCGTCGTCAGGAGGGCGGAGCCATGAGCGAACATCCGACCGCGAGCGAGCTCGAGGGCTTGGTCCGCGGCGACCTGAGGCGGAAGCAGGCGAGGTTGGTGGCTCGTCATTTGCTCCGTGGCTGCGAGAGCTGCGTTGCGCAGATCGCGCCCTACGCGTCGATGGTGCTCGCCGGTCCCGCCGCGAGAAGGCGAGCGAGCCGCCGCGACGGGACCTGCCGCAGGGCGTTGGGCCGGACCTTCACCGCCTCATTGCGCTTCTGCCGCTTTCGCCGTGCAGCGAAGTGCTTCGCTGGGCGGCACCTTTCGAGGTCGACCTGCGCGATCTCGTAGAAGCCGAGGTTGCTTATGCGGAGCGGGTCACGATGAAGACGGCTCAGAGGTGGCGGAGTGATGGCGATGGCCCGCCCTACCGCAACGAGGTGGGCGTTCGCTATCCCGTGGCGTGGTATTGGGAGTGGCGGCACAAGGGCCGACAGACGATGACCGCGCAAAAAATGACGCGCGGCCGCCGGCGGCTTTGACGCTCAGATCACGCGGAGCGCCGCCGTTGCCTGTGAAAAAGGTCTCCCATTAAGAACCGCAGGTGATCCTCGACCCTTGCTGCAGCGCGGGCCAAGTCTGGACCGTGTCTGTGAAGATAAACGGTGTCAGTCATCGGTCGGCCCTGGTGACCCAGGAGCTGGGCGCGGTGTTCTGGCGCAATAACCCCTACCGAGTGGGTCGAGAACCCATGGCGGAGCGTTTTGACCGGCATAGCGGGAAGACCTGCAGTCCGGAGGACGACTGCCCATGCCTCATTGAGCCGGTAGAGCGGGCTTCCGGGCTTGTCTCCTGGGATGGTGAGATGCTCGGACCCGGTGGGCCGAACGATGGCTCTGATGCAGCGAACGGACTCGGGGCCTAGGAAGATCCAGCGTCCACCGCGGTTGCCTCCACGGTCCCCCTTGGCACGCGGTATCCCGATGCGGGGCACCGGGTCGTCCAGGTGGCACCAATCGAGGCGTGTCCAAAGGAGCTCCGTGCGATGGCGCACGCCCGTATAGATAGCGATGCGGAGGGCAAGAAGGGTCCGCAGTGATAGCGGCGCTGACTTGCCTACGGCAAGGCGAGCTTCGAAATCGCGGAGGACCTTGCCAACCGCGGCATAGCCAGCGGCATCGAGGAAGTTCTCGCTTGGGCTGGACTCGTAACGGCGGACGAGTCTGGCCGACGCGACATTGCGCGTGACCCACTCCATCCGATAGGCGAACTCGAAAGCAGCCGAGAGCTGCTGCAGGGCGGCGTTGGCCATGTATCGGCCGCCTCCCTTGGCCTTTGGTCGGCGTGCGAGGACCTTGGCCGGAATGTCGCGGATGAGCTGGCGGGCCATGTCGACGGTGAGGTGAGGAAGCCGGAGGGATCCCACCGCGGGTAGCAGGTAGAGGCGCCAAACGTCGGCGTAGCTCGCTAGCGTTCGGGGACTCATGACAGCGCCGCGGGCCTCGCGCAGGTCATCCATGTACTCGCCATGGAGCTGAGCGATGGTCATTGAGCGACCGCGCGCCAAGGCAGGAAGGCTCTCTTCCGCCCGGAGCTCGCGGGAGAGGCGAGCCGCTTCCGCTCGGAGGCCCTCGACCTCTTCGACGGACATCGCTGCAGAGAGGTCGCCAACCGGACTCCAAACACCGTGCTGGCGGACCCCGATTTGGACAACGGTCCGGCGGACACGGAGACATACCATGGTTCGCGCCTTTTCTAAGATATAGTACCCGGCGTCGGACACCGCGGGTCTACGAAAAGCCTGTTTCACGACGCTGAGGTTGATGCGGGGAACCGGGGGATGGGTGGGACGGCGGGCCATGAAGGAGAACCCTCCTCGACGATGCAGCGTTCGTCTGTCGCTAGCCCCTCTGGAAGGCTTGAACAAAGCCCGTCAGCTGGGCAGGCCGGTGGCTAGAGGTCGATCCTCTCGGCTACCCCCCTCCGAAATGTGGCAGAGGGAGGGAGCCGGTACTTATTCGGCACTTTCGCGACGGGGAATCGGGGCTAATTCAGGGTGGATCCGCAGGGGCCGAGGGGAGCCGGCGAGCGGCTCAACCTCCTGAAGGGAGTGTGCTTACGCCCAATTGGGAGGGACCTGGGGTACAATGCGCCAGACTCCCTCGCTCAATGGGGTTCAGGGGGTCCCGGGTTCAAATCCCGGCGTCCCGACCAACCTAACCTCCCAAAGCATCAAGAGTTTACGGCAATTTCCAAGTCGTACAAGTGCCCCTGAAAACTGGGGGTTGTACGCAACTTGTACGACAAAGGCCGGAGCACGGTCAGGAGCGGGCGGTCGGCGTGCCTGGCAGGCCGAAAGGACGCTCGGGTTTGGCCGCGATGCCGGCCGAAAGGAGTTCGGCGAGCAACGCGTCGAGGCGATTGGATAAGAGGTACCACACGTCGTCGAGCCTCGCGACTAGGGCTTGCTTGAGGCGCTGATAGACCGTGAGAGCCAGAGTCTCGGGCAGCCTGCTTGCGGCCAAGGCGAGCGCCAGCTGCGCTGGTCCTGAGACGCCGTACCCCCACTCGAGGGGGCGCCAAGTGTCGCTGGACATCTGGGCCTCGACGATGGCACCCCGAGAGGTTCGCTGGCCGCGGTAGGCGATGGGCCGCTGCTGGGTGGCTTCGCGCATCAGGTCCACTCCCCCAAGAGAGCCGGCGCTCGCCGTTCTGGCGAGCGCTCTCGGAGCGCCGACCTTCCTCCTGATGCGGCAGGCCTGATTCGTAATCAGCAGGTCATCGGCTCAATCCCGATCGTCGGCCCCAATGGAATCAGTTAGTTATGAGATTCACTTCATGGCGGGTAATGCAAGGGGAAGGATAGGGGAAGCAAGGGGACCACAAGAAGATCGCATGCCGTCGTATGGCCTCGTGAGCACTACCCCTGTGCGCACTAGCCCCGGCAAGGTCGCGATTCTGGCCCACGCGCCACAAGGGAGGGCCGAGCGCGGCTCCTGCTTGGTGGTGACCAAGGGCAGCGGCGCCCTTCGCCCTTCTGAGTTGATCGCAAGCCCTTGTGCCAGACTCCTTGGTAGCGGGTCCGCGAGGAGTTGGTTCAGCTCAGCCGGACAGTTCAGAACGTGGAACAGGCGATGAAGGGACCAGAGAAGGCGATCTGGCCATTCCGCGCGCGCTCCAATGCGTGCCGTCGCGCGGCTTGCTCTCAAGGATCAGTAGCGCTCCCTCGTTCTCTCAGCGCAAGGCGGCGCGCCCACCTACAGAACTGTGCGCAAGCGCCTTGCCGCATTGCCACCCGACATCGTCCACCGACGCCGCTCGTCCTGCCCATTTCCGTGCAAGCCCGCGCTTTTTGCCGCCCAACATTATCGAAATAGCAAAAGCGCAGAGAGGCTCTGGCGTTGAGGAAGGCGATTAGGGGCTGAGGTCGCTCACCAATTATCGCTCGCGAGCGGTGGACGCCACCTACTGGACGTATCCGTCCACATCAATCACTAGGTGGACCGTTCCGGATGCCTGCCGCGCAGTTGCTGCCAAAGTGCCTCCTTCGCCGATGCGCACGATGGCTTGGTAATTAGACGGGTTTCCTGCCATGTAGTGGAGATTACCCGCCGCCGGCCGCATGGTTCCCCCTGGATAGAAAATAAAGGACCCCGCTGCGCTCGGTGCCACGACAGTGAAATTCAGCAGGACCGCTCTTGCGGTGGCAGGGACGCCGCAGTAGCCAGCGACGGCGAACTGTCGGGTCTCATCGGCGACTAGCGCAGCGCCGCCATTGGGTGAACGCGGCATGCGAGTGTCGGCGAGACGGCACGGTGTAAGCATGTGGAGTGTGCCCTCCCCCTTGTCCGGTTCCGGCGCCGAAGACTGACCCACTACGGCCACGTTAAGGGGTTGCGTGCGGATTGCTCCGTGGGGGTCGACTCCGTCGCTAAGGTTGCGAGCGATCCAACCCCTAATTGGCCAGGGGTAGTCCACCAATGTGGAGGAGAGCAGGCTAGCCGCGAGTACGACCAAAAGAGTCAGAAAGGACCACAACAACACCCTTGCGGGCAGCCTAATGGCTTCGGCGTTGAGTCGCGAGGCCTCGACAAAAACGAGGAAGAGCACCATGAGAGCGACGAGGCACACGCAGCCTAGGACTAATGTCGCAGGATTGATCCCAAACCTGGTGAAAATCACCACGATGGCGAGAAGCCCAGCTACTGCAATGGCATACCTGAATGCTGGATGCGCGACCTTCGCAGCTGCGACGAAGCCCTCCGGCGAAAGAAAGCTTGCCGGTGGACTGGTGTGGCGCTGTCTGTCGGATTTCTTAGGGTGCGTTGGCATCGCCGACCTCACAGTGACGGGGCATGAGATCCACGGCCGAGGATTGGACCGAGGCCGGGGGTCGCACCATCCATGCGCCGACCAAAAAACGAGCCCCGTCCTCCTGCTTACCGAAGATGTAGCAGTACGCTTTCGGCGGTATAGTGGAACCCTTGGATTCTAGCTGCCTACGGATAGCCGCGACGGTCTGTTCGATCAACTGCGGAATGGTGCCTTCGGGTTCTCCGTGGGCGATGAGCTGGGCGCGGCGACCCTCCCCCACGTCGAGCGATGCGATGCAGAAGCTCGGCTCGGACTCATGCTTAAGCGCCACCTCGCCGCCAGTAATGAAGACGGTGAAAGCGGTAAGTTTCCCGGAGGGTGGAGCTTCGATGTGCAGCACCCTTTTCCATTCCCTCGGGATTCGCTGCTTCGGATGGACTCCCAACTCGGACCTGGGGAAGAAAAGCCGAAAGGCGGTCACTGTGTCCGGCAGAGAAGCAGGCGGCTTGTCCCAGACTTCCCAGGCTCTATTCTCAGTCGCCGACACGAGGTCAGGTTTGTTGGCCAACGTCTCCGTAGTGAGTCCCATTCGCCACCGGCCCGAGGCGTGGAGGCTCACCTTGGCCTCCTTAAAGTTATCACGGCATGCGATGTACAGGTCCCCGTGCTTAGTTGTCCAGAACCGCCACGCGTTAGAAGTGAGTCCATCGGGCGGGCCAACGGCGAAGCGTACGGGTCCTGTCCGGATGGGCAGCATCCCTGACTCGGTGGCCATCGCATATGAAAGCATGGAGTGACCTCCTGCCTGTGCCTCGCTCATTGAAATAACTCTATCAGGAGGTAAGCTCGAGCGAAAGACGAAGGAGACCGCCGATCCCGATCGATGGCTCCAGGATAAATCATTGTGATATAGGCACTTACGGTGCCTGCCTCCGTAGGTAGTGGTGCTAGTATTCTTGCTGCGTAAGCCCTGCGTGAGTTTTTGAAGCCCTACGCCGCTTAGGATATGCTCTTCTCATGCCAGCTGCGGTCCGACCCGGGGGTCCCGCGAACCTCGCCGGCATCCACTACCAGCTCCTGCGCTCGCTGTTCCATGCCAGCCGCATCATCGACCTCCAACTCGAGCCCGGCGACGAGCCCACGTGGTCGCGCCTCGTCCTCGAACCTCCCGCTGGCCATGACCTCGAGCTGGAAGCGCCGAATGCAATCGACCTGGAGCAGACCAAGATCCGATCGACGGGGCCCTGGCCGCTCTCGGAAGTGCTGGAAGAGGTCCTGCCGGGCCTCTTCCACGCCGCCGCTGGAAGAAATCCGCTTCGGCCGGTCCGCGAGGCTCGCTTCGTCACCAACGCGCCGAGAGGTCAGTGGCAGGACGTGGAGCAGTTCTTCCGCGAGCTGAAGCCCGTCGATGGCTTTGCCGACCCCGTCGTCCTCGCTCTCGACAACACCGAGCTGCTGACTGCCACGGCACCGGCGATCGAGCACGAGCTGTCGCTGCGGGGCCTCTCCTTCACGAGACAGGGGCTTTTTCTCTACGTCGCCCAGCGTCTCACCGCGAGGGCCGATCCGTCGGCGGCAGAACACCGGCAGGTTTGGAACTTGCTGAGGTCTTTCCGTTTCGAGCAGATCGACCAGACGGCGATGCGGGAGGAGGTGCGCGCGCGCCTGCGCGGCAGGGTGCTGGGAGCGGAAAATGTAGACCTGGTCCTGAAGGGGCTGGTCGGCGATCTCCTCGAGCGCGGGCGGGAGGGGGCCACGATCGAAGCCAACGATCTGCTCGCCCAGCACGGGCTCGCCGACAGGAGCTTGCAAGACCGGCGGTCGCTCGTGGAGCGTGCGGGCGAGCTGCTTCGCCGCACGCTCGCCTCCCGCTTTCGCGAGGCAGACGACGTCAGGGCAGGCAGCTGGCAGACCGCCGTGGCGGCGGGCGCGCCCGCGCCCGCCCCGTTGGTGCTGACCGGTGAGCGCGGCACGGGCAAGTCCTGGGCGCTCGCCACGATGGCTCGCGGCTTGGCCCGAGAGGGCCGGCTAGTGCTGTTCGTGGACGCGGCGCAGGACTTCGACGCGACATATCGGCGCGCGGCCGCCGCGTTCTGCCATGAGGTCTGGGGCATCGACGGCGAGATCACCCTCGGTCGGATTCACGAACGATTGAAGACCGTGGATCCCGCCCATGCCGCCAACTGGTTGGACCTCCTGGTCGATGGCGTCCAGGGACTCGATCTGGCCGAGCAGCTCGCCGCGCACGACTGGGCGGCTTCAGGCATCCGGCTGCGCTTCACCCTGGCCGGCCACGGCGCCCCGCTGCCCGCCTCGCTGTGCGGCGTGCAGGAGGTTCGCATCCCCGACTTCACCACGGTCGAGCTCCACGACTACCTCGAGCGGCGCTTGCGTGGCCGCGCGCTCCAAGTGCCCTATGCCGAGAGCTCGATCCTGCATCGGCCGTTCCTTGCTCGCATCTTTTGCGATCTGGTCTCCGACGAGCCGGCGAGCTCCTTCCCTCCCGTCAGCGAATACAAGCTCCTCTCTGGCTACTGGGCCAGCTTCTCCCGCGGGCGACCGATCGCGGTCGCCGCGCTGGCCGAGCTCGCCGCGCAACCGCCGGGTGGCAGAGCCTACCCGTGGTCGATGCCGACCCTGCGGCAGGCGGGCCTCGACGACGCCGCCGTCTTGTGGCTCGACGAGCGGGGCTTGCTGCGGCGCAGTCCGAACGGCGCGACGGCGGAGCTCTGGCACGACCGCATGCTGAGCTGGGCTCTCGCCGAGGGCTGGGCGACGCGCCTCGGCGACGGCGAGCTGTCCTGCGATCAGCTGGTGGGGCACATGCGGGAGATCGGGCAGCCAGGCTGCGGCGAGGCGCGATGGGGACGGCGCTGGCTGCACGACGCGCTGCAGGACGTCATCTGGCTTCTGCTCGCGCCGACGTCAGGGCGCGAACAGGCAGCGCGACAGATCGTGAGAGCGCTGCCCCACGAGCTGCCGGCCGGGGCGCTCGCCCGGCTGGGCTCGCGCGTCGTGCCCACCCTATTCGCGCTGCTGGCGCAGGACCTTGACGGTGAACGGCGCGCGGTCCATGCGCTCCAGGCCATCGACTCTCCCGAGGTCGCAGCCGGCGCCCGCGGCCTGCTGGCGATGGGGGAGCCGAGCATTCGCCTCGTCGCGGCCGAGATCCTCGTCGAGCGACCGACCGCCGAGGCCCTCGATGCACTCTGGGACCTCCGGTGCGAACTCGGCCGGCACGACCCCCAAGACCTCAACGCCATCTATGGCATCGTCGAGAAGGCCCTCGCCGCCTGCTGCGTGGAGGCCGACGATTGGCTCCGGCGGGCGGTGCAGATGGCAGTTCCCGAGACCGATCCGCTCGACACGCTGGTCTACCTTCTGGCACGGATGAAGCGGGGTCCGAGCCTCTGGCTCGAGCTCAAGCAGACGATCTTCGCGAAGGTTCCGGCGGCGCAAGAGCGCTGTATCGTCGTCTGCCTCGAGAGCTTTCACGACGCTGGCCACATCGACTGGCTCGAAGGGCGGGTGCAGCGGGACGACGCTGTCGGCGCGGCGGCCCGCAGGGCGCTCGTGGTCCTTCAACCCGGTCGGCCGCCGGACCCGATCACCGGCCAGCCGATCTACCTTGGCCTGGCGCGCAGCTGGTGGTTGCTTCCTCATCTCAACGCCGACCCGGAGCTGGCCCGGGAGTTCATCGCCGAGACGGTGGCGCACGCGCCGGACCCTCTACAGATGGCGTGGTCCCTGCTGGCGGGCTTCGAGAGCAGGCTCGGGCCGGAGACGCTCGACCTGCTGCTCGATGCGACCGCGGAGCGGCTGGCCGAGGAGATAGCTCACCCTTCGCCCGGCAACCGGGATCCGCTGTGGGGGCCTTTCGTCACCCTGGCGAAGGTGATGAGCCTCGCGCTGATCGCGCGGTTCGAGGCGAGAGGCGGTCGCGACTTCGAGCGAGACCTCGCGCGCTGGCTCCGCGAACGCGGGCCGAACAACGAGCGCTATCGCCGCCATCGCGAGGAGAGGGCGGTCGGCCTCCTCAAGCGGATCGGCGGCGAGGGGCTGAGCGCCGTGGCGGATCAATGGCTCGGTGAGGGTCACACGGTCTGGGGACTTCAGGAAGCGATCGATCTCGCCGTCATGCGGCCGACGGCCGCGACGGCGGACCTCCTCCTCGCGGTGGCCACGCGGGACGCGATCGAAGGCTCCGAGCATCCCATCGCCCAGGTGCAGGCGATCGGTGGGCTGGTGACGATCGGCAGGACCGACCTTGCCATCAGGGGGACCATGAAGTTCGGCCAAAAGCTCCCTGATCGAATCATTTCCCTCTTCGCCGACCTGCGGCCCTCGGAGGCGGATCTGCAACCGGCGCTGGCGGTCCTTGCAGATCCGGGGTCCTTGCCGGACCCCAACGCCGTGCTGACCCTCGGACTGGGCGGGAGGCGGGGCGACGTGCCGGCGATCCTCGGCATGCTGCGGCGGGCTCCCCGCGGGTCGGAGCTGGCCGTCGCGAGCCTACTGGCGCTTCTGGTGATCGGCGATGCTGGGCACGAGGCGGTTCTCGCCTTCATCGACCACTTGCAATCGCCGAGCACTGCCTACGTCTGCGCTCGGGGTCTCCTGCAGCTCGGTGCGCCGGAAGGTCTCGACGCCTTGGCCAGGCGTCTCGAGGAGCTGCAGCGTTCACCGCTGCGCGGCTCGGATGTCGCGGTCTACATCGCCGCCAACCTGCTCAGCAGGCGGGAGACCCGTCTCGAGACGGCGAGGAGGCTGTGGCGGGAGCTCCCCCCGCACACGATCTTGTTCGTGTCGCAAGGCGAGTTGTCGCCCTTTGCTGACCTGCAGCTCGCCGAGGTCGACGAGTGGCTGTACGCCATCGCTTTTGGAACGGGCGGATATTCAATGGACTTCGGTGCGCAGACCGCGGCCATCCGGGCGCTGGCCCAGCGCGATCCCGACCGGGCCTTCGCCGCGGCGCTGCGGTTGGTCGAGCTCGGCTCCGCCAATCGCGACGAGGCGCCGGAGCTTCTCCTCGAGATCGATCCGGCAAGGGCTCGATCGCGGTTGCGCGAGGTCGTTCGCGACGACGACGAGGTGCCGCTGCTCACGGCGATCGGCGAGAGCCTGCAGGCGCAGCATCAAGGGGCCGTGCTGCTCGACTGGCTGCACGACCCGTCGCCGCGCGTGTGCGAGGGTGCCTGCATCGCGGCCGAGGTCTTCTCGCCATCTGCAGACCTGCAGCAGACGCTCCAGAAGCTGCTGTACGACAACAACTGGGATGTCAGGACTGCGGCGAATGAGGCGCTCGACCGGATCTGGCATACACGGGAGGTGGAGCTCCTGGTGGAGACCATCCTTGCCGAGACCGATGCGACGCGGCGGTGGTGCCTGCTCGACGTTGTCCTCGCAGCGGGCTATCCGGGACTATGGTGCGGGCAGCCCTGGGTCGCCAAATTGCTGGAGGGATCACCGCTGCCGCTCGCCATGCGGCAACGGGTGCGCGCCAGGCTGGCCGAGCGACGAAAAGAGGTCCGCGACGAGATCGAGAAGCGCACCCGGCCGTCGGCCTGAAGCGAGCTTACGCGCTGGCGGTACCGCGCTGGTGTGCTGCCGAGCCAGCGCCGCCAGCTGCGCCAACATTGGACGCGGCAGGACCCGTTCGCTGCGGACTGGCCGGAGTCGTCGCGATACTCGAGCAGGCACTGGGCTTGAAGCGGTGACCATCGAGAGCCTGAGGATGCGTCCGGAGCTGAGGTTTCAGACGGGCGCCTGCGGACGCTGAAATAGGGTGCCGTGGTATACTACAAGAGGAGGACACGATGAGCACACGGCGTTTGAAGTCGGTAGACCACCTCTCGGGGCAGGGCTTGCTGATCCCGGAAGGGCAAGAGGGGGCAGGCGTTCCGGTAAGGTACAAAGTGGACATTGGGCGCTGGATGATTCGCCCGATGCCGGGCGACCAAGAGATTCCTGGGACTTTCAACGTGGCGGCCTCCGTCGATACGGATCAGCCAGTCGCCGGGCTTTTAGGCGACAATCAATACCATCTACAGCTCGCTGATGGTATGCGAGTGGGCGTGTTCGTTCAGAGCACAACAGTCTTTAGCACGCACTACAAGCTTGGGATCAGTGACGGCAACGAGCTAGCAAAGAAGTACGAACACAACTAGGCGGGACCGAGTCGTCCGCGCGAGAGCCTGGGAGGCAAGATGGCAGAACCCGCGGGTATCGCCTCTCTGTTGGCGACGCTCACGTCGCCCGCTAAGCTGGCGTTCTTCGGATATTGCCTCCTTGCTTATGCTGGCAAGATTCCAACATCGAAATGGGATTTTCTTGCCGTGGCCGTATTGTTCTTGTTCATCCAGGTGTTCCACGATGATTACCTACGAATTTGGCTAAACATTCGCGCCGAGCAAACGCGCGGCGGCCGAGGCCCGAGCCGTAGTTGAACGTGGCCGGCGCTCGGGCAAGCGCGCCGGTGATTCAAAGCCGGGGCCGCGCTCGGGCGCAGCCCCGGCTGGCGGTGGGCGTTAGCGGCGCTCGGCTCGCGGCATTCTCCGTGGCCGGCTCATGCAGACGTCACACAAGCAGTACGGACTGCCCGTCTCCCGCACGTAGTGCGCCGGCGGCGGGCCGGGAGGGGCGACGACTGTCACCACCAGCTGGCCCGGGGTGACGAGGATGGCGAGCTTGGAGCCGGCGGGAAAGCCGGCGCGGTTCAGCCAGTTGCCGCCGATGCGGATCTCCGGGACGTCGCCGTGCCCGCGGTAGCGGTTGACGACGGTCAGCCGCCTCTGTTGCGGGACGATGGGAGCGGGAACCGCGGGGTCCTCCGGGCGGGGGACGGCAGGCGCGTGACCCGTCGTTGACAACCCGCGGGGCGGGATCCACCCACCCCGCGTCTGGCAAGGTGTTCTTCCTGCAGCGCGATGTCAACCCGCTGATCAACCGCGAGACGGTGGCGGCATCGCCGAACTTCTCGTTCTCGTTCGATCTCAACGTCGCTAAGCTCCTCGGCGGCGTGTTCACCAAGTTCCTCGGAGGTGGCTCATGATTATTGGTATTCTCCAACACCTCACGCCGGATCCCCAACTCTTAACGCTTCCGGCTACCGTGGCGTTGACTCAGCGCCTTTCTACCAACTCTGTCGACTCACCGCCGCAGGAGGTCACGCTGGTTTTCAGACTCGAGGGGGCCAGCGACATCTGGTTCGACAATGGCACCAAGACGTGCACGCTCGTCGTGGTCGTCGACCAATTTGGTAACCTCATTCCTCCTCCCGCGGTGCACCTCGTCCGCGGTGCGGGCACGCCGGCACCCCTCGTCCGCGGTGCGGGCAGGCCGGCGGCCGCCGTCTCGATCCACGAGGTGATCACGGACTCCGCCGGGAATCACATCAGCGACGCCTGCGGTGTCCTCGTCGAGGTTTGACCGAGGGGAGCAACAGCCGGGGGCCGGGCCGAGGGTCGGATGTATCGGCTCGCGTTACTCCTCCTCCTGCGCCGGAGCGCCGAGCACGGCAGATCTGTGCTCGCCGTTGTCCAGTCCGTAGATGCGCGCCAGCTCGCCCGATGCCACGTCGGCCTCGTAGGCGGCGGGCTCGCCTTGCCGAAGGTCCCCAAGCGGCGGCGCTGCACACCTCCGGCAGGCAGGACAGCACCGGAGCGGGGCGAATAGAGGCCCGCCGACTATCGGGGGGCGAGAGCAATGCATTGGTCATGGGAACGGCCGTAGGCTTCGTCCAGCGGCGTGGGGGGTCGAGGGACGAAGTGACGTTCTCCCGCCGTGGGCAGCGGGACAGGATCGCCGAGGAGCTCGCGCACGAAGCTCTCGTAGAGCGCGGCGGCCCGGACGAGGGAGGGGCCATGGTGGTGCAGGTATACGCGCTCGCCGAGGGTGGCGGCCTCGTGGCCGAGGAGCTGGGCCGAATGCTCGGAGGCGATGCCGGCCCGCGGATGGATGGTCTTCGCCGTGTGGCGGAGCACCTTGACTGGAACCCGGTCGCCGGTCTCGCCCGGCCAGATGCGGGCGCCGAGCACGGCCGTGTCGAGCGGAATCGGCGAGGCGGCCTGGTGGGCGCCGATCATCTCGCGGACGGTGCGGTGGGCGGCGACGAGGGTCGAGCCCCGACTGGCGTCCTCGGCGGGGGTGGAGGCGGATCTACCGGCAGCATACCGCGCGGCGGTACACGGGGGTGATCGATCGGAGATTATCTATATGGCAATATCGGCATTTTTTGATTAGTAGCCTTCAGCCTATAATACCTTCAGGTCAAATGGTTCGATTGGGCTTTGAGGGTGGCGTCGCCATATCCGCGAGGGTCTGTCGGCCACGCTGGTCGTAGGCGCCGCCTTTCGGGAACGCGTGCCGACAACATACAAGAAAGAGGCGCCCTGACATGTTAAACTTCCTGACGAACTCTTGCCTGGTTCAGAGTACAGCTGACGTACTGGCGGCCGATAAGGATATTGCCGCAGGCAACCGCACCGTCTTTCTGAGCATCGCGCTGCTTCTGTTCGCTGTCATCCTTCTCATCTTGATGACCTACCTAATCGCCAACAAGGAAAAGAGCGCTGAGTCAGTCCTCCGATCCTTTGGCATTATGCTCATCATTACTTCCGCTGTGTTTCTTGTTGTAGCCGGGTATCCCGCAAACGAACTTGTGCCGGTGATTGGTCTTCTCGGCACGATCGCGGGCTACCTTCTTGGTAGGACTACGGAGAAGCCAGGTTACAAGAAGAACGCTGACGAGAAGCCCCTTGCCCGTGCGCCTGAGGGCTCAGAGAGCGGCAGCTGATAGGAAGACCGCTCTTGCACATTCGGATGATCGGTCTTCAAGTGCATCAATCGCAGTGGCCGTTCAGGACGAAGGTGAGGTCACCGCCGAAGAGACCCGCTAGCCATTTTGAGCTCAAAGGCATACCGCCTCCATCAGCTCGCCGCCAACGTCGGCGAATTAGGCCAGCCGCTAGGCAGGCAGAGGTGGCAGGAGCTACGGCTCGAAATCCGGAAGGCTCGATACCGTAGGCAGATCGCGATCGAGCTTCTCGAGGCGCTGGGGGAGACACGCGTGAGTTGAGCAACCGAGCAAGACTCAGTGACGATCCCGAGGTTCTCGCTGAGCGCACACGAGAGGCGCTCGGCCTGACTTTAAGGCAGCAGAAAGAGTGGCAGACGGCGTATGACGCACTCAACGGCTGGCGTGCGGTGCTTGAGGAGCAAGGGGTCCTGGTCTTCCAGGCAACCGAAGTCGAAGTGAGCGAGATGAGAGGCTTCTCCCTGGGCGATGAAACGCTCCCCGCCGTGGTGGTCAATATCAAGGACCATCCGCATGGGCGGGTCTTCACCCTGCTCCACGAGTTCGTCCACCTGATGCTGAATCAGGAAGCGAGTCCGGCAGTCTGGGTATCTCGCCGCGGAGCTCAGACCCCAGATCGCTAAGCGGAGGTTCTTGGTATGCGTCGTTCGTTCTTAGCATGGGTTGGGGTGATCGCTGGTTTCTTGGTGGGTGCAACCTCGGGTTGGCTGGCGCATCAGCGGAGGGCAGAGCACGACGTCGCTTCAGCCGTTGCTTCAGAGGAGTTCCTGGCACGCATGTTTGATGCGTCGTACTGTGGCATTCTCTTACAAGTCGTTGATCGTGGACGACTCGACCTCGTGCGTAGCATTCTGGAGAGCAATCTCGCGTCGACGGCGAAGGAGATGGACGAATTGAGCGCATCCGGTGCGCTTGAGCATTTCAGGGCGCCGGTGATGCCCGATATCGTCGCAGGATTGAATAAGGCGCGTAGCTATGCTACGACACACGCTGTCGAGGCCGGCACTGGTGAGAGACTGTATCGAGCGCTGCTTGTGATTTATGGCCAAAGGGCACGCCACAAGGATGAAGCGCACGATCTGGAACGGAAGAAGCCCCCGCCATGATGGCCCGGTCCGGGTCCAGGCGTTGAACAGGATCGGCGATTCGCGCCTGGGGAGTCCGCTTAGACCGCGGGTTTACCCCACTCCTTGTCGAGAAGCGCAGATGCCACACCGCGGTAGCGGGATGCTTGTATCAGGTAAAGCAGGCCGCAGGCGCCCACGAGGATGGGCAGGAACGGAAACAAGGGAAATTCATGCATCCAGAGTGCGGGCATGAGGACGAACCCTAGCGTGAACGAGTTGAGGCGTCCCTCCACGAGGACGACGCGTTCAGCCGGAAGTGCTTCGAGATGGCCATGCATGATGGGCGTGTAGCTGACGAGGTGGAATTCAAAGTACGCTTCTCGGAATGCGAGCTCACCGGGTGAGAGCTCGCGGAAGCGGAGGCTAGGTACCCAGCGACTCTTGAAGAGTGCCTCGAGATGCTCGGGGTCGGGAAAGGTCGGGATCGCGCCGACGAGACTTATCCTTTGGCGAAAGATCACCAGGCCCGACCGGAAGTAGCCACGGTTCCACGACGCCGCCAGGACCGTCTCGATGATTGCGATGGCGATGAGCGCGAAGACCGCGATGGGAAACGCTTGGGTATCCTTCATCGTCCTGTTCCGGGTGCTCGTCGGCCGGGCCTGTCGAATCGCCGTCCAGGAAGTCAGCCGTGCGCTGGATTGCGCCACCTTGAAGTCTATCGCAGCGGGGCCTGCTCGACGCCGCCGCGGTGCGGCCATGAGACACGGCGGGGAACCAGGTCGCGAGTCCCAGGACTTCCTTTTTCACGCAGACTACGGTACGCTTTTGTCACCGCTAGCCTGAGCCTGATGCGAGAACGCCGACGGTGACAGTCACCGCGTTCGGTGTCCAGGTGCCGGAGGGATCGACATCCATGCAGCCTTGGTCAGCGATCCGAGCGCACCAGTTGAGAGAGCTCTTTCCGAGGCCATCGACGAGCGGGCAGAGTGCACAGCCTGACTGCGAATTCATCGTGGTCGGCTCGGGCGCCGGCGGCGGGCCGCTCGCCGCCAACCTTGCCAAGGCCGGATTCAAGGTGCTGCTGCTCGAGGCGGGCGAGGACACTTCCACCAATTACAACTCCCAGGTTCCCTGCTTTCATGCCTTCGCCTCCGAGGACCCAGAGCAGCGATGGGACTTCTTCGTGCGCCACTACACGAGCGACGAGCGGCAGCGGCGCGATTGAAAATTCGTGCCCGACCGCGACGGCGTGCTCTACCCGCGCGCCGGCACCCTGGGCGGCTGCACCGTCCACAATGCGATGATCACCCTCTACCCTCACAACAGCGATTGGGACTACATCGCGCAGCTCACCGGCGACTCGTCCCGGTCCAGCGACGCGATGCGCGGGTATTTCGAGCGGCTCGAGAGATGTGAGTATCGCCCTTTGCTGGGGCTCGGCGAGAAGATCGGTATCGATCCGGCGCGCCACGGCTGGGGCGGCTGGCTGACCACCAGCGTTGCCGACCCGAAGCTGGTGTTTCCGCCCAGCGATCTCAAGAAACTCATCTTGAAATCGGTCAAGGCGGCCCTCCGTGAACTCGATCTGCCGCTCGGCAACGTCGTGGAGGACATGTTGACCGGCCTCGACCCGAATGACTGGCGGCTGGTGCGGCGCAGCGCCCGGGGCATCCGGCAGATTCCGTTGGCTACCCGACACGGCAAGCGAGTCGGTCCGCGCGAGTACTTGCAGCAGGTCGCGAAGCAACATCCCGACCGGCTCATCCTGCGCACCGGCGCCCTGGTCACCCGCGTGCTGTTCGATGAAGGCAACCGGGCCGTGGGCGTCGAGTATCGGTCAGGACGGCAGCTCTACAGGGCCGCTGGCGGTAGCGGCGCGGACAGCGTGGGCGGTGCGGATGGCGCGGACGGGCTGCAGCGGGCCTACGCCTCGCGGGAGGTCATCCTGGCTGGCGGCGTCTTCAACTCGCCACAGCTGCTGATGCTCTCGGGTATCGGCTGCCGGGACCACCTGGCGCGCTTTGGCATCCCGGTCCGAGTCGATCTGCCCGGCGTGGGGCAGAACCTCCAGGACCGCTACGAGGTCGGCGTGGTCAATCGCCTGCGGCACGACATCGGACTGCTAAAGGACGCCACCTTCAAGGTTCCGGTCGCGGGCGGCCCACCGCCCGATCCGATCTTTGAAGACTGGCTCAGGGGCAAGGGGATGTATACGACCAACGGCGCGGTCATCAGCGTCATCACCAGGTCGGCAGCGAGCCGGCCCGAGCCCGACCTCTTCCTGTTCGGGCTTGCCGGCCTGTTCAAGGGGTATTTCCCCGGTTACTCGGAGCTCTTCCGGACGCACAAGGACTATTTCACCTGGGCCATCCTCAAGGCGCACACCAACAATACGGCCGGGCAGGTGACCCTGCGCTCGCCGGACCCGCGCGACGTGCCGCAGATCGATTTCCACTATTTCGACGAGGGCAACGACGGGAGCGGGGATGATCTCGAATCGGTGGTCCATGCCATCGAGCTGGCGCGCCTGATCACGCGCGGCGCGCGCTCGCTGATCGAAGCCGAGGAGCTGCCGGGCGAAGAGGTTTGCAACCGCGACCAGCTGCGGCAGTTCGTCAAGGATAACGCCTGGGGCCACCACGCCTCGTGCAGCAACAAGATGGGCCCGCCGGGCGACCGCATGGCGGTCGTGGACAGTTCTTTCCGGGTGTACGGAACCAGCTGCCTGCGAGTGGTGGACGCCTCGGTCTTCCCGCGCATTCCAGGGTTCTTCATCGTCACTCCCACGTACATGATCAGCGAGAAGGCGAGCGACGTGATCGCCGCCGCGGCCAGGCGGTAACCGCCCGCCGGCCGGGCGCGGGTCGCATGGTCGGAGCCCTTTGGGGCCGGCAAACAGCCCGGAGACGGGTCGCCCGCGGCTAGCTCGACTCTCGCCGCGGACTCCGCGCGCCCCTGGGCGAGTGCTCAGAGAATACGGTCAGGTCCTGCGTGCGGGTCGCGCGGTCCGAGCTTGCTTCACCCGCGCGACGATGGTCTGCGCGACGACGTCACCGAAAAGTCCGAGTAACACTCCGCCGTAGAAACCTTGAACCGTACCGAGATAGGGCGGGCGGGTCTACCCCGGACCGCGAGGTGTGAACCGGAGTGCCTCGAGGCGGTCGTTCTGCCTCCCTCCCACCGCAGTAGGCTCCTCAAACGGAAAGGAGAACCGCGCCGCTCCGTTCGAGAGCCTGAACGAGCTGTGCATCCAAGGTGGCGAGCGGCAGGCTGCGGCGTAGAGCGAGCTCGAGGTAGCTCGCGTCGTAGGCGCTCAGCCGGTGATTCCGGGCGAGGGAGACGAGAATCGGCCAGCGCTCCCGACCCGGCGCCGCCTCGACATCGATGAGCAGAGCACCCAGGAGCTCCTCGAAGCGCGCGCCCTGGGCTGGGGTGAGGCGTCCCCTCCGTTCCGCGACGATCAGGCCGTTGAGGATCTCGAAGGGCCAGATGCTGGGGACCACTGCCCCTTCTCCGACGAGGCGGTCGAGCACTGCATCGGCATAGCCGTCCCCTTCGTCCTCAAAGCACCAGCTGAGGGCCACCGAGCCGTCGAGGACGAACGAAGTCAGGACCGTCTCCCCTCGTCGATGAGCGAGCGGACCGTGATCCCTCCGAGGCGGACACCTCGGCGGGCGGCGCGAAGGGCGGCCACGGCCTCGCTCGGCTTCATCCTCCGAGACTCCATTGCCGGAACCAGCCTCGCGACCTCTACGCCGTGCCGGGTGATCGCCACGGTGTGGCCGGCTGCGACCTCGTCGAGTAGCTGAGACAGGTGAGTCTTGGCTTCGTACGCTCCGACGGTCTTCACGGGTGGCCTCCAAAGAACTGGTCGGCGACCAGTCTAACACGCACCGGTGGGCCGACGTCGAGAAGCCCTACGGCCGCGTGCGCGCTTCCGCACGGCTCGTGGCAGGAAGGTGGCCATCGCCGATGAGCCCGCCGGCGGCTCATGCCGCGGAGCCGGACCGCGGGATGCCGGCCGCCTGCACTGCCGTAGCGGGATCGGCGAGGCGCGTCACCCTCGACCGTCAGCCGCCAGGTGGCGGGATCGAAGCGCGGCGGACAGGATCGGTTATGCACATAGAAGTCCTTGGTCGGCACCCGGTAGTCGCTGCCGCTCAGACGGTCCCAGCGCATCTCCGCCGAGCCCGCGCCGAGGATGCGGAAGCGCTCCGCGGGGATCGGCTTGACGATCAGCCGGTCGGCGGGGCAGTCGGGCGAGGGCGGCAGACCGGCCGTGTCGCCGCAGGCAACGGTCGGAGGCTCCGCCAGGGAGCTCGCCAGCGCGCGTCCCGCGGGGAGGGCACTCCCGGCGGCCAGGGCGAGCACCCGGAGCATTCCCCGCCGCGAGATCGAGCCCGCCTCGACCGCCCGCCAAAGCCTCGCCGCGAGCCGTGCCCGACGGTCAGCGTCGTCTTCGATCATGGATGGCCTCCCGCTTCGTCACCGACGCCGACTTCGTTGGGAGGTGCCGGGCCAGCGTCGCGATGACGCGATGCCCGGAGTCTCGCGGCGGAGAGGCCCCACTGTCAAACCCGGCGCCAAGCATGAGCAGCGGGTACCGCTGGTCTGGCGCCGCCCCGGCAGGGCGCATCCCCACCGTGGACGGTTCGACAGGCGGCTACAGGCGGGTGTATACCTGTGGTCTACCCGGTCACTGCCGGAGGAGGAGCAGATCATGCGGATCGCGAGAGTCATTTCCAGGGTCATCTGGGTCTGCTGCGTCGTCGCCGCGGCCACGACGCTCGCAGCGGCACAGGGACACGACGTCGAGGGGAGCAAGGACCATCCCTTGGTCGCCAGGGTTCCCGGGTCGTGGATCATCGGGTACGTGACGAGAGACTACGACGAGTACCTGTTCGCGATGGGCAAGGTCGAGGATGACAAGCCGAAGAAGAGCGAGCGCCTGGAAGGGAAGGTCACCCGCATCGCCTATCAGGTCCCGAGCGGGCGGTCGACGCTGCAGGTCTATCGCCAAGTCGAGGGCGCACTCAAGCAGGCCGGATTCCAGTTCCTGTTCAGCTGTGCGGAGCCCGACTGCGGCAACGGCAATGTCGCCCAGGCCGTGAACGCGGACAACGTCGTCAACTATTGGAACCCGGGGTTCTCGCAGCGTCACCTCAGCGCCAAGCTCTCGCGTCCCAGCGGCGACGTCTACGTGAGCCTCCATGTCGCCAACAACCTGGACGGCGCGCCGGTGGCCCAGCTGGACGTCGTCGAGACGAAGCCCAAGTAGCGGCGGCCGGTCTCATGGCAGCAGCATGAACTCGAATCCTACGATGTGATGACGAGTTGTGAGCTGGCGCCTGTCAGCACGGAGTCGGCATGGGGCCCGCGCGGATGGGTATAATGGCGCCTCGATCCGCTCATTCCACGGCTCGCGAGGATCATGAGGAGGATGGGATTGTCCCGATCCGGCAGTGTGCCTCTCTGTCTGCGCCTGGCCCTCAGCCTGTTGCTCGGCAGCTTCGCCGTGTGCACCCTGGCAGCGCCGGCGATGGCCGCGACTGCCGCGGCGTCGCCCTCTGCCGGCGCTCCGCCATCCGGCGGCGCCTTGCCGCTTGGCGCCGCTCGCGAGCGGCCTGGCGATGCTCCCCCCGACTTGACTCCCTACCAGCGGCCGCTGGTGGCCGAGGAAGCGCGCCGGGCTGCGACCAGCAGCCTGAGCCCGTCCATCGTCGACGTGGTGGTCGCGGCGGGGCTCGGCGCCACCGACGGCTTTGGCGACCAGGAGACCTCGATCGCCGTCGATCCGAGCAATCCCAACCACATCACGATCACCGCCTTCTCGGGCGGCTGGGGCGCCAGCGCGCCGGTCTGGACCTCGACCGACGGCGGCCTCACCTGGGCCAAGAGCTTCACGGTCTCGGCGCCACCCAACCAGCCCGACGCCAGCGGCTGTCCCTGCGACCAGACCCTCGACTACGGGCATGGCTCGGCGATCTTGTATGGCACGTTCCTGGGTGTCGGCAACTCGGACGAGCCGACCTGGAGCGGCGACACGAGCGACCCCACGACCCTCGCCTCCTGGCAGTGGCTGACCAGCGGCGGCACGGCCCAGGACACCAGCCATACCACGTTCTCCGACCAGCCCTGGCTGATGGTCAATCGCGATCCCGATCTGGCGACTCAGGACGACGTCTACGTCGGCTACACGGACTACGGCGTATCGCCGCCGGCCGATCACGTGGCGGTGTCGCTGGGCGCCAACCCACCCTCGTTCGCCGGCAACCAGGACATCGTGGTGGGCACCTCGACGGGCACCGGCTTCCTGGCCAGCGGGGCCATCCGCATCGCCACGGACCCCAACAACGGCGCCGTCTACGCGGCGTGGGAGGACAACGTTACCCTCGACCTCGCCAACTGCGCCAAGAGCGTCAACTTCCGCCTGTCGCGCTCGACCGACCATGGGCAGACATGGACGCTCAACGGCAGTGGCGGCGGCATCCTGGTCGCGACCCAGGAATCCGACGAGGGCTGGCCGGACGATCCGAACCAGGCGCCCACCTCTTGCCACGGCAACGTCGAGAAGTTCGGCACCGTCAACGCCCTGCTCGGCGGCTCGGAGGCGGTGGCCGTCGACCCGGGCGAGGGCGACGTGTACTACGTCTACCATAACCGCGACGCGGGCACCGGCAAGAACCGCCTGCAGATCTCGCGGCTGACTGCCGACGGCCACGGCGGCCTGACGGTCGCCCGGACCAGCTTCGTGACCGGCCAGGTGCAGGCGGCGCTGCCCTCCGTGGCTGTCGCCGCCGACGGCGCGGTCGCCGTGCTCTACGACGTCTACGACGGCATCGACGTCAGCGGCTTCCCAAAGTTCGAGGTGCACCTGGCGATGAGCAGCGACCACGCCGCCACCTGGACCGACCAGACCCTGGTCACCTTCCTGTCGCCCGCCACGAACATCACGGGCAATCAGCGCCAGCGCGTGCTCGGCGACTACCAGCAGCTGAAGACGGTCGGCAACACCTTCTACGCCGCTTTCCCCGCCAACGGCGCGGCCGCCGGGCGCTCCACCTCCAACATCGATCCCTTCTTCTACAAGGTGACGGCGCCACCGGTGCCGCTCTCCTTCTTCACCCTGCCGCCCTGCCGCATCGCCGACACTCGCAACGCCAGCGGACCGCTGGGCGGCCCGGCGCTCTCGGGTAGCGGCGCCCGCGTCTTCCCCGCCTTCAGCAGCAGCTGCGGCATCCCCGCGACGGCGCGCGCACTGTCGCTCAATGTGACGGTGGTAGGCCCCACCGCGACGGGCTACATCAACATCTATCCCGGCGCCACGCCGCCGCCCGGCACCAGCACCATCAACTTCAAAGCGGGAGACGTTCGCGCCAACAACGCCATCGTCTCCATGGGCGAAGGGGACTTGGCCGTGCATCTCAACTCGATGGGCAGCGCCAACTTCGTCCTGGACGTGAACGGCTACTTCGAATAGCGGCGCTGCAAGCCCTGCGGCAGCGACCTCCGGCGGCGTCCACGATGCCTCGTTGGAAGCTCGGTGTCGATGGGCCCGCAAGGCGACACCACGAGGAGTGAACGAATGAAGCGACTGGCGGGGATCCTCTGGCTCGTGGCGGCGCTGGCGGCCGCGGCGACGTCCTCGGCGGACGAAGCGGTGGAACAGCAGAAGCAGGAGCAGCCGACGCCCCGCACCGGTGTGGGCGACGTCAAGAGGCCGGAGGCGGCGCCGCCGGCGGAGCAGGAGGGCGAGGAGAAGGCCAAGGGCCCGTTCGACGGCCTGAAGTTCCGCTTCATCGGCCCGCCCGGCAACCGCGTGTCGGCGGTCGTCGGCGTGCCGGGCGATCCGAACGTGTACTACGCGGGCGCGGCTTCGGGCGGGGTGTGGAAATCGATCGACGGCGGCACCGAGTGGAAGCCCGTCTTCGACAAGATGCCCGCCCAGTCGATCGGCGCGATCGCCATCGCCCCGTCGGACCACGCGATCGTCTGGGCCGGCACGGGCGAGACCTTCATTCGCAGCAACGTCTCGATCGGCAACGGCGTGTACCGATCCACCGACGCCGGCAGGACCTGGCAGCACATGGGTCTCGAGAAGACGGGGCGCATCGGGCGCGTGATCATCGATCCCCGCGACCCCAACGTCGTGTACGTCGCGGCGCTCGGCACCTGCTACGGGCCGCAGCCGGAGCGCGGCGTCTTCCGCACCAGGGACGGCGGCAAGAGCTGGGAGAGAGTGCTCTTCGTCGACCAGAACACGGGAGCTTCCGACCTGACGATGGACCCTGCCGATTCGCGCACGCTGTTCGCCGGCACCTGGCAGATCGACATCAAGACCTGGGGACGGAAGAGCGGCGGCCCCGGCAGCGGCGTCTGGGTCACGCACGACGGCGGGAACAAGTGGAAGCGGCTGACTCACGACGACGGCCTGCCCGAGTCGCCGCTCGGGAAGATCGCCGTCGCGGTGGCGCCAAGCGACTCGCAGCGGGTCTACGCCCTGATCGAGACGGGCGACAAGGGATCGCTGTGGCGCTCCGACAACGGCGGGGCGAAGTGGAAGCTGGTGAGCCACAGCCGGCTCCTCAACGAGCGGCCGCACTACTACACGCGCATGCTCGTCATGCCGGACGATGCGAACGAGGTCTACTTCCCCTCGAACTCGATGGGTGTGACCTACGACGGCGGCGACACGACCGACCAGGTGGACTGGGCCGGCGACAACCATGACATGTGGGCCGACCCGGCGAACCCGCGGCGAATGATGATCGGTTCCGACGGCGGCGTCTCCATCTCGACCACGCGGGGCAAGAAGTGGGCGTGGGTGCGGCTGCCGATCGCCCAGATGTATCACGTCGCGACCGACACGCGGATCCCCTACGACGTGCACGGGCAGATGCAGGATGGCGGATCGATGCGGGGCCCGAGCCGCAATCCCGGCGCCGACACGATCCCGCCGGCCCTCTGGACGACGACGGCGGGATGCGAGACCGGTTGGGCCGTGCCCGACCCCGCCGACCCCGACGTCGTCTGGGGCGGCTGCTACGCGGGCGTCGTCGAGCGCTACGACGCGCGCACCCGCATGTCGCGCTCGGTCTCGGCCTGGCCGGAGCGGACGATGGGAGCCAACGCCGGGCAGGTCAAGTACCGGATGAACTGGACGTTCCCGATCGCCATCTCGCCGCACGACCACAACACCGTCTACGTGGGCAGCCAGTACGTGCTGCAGACGACCGACGGCGGCGACCACTGGGCGGCGATCAGTCCCGATCTGACGTTGAACGATCCGTCGATGATGGGAGATTCCGGCGGCCTCACGGTCGACAACCTCTCGGTCGAGTACGCGGGCGTCGTGTACTCGATCGCCGAGTCGCCGCTCGCCAAGGGCGAGATCTGGGCGGGCACCAACGACGGTCTCGTGCAGGTGACGCGCGACGGCGGCGCGCACTGGGCCAACGTCACGCCCGGGAAAGCCCTGCTTCCCTGGCACGGCACCGTCGACTCCGTCGAGCCGTCCCCCCACGAGCGAGGCACCTGTTACGTCGCGGTCGACTTGCACCAGGTCGACAACCGGGACCCCTTCATCTTCAAGACGGCCGATTACGGCAAGACGTGGAAGCCGATCTCGTCCGGCATCCCGAAGAGCCCGTTCTCGTACGTCCACGTCGTGCGCGAGGACCCGTTCCGGAAGGGCATGCTCTACGCCGGGACCGAGAACGGTCTCTACCTCTCGTTCGACGACGGCGCACACTGGCGTCCGCTGCAGTCGAAGCTGCCGCATTCGCCGGTCTACTGGCTGACCGTCGAGCCTCGCTTCCACGACCTCGTGCTCGCCACGTACGGCCGGGGCTTCTTCATCCTGGACGACGTCACGCCGCTCGAGGAGTGGAGCGAGGCGGTCCATGATTCGTCGGAGCGTCTCTTCTCGCCCGTTCCCGCCTACCGGTTCCGAGCGGTGTCGCAACCGGCCTACGCGCCGACCGGCACCGCGGAAGGGAAGAACGGGCCGGACGGCGCGCTCTTGACCTACTGGCTGAAGAAGGCGGTCCCGAAGCCGAAGAAGACGTCCGACGACGAGGAGGAAGCGAAGGAGAAGCCGCCGCTCGTCCAACTTCGGATCTTCGACTCGACCGGCGCCAGGGTCCGCTCGCTGCGCGGGACGAACGAGGCCGGCATGAACCGCGTCGTCTGGGACCTGCGCTACGACCCGATCCCCGACGTGCGGCTGCGCGCGACGCCGAAGGGCAATCCGCACCTGGGGGAGGAGAAGCGCTACGTGGGGAAGGATCGCCGCCCGGTGCTCTATTACGGGATCGAGGACGCCACGCGGGGACCGCTGGTCCCCCCCGGCAGGTACACGGTGAAGCTTCGCGTCGGGGACCGGGAAACCACGGCCGCGGTCGAGGTGCGCAAGGACCCGGGCTCCGCCGGCACGTCAGCCGACGTCGAGGCGGAGTCGAGGCTGTCGTTCGCCATCTACAAGGACTCGGTCGCGGCCGCCGAGATGCTCGGCGAGCTCGAATGGACGCGCCTGCAGCTCGAGCAGCTCGAGAAGCGTCTCGCCGCGGCGAAAGCGGAGGACTCGCTGGTCGCTCCCGTCTCGGCCCTGCGCCGGAAGGCGGAGGAGGTCGAGGCGCTTCTCCTGCAACCGACGATCGCGGAAGGGGACCAGAAATCGTTCCGCGGCCCCCTCGGCATCTTCCTCAAGCTCGTCTGGCTCAACGCCGAGGTCTCGACCGGCGCCGCCGACGTCTCGGGCAACCCCGATCTGGCGCCGACGCAGCCCGAGCGCGACGTGTTCGAGCTGCTCGACCGGCAGCTCGACGACGCGCGCCAGCGGTTCCGGTCGCTCTACGACGAGAGCGTCCCCGACTTCAACCGCGCGATGGCCGCGAAGGGGATGGCGGGGATCGTCCCGGTCAAGGAAGTCCTGCCGGAGTTCCCGCCGGAGAAGGAGAAGAAGCCGGACGACGAGGAGGACTGACCGCGCGCCGCGGCGGTCACCGCGGCGCGCGGTCGAGCGGTTCAGGCGGTCGGCGTCTCCGCCGGCGGGTCGAAGGCGTGGCCGCAGCGGGCGCGCATGCCTTCGCGGAACTGCTCGCGCTCCTCGGGGGTCATCCGCTCCCACCGCTCCTTCATGCGGTGACGCCAGTGCATGGACCCGCGGGAGCGGCCATGGAAGCCGCTGAACAGGAACCTGGACAGGAAGAGCAGTCCCAGGGTTTGCCAGAACGTGATCGCCTTCAAGCCGAAGATCGCCGGCATCAGCCAGTTCCACAGGCCCATCACCAGCAGGCAGACCAGGCAGAGCACGATCACGCACAGGATCGGGATCACTACGAACTTGACTCCTCTCGACATCTTGCGTCGCATCATCGTCTTGTCCTCATGAGCTCAGGTAGTCTTGGTAAATTGCCCGCAGCCGGCGGCGCAGGTGAAGCACCGCATAGTGCTTGCGGGAGAGCAGCGTGTTGACGCCGACGCCGGTCGCCGCGGCGATCTCCTTGAAGCTGCGCCCCTCCATCTCGTGCGCGAGGAAGACCTCTCGCTGCTCGGGCGGCAGCTCGTCCAGGGCGGCCGCCAGCTCGTCGAGCAGCAAGCCTCGCGCGTAGGCCGCCTCCGGGCCGGCCGCGGGGGAATGGAGCAGGTCCTCGAGCCGCAGCGGCTCGCCGTCCTGGTCCTCCACGGCGCCGGCCTGCAACGGCGCGGACCGGCGCTTGCGGAAGAGGTCGGTGATCCGGTTGCGGGCCACCCGGAACATCCAGGCGCCGATCTGCTCGATCGGCTGCGCCACCCGGAAAGCCTCCACCAGCTCGTAGAAGACGTCCTGCAGGATGTCCTCGGCCTCGCCCTCGTCGACCACCCACTTGCGGATGAAGCCGCGCAGCCGGAGCTGCTCGCGAGCGACCGCGTCGGAGATCTGTCGGTCCTGTTCGGTCATCCAGGTCCTGCTCAGCGCCTCGTCCACACTCCTGTAGACGGCGGAGAGGGCAAGATATTGTGCCAGGCGCGGTTCCGGTTCCAAGGCGTCGGCCATTCCGGGCGCGGTCGGCGGGCTTTGCGGCACTGTTGTATTTTAACGAGTGCCTCGATTCCGAGCGCCTCGGACGTGGCGGGATCGTGGGCCCGGGATGCCGCGGGCGGCGGTTCCTCCAGGGAGGATTCATGAGGTCAGCACGTCGCCTTCTCGTCTTCGGTTCGCTCTTGCTCGCCTTCTCCCAGGGCGCCTTCGCCGCTCATGACTGGACCGCGGTCCCCTCGACCGGGGCCATCGACAGCGGCTCTCTTTTCATCTTCGCGTTCGCCGGTCCCACGCTGACCTATCTCGGCACCTCGGGCTCGACCGCGCAGCTCATCGCGCGCTACAACGTCACCAACACCTACGACGAGGGCACCGTCCCCGACGCGCCGGGATGGACCACTTTCGAGCTCGGTTACAGCGCCGCCGGGCTGCCGGCGGGTGCGGTGAGCGCGACGCTCTTCCAGGTCGACCCCTGCACCGGCAACCAGGAGACCATCTGCGTTGTCAACTCTCTCGCCGGGGCGACGAACGCCTGCGTCACGTGCACGTTCAGCGCGGCCACCTTCGACTTCGCCCATCACCTGTACTACGTCGAGGTGATCCTGACGCGTCCTGCTCCCAACCTCTTTCCCACCGCCAAGACGCTGCGCATCTTCCAGTAGGGCGCGTGGACGGGCCGTCGCCGGCCGCCCGTCGAAGGATGCGTCAAGCCGGGCGGCCATCGCCGGCGCTCACCAGCTGGATGGTCGCCCTGACACCGGAGTGGCCGCATGGACCTGCCGCGACGCGGCTCTAAGGACATGCGGCGCACCTCTTGTTCCATGTTATTATGCGTATTTCCTAATCTTATCTGTACCGTGCTAAAATAAAAAGCGAACAAAAAGGCGAGAGCCGCCGGGCGCGTGGACCCCTTTCAACCGGAGGCCACGGACGGGCAGGTCCGACGTCACACTGACAGGCAAGCATCTTGGTTTGCCGCGAGGAGGTCGCATGAAACGCTCGATACGCGTCTTGGGGCTGGCTTGCATCGTCGCAGCCGGTCTGTGCCCAGCCGCTGCTTTGGCGGATAACGAGGCGGAGCAGGCGCCGCGGGAGAGCCTGTCCTTCGCGCTCCCCGCGGTAGAGAACTTCACACCACCGAGCGAGCCCTGGACAGGCCGAGTCCTGGGACTCCTGGGGCCGGAGTCGATCGAGCAGCGGCGGGGGGTCGCTGGAATTCCCACCTTCAGCCGCAACGTCGTGGCCCGTGGACGCAGCTATCGATTCACGATGGTCGGCTCCGACCCGTTCTCGGCGAGGTCGGGGAAAGTGGTGGTTCCCCTCCAGATCGTTCCAATTCGGATGGTGTTCAATGATGGCACCATCCTGGACCCCGCGCTGTCCGTCCCCGCCTGCGCCGGTCCGGGGACGCCGCTCACGAATGTTCTCGAGTCGCCTCTGTTCATCGACAAGGACTACGGGGAAGGGCCCCGGCAATGGGTGGAGGAGAATCGCCTCATCGAGTTCTGGGCCGTGACCCGCGCCAACCCCGGCTACAGCGTTCGCGTTGCGCCCAGCGTGTTGCCGACGATCACTCTGACGTTCGATGGTCCATCCGTCGCGCTGCCCTGCGGACGCGGAGGCATGATCCCGCTCTCGTCACTCTTCGTTTACATCCAGACGACCCTCCTGCCGGAGCTCAGGAAACAGGGCGTCTCTCCGAGGACATTCCCGGTGTTTCTCTTTACCAACGTCGTGTTCACGGACCCCAAGATCCCGCTCCTCGCCGGCTATCACACCGCGATCAACCTTGGCGGGGGGGTACAGACCTACGGTGTTGCCGAGTACGACACCAGCCACTTCTACAACGCCATTCCGGACATCGCGACGCTGTCCCACGAGCTCGCCGAGTGGTACGACGATCCCTTCGTCAACAATGTCACTCCGCCATGGGGCCATGCAGGGCAGGTGGCTGGTTGCCAGGCCAACCTCGAGGTCGGAGATCCGCTCACCGGCTCCTTCTTTGCCATCCCGATGCCCAACGGATTGACCTACCATCCGCAGGAGCTGGCCTTTTTCTCGTGGTTCTTCAATCAGGCGCCCTCACTGGGCTTGAATGGTTTCTATTCCTCAGGCGGCACATTGACGAAACCAGCAGCTGCTTGTAGATAGGTCGGTCGAGGCCAGGGGGCCCGCGGTCACCGCGGCCAGCGCGCGACGTCGTAGGGCGCCGTCATGGCCGCGCGGTAGGGGTGGGACTCGCCCCAGAAGTTGGCGTCGATGCAGCGCGCGAGCGGCAGGACGCAGACGGCGGCAGCCCCCTGCTCGAGGAGGGCGCCGGCGGCGCTGAGGGCGGTGGCGCCGGTCACCCAGGTGTCCTCGACGAGCACGATGCGCTGCTCGCGGAGGCTGGTGCTCACCGGGGCGAAGATCTCGGGAGTGTACCGGTGGCGATGGCCGCCCTCGAGGTGGCGCAGGGTCTGCCGCAGGGGAAAGGGCGGCGGGCCGAAATGGGCCAGGGCCTGGCGCAGGGGCTGCCGCTCGTAGTCGACGCCGCGCTTCGAGGGCACGACGGTCAGCAGGTCGGGCTCGCCGCCGAGCAGCGCGGCGATGGCGGCTCTGTGCCGCCGCAGCCAGGTCGAGGCGAGGGCGCCGAGCAGGCGCAGGTGCTCCGGGTAGCCCTTCTTGTAGGTGATGAGGCGGCTGTACCAGGCGCTCGGGTTCAGCGCGGTGGTCATCGGCACGACGGTCGCCGTCAGCTCGTACGGAGCGCCGCCGCTGCCGTTGAGGCGGTCGCAGCCGAGGCACCAGCGGTACCCTTCGCCGGCCGGGCCGAGGCACTGGCTGCAGACGCACCCGGCCGTCGCGAGGCCCGGCACGGATCCGAACAGGTGACGCGAGGCGTCGAAGACCGCGCCCGCGCTTGCCGTCGCCGCCGCCACCTTGGGCCGCGTTTCAGGAGGGCGGCGCGGCCGCTGCCGGCAGCTTGCCCGCGAGGCGATCGAGGATGTCGCGCGAGGAGCTCACCTCGACGGCGTGGTTGCTCTCGACGCCGTCGAGGACGTAGCGCCGCGCCCAGTCGTGCTCGGCGACCAGGGAGCTGAGGAGGAAGACGCTGCGGCCGTGCTCGAGGGCGAAGCGGGCCTGCATCTTGGCGCCGGAGGTCTCGCCCGCCTCGACGACGACGGTGGCCACGGCCAGGCCGGACATCACCACGTTGCGCTTCGGGAAGGTCCAGCGGGTCGGCGGCTGATCGGGGAAGAACTGGGAGAGGAGCGCGCCTCCCGCGGCGAGGATGCGCTGCGCCAGGCCGCGGTTGGCCGGAGGGTAGACCCGCCGCAAGCCCGTGCCGAGCACGGCGACGGTCCTGGCGCCGCGGGCGAGCGCGGTCTCGTGGGCGGCGGTGTCGATGCCGAGCGCCAGCCCGGAGAGGATGGTGGTGCCGGCGGCGGCCAGCTCCTTGACCACGACGCGCGCCCGCCGCAGGCCGGCATCGGTCGCGCGGCGGGTGCCGACCACCGCCACGGCGGAGTAGTCCCGCCGCTGGTCCCAGGTGCCGGCGACGAAGAGCATGGGCGGCCGGTTGAAGATGGAGTGCAGGAGGGGAGGGTAGGCCGGGTCGAGGACGGTGCGGATGTCGAGGCCGGCGGCCAGCCACGACTCGGCGTCCGCGAGAGCCCGCTCGACGTCGGCCGACGCGACGCCTCCGAGGCCCAGCTGGCCGGCGAGGAACGGCGGCAAGCGCTGCTCGTCGAGCATCGCCAGCAGCTCGACGGCGGAGCCGAGGTGGTCGATGATCGACGCCAGCTTCTCGACCGGTAGGGCGCCCGAGCGCATCAGGGCGGTGACGGCGGCGATCTCGTGGGCACGCTGGCCGCCGGTCAGCAGTCGGGCCACGACGCCCGCGTTCGCCGGCATGCCGACAGGATAGCGTACGCGCGGGGATGCGGCTCGGCGCCCGGCTCAGAGGACAGGTCTTCCCTGGATGAGCCGCACGATGGCGACGATCAGGGCGATCACCAGCAGCAGGTGAATGAGGCCGCCGCCGACGTGGACGGCGAAGCCGAGCGCCCACAGGATGATGAGGATCAGCACGATGGTCCACAGCATGATGAGGACTCCTTTCGGGAAGACTCTGGTTTGAGTTGGCTCGTGGCCGAGGCGCACGCGCGTCCTAGACGTGTGTAGCAACTTCCCTGCCAATCGAGCCAGTGGCAGGTTAAGCTTGGAGGCGTGGACTCTCTCCATGTCGTGCTGGTCGAGCCGGAGATCCACTGGAACACCGGCAACGCCGGCCGCACCTGCCTGGCGGCCGGCGCCAGGCTGCACCTGGTGGAGCCGCTCGGCTTCTCGCTCGACGATCGCGAGGTGCGCCGCGCCGGCCTAGACTACTGGCCGCGGGTGCAGCCGCGGGTCTGGCCCAGCTGGGAGAGCCTGGAGCGGCGGCTGCCCGAGCTCGGCGAGCCGTTCTTCTTCAGCGCCGAGGCGCCGCGCGACCTGTGGAGCGTGCGCTATCCCGAGCGGCTGGCGCTGGTCTTCGGACGCGAGAGCGCCGGGCTGCCGCTGGGGCTGCGCAAGCGCTACCAGGACCGGTTGCTGGCGATCCCGATGGTCGATCCGGCGCTGCGGGCGCTCAACCTGTCGAGCGCGGTGGCGGTGGTGCTCTACGAGGTGCTGCGTCAGCGCGAGGCAGCCCGGGCGGGCATGCCTCATCACAGCGACAGTTTGATGGCCCGAGATCACCCACCGGGCGGCACGGGCTGAGATCCGCAGATCCTGAGCTCCGAAGGCGCTACCGGGCGAACCGGGCAGGTGGGTCCCCTTGCTAATAATGAGCGAGAATTCTCGCTGCCGCCGCCTTGGCCGGCCCCTGCTGGTCGAGGCCGGGGCCGGTGGTGCCGCTGATCACCAGCCAGTCGCGGCCCCGGAGGACGTTGAGCTGGTTCACCTTGCCGCCCGACCAGTAGGCGCGTTCGCCGAGGCCGTCGACGTTCTCGGGCGCCTGGCCCGAGATGGTCTGCGACAGGGCGTGCGCGTGCTCGAAGGCGCGCCGGACGCCGCCGGGCTCCTGCCAGCGGTTGGCCAGCAGCGTCACCACCTTCGTCGGGTGCTTCGCGGCGGAGATGTAGCCGCAACGCCACGACACGACGCCGATGTCGGCCATGCGGCTGGTCACCGGCGGGTCCAGGACCGGTCCGCCGAGGAGCGCCGCGGCGTCGTCGCGGGTCAGCAGCTGGCAAGCCAGGTTCTCCTGCGGCATGGCGCCGGGACTGGCCGGCGCGCCGGCGGCCGGCGGTGCGGCGCCGGCCTGCCGCTGCCGCGGCTGCTGCCGCCCGCGACACCCCGCGGCGCCCATGGCTGCCAGGAGGAGAGAGCAGAGACTGATGGCCAGGGCCAGGGATCGTGCGTTCATCGTGAGCGGGACCTCCTGCCTTCTTCTCGAGAGTCGGGACGGGGTGTCAGCTCCGGGCGGCGGGCTTGGCGGTGACCAGCGCCCGCACCAGGTCGGGGAAGTCCTCGAAGTCGTCGCCGCTGGCGCGGTAAGGACGCTGGCGCAGCTGGCGGACGGCGACCAGGCGGGAGGCGGGAAGCACGACGAGATACTGGCCCAGGGCGCCGTTGGCGTCGAAGCCGATGGGCGGACCGGTGGCGACCTTCGGGGTTGGCAGGTTGCGGGCCGGCACGTTGGCGACCCACAGGTTCAGGGCCTTGTCGTGGCCGAAGGCGCGATCGAGGGTGGCGAAGAGCTCCTGCCGCGGGATCTCGCGGCCGGCGAGCGGCTCCAGCGCCGCCAGGAAGGCGGGATCTGCGCCTCCCCGGCGCCAGGTCTCGAGGAGCGGCCGGTCCACGACCAGCCGCGTCCATTCCGGGATGACCCACCACAGCAGGCCGCCGGTCGGCGAGAAGGGCTGCGCGGCGTGGACCGAGTCGCGGACGAAGTCGGCGGCGAGCAGGCGGCGGCCGTCGTAGACGCCGCCGTCGAGCATCAGCTGGCCGACGCGCGCCAGGTCGCCGGCGTCCAGCTTCAGGCCGGCGAGGACGTGTGGGTTGCCGGCGGGGTCGCGCATCCAGGAGAAGCCGCGGATGCCGAGCGGCGCGAACAGCTCGTCGCGCACGTACTCGTCGAGCTTCCGGCCGCTGACCTTCTCGACGATGCCGGCGAGCAGGTTGACGGCCTTGTGGTTGTAGAAGAAGTGGGTGCCGGGCGGATGGGCGAGGTCGGCGGCCAGCGCCTGCCGCACCAGGTCGGCGCTGGCGTAGACCTCCTCGGGGGTGGGCTCCGCCGCGATGCCCGAGGTGTGGTTCATCAGCTCGCGCAGGGTGATCGCCCGCTTCGGTCCGCGGCGCCACTCCGGGTACCAGGTGGCGGCGGGCTCGTCGAGGGAGCGGATCTTGCCGCTGTAGAGCAGGCGGCCGATCGCCAGGCCGGTGACCGACTTGGTGATCGAGCCGACCTCGATCGGCCCTGCCGGCCTGTCGAAGCGAGCGTCCGCCACCAGCCGCCCATCCTTGAGGATCACCACCGCATCCGAGTGGAAGAGCTTCGCTCGCAGCATCAGGTGGGTGAGCGCCGCCGGATCGACGCCGGCGCTCGCCGCATCGGGGTACGGCGGCGGCGCCGGACCCGGCGCGACGCCGGAGCCGGGGGAGGCCGACGGGATGGTGTAGCTGACGTAGACGTGCGGCACCCCCGATGCGGGCGATGCGGGTGATGCGGACGATACGGGCGATGCGGGCGATGCGGGCGATGCGGAGCGAGGGCCCGGAGGAGGCGCCTGGCCCTGGCGCGCGGCGGCGACGAGCAAGGCCGCGGCGGCGAGCAGCAGGGCGCCGGCGGCGAGGCGGCGATCGCTGCTCATGCCTCTCCTGCCGCTCATGCCTCTCATGCCTCTCATGACATCCCGCTGCTCCGCGGGGAACCGCCGGTGGCGCCCGGAGCCGCGTGGGACTCCGGCCCGGGGGGCGGCGGCGGCTTGGAGGGCGGCGCCGGTCTGGGGACGGGCGCCGGGCGTGCGAGGCGCGCCAGCGCCTTGCCGGCCAGGGTGCGAGCGACGCCGAGCGGGTCCCTGTCGAGCTGGACGGTGAAGACCAGCAGCGTGTCGCCGCGCCGCACGTTCAGCTGATCGATCCGGCCGCCGATCCAGAAGGCGCCGTCGCCGAGCCCCGGCAGCTCCTCCACCGGCGCCCCGGCGGCGATCGAGCGCAGACCCGCCTCCGCGGTCCGCTGCCGGCTCGCGGCCTCCTCGGCGCCCGGCGCGCGGCGCAACGACAGGCTGATCATCCGCGGCGGCACGTCGCCGGCCAGGCTGTAGGAGCACAGGGTCGGGTCCTTGCCGACGGCGTCCTCGAGCGTGCTGCTGAGCGATCCCGACGCGTCGCGGGTGACCGCCTCGACGTCCGCCGGCGTGAGCAGCTCGCAGGCGTCGGGCAGCGGGCCGCCGGCGGTCCCGGCCGTGCCGGCGGCGTTCGACCTCCCGGACGCCGGAGCGCCGCCGCCGTCGTGGCCGCAAGCCGCGAGCACGACGCACGCGGCGACCAGGGCGCAGACCACGCAAGCCCCACCCGTGGCGCGGGCGGTGCGCGCGGCCCGTGCCGCACCGGCGGCCGGCCGCTGGCCGCGGTCCCTGGCGAAGGTGCCCGCGCTTCGTGGCTGTGGGTGAGGGTAGGTCATCTCGCCAGCGCCCGTGGTCCACGGGCGTCCAGGGGACCTATTCTAACCGCCCTCGAGTGCCGCCAGGCCTTGTCCTGCCGCGCGCATCGGGCGTGGTCATGGGTGCCGGCTGCGGCGGCAGGCGCTCGCACACCAGCCGCCGCCAATCAGGCATGGCTCAGCCCCGCGACGCGCTCGAGGGCGCGAATGAACTCCAGCCAGTCGCGGCGCTGGGCGGCCAGCACACGGCGTCCCTCCGGGGTCAACCGGTAGTAGCGGCGTCGCCGCTGCGCCGCCTTCTCGATCCAGCGCCCCGCGATCAAGCCGCGCCGCTCCAGGCGATAGAGCAGCGGGTAGAGCGACGCGGCATGGAACGCCAGCACGCCTTCGGAGCGCTGGTCGATGAGCTTGGCGATCTCGTAGCCGTGGCGGGCACGGTCCTCGAGGAGCGCCAGCACGAGCATCTCGGCGGTCCCCTTCTTGCGTTCGCGGTCGTCTGAGATCTGGGTTTCCATATATGGTGTTACCATATGTGCTAGCGACAGTCTTGTCAAGCAACCGCGCCCCTGACCTCCGCCTCCCCGAGCGGCCCGGCCGGCCGGGCTCAGAGATAGCCGAGGGCCTGTGCCGCACCGGCAGCCAGTCTCGGGCTGCAGCCCCTGGCGAAGCCGCCAGCGCATGGCTCCCCAGCCCGTGGTGAAAGTTGTTTAGTGTAAGATGAGCCCGAGCTGGCGGAGCGGGGAGGCGCGTCGTGAAGAGCGTCGTGAAGAACTTCCTTCTGGGCTCGCTGTGCGCGATCGTCCTGATCACGGTGGCTCTGGCCATCTACGTGGGTCTCGGCTTCATGCCGGTGGCCTCCGACGTGACGCCGCCAGCCTGGGAAGCCGGCCTGATGACGGCGGCGGTGCACGCCTCCGTCGCGCGGCAGGCCGGGCCGCTTCCGGCGCCGCTGTCGCATGTGGACGATGCCATCATCGCCGGCGGCAAGATCTACCTCGACGATTGCGTGGGCTGCCACGGCGCTCCCGGACAGCCTCCCAGCGACTTCGGCGCCACTTTCTATCCACGGGCGCCGCAGTTCCCGCGGGTCGGCTCGCCGCTGTCCGACGCGCAGCTCTTCTGGGTGGCGAAGCATGGCATTCGCATGACCGGGATGAGTCCGCAGGTGGACTACTCGGACGCCCAGCTGCAGACCATCGTGGCCTTCATCGACCGGATCAGGAACCTGTCGCCGGCGATCGCCAAGGCGATTGCGCCGCCCGCCGGGAAGTGAGCCACGCCGGCAACGAGCACTGCCATGAAGAGCTTCGTCCTCGGCTTCCTGGTCACCATCGTGCTGCTGCCGGCCGCACTGATCGGCTACCTGCGCCTGGGTCTCGCCGACGTGCATGCCGACGTCAACGTTCCTGCCTGGCAAGGCCGGCTGATCCATTTCGCCGAGCGCGCGTCCGTCGGGCGCCGCGCGGCGGGCCTCAAGAGTCCCCTGGCGCATACCGATGCCCAGCTGATCGCCGGCGGGACGCTTTATATGAACGGTTGCGCCGGATGCCACGGCAAGCCCGGCCGCCCGCCTCGCACCCGCCCCTGGTTCCTCGCGCCGACCCAACTGGCGCACGTCACCACCCAGTACTCGGAGCCGGAGGCCTACTGGGTGATCAAGCACGGCCTGCGCCGGACGGGCATGTACTCCTCCGCCACTTTCTATTCCGACCGGCAGCTCTGGATGCTCGCGGCGTTCGTCAAGCGCCTGACGAATCTGCCGCCGCCGGTGCTCGCGGCGATCCAGCCGCAGAAGCAGTGACGCGCCGGGTCGCGGTTGGCCAAGGGTCCGAGTCATCCATTTTACCGTCGGCGGAACCAAATCCTGGGCCAGCACGGGTTCGAAAGCGATGAGATGCATAACAACTGCCGAGTGTGAGGACAAGGTGCAGGGTCTCGACCTCAAGATAGAGGGAGAATTCCTGCGACTCATCAATGGCAGGGCCCCCGTATCGCGGGAGTTCAAGATACCGGACTCGACTCGGCGCCAGGCGTTGGCGATCAATGAGCTGTTCAGCGCATTTCCAGATGACACAAGCGAATGGTTGCTATGGGCCCTTGAATGGAGCGTTTGGCCAAATGAGACGTATCCCGAGTTATGGGAGGAGATACGAGAGCACCATGGAGAACATCGATGGATCATTCACGCACCAGGGCACCTCTTTGCGCAGCATGAGAAGGGGCTTGCACGTGGCATGATGAGGTTGGCGATGCTATTCGGGTGGACCGCTTTCCTGATTCCGAGCCCTGTTTCTTTCGTGGTGTTTATCGATGATGACGAACTGATGAGTCTCGACGCCCCGGGTGCGTCTTCAATATCTGACGTTGCTGCGAAGATCAGAGACCTCTGGGCCAAGCCTTTGTGAGGAGCGGCGCGCCTTGGTTCCAGAGTTGCCCATGCCCCTTAGCCCAATGCGTCACATCGGTGATTGAGTAAAGGTGGCTGCTCCTCATACGCAATGACTTTGAGATGGAACAAGGCGGCCAGCCGATGAAGTGCATCAGTGCTGCTGAGTGTGAACAGAGGGTGCAGAATCTTGACCTCACGATTGAGGTACAAGTTTTGAGATTCATCAATGGCAGGGTCCCCGCATCGCGCGCGCTCAAGATACCGGACTCCGCTCGGCGCCAGGCACTGGGAGTCAATGCACTGCGAGTGCTACTCCTTTCGGGTGCCGGCTGGATCTTGTTCGCCGGCTCTAAGCTGCTGCTTGTCGCCCTCAACGTGGGGCCGTTACGCCATTACGACGAGCTGCGGCAGCGCTCGCGCCACCTGCCCATAGACGCTCTCATCAGCGAGCTCGATCGGCTCAATGCCGCCGTCCATGTCTTGGAGAGGTTTGTGCTATGGCCGCTGGCCTTCTGCCTGGTGGCCATCCTCTACGTGTGGCTGGTTCATCGAGCTCGGCCGTGGCACTTCGCGGTGCTGGCCTTGCCTGCAGCCTTGATCGAGGGACGGCACGATGCGGTGCGGCTATGGTCGCTTTTCTTCGTTTACTCGGCGTGGCTGTTCTTGGTGTGCGGCCTTCTTCGGTTCCTTCGCAACCGGCGTCGGCGTCCCTCTCCGCCACAGGCTGAATTGCCGCATACCGTTACCGGCACAGAGCCGTAAGCGCGGCTGCGCTTGTCTGGGCTGGAAGCGTGCCCCAGGGCTCAGAGATAGCCGAGGGAGTGCAGCAGGGCGCGGGTCTGGGGATCGATCTGCTTCGGCTGGCCGGGGCGGCAGGTGGGGGTGGGGGGGTCGGTCTCGACGTCGAGCTTCGGCGCGCGGTCCCAGGCCCAGAGGGCGCGCTTCAGGCGCTCGAGCTCGGCGGGGTGGCGGTCGGCGACGTTCTGGGTCTCGAGCGGGTCGGCGACGAGGTCGTAGAGCGCGAACTCGACGCCTTCGCCGGCGATCCAGCGCTGCTCGTGATAGGTCTGGGCGACGAGCAGCTTGAAGCGGCCGTCGCGCACCGCCTTCTGCCACTTGTTGTTGGTCTCCCAACCCGCCTCCGAGAAGGCCAGCGGCGCCGGAGCGGAGGAGCCCGCGGCGTCGGCGGCGGCCGGAGCGCCAAGCCCGCCCGAAGACCCGGAGGAGCCGGTGGTCCCGGGGGCCGCCGCGGCAAGGGGCGGCAGGCCGCGCAGCCGCGGGGTGAGCGAATGGCCCTGCTTCCACGCGCCGCCGGGCAGGGAGACGCCGGCGGCCTCGAGCAGGGTCGGCGCGAGGTCGAGGAGCTCGACCGGCTGGCGGTCGACGCGCGGCGCGAGCACCCCGGGGTAGTGGAGGATCAGCGGCACGCGCAGGCAGGTCTGGAAGCCGAAGCGGCCGTGGTCGAAGTAGTAGGCGTGCTCGCCGAGCGACTCGCCGTGGTCGGAGGTGAAGGCGGTAAGCGTGCGGCCGAGCAGGCCGCGGCGCCGCATCTCGCCGAGCAGCTCGCCGATCTGGGCGTCGGCATAGGCGACGGCCGCGTCGTAACGCGCCACGTAGAAAGCGAGGTCGCCGTGCCCGCCGAGCACCTGCTCGCGGCCGATGCCTCCCATCTGCTGCTTCGGGCGGTCGGAGATCGGCACCCTCCGCGAACGGTCCGCGAAGCGGTCGCCCTGGAAGCGGTCGCGCCACTTGCCGGGCGGCTGGTAGGGGAAATGCGGGTCGATATAGTGCACCCACAGGAACCAGGGGCGGCCGGCGCGGGTCTCGCGTCCCAGGCCCTCGAGCAGCCCGATCGCGAGGCGGGTCACGGCCTCGGCCTGGTTCGGGTTGCCGCCGGCGTGGGAGGTCAGCTTCCAGGTCTCGACGTAGGTGTCGAAGCCCTGGTCGAAGTTGAACTCGCTGCCCAGGGCGCCGTTGGAGACCACCGCCTGGGTGGAGTAGCCGCGGCGCTTCAGCACCTTGGCGAGCATCTCGAAGCGGCACGAGACCGGGATGCCGACCCGGCGCACGATGTCGTTGTCCTTGGAGTAGGTGGCGGTGAACATCGAGGCGAACGACGGTGTGGTCTTCGGCCACTGCACCGCGGTCTGATCGAAGCGCACCCCCTCGGCCGCCAGCCGGTCGAGGTTGGGCGTCGTCCGCCGCGGGTAGCCGTAGCTCGACAGGTGGTCGGCGCGCAGGGTGTCGACGGTGATCAGCAGGATGTTGCTCGGCGAGGGGAGGGGAGCGACCGCGGGTGCCGCTGCCTCCCGTGCCGTTCGCGTGAGGGGCGCATTGCCGCGGCCGCAGCCGGAGAGTGGAAGCGCAGCGCAGGCGAGGGCCACCAGTATCAGCGCGCGGACCTGCCAAGCGCCCAGGGTGCACCGGCTGTCTGGGGTGCCCAGGCTGCGGCAGGTGCGCAGCAAGGTTGTATGGCGAGTCGGCAGCACGCGCTCGCACGGTCTCGAAGGCCGCCGCGGCGCCACTAGCGGATGCGCCTCCGGCGGTTGCGGATGTAGTCGGCGAGGATGAACTCGCCGAGGTTGTAGGGCGAGGCGAAGTAGGCGCGGCCACGGTTGATCTGGGTCAGCTTCTCGACGAACTGGGTGAGCATCGGGTCGGTCGCCAGCATGAACGTCGTCACCACCACCTTCTGCCGGCGGCAGAGGTCGGCCTCCTCGAGCGTCAGGTTGACGATGCGCATGTCGAGGCCGAAGGGGTTCTTGTAGATGCGGCCGTTCTCGGTGATCGCCGAGGGCTTGCCGTCGGTGATCAGGAAGATCTGCTTGTTCGGCTGCTTGCGGCGCGCCAGCAGGCTGCGCGCGAGCTGCAGGGCGTCGCGGGTGTTGGTGTGGTACGGGCCGGCCTGGATGTAAGGGATCTCGCCGAGCGCCACCTCCTGCGCGCGGTCGCCGAAGAGGATGACCGCGAGGTGGTCCTTCGGGTAGCGGGTGGTGATCAGCTCGGTCAGCGCCAGGGCCACCGTCTTGGCCGGCGTGATGCGGTCCTCGCCGTAGAGGATCATCGAGTGGCTGATGTCGATCGCCACCACCGTGGCGCAGGCCGTCAGGTGCTCGGTCTCGAAGACCTCGATGTCCTCCTCGGCGAGCGTCAGGTCCCCCTTGGTGCGGCGCAGCGCATTCTCGAGCGAGCGCGGCGAATCGATCAGGTTGAGGTCGTCGCCGAAGGCGTAGGGGCGGGTCTCGGGCAGCCGCTCGATGCCCTCGCCGGCCTGGTGCACCGGGTGATAGCCGGGGCCGGCGCGGTCGAGGCCGGCGAAGATCTCCTCGAAGGCGCTGCGGCGGATGCGGCGCTCGCCGCCGCTGGTGAGCTGCAGCGCCCCCTCGCCGTCGCGGCCCACCAGGTTCTGGTCCTCGAGCGAGGCGAAGAACTGGTCGAGGTCGAGCTCCTCCGGCAGGTACCCCTGGCGCTGCAGGTAGCGCATCCAGTCCATCGCCTCCTCGACGTCGCCGCCCGAGGCCAGCACCAGCTGGTTGAACAGCCGCAGCAGGTCGAGGCCGGCGAGGAGCTGGCGGATCAGCTCGGGGTCGAGGTACAGGTACTGGTGGCGCATGGCCCTCTGTCTGGACTCAATTCACGTCGCCCCGGCCGCTGCCGCGCCGGCCGCTGCCGCTGCCGCCGCGCGGCTTGAGCAGCTGGAACTTGACCATCTCCTTGTAGCTCACCTGGCTGTCGAGGTCGTTGCGCGCCAGCTTCAGGTGCTGGTGGAGGCCTTCGAGCACCATCTCGCCGGCCAGCGCCCGCTCCTCGCGGGTGCGGCCGCCGTGGCGGGCGACGATCTCGGCGAGCCCGGGCACGCGGCGCATCTCGGCCTCGTACTCCTCGAACGACTGCTCGTCCGAGAGGGTGACGGAGTTGCCCTCGGCGAACCAGCGGACGATCGGGGCGTAGGGCCCCTTGTCGTCCTCGCCGCCGCTGCCGAGCTCCTTGCCGACCTCGGGGAAGCGGCTGTCGAACGCCTTCTTGATCGCCTGGCCGATGAGGCGGCGTGCCACCACCTCGGCTCCCTGCTGCTCGCCCTCGTAGACCATCTCGACCTTGCCGGTGATCGCCGGCAGCAGCATCTGCAGGTCGCAGAGGCGCGGGTAGACGCGGCCGTCCGCCGCCGCGGGGGTCGTGGTCGTGCCCACGGGGGGGGTCTTCGCGGCCTCCGGCCGCCTGCCGAGCGCGCGGCGCTCGAGATTGGAGGCGAGCAGCTCGAGCGCCGAGATGGCGACGCGGGCGCTCACCCCCGAGGACTGGTCGACGAGGTCGCTCTCGCGGGCCGCGAAGCTGATGTCTTCGACCAGCAGCCGGAACTCCTCGGGGATGACGACGCTCGGGACGTCGCGCTCGGTCCAGGCCTCCTGGCGGGTGATGTCGGCGGCGACCGTCGTGTCCGGCGGGTAGTGGGTGAGGATCTGCGACGAGATGCGGTCCTTGAGCGGCGTGATGATGCTGCCGCGGTTCGTGTAGTCCTCGGGGTTGGCGGAGAACACCATCAGCAGGTCGAGGGGGATGCGCACCGGGAAGCCGCGGATCTGCAGGTCGCGCTCCTCGAGGATGTTGAACAGGCCCACCTGGATGCGCGGCGAGAGGTCGGGGAGCTCGTTGATCGCGAAGATGCCGCGGTTGGTGCGCGGCACGATGCCGAAGTGGATGACCTCTGGGTCGGCGAAGGTGAGCTTGCGGGTGGCCGCCTTGATCGGATCGATGTCGCCGAGCAGGTCGGCGATCGAGACGTCGGGGGTCGCCAGCTTCTCGTTGTAGCGCTCGTCGCGCCCCAGCCACTCGATCGGCGCGTCGTCGCCGGCCGCGGCGACCAGCCGCTGGCCGGGCACGGAGATGGGCGCCAGCGGGTCGTCGTTGAGCTCCGACCCGGCGAGCACGGGCACCTCGGGGTCGAGCAGGGTGGTGAGCGAGCGCAGGATGCGGGTCTTGGCCTGGCCGCGCAGCCCGAGCAGGATGAAGTCGTGGCCGGCAAGCAGGGCGTTGACCACCGCCGGGATGACCGTGCGGTCGTAGCCGAGGATGCCGGGGAACAGCGGTCCGCCGCACCCCAGGCGCTCGCGCAGGTTGTCGCGCAGCTCCTGCTTGACCGAGCGGGGCCGGTAGCCGCTCGCCTTGAGCGCGCCGAGGGTCTTGATTCGCGAGACTTTGGGCATCAGTCGTGAAGCTCCTCGAGCCAGCGCTCGGCGTCCAGGGCCGCCCGGCAGCCGGTGCCGGCTGCGGTGATCGCCTGGCGATAGATGGGGTCCATGGCGTCGCCGGACGCGAAGACGCCCGCCACGCTGGTCTTGCTGGTCGGTTCTTGGACCCGGATGTAGCCGACGTCGTTCATCTCGAGCTGGCCGGCGAACAGCGCGGTGCTCGGCTGGTGGCCGATAGCGTAGAAGACCCCCTGGGTGGGATATTCGCTGTCGATGCCGGTCTGCTTGTTGTGCAGCTGGACCGCGGTGACGCCGCCCTCGCGGCTGCCGGTGATGTCGGTGACCACGGTGTTCCAGATCCAGGCGATCTTGGGGCTGGCGAAAGCACGGTCCTGCATGATCTTCGAGGCGCGCAGCTCGTGGCGGCGGTGGATGACGGTGACCTTGCTGGCGAACTTGGTGAGGTAGAGCGCCTCCTCCATGGCCGAGTCGCCGCCGCCGATGACGACGACCTCCTTATCACGGAAGAAGAAGCCGTCGCAGGTGGCGCAGGCCGAGATGCCGTACCCCATCAGCTCACGCTCGGCGGGCAGGCCCGCGAGCTTGGCCGAGGCGCCGGTGGCGACGATCAGCGCGTCGGTGCGGTAGGTCGCCTCGTCGGTCTTGATGCTGAAGGGCCGCTGGCGCAGATCGACCGCGGTCGCGGCCTCGAACTTGACCTGGGCGCCGAAGCGGCGGGCCTGCTCGCGCATGGCGTCGACCAGCTCCGGGCCGAGGATGCCCTGCGGGAAGCCGGGGAAGTTCTCGACGTCGGTGGTGATGGTCAGCTGGCCGCCAGGCTGGTTGCCCTCGAGCACCAGCGGCGCCAGGTCGGCGCGCGCCGTGTAGAGCGCGGCGGTGAGGCCGGCCGGGCCCGAGCCGAGGATGACCACCCGATGGTACGGGCTCTCGTGCCGATGCTCACGCTGCGCTTCGTGATGCTCTTCATGCGGAGGTGCCGGTGTGGACATCGCGGGACAGGTCTCCTCGTGGGGCGGGGATGGGGTCGGCGGCCGGATCTGCGGCTCGACGAGTATACAGCGCTGCCCCGGGGCCTGCCGCCGCCTGCGGGTGATAACAGGCGGCGGTGGTATTGGATTCCGTCCGTTCTCTTGCCCCTCTCCCCCTGCTCCCCTTTGGGCGAGGTTGTCGAAGCAGACGGACGGCAGACTTCGGGCGCCTCGCCCAAAGGGTCGCAGGGGGAGTGTGGCGAGAGAACGGACGCAGCGGGGATGGAGGCGTAGAATGCGGCGTCGCCCCACCGGCGGCGGGGGGAGGGGAGCCCTCATCCATGGCCATCAGCATCTTCGAGTTGTTCACCATCGGCATCGGCCCGTCGAGCTCGCACACCGTGGGCCCGATGCGCGCCGCGCGCCGCTTTGCCCAGCGGCTGGAGCGCGAGGCGCTGCTGTCGCAGCTGGCGCGGCTGCGGATCGAGCTGTTCGGCTCGCTGGCGATGACCGGCAAGGGCCATGGCACCGACCGCGCGGTCATCCTGGGCCTCGAGGGCGAGACGCCCGAGGAGGTCGACCCGGCGTGGATGCCCCGGCGCGTGGCGGAGATCCGCGCCGAGGGGCGGTTGCGCCTGCTCGGGCTGCGCGAGGTCCCTTTCGACGAGAGGGAGGACCTGGTGTGGAACCGCAAGCAGCTGCTGCCGCTGCACTCCAACGGCATGCAGTTCACCGCCCTGGATGCGGCCGGCGGGACGCTCGACCACCGCACCTACTACTCGGTGGGGGGCGGCTTCGTGGTCAACGAGGAGGATGCCGGCCACGACCGCCTGGTGCGCGACCAGACGCCGCTGCCGTACCCCTACGCGAGCGGCGCCGACCTGCTCCGCCTCTGCCGCGAGGAGGGGATGGCGATCTGGGAGCTGATGCTTGCCAACGAAGGCTGCTGGCGCACGGAGGGGGAGGTGCGGGCCGGCCTGATGCGGATCTGGGACGCCATGCAGCGCTGCGTCGACCGCGGCTGCCGCGAGAGCGGCGTGCTGCCGGGCGTTCTCAAGGTGCCGCGGCGGGCGCCGGGCCTGTACGCCGAGCTGACCGGCAAGCCCGAGGAGTCGCTCAAGGACCCCCTCAGCGTGCTCGACTGGGTGAATCTCTACGCCCTGGCGGTGAACGAGGAGAACGCCGCCGGCGGCCGGGTGGTCACGGCGCCCACCAACGGCGCCGCCGGCATCGTGCCGGCCGTCCTCCACTACTACCGCCGCTTCACCCCGGGCGCCGACGACGACGGCGTGGTGCGCTTCCTGCTGACCGCCGGCGCCATCGGCATCCTCTACACGGAGAACGCGTCCATCTCCGGCGCCGAGGTGGGCTGCCAGGGCGAGGTGGGCGTCGCCTGCTCGATGGCGGCGGGCGGCCTGGTGGAGGCGCTCGGCGGCACGCCGGCGCAGGTCGAGAACGCCGCCGAGATCGGCATGGAGCACAATCTCGGCCTCACCTGCGATCCGGTCGGCGGCCTGGTCCAGATCCCCTGCATCGAGCGCAACGCCATGGGCTCCGTCAAGGCGATCAACGCCGTCCGCATCGCCCTGCGCGGCGACGGCTCGCACAAGGTCTCGCTCGACCGCGTCATCAAGACCATGCGCGACACCGGCGCCGACATGAAGACGAAGTACAAGGAGACCTCCCGCGGCGGCCTGGCGATCAACGTCATCGAGTGCTGAGGGTGCGGACCTCGATGCTCAGCTGCCGGTGCCGAGCACGCGCGCCAGCGGGTCGAGCAGGCTGCTGAGCAGCCGCCCCATGGAAGGGAACTGGCTGGCGACCAGGCCCACGACCGGCACGACGATGTAGACCAGGAGCTTGGACACGAAAGCCCAATCGTAAGTGACCCTGCCGGCGTCGCTGCCGCCGATGGCGCTCAGCGTCGCGTCACGCTCCATCTGCACGAAGACCACCAGCGTCCCGGCGCTCGCCGCCACCATCGTCGACCACAGAGCCAGGATGAGGAAGTTCTTCGGTTGGAAAGCGAAGGTGGAGACGCCCACGATCAGGGCCAGGTCGCAACCCATCGCGCCCATGACGGAATAGCGGAGCTGGTTGAAGACGTGCCGCAGGTAGGCGATGAGGCGGACGGCGTAGAAGGCGTCGACCTCTCGTACACCGCGCTGGCGTGCGAGAGCCTTGCAAGCCCGATGGCAGCGATGGTTGAGCTCGTCCCTGCACGTGAGCTCCTCGTAGAACCCATGCCGCGCCGCCGCGGTGACCAGGTGTCCCAGCAGGTCAGACAGGTCACGTTGGCCGCCAGGCTCGTTGACCACCCGATGGTCGATCAGCCGCTGCAGCCGGTCGACCGACCGCTTCACCGAGGTGAACGACGCCTGGTACCAGCCGAATCGCGTCGGGTTCCACTCCATCTCCTCGGCGACGCCTTTCAACGCCGGGAGAAGATCGGTCAGCTCAATGCGGCGCAGCACGGCGCTGAGGCGCCACCAGACCCCCAGGAACCGGAAGAAAGTCATCGCGTTGAGGATTGCCAGTCCTGCCGTGAGAGAGAGGAAGACGAGTCCGTAGCAACGGCTCTCCGCGATCGGCTGCATCCTGGTCCCAAGGAAGAATGCAGGCGGAACGACGACAGCCAGAGCCGCGAACCAGAGGCCCTGGAAACTCCTCCAAGGCGGGAGGGTGGCCTGCAACAGCTTGTCGATCATGTCCGCCCGCGCCTTGCAGCCTCCGAGCACAGGGTCGCGAAAATGTTCCAGCGGCCATGCCACCTGGTGCCGCCGCCGCACCCATTGACGCTTGAGCTCGACGACGAGCCAGAAGAAGCAGGCGGCCCCTAACCAGCCCAGCGAGACCAAGGGCGAGACGCCGCCGGTGAAGGTCCTGGCCCGCATGTAGAAGAGCCCACCCAGGTCCGCTCGCCAGAGCACGAACACCGCCGAGGTCAGCGCCAGCAGCACCATCGTGCTCGAGGTCGCGAAGTCCCGTTGGCGCCCCTCGAGACGGTCGAACGTCACGACGAGGGAGTGCGCGAGGTAGCCATAGGCCAACCCGAGCAGGAGTCCCGTGCGCCATGGCTCGACCAACGCCATTGCCAGCAGAAGCAAGATGCACGCGGCTGCCAAGGCCCACCACCACGCGCCGGAGCCTGGTGTCCCGAGCAGGGAGTGGGCGAGATGGCCGTAAGCAAAGAGCAGAAGCCACCCGAGAAAGATCCAGGTGTGCCAGGCCACGAGGGACCAGGCAGGCCAGGTGACAGGTCCCATGGCCGCAAAGCCAGCTCCCAAGTTGGTGACCCACAAGCCAATCAGAAAAGCCCCAGCCAGCCAGAGAAGCGCCGAGGCGCTGCTCAAGAAGACTCGCGTCAAAGGCTGGATCTGTGCCCAGGAAGAAGCATCCTGGCGCAGCAGACGGCTCACCACGCAGGCGAGGAAGGCCAGGAATGCAAGGTTCAAGTCCATCCTGTCGGCGGGACTCTCCCTCCCCGCAGGCGGAGCGTCCTGTCGGGGCGGGCCAAGCGCCTCGACGGACGCGAGGTGAGCCAACTCTCCTTCCGATGGATGGGGATCGAGATCGGCATCGAGCCCGGCGAAGGGCCACATCGCGTAGTTCCCGCTGGCCGCGATCCAGACAGCGCGATCAGTGCTGGGCAAACGCGATACGAGGCTGCGCACGGCGAGGAATGTGCCCTCCTGCCGCTCGCTGGCGAATTGCCGGCGACTCCTCGGTTCCAACAACGCCGGTGACACGAAGGGGCGTTGGCCGCCTTCCACTGCCAGCGGGAAGCTGGAGATCGTCAGCATGCCGAACGTCGTTGCGTTGTATTGCGGATGGACATAGAGGAGGTTGTTGTCGACGACGAACAGGACCGCGCCCGGCGCCCAACGTCGGATCTGCTCCGCAAGAAAGAGCTGGTCCTTGACGTCGGTTGCCAGGATCCCGATGTAGGAGAACCCCTCGCTACCGATCTGGCGCAGCAGGTCGGCCAGCGCCATGTCGTAGATGCGGGCGGTCAGAGGACTCAGCTCCGGCACCACGTCCCCCGTCGTGTGCTGGTCCGCCAGGCTCACCTCGAGCGCCGACTTTGGCATGACTGGCCTTGGGTTGCCGGCAGCGGGTTGCGCCGGATTCGCCTCCCAGGCGTTGCGGAGCGCGTAGAGGCCACTCGGGAAGTACAGCTTCGTGATCTTCGCCAAGAGGCGGTCCCCGGGCCTCTCCCGAGAGGGTCCGGAGAGGTAGCTCCCGTGCCCTGAGAAGTAGCTCCCATAGGCAGTGTCCCTCTCGACCAGGAGGACGGCACGGTCGAGGTTCCAGCCCAAGTGCTCCTGCAAGAAGGACAGCCCCTTTTCCGCCAGGACATCGTCTGGAACGACCGTGCGACTGAAACGTATCTTCACCTTGGCGTTCCCCGGCAGCGGTTCCTCCATGAGAGCGTCCAGGTCGGGCGCGGACGCCGCGCCTGACACGATCCGAAAGCAGGCGGTCCGGGCGCGGTCGAGGGCGAGGCGCAGCGACGCGAGCGAGCCTGAAGACGACGGTCCCAGGATCGGGATCTCGGGGCATCGCGCATCCTGATACGGGGGAAGGGCGGCGGCCCAGGCAGGCCCGGCGTCAGGCGGCAGCGATCGGTCTTGCTCGTGCAAGTCCAGGATGAAGTCGACGGCCCGCTCGAAGGCTGGCTTGTGGATGCCGAGCTTCAGGGTTTCGCCAACCACGAAGACAGCCAGCAGCTGAGGTCCGTCGCTGGGCTTGTCGACGACCGGTCGGGGGTCGCGTCGGAAAAGCATCAACCCCGCCGTCTCTCGATAGGTTCTTGCCGCGGCGGCCTCGGGCTCGACCCACGGCAGCCATTGACGGTCCAAGCGGTACCCGGCCTCGGCCAGACCCGATTGCATGGCACTCATGGTCATGTCGAAGTCGGATGCGAGCCCGGAGTCGATCGGGTCGGGAACCAGCGCGATCATGAAGTCGAGGTGATACTCGCTGCGGCGAGCTCGGGCCGCGATCTCGCACAGATCGGAGTCGGCGACAGAGCTCTCCTCGGGTGCAGCCGAGAGCGCGACGTTCAGCTGCTGCGTCCCCACGCTGCCACGCCAACGCTCCATGGCGGCCTTGTCCCGCAACGGCATTGGGCTCTCGATCCCCAAGAGGTCGCGGTAGAGCCGGGCGTATTCCCGGCGCGACGCCTGCACTTTGGCCGGGGCGGGGCTGGCCGGCTGGGGCGGCTGGACCTCGGTCGTCGCGCCCCTGGCGGCATCGTCTGAAGACGGCGGTCCGGTCGCGGGCGGGGTCTGTCCACCGCGGAAGAACAAGATCACCGCGGCAGCGAGGCCGATGAGGAACGGGGTTCGCCGCTGGTTCACCTGTTTCTCCCACGAGCGAGGTGAGGGTCTCGGAGGGACCCATGACGCCGCTGCTCAGCCGTCCGCGGGCACTCTGCCGCGGGTGCCGTGGAGACGCCCTGCTCCCTGCTGCGGGGGAGGTCCATTTCTTTCTCGGGATTGCTTTCTTATTGTAGCACTTTTCGCAGGGCGCCGTTCGGTCCCGTCCTGCCGGGGAGACGGACGTGCGCGGCCGTTTCTCGAACTCGCCCGGCCCGGCCCCGTCAGCCCGTCATCGCCGTCTTGACCCCGCCGGGCGCAGGCGCTAGCATTCCGCCGTACTTCCGATTGCTGAGTGCCCCGTGTCTCGCCGCCTGCTCGTCACGATCTTGGCTACGGCAAGCATCGTCCTTGCCGGACTGGGTACCGGGCCCATGCCGCGGACGGCCGCGGAGGAGGTCGAGAGCGCGGTGCGGCTGTGCGACGAGGCCTGGGCGCGCAGCGACGTGGCGACGCTCGACCGCTTGCTGGCCGCGAGATACCTGCATGCCGACGCTCTCGGGCGGGTGCAGGGCCGCGCCGACTGGTTGGCGGACGCCGGCAGGCCGCGCAACGTCGCGATCACCAGCGAAGGCCTGGCGGTTCGCGTCCATGGCCGGTTCGCGGTGGTGACCGGCGCGGACGTCATCACCACTCCCGAGCGAGCGGAGACACAGCGCTTCACGCAATTGTGGGTCAAGCGCGGCGCCTCCTGGCAGCGCGCCGCCTCACGCGCCCTGCCGCTCTCCGGGGCCGCGCCGCTCGGCAGCGTGCCGGCCCGCTGAGGTCCCGGCGCCCTTCTCGACCCGGCTCGCCGGCGCTTCCGGTTCCAGGCGATGGCTCGGCGGCCGTTCCGCGGCGGCCGTGCTAGAATCCGCCGATTCGTAACGACATCCGTTCCAGTTCCGCGCCCGCGCCAGGAGAGGCGGCGCCAACCGGCTGCGAGAGGGCGACAGGCCCATGAAATTCATCATCTCGCTCGTGGCGAGGAAGCGATCCGGCATGCTGGCGCAGATCGCCACCCAAGTATTTCGCGCCGATTGTCAATTGCTCGATCAATCGATCGCGATGTTGCGTGATCCGGAATTCTGGGACGTGACGCTGACGCTCGAGGGATCGGAGGCGGCCGCCGAGCAGATGAAGGCGGGCCTCGAGGCGCTGGATGGCGTCCTCAAGGTCGGGTATCCCTCTGGGCCGGCTGCCCCGGCCACCCCGGCCGCCGCGGGCACGGGCCGGCCGCCGGGCGCCGTGGACGTCGAGACGCGCCTGCAGGCGGCGCTGGCGGAGATCGTCGACGCCTTTCCCCAGATCGTCGATCCGGTGCAGCGGTTTGCCGCTTCTTTCGAGGGCGCCGGCCGCCGGGAGGCGTCGTTCCGCCTGGGGCAGAGGATGGGCAGGCGCGAGTACAAGCGCAGCTTCTCGCTGGGCAGCCCGCTGAAGCTGGAGCTCGCGCTGCGGCGCATGGTGGTGCCGGCGCTGCGTCCTTTCGCCAGGGCCGAGGTGCAGGATACGACGCTGCGCGTGCCGAATTGCCCCTTCTGTATCAATCTCCGCGCCGCGGAACCCTGCTGCGACTTCCTCGGCGGCTTCCTGCAAGGATTCCTGGATGCCCATCCGGGCACGCCCGGTCTGCGTGTCAGGGAAGTGCAATGCAAGGCCTGCGGCCACGCGGAATGCAGCTTTTCGTGCCTGCCCGCCCGCGGGTGAAGAATGATCGGAAGGTCCTTCAAGACAATAGGAGGTGAATGCGAATGAACCCTGCAGCCGCCAGCTATGACCTCCCGCTGGTCATCCTGTCTTACGCCATCTCCGTCTTCGGAGCGTACACCGCCTTGCAGCTCGCGGTTGCGATCCCCACGGCGCGCGGCCGGGCGCTCTGGGGATGGCTGCTCGGCGCCGCCGTCGCCATGGGCGGAGGGGCGATCTGGTCCATGCATTTCATCGCCATGCTGTCGTACAAGATGGCGATGCCGGTCAGCTATGACACCGGGCTGACCCTCGCTTCGCTCGCCGTGGCGATCCTGGTCACCGGCACCGGCCTGTACGTCGTCGGGCGCGGCGAGGGGAGCGCGGTCAGGCTGGTCGCCGGCGGCACGTTCACCGGCTTGGGAGTGGCGGCGATGCATTACACCGGCATGGCCGCGATGGTGATGCCCGCTTCGCTCTCGTACCGGCCGTTGCTGTTCGGGTTGTCGCTCGTCATCGCGGTCGTGGCGTCGATCGCGGCTCTCTGGCTGGCTTTCAACCTGCGCGGCAACTGGCAGATGTTCGGCAGCGCCTTCGTCATGGGCGCGGCGGTCTGCGGCATGCACTATACGGGCATGGCGGCGGCGATCATCACTCCGGGCGACCAATCGGCGCCTGCGCCGGCGGCCGCGATGGGCTCGGGAGAGCTTGCCCTGTCGGTGTTCGCGATCACCGCGATCCTGCTCACCATCGCGCTGATCGTGGCCCACCGGCGCTCGGTGCGCGCCGTGCTGTACGAGGCTTGACTTCGGGTCACTGCCGGCGATCGTCCACCGGCAGGCGGCGTCGAGCCGGAGGAGGTACGCGGGGAGGACTCCCGGCGGGCCTGGGAATCCCGCGGCCCGCCGGGTTCTTCATGCAGGATGCAGCGACACCGCCTCAGTGGCCGGGACGCTCGTTGGCGGCGCGATACTGCAGTGCGCGGTTGAGCTGAGTGATCGCGGCCTGGCAGGCTTCCACCGCCTCGGCGCGGTGGCCGCCGAAGTCGTGCGGCGCAGCCTGCAGCTCGGCGACGGCCCCTTGCAGCGCGGTGATGGCGCGCGAGATGCGCGGATGCTCGCGGCGCTCCTCGCCGGCGCGGGCGCTGGGCGCGGCGAGAGTGAGCGGCAGGATCACGAGGCTGAGGACCATGAGCAGCTTGGCGACGTTGCGCTTCATACACTTTCCCTTTCTTGCCGATGTTCGGGCTCGGTCTTGCGGATCGGTTGAGTTGCGCGTCCCGGCGAGCCGGAGGGGCCCGCCTTCTTGGCAGGAAACACGCGGCGCCGCGATTTCCTACGCGGCGCCGCCGGCGGCTGGCGGGAAGGGAAAAGAGGCTGGCCGTCGCTACCGGCGGCGGCCTCGCTTGGCAAGCATGGCATCGAGGCCGTAGGGGCCGGTGCCGCGGGCGGCAATGTAAAGGAACACGAAGCAATAGAGCACCGCCAGCTCGCCCTTGTTGACGATCGGCAAGGCTCCATGCGGCGCGTGCGCCATGAAGTAGGCCACCGCCATCTCGCCGCTCGAGATGAACGCCGCGATCGAGGTGAACAGGCCGAGCGCGATCAGCAGGCCGCCGACGATCTCGATCCAGCCGGCGGCCAGCATCAGCGGCGGCAGGTGACCGCCGCCATGCTCGCCGAACATGCCGAAGACTTTCTGCAAGCCATGGCAGACGAACAGCAGCCCGGCGACGACGCGGAGCACCGCATAGATCGGTGGTTCATACCGTTCCAGCCATCTCATCGCGAGTCTCCTCTGCGAGGCGGCCGGCCGGAGTGGCCGGCGGCAGGGTCGAGCGAGTGTAATGCCGGCGTGAGGCGCGGCAGAAGGCTACCATACGAGGCGGCGCCGGCCGGCGGCGCGGACCGGGGCGCGGGCCGGCAGTAGAATCCGCCGCGGAGCCGAGATGAGCGCCAACGCCCGCGCCACCATCAACGCCGCCACCGGCGGCAGCACCCGCCCGCCGTCCTTCGTCGTCGTGGGCAGCTGCATCGTGGACTTCTGCGTCAGCGTGGCGCGCCTGCCGGGGCGCGGCGAGACGGTGCTGGCGGACAGCGTGACCCGCAGCCTCGGCGGCAAGGGGGCGAACCAGGCGACGGCGCTGCGGCGCCTGGGCGGCGAGGTGGCGATCGTCGGCTGTGTCGGCAGGGACGACTTCGGCGAGGCGTTCCTGGAGCTCTTCCGGCACGAGGGGATCGAGACCGGGTTCGTCCATCGCGACCGGTCGGCGCCGACGGGGATGGCCTTCCCGATGATGCTCCCGGGCGGCGGTAACGCCATCGTCGCGGCCCCCTCCGCCTCGATGCGGCTGCCGGAGGCGGCGGTGGCGGCCGCCGCGGCGAGGATCGCGCAGGCCGCGGCGCTGCTGGTGCAGCTCGAGGTCCCGGCGGCAGCGGTCGCCGCCGCCATTGCGCTGGCCCGGCAGGCCGGTGTGCCGGTCTTCCTGAACCCGGCGCCCGCCGTCGAGGCGGCGGCGCGGCTGGCGGCCGGCGCCGACGTCCTGATTCCCAACGAGATGGAAGCCGAGGCGCTCACCGGCGCCTCCATCCGCACTCCCGAGGAGGCGTTGCAGGCGGCGGACCGGCTGCACGGGCTGGGGCCGGAGGTGGCGATCGTGACCCTGGGCGAGCGCGGGGCCGCCCTCAGCGCTCCCGGCATCCGGCGGCTCACGCCTGCATACCCGGTCGAGGCGCTGGATTCGACGGGAGCGGGGGACGCCTTCTGCGCCGGCCTCGTGGATGCGCGCAGCCGCGGCGCCGGCTGGGCCGACGCCGTGGACTTCGCCTGCGCCTGCGGCGCCCTGGCGTGCCGGGGCCCGGGTGCGGTCCCGTGGCTGCCCACCGCCGCCGAGGCGCGGCGCTTCGCAGCTGCCGGCAGGTAGGTAGATCGGTCCGGGCAAGCGCCCGGCTGCCCGGCCGCGGCTGCCGGCCGCGGCTCCGGATCTGGCTGCCGGCCGTGACTGCCGGTCCCGGCCGCCTCCTACGCTTCAGCCCAGGAACAGGTCGGGCAGCAGCGGCGCGCCGGGGCGCACGGCGTAGCGGTCGAAGTCGGTGACGCCGGCGGCGGCCAGCACCTCTTCGTCGAGGAAGAAGTTGCCGGTCGTGGTGCGGCTGTCGCGGGTGAGAATGGCGTGGGCGGCGTCGGCCACGATCTCGGGCTGGCGGCAGTTCTCGGGCGGCACCATGCCGCCGAGCATTGCCAGGGCGGCGGTGAGGATGATGGTGCGCGGCCAGAGGGCGTTGACGGCGATGCCGTCGGCGCGCAGCTCCTCCGCCAGGCCGAGGACGCAGAGGCTCATGCCGTACTTCGACAGGCTGTAGGCGAGATGCGGCGCGAACCACTTGGGCGCCAGGTCGGGGGGCGGCGAGAGGGTGAGGATGTGCGGGTTGGCGGCCCGCCGCAAGTGGGGGATGGCGGCCTGGGAGCAGGCGAACGTGGCGCGGGCGTTGACCCCCCACATCAGGTCGAAGCGCTTCATCGGCGTGGCCAGGGTGCCGGTGAGGTTGATGGCGCTGGCATTGTTGACCAGGACGTCGAGGCCGCCGAAGTGCGCGACCGCCTCCGCGACGGCGCTCGCCACGCGGGCGTCGTCGCGCACGTCGACCACCAGCGGCAGGGCCCTGCCTCCCGCCGCCTCGACCTCGGCCGCGGCGGTGTGGATGGTTCCCGGCAGCTTCGGGTGGGGCTCCGCGGTCTTCGCCGCGATGACGACGTTGGCGCCGTCGGCGGCGGCGCGCAGGGCGATGGCCTTGCCGATGCCGCGGCTGGCGCCGGTGATGAACAGGGTCTTGCCTCTGAGGTCGGCCATGGGTCGCGTCGCCTCCTCCATGCGCACTACCCACGTCCGGGCGGGCGGTCCCGCCGGGGCTAGGGGAGCAGCCGATACTACTGCACCTGTTACTGTCGACGCACCTCGCCGTTAGAGAACAGCTCGATGGCAAGATTGCGGGTAGTGGGTCAATTTTCCCCTACCTCCCGTCGGGCAGGTCGCGACCAGGCTTAGCGTCCTGCCGTGGCCGGCGAGAGAGTCTCCGCGCGCATACCTCGTCCGTTGCCGTGCGGGGGGCCAGGGGAGCTGTAGCCGCAGCTTCCCGGACATAGCGGCGTCATCGCTTGCGGCCCCGAGCTGGTCCAGAGCGTGGATTGGGGGTGCCGTCGGCGGCGATGAACAGCAGCCGGCGTAACGGTTGTTGGCGGCGAGGCTGTGCGAGTTGAGCAGGGCGAGCCGTGTCGGATTCGGCGTGTCAGCCGGGTCACGGCCCTCGATCGGTGACCGAAAGTCGACGCTCGGTCGCGTGGCCGCCTGGCGATCGGCCGCCAGCCGATCGAGGACCCGGACCACGCGCTACCCCGGGAGCGACCTGTCGACCTCGAGCGCCATGCATTCCCGGCTGTACTGGTCGACGATGTTGAGGGTGCGAGATGTGCGGCCGCTCGACAGGGTGTCGCCCATGACGGCGCTGCTTACCCGCGACCGCCGCCCCGAGGAAATCACTGGCCCGCTCATGGGACCACCCAGGTAAAGCGATTGATCTGCTGCGGGACCACCTCTCCTGACGTCCGTGGCCAAGAAAGCAAGCGCCATCACCATGCCGGAGCTTCTACTGGAACGCCTCCTGACTCCGCTGCCGCGATTTTCGGGGCCTCTCCTCACCGGCCTCTTGCCGCCGCCGGAGCTTGTGCGCCGCCCACTCGAAGACCTGCTTTGCCTGCCAGCGCTTCAGTTTCCGAGCCTCCTCCGTGAAGAGCTCCAGCGTGGTGATGGTCCCCAGAGGCAACTTCGCGAGTGCGGTTCTTGCAACCTCATAAAACGGCGTGGCTGGCACACGCCACATCGCGACTTTCTTGCTGTGATACGGGCCGGAACTGATGAGCTTCCTGCAAATAGCTGCTCCTGCCTCCTCGGCGCCCGCCTCACCGGCAATCGAGATCAGCAACCGCAGCATTGCCGTCTCTCGGGCCTGATCAATGGCCGCGCCGATTGCCCTTCCATCGAGTCCCTTTGCCTTGAGGAAGGACCTCAGGTGCTTCCAGACGATGGGCCGAAAGGATGTGAAGTTCGAGAGGACGTCGAATCTATTCCGGCGGAACGCGTCTGCCAGGAGACAGGCGGTTATCACGTCTTCAAGGTCTCGGTCTACAAGGCGAAAGGTGCCTTCTTCATCTCGTTCCAGGACATCTGCCAGGTCTAGAGGGATCGAGTCGTCAATGGGGAAGCTCCTGCCGACTTCAGTCTCGATCCGCAAGGAATTTATTTTGTGAAGCGCCGCATAGCTTTTCGGAAAATAGCGACGGAAAACACTGTCGAGGGCCGGCTCATCGATGAGAGCGGCAGCTATCTTCGCCGGGTCATACAAGAAAACGCTGGTCTTTTTCTTGAGGTCATCAAGGTGTCCCTCGAGCGCTGAACTCGGAAGTGTCGAGTAGAAGCACATCAATCCAGAGGCATCGAAGCGGGCGAGGCGACCCAAGGCGTCCTGCTCTCTGTACAGCCCGACCAACCTGCGAGAGTGAGCGTAGTGCTTCACTGTCACTAGCCAGCGCCTCCGTTCCTGCGTGATGCTTCCCGCCTCGGTGATTAGTAGATCACATCCGCCGTCCGGGCCTGGGGCGGGGCCGTGGAGCACCTCGAATCCCCGCGCGACCAGAAAGTCACGGGCAAATAGTTCGAAATGAGTACCTGGGGAAGCGGGGACCTCTCGGAAATCGACTGTTTTCATGCCCATTTCTCCTGTCAGCCGTTCCTGCGCAGTGCTAGCCGTAGGATGATGCGGGCCACTCTCAGTGTCTGCCAATCTCTCTTGGACAGCGGGAAGCAGTGTGTGGCACAAGACGTTGCTCGTTGATCATTGCCATCACCCCAGCCGCTTGCGGCCTGGATGGCCTCCGCCCGCATCGGCCTCGAGCTCAGCGTTCAACAAACGTCGGTCCAAGCCGATGTCACCGAGATCCGAAGACATCAATAATCTGAAGTGCACGGGCAGTGTCCTAGACGGCATTTCGTCGAGGCATACTTATTAAGAGCCTCACAGACCGTCGTTAGATCGCTGCGTCTGAAATGAAACGTGCCACTAGCGCCAGCATCCTCGGCGGTCAGCTCAAGCCCGTAGCCTTCAAAGCTTGACGGATATGGCCGCCATTTCGCTACGTCCTTCCACGGTATCGAGAAGCAGTGCTTAACATCCTGTCCCGCCGCCCAGCACCAATTGATACCCTCTCCGCTCGCTGTTAGTTGGCACTTTCGGGAACTCATCATGAAACTCTTATCACAAGCGACCCAGCTAGGAGCCGGCGCGGGTGCGCTGGCCAGAGAGGGGGCGGCCTTTTTTTCCTTGCACGGTGCTGCTCGCGCTGCCGCCAGGTCGGAGGTGAGGGAGGCGATCCGCTCCTCGTCCTTTGCGTGCTCGGCTTTGAGAGCCTGGACGCTAGTTTCGAAATCCAGGCTCTTGTCCTCCGAATGGCTCTTCTGAATGCTCGTCGTTACTGTGGCCGCGGCGCCGATGGCCGCGACAATGACCGCCGCCCAGAAGCCCCACACATGCGGCCGCCCGCCTGGTGGCTGCTCCCTAGCACTCTTGCCCACGAGCTGGTCCTCCACGGTCGACAGCGAAGACGATAGCGGGAAGTACTCGCGCGCGTCAAGAAATGCTGCAACGGTTCCGCCTTCGGCACCATGCGCTTCCTTGGCGCCCTCGGCGGCGGTGCCGGCGCCGGCGGCGGTGGGGGCACCGGCGTCTAACGACCGGAGCAGGCGGGATGATGAGCGCGAACCCGCAGGCGACAGCTGTGCAACGACGGATCCTCGGCGTCATGTGGATGGCGGGCATGAAGTCTCCTCTCATTCCAGCTACGCCCATGGGAGGGTGCTCGCCACCCGCCAGGCCCTGGTCTGGTTTCTCAACGTCTGCTTGCGTCGTAGGCTCCCGGACCGGCCGGCGGGCGGCCGTCTCGAGCGAGAGCGCCACGGAGGTGCGCGAGCACGTCTCGCAGTGGCCAGCCCGTGCCCGCCAGGACGGCTGCTTCCGTGGTCCAAATTTGGTCAAATTGCCGCAGAAAACCTGCGCGAACCTCCAGGCACCATGGCGCACCCACAAACCGCTGATCCTGCTGGGCTGCCGGTGCCCGGTGGTGCCTGGGAGAGTCCCCGAGGGCCCCCTTAAGAGGACTTTTGATCTCGTGCTCTGGAACCCTGGGGCGCCGGACTCGTCGGGTCAGGGGCCGGAGACTCTTGGTCGGGGCACTGTGCGGTCCGGGGTGCAGCGCGGGCCGACGCCAAGCATGTAGATATGCGCATGTCGGGATTCCTTCCGCTCTCGCACTGAGGTAGCATAACCTCGATCCAGCAATTAACCTGGAGGGAGCATGACGACGTCCATTGCTTCTCCCCTGCGTTTTGCGCGCCTTCTGCCTCCCTCGATAGTAAGCACGGCGGTAAGGCGCGCCTCTGGCGCATATCACTCGCTGAGTCTTACAAGGGATGCAGAAAGGTGCGTCCATGACTCTTGACAGCAGCCCACAAGGCTTCGAACATGCCGTGCGTACGCTGTTTGAGTTGGGCGGTTACGACGTCGTTGGAGAGCACATTCTTGCGCACAAGAAGATAGACCTGTACGTCGAGGAACGGCGGCTGGGATCTGTTAGAAGGATTGCCATTGAATGCAAGGACCATGGTAGGCCTATTTCTCAGCATCTCCTGACCCAGATATATTCAAATTACCGGCCACTCTACGATGCCAATCTGATCGATGAGATTCTCTTGGTGACAAGCCACGGGATCACGCCGAGCGCAGAAACGATGTGCAGAACAACTAGAGAGCTAAGGCACCTCACGTATCAGGATTTGGAATCGGTGATTATCGACTTCACTTCCTACCTCGGTGGCCTCATTGAGGAATATGAAGCCGATGGCCTTATCTCTCGCTTATGTGCCGCCTCTTACCCAGCAAGGTACCGACCTCGGACAGGAGGTGCTCGCTTGGATTTCTGGGCGAGACGCTACCCCGATTGCGATACTGGGGAGCTATGGGATGGGAAAGACGACCTTAGCAAGGCATCTATCGTGGCATCTTGCCCAGAGAGCATCGCAGGACAGGGCGGCCCGCATTCCCATAATGGTTCCGCTTGGCGAAATTTCTTCGGAACAGTCGCTAAGCGGCCTGCTTGGAAAGATCTTTACGACCAGAAGAATCGCCCGCAACTACAGCTTCGATCTCTTCATGCGTCTAAATCGGCGGGGGCGCTTCGTTATCTTGCTGGATGGTTTTGACGAGATGCAAGGCCGGGCGCTGCGAGATTTTGATTGGCCAGATTATCGTGAGATTTATCTTGAACCTCTCACTGAAAAACAAGTCGAGGTGTTCCTGCGCAAATACCTCGAGTGGCGCATAGGCAAAAGACCTTTTGTGAGACCGACCGTCAGAAACAGAACATACCAAGGATTGGATGCCTCTTGCACTCGTTGCGACAACCATCTGCCACATCGTTGATCGGACAACCACGCCTTCACCAGCAAGAATGGCATTGTACCTCGGAACGAACGAAGTGCAGTGTCCCATTTTTCGAGGTTAGACACACCGATCATGTCACATAGAAACCCAGACACCTCCTCGGTAACGGCCTGGCAAGCCAAGCTTATGCCGCTCGCATCACTTCCCATCATTCGGGTAATCTTCTCCGCCACCAAGAACTCTTGAAATGATCGGTGCGGAAAATAGAGAGACTCGCCCATCTTTCTTGATAGGAAACACGCAGCCACGAGATCCCTCCGTCTGGCTTCGAGCTCTCTAGGTAATTACGGATCCCGTGTAGAGCATATTGGTGTTCATCAGCCATACTTTGCTGGTTCTGTATTTGTGTACTATCTGGAGGTGACTGGAGTGAAGGAAGTTTGGTAATCGAGGCGACCAAGGACTTGCTCAGCCGGCGAGTAATTATCACAGAGAGTAGAAAAGCGATGCGCAAGCGATTACGTCGACAAGAGAGTAAGGCGAGTGCTCATGGCAAGCAGGTTGAACTGGAGATCGCAGAGTTTTCCGCCGCGCTCGCCGTGGACGTACAGAGGAGAGAAAGGCTCGACCTCGGCCGTTGTTACCGCGTGCTGGCCCGGCGGCTGTCAAGATATTGCTTTCTAGACGACTGGGTCTCTGAAGGGACGATACGGTCTAGTGAATTGGCGTTGACGGATCGCGTTCAATCCAATGCGGATCTAGTGTTCCTCTTAAGCACGGCAAGAGAGATCGCGAAGCAGAGTGGATCTATCTAGTCGCATGGCCGCCCGGCAGGCTCGCGGGCCGACGAGGCGCTGACAGCCCGGCCCGGCCTGGCGGCGCAATGTCTCCGAGCACACCGATGCGCATGGGGCCATGCGTCGATAGGATTGCGGCGGATCGCATCAGGTGGAGCTTCACGTTCTGGAGCACCTACCGGTCTTACGCCGCATCGGTCCGATGCTTTGAAGGCCGCGACGAGTCCGGGTCCCCCCGACGTGCCGCGCCGCTTTGAGCGCGGCGAGTCAGGTGCCAAGAACCCATGACACTGAGCTCGCGGCACCTGGAGACCGCGGACTGGGGTAGTGTCCTACCTGGATCGGGTGGAGGATCAGCGACGATCACTCCGAGGAAAGGAGGATGAATGAACAAGCGAGCTCTCGGGAACAGCGGCCTGGAAGTCTCGGCTCTCGGGCTCGGCTGCATGGGCATGAGCTTCGGCTACGGACCGGCCGGCGACGAGCAGGAGATGATCGCCGTCATCCGGTCGGCCTGCGATCTCGGCATCACGTTCTTCGACACCGCCGAGGTCTACGGTCCGTTCACGAACGAGGCGCTGGTGGGCAAGGCGCTCGCGCCCATCCGCGAGCAGGTGGTGATCGCCACCAAGTTCGGGTTCGCGTTCGACGCCGACGGGAAGCAGACTGGCCTGAATAGCCGGCCCGAGCACGTCAAAGAGGTCGCGGACGCCTCGCTAGGGCGGCTGAAGACCGATCGGATCGACCTCTTCTACCAGCACCGCGTCGATCCGGAGGTGCCGATCGAAGACGTGGCGGGGGCGGTGAAGCAGCTTATCGAGGATGGCAAGGTGAGGCACTTCGGCCTCTCGGAGGCGGGCGTGCAGACGATCCGCCGCGCGCACGCCGTCCAGCCGGTGACCGCCCTGCAGAGCGAGTACTCGCTCTGGTGGCGAGAGCCCGAAGCGGAGATCCTGCCGACCCTGGAGAAGCTTGGCATCGGCTTCGTTCCCTTCAGCCCGCTGGGCAGGGGCTTTCTCACCGGCAAGATCGACGAGAGCACCACCTTCGACAGCACCGACTTCCGCAGCACCGTCCCCCGCTTCACGCCGGAGGCCCGGAGGGCGAACCGGGCGCTCGTCGATCTGCTCGGCAGGATCGCCGAGCGCAAGCACGCGACGCCCGCCCAGATCGCGCTCGCCTGGCTCCTCGCCCGGAAGCCCTGGATCGTGCCGATCCCCGGCACCACGAAGCTGCATCGCTTGCAGGAGAACGTGGGGGCGGCCGCGATCGAGCTCACCGCGGACGATCTCCGCGACGTCGAGAGCGCCGCCTCCGAGATCACGGTGCAGGGGGCCCGGTACTCCGAGAGCGCGCAGCGAATGGTCGACCGCTGAGCGCCAAGGAACCCCAGGAGGCGCCGAGCGGGATGCTACAGCGCCGAGGTCCCCGGCGGCACCAGCTGATCGATGCGCGCCGCTTCCTCGGGGGTGATGACGACGTCCAGGGCCCCGAGGCTGTCCTCGAGCTGCTCCATGGTGCGCGGGCCGATGATGGCGCTGTGCACCGCGGGGTGGCGCAGGACCCAGGCGTTGGCGAGCTGGGCCAGGGTGACGCCGCGGGCGGCGGCGAGCGGCACCAGCTGCTCGACGATCTCCAGGCGGCGCGCGAACTTCGGGTTGGCGGTGTCGCCGACCCAGGTCGCCGCGCGCGGGCTGTCGTTCGGGTTGGCGGCGCCGCGGCGATACTTGCCGGAGAGCCAGCCGCCTTCGAGCGGGCTCCAGACCAGGTTGCCGATGCCGAAGCGCTGGGTCATCGGGAAATGCTCGAGCTCCATCACCCGGCGCAGGATGCTGTAGGGCGGCTGCAAGGCCACGAAGCGCTCCCAGCCGTGGCGGTCGGCCAGCCACAGCGCCTCGACGATCTCCCAGGCCGCGAAGCGCTTCTCCCAGACCCCCGGGCCTTCGTGGTGATTCGTCGAGAGGCCGAGGTAGCGCACCTTGCCCTGGCGCACCAGGTCGTCGAGCGCCGAGAGGGTCTCCGCCATCGGCGTGGTGGGGTCCGGGCGATGGATCTGGTAGAGGTCGATGACGTCGGTGCCGAGCCGGCGGAGACTGTTCTCGACCTGCTCGTGGATGGCCTTGCGCGACAGGCCGCGCTCGTTCGGGCCGGGCCCGACGGGCGCGAAGACCTTGGTGGCCAGCACCACCTGCTGGCGGCGCCCGGCCAGCGCCTTGCCGACGATGATCTCCGATTCGCCATCGGAGTAGCCGTTGGCGGTGTCGACGAAGTTGATGCCGGCGTCGAGCGCCCGGTGGATGATGCGGACGCACTCGTCATGGTCCCGGTTGCCCCAGGAGCCGAACATCATCGTTCCCAGGCAGAGCGGGGAGACCTTGAGGCCGGTGCCGCCGAAGCTCCGATAGTCCATTCCTCACCTCCCGGCCGCCGCGGGCCGCGGGCTGTCATTCTAGTCCCACCGACGGTTTCCGCCCCGGCGCGGCGCGGCGCGGACGGCGGTCCGCGGTCAGGCGGTCTTCTCGGGCAGCTTGAAGCCGAGATAGGTGCCGTTGCTGATTCCCATCAGCGCGAGCAGCTGGTTGTCGAAATCCGGCATGTCGAGGCGCTGGTAGACGCTGACCACGAAGATCACGCTCAGCACCAGCGTCCAGATCATGACCTGCAGGCGGTGAAAGCTCACGCCGTTCTCGTCGGAAAGGATGTCGATCCACAGACTCTTGTTCTGCTTCAGTTTGGGAAGCTTGGCGAGCTGCGCCTCGATCTCCGCCGGCCGCCGCGGCGCCGCGGCGGCCGCGGCGGCATCCGCGGCGGGCTGCGCATTCCCCGCCTGCAGCCCTGCCTCCTCGTTCTCGAGAGCTTTGCGCTGCTGCACCTGCTCCTGCTTGCCGTGGTCCATGACCGAGCCGATCAGACCGGTGCCGGCGCTGATGCCGATCAAGGCCAGGACCGAGTTGCTCAAGCTCCCGTAATCGCCGCTGATCAGCCAGATGAAGACGAAAGCGGAAACGACGAGCAACGTCCACCACGCCATCTGGATGCGGTCGAGGCTCCAGGGGCTGCCGGGACCATGGTTACGCAAGATCGGCGTGGTGCGCGCCAGCCGGATCACGAGCCAGAGGCCGACCGCGAGCAGGGCGAGATAAGAGCCCATCAAGACGGGCCGGATGACGGCCAGCGGCATCTTGAAGCCGTCGGTGATGTCGGCGCAGCCCTCGGCGCAGCCGGTCAGGCCGACGCTCGCCTCGACGATGCGATTCTGGGCCCGCGGTCTTCCCAGCAGTGCCGACCAGGTGAGCTTGGCGTTCTCGGTTCGGAACAACGCGAAGCGTACCCGCGACGGCTTGCCGTTGGTATTCAAGTAGACCGGCGGCACGTCGTTGAGCGGCATGCCGTTGAGGTACAACTGGAGTGGCTTCTTGGCCGCCCGCGCCTTGGCTACCAGCTGGTCGAGGCCGGCGACGTCGAGGGTGAGCCAGAGGCCGAGGTGAGCGGGGCGCGACTCGGCCTCCACCCCGAGGTCGGTCGCCGAACCGACCAGGATGCGGGTGATCCTCGGCAGCTGCGGGCCGGCCGCCGGGGCGGTCGCCGCCGGGGCTGCCTGCGCCCTTGCCGCGAGCGGGGTCATCAGCAGGGCGGGCAGCAAGGCGAGAACGAGCGAGCGGCGGCTGTTCATGAACAACCTCCTGGCACGGGAACGTGGGCAGAGTATGACCTCCGGTGGGCGGCGGGATCAAGGGCTCATCCAGGGGCGGGGTGCGGGCGTAAAGGGCATACGTGGTGAGGATGCGGAGAAAGGTGATCGCATGGCCGAGATCGACGTGGGTGCGCGACAGCTGTTCGTGACCGGGGGCACGGGCTACATCGGGGGAGCTCTGCTGCCGGCGCTGGTGGCCCGCGGCCATCGCGTCCGGGCGCTGGTGCGGCCGGGCTCGGAGCGGAAGGTGCCGGCGGGGTGCGAGGCGGTGGTCGGCAACGCCCTGGACGCCGGGTCCTTCGCCGAGCTGGTGCCCCCGGCGGACACCCTGCTGCACCTGGTGGGAGTCTCGCACCCGTCGCCCTGGAAGGCGGACCAGTTCCGCGCCGTCGACCTGGCGTCGGCGCTGGCGACCGTCGCCGCGGCGCGCGCGTCGGCGGTCGGCCACCTCGTCTATCTGAGCGTCGCACAGCCGGCGCCGGTGATGCGGTCCTATGTCGCGGTGCGCGGCGAGTGCGAGGCGGCGATCCGCGCCGCCGGGCTGACCGCCACCTGCGTGCGCCCCTGGTACGTCCTGGGGCCCGGCCACCGCTGGGCGCACGCGCTGGCGCCGTTCTACGCCCTGGCCGAGCGCCTCCCGGCGACTCGCGCCACCGCCCGGCGCCTCGGCCTCGTGACCCTGCCGCAGATGGTCGCCGCGTTGGTCCGAGCGGTCGAGGAGCCGCCTGCCCCCGGCACCGTCCGGCTGGTCGAGGTCGAGGACATCCGCCGGGCGGGCGCGGGCGCCCGGACTTAGATCACCCGGGCAGGCGCTCGAAGCGCAGGGCGAAGACGGCCACGCCGAGCTCGCGCGGATCGTCGAGGCCGGCCCTGGCGGGGTGGAAAGGGGCGCAGGCGATCGCCAGCAGCTGCTCGCCGGGCCGAAACCGGCGGCGCTGCAGGAGAAAGCCACCTTCCGGCGCCGCCCGCACCGGTGTGCCGTTCCAGAACACCCGCAGCGCGCGCCGCTCGGGCGGCACCGGTGAGATCACCTCGAGGATCAGGCGCATGTCGGCCGGTTCCAACGCCAGGCGGAGCAACGCGAACGGGCGGGTCCAGCGGCAGGTCGGCCGCGCGTCGCCGGCGCTCCACCGCTCCGGGGGGTGAAAGCCGACGAGCGCGCCGTCCGGCAACTCTGCCGGGCGGAGCACGTCGCCGGCCGGCGCGGCGGGAAGCCCGGCGGCCGCGGCGTGGTCGAGCACTCCCCAGCGCAGCAGCTCGCTCGAGGCGCGGCCATAGGCGCGATAACGCCGCTTCTCCCCGGGCCCCCACCGGCTCACGGCGAGCGCCCGGGCGGCGCGCGCGGCGGCAAGCGCCCGCGGCACCAGGTGTCCGAGCAGCGCCGCGGCGAGGCAGCCGGGCAGGGCGCGCGCGGCCGCGGCGGCATGCGGGCGCCACGCTCGGCGGAGCGCGGCGCGGCCGAGGATGCCCAGCCGGATGCGGAGGGCGTGGCGCGCCAGGCGCGGCTCCCAGCCGGCCCGCTCGGACCAATCGGGGAGAAGCGGCAGGAAGTCCCTCTCGAGGCCGGCCTCGCAGCGCTCCCGCCACGCCCCCTGGCCCCTGCCGTGGGGCCGCAGCGCCGCCGCCAGGTCGCGCGCCCGCGAACAGTTGCCGTGGCGGACCCGCGCCTCCGGGCAGTCGTCGATGCGGCAGCCGAGGCGGAGCAGGCGAACGCCGAGGATCGCCTCGGCGAACCGGCCGCAGCCGGCCGCGAAGCCGCCGGCCGCTTCCCAGGCGGCGCGCCGCACCGCGAAGCCGCGCAGCGAGACCCGGCGCCAGGCGTCGTCCGGGTGCGCGCGCAGCCCGTCCCTGAGCAACCTGGTCTCGAAGGCGGCGAAGGCGTTGGACGCCAGCGGTTCTCCCGCGAGCTGCGCGGCGGCGGGCCCGGCAGCCCCGGCAGCCCCGGCGGTCCGGGCGCGCGGCGGCGCCGCGGTCCAGGGCTCCGCGAAGCGCCGGAGCAGCGCCTCCGCCGCGTCGGGCTCGGCCAGGCAGTGGGCCTCGGTGAAGAGCAGCACCTCGCCGCGGGCTGCCCGGGCGCCGGCCTGGTAGAGCTCCATCTCGGCGGCCCCCGGCGCCGCCTCGAGCCGGTCATGCGGGCGCAGCAGCGATCGCGCCCGCCGCGCCAGGCCGCCGCCGGGACGGGGCGTGACCGCGACGATCTCGAAGCTCTCGGCGGCGAGAGTCTGGCCGGTCCACGAAGCCAGGGCGCGTTCGCCGAAGCCGCGGTCGTCGATCAGCGGCAGCACCACCGTCAGCGCGGGCAGCCGATGCGTCGAGGCCGGCGGCTCGGCGGTCATCGCGGCCAGCGCAGGCATCGTGGCTCCGGCGGACCTCGCAGGCACAGGTCGTCGTCGGCGCCCAGGCAGGGACTAGGCGCCGCCGCCTGCCGGGGCGCGCAGCAGCCGGGCGAGAAGGGCGAGGAGCGCCACGACGGCGCCGCCCAAGGCCGCCCAGAAAACCGTTTTGGGCACCGCCGCAACGTCGCGGACCGCGCCGGGCTTCGGTTCGGGGAGCAGCGAGACCTCGTGGGCGCGGTCGCCCAGCAGGCGGGCGGTGAAGAGAGCAAGGTCGTAGCGCGGCGGGCCGAGGCCCGGCCGTCCGTAGAGGAGCTGGAGGTGGGTGCCGCCCTCCGCCGGCGGGAAATACCGCAGCCGGTAGGAGGGCAGGAGGAGCTTGGGAGCGTCCAGCGGCAGTGGAGCGTTGTCTCCTTCGTCGATCGCGATCTCGAACCGGTCGCCGGCACTTGCCGGAAGCTCGAAGGCGAGCGGCGGGGCGGGGGTGTCGGGATCGGCGTTGCGCCAGGGCAGCGCGGCCAGCACCCGCTCCTCCGCGGCATTCCGCTCCGGGCCGGCCGGCTGGAGCAGGCGGACCTCGCGTTCGAAGACTTGCGCTCGAGTGCTGAGCAGCAGCCGCGAAGCGGGCAGCGTGGCGTAAGGGAGCCGCAGCGTGTAGCGCGAGAGCCCGGCCGGGCCTCCCTTGCTCGCGGCTCTCGTCAGCTTGCCCAGAGGGAGGGACAACGGCTCGTCGCGCCTCTCGAGCACGTAGGGTACCTGGCGGCCAGAGCTATCCACGATCCGCAGGTCGCCTAGGGTAACGGCGCAGTGCGCCAGGACGGCCGTGTCGAGGGTCAGCGACGCGAGCCCCGGGGACTCCTGTCGGATGCCCCTCGCGAAGCGGAACTCCCCGACCTCGATCGGCGCTCCCAGCGGCGGCACGGGCGGCGCATTCGCCGCCGGGACCCGGCCAGCCGCGGCCGGGCCTGCCGCCAGCAGCGCCAGGCAGAGAAGGAGCGCCTCCCGGCGGCGCTTCAAGCCTGCTCCCGGCGGGCGGAGAGCACGAACTTCTGGATCAGCACCGCCACCAGGGCGAGACAGATCGCGAGGCCCGCGAACGAGCCGGCGCGATACAGGCCGCCCAGCTGCGACATGTCGAAGAGGAACCCCTTGAGCGATGCGGCGAGCAGCAGCACGATCGCGGCGACGCGGACCGCGCGGTTGCGCAGCGCGATCCCGGCGACGAGCAGCAGGATCGCGAAGATCCCCCAGCCCAGCGTGTAGGCGAGGTTCTCGCCGAGCCCAGCCTTGGCGGCGAGAAAGCCGAAGGTGAGAGTGGCGCCGGTCGAGAAGGAGTCCGCGATCTCGATGTTGAGCAGCAGGAACAGGAGCGCCACCGCTGCCCCGGAGGTCAGCGCCGACAGGCGCGGCAGCTTGCCGAGCAGCCGGTCGTCGCCTGCGGCGAGGAAACGGGCGGCGACGAAGAAAGCCAGTGCGGTGATGAGGTAGGTGTAAAGGTACCAGTTCCAGATCGGCAGCCCGCCGCGGGGATGATACGACAGGACCGCCGGGTTCACCGCCAGGCGCAGAAAGGTCACGGTCAAGAGGCCGGCGCTCCAGAAGAGCAGGCCGCGGTGGGGCACGCGGGTGTAGAGCCAGGCGAGCGCCGCGGCGAGAAGCGCCCAGCCGATGGTGATCCATTCGCGGTCGAGCTGCAGTGGGATCGCGACGGTGATGAAAGCGAGGACCGCTCCGGCAACCAGGGCGAGGCGGCCACGGTCGCGTGCCGCCGGCGCGACGGCGGCCTCGCTTCGCCGCAAGTGGACGAGCAGGAGCCCGAGGGCGACGGCCTGCGCCACGGGCAGCGCGCCGATCCAGGCGCCAAGGTGGCCGGCGTCGAGGGCGTCGCGGGCGAACAAGAAGAAGGCGGCGCTGGCGAGGACCGCCGCCAGGTAGGGCGCGCGCAGTGACCGGGCGCGTCGCCCCAGGAGGGGCGGGAAGAGGAGATAGGGAAGGTAGATCGCCGCGGACAGGGCCAGCTCGGTCCACCATGCGTGGCCGGCTCGCGACGGAGGGCCGAGCCGCCAGCAGGCGACGGCGATGGCCGTGGTGGCGACCGACCATGGCGCCAGGCGCGGCCACCCCGTGGGGCCGGAGAGCGCCAGGATCGCGGCGAGCAGCACCACGTTGGCGGCTGTCGTCGCGGCGAGGGAAGGCGTCCCCGCGGCCCCCGTGGCGTACCACAGCACCACCTGGCCGAGGAAGAGGCAGGCCGCGGCGCCCATCGCCACGCGCCGCGAGAAGGCGCCCGGGGGCACCTCCACGCGCCGCGCCAGGGCGATCCAGGTCAGCCCGAGCGCCGCGACCGCGATGGCGCAAGCCATGGCGACGCCGGGCCAGGGGGTGCGGCCAGCCTGAGTCACCCAGACCACGAGGATGACGTCGGAGGCCGCAAGAGCCCCGATCCACAGCTCCGCCCGCCGCATCCAGAGGGCGGCGACTCCCACCGCCAGGTCGAGCAGCGCGAGGGCGCCGAGCAGCGGCCACGGGGGCACGGCAAGGCTCGCCTGCATGGCGACGAAGAGCAAGAAGGCATGGCCCACCAGGGCGAGGTATTCGCCGCCGATGCCTCCCCCCGCGGTGCCGTCGATCCCCGCGGCCTCTCCCCGCATCCAGAGGTTGCCGGCCAGGCCGAGGATCGCGAAGCCAGCCACCAGCAATAGCGCCGGCACCAGGTTCGCCGCCAGGGGCACGGCGGCCCACCAGGCGGCGATCAGGACCCAGGAGAGGGCGATCCCGGCCAGCGAGAGCAACGGCAGGCGCGTCCTCCCGGCTTCCAGGAACAGGCCGGCGTTGAGGATCACCAGCAGCAGCGCGAGGCCCCATAGCGCCGCCTGGGCCAGGGGGCCCGCGGCGAGGAAGAAGAGGAGCCCCAGGCTGAGCAGCAGGAGCACGGCCCCGCTCGCCCGCGGCTCGAGCCTGCGGCCAAGGCGGCGCGCCAGCAGCGGCACGCCGAGGTAGAAGAGGCCGAAAAGCGCATAGAGGACGATGCCGGCAAGCAGCCGCTCGCGAGCCAGGTGCTCGGCCGACCAGACGGCCTCGGCGACGATCGCGAAGAAGGCGGCGATGAAGTGCAGGGAACCCTGCTCGTAGAGGAGCGCGAAAACGGCCACCGCGGCAAGCAACCCGAGGAGGATGCCGAACGTCAAGCCAGGGGCCGCCGCCGCCGGCTCGACTCGCAGCAGCACCGGGAAGGCGGCGAGCAGGCAGGAGGCGGCAAGAGCACCGAGGCGGCCGTGCCGGCCGAGGGGCTTGCCGAGCCGTGCGAGGATTCCGGGCGCGGCGAGATGGAAGAGGACGAAGAGGGAGAGGAAGCCGAGGATCGTGGGCCAGGCTGCCGAGTTGTAGGAGAAGCCGAACCAGAGCGCGAAGACCAGGAGGCTGACTGCCGCCGCCAGCGGATGGAGCGCCCCTGGACCGCGCAGGGCGGCCACGGCCGTCAAGCCGGCGTCGAGCACGATCAGAAAGCCGAACAGCAGCGCGAAGCGGCCGCCATAAGCCGGGACCGCGGCGGCGTAGGCGGCGAACAGGAGCGGCAGGGCCGCCGCGACGGCCGCGGTGCGCGCGAAGCCCCTTCGCCCGGCGTCGCCGGCGTCGCCGGCGTCCCCGGCATCGCGGCGAGGCCGAGCGATGACCGGGACGAGGAAGGCGAGGAGCGGGAAGGCGAGGAAGATGCCGAGCGCGAGCGGCAACGTCGCGGCGGTGAGGAATCGCGCCACCCAGCTCCACTGGTACAGGGTGGTCAACGCCAGCGAGATCACCGAGAGCACCGGCCACGAGCGCCGCAAGGCGACCCAGGCGAGGCCGGCGTTGAGCAGCAACAGGTAGGTGAAGAGCGAGATCGGGCGATCTTCCCCGGTGGCGAGGAGCGCGGGGGTGGCGAAGCCGCCGAGCAGGCCGAGCAGGGCGATGAACAGGGAGTCGTGGCGGATGGCCAGCGTCACGGCGACCGCGGTCACCAGGGCCATCAGCGCGAAGGTGGCGGCAGAGGCCAGCAGGTGCCAGAGGCTGTGCGCCGCAAAGAGCGTGGAGAACAGGATGACGATGCCGGAGGCGTCCAGGGCGTTGGCGGTCACGGCGTAACGGCGGGCCGCCTTGATCTCGCAGATCACCAGCAGGCCGGCTCCGGTGGCCAACCCGATGGCCATGCGGATCGGGGTGGTGAGCCACCCGTGCTCGATCGAGAAGCGCAGGAACTGGATCGCCGCCAGGGCAAGCAGGACACCGGCGATCCAGGAGAACAGCTTGACCCCCACCAGGCTCTCCCAGTCGAAAGGCCGGCGCGCGGGCGGCGGCGGCGGAGGAGACGGCGGTGGTGGCGAAGGCCGCGACGGCGGCGGGGCCTCCGGCCCGTGCGGAGCCTGGCGGACCGCGGGCAGAACCTGACCGCGAGGCGACGCGGCAACGACGGCGGAGGGTGATGGCGTGGCCGTCCCGGGCGGCGATGCGGGAGGCGCCGGAGGCGCCACGGGAACCGCCGGTGGCGCCACTGCCGCGCTGGCCGGCGGCGCCGCGTGGGCCTGTGGCGCCGATGGCGGTGAAGGCGGGGGTCCCGCCGGAGCGGTCACCTCCATCCGTGTGGCGGCCGAAGCCTGGGCGGTACGCACCGCAGGCGCGGCGCCGCCAGGCTCCCGGGCTGCCGTCGCTGCGCCGGAGACCGGCTGCCCGCGCGTGACCTCGCGCGCTTCGAGGCCCCCCACCCTCTCCCGCAGCTTCTCGGCGAGCTCGGCGAGCGCGTCCAGATGGCGCCGCTGCTCCGCCGCGAGGCTCTCGGCCCTCCACAGCTTGCGGAACAGCTCCCTTGTGCAGATGCCCAGGACGATCAGCGCCAGGAATTCGAGCGTCCCCAGCACCTCTCACGCCCCTCTCTCCGAGCGGGCCTTCCCGCCGGCATGCGCGTCTTTCCTTTCACTCTACCACGCAAGCCGGAGCCGGCAGGGCGGGCAAGGAGGGGTGGCGGACGTCGCAGTCGAGGCTGCGGCGCCGGCGGATGCCGGCGTGACCGCGCGCCAGGGCGGGATCGCTGGTAGCCTCTCTGGCGCTGCGAGGCACCTGGTGCCTCCGCGGCCCCATCGCACGAGGAGCTCGAGATGAGAATTGGCCAGCTGTGCCTCGCAGCGGCATTCGCCGTCACCGCGGCTCACGGTGCCTGGGCGGCCGCCCCTGCCGGGGCTCCTGCCGCTGCCGCCGGAGGGGCAGGCGCCCCGGCCCCCGATCGCCTGCGCGAGATCGTGCGGGCCTATCGCGTGGCCCACGACAAGGAGATCGTCGGCGAGCTGGCAGCGTTCGCGGCGCTGCGCAACGTCGCGAACGAGCGATCGGGGATGGCGGACGTGTCGGCCAACGCCGCCGCGCTCGCCGCGATGCTGCAACGCCGCGGCATCGCGGCCCGCCGCCTCGAGGTGCCCGGTTCGCCGCCGGCGGTCTACGGCGAGCTGCGCGCGGCCGGCGCGCGCCGCACCGTGGTGTTCTACGCTCACTACGACGGGCAGCCTGCCGATCCCGCCGAGTGGCACGGCCAGCCCTGGCAGCCGGTCCTGCGCACCGGGCCGCTGCCGGCGGGGAAGGCGGCCGACCTGGCGAGCGCGCCGTCGCCGCTGCCCGGCGAGTGGCGGCTCTTCGCCCGCTCGGCGAGCGACGACAAGGGCCCGATCGTGGGCATGCTCGCCGCCCTCGACGCGCTGCGCGCGGCCGGCATCGCGCCCTCGGTGAACCTCAAGTTCTTCTTCGAGGGCGAAGAGGAGGCGGGCTCGCCGCACCTCGCGGCGATCCTCGCTCGGCACCGTGAGCTGCTGGCGGCGGACGCCTGGATCCTGTGCGACGGGCCGGTGCACCAGAGCCGCCGGTTCCAGGTCGTCTTCGGCGCGCGCGGCGTGACCGGTCTCGAGCTGACCGTCTACGGCCCGCGGCGCGCGCTCCACAGCGGTCATTACGGCAACTGGGCGCCGAACCCGGCGGCGCAGCTGGCGCAGGTGCTGGCGTCCATGCGCGGGCCCGGCGGGGAGATCCTGATCCAGGGCTTTGCGCGGGACGTCAGGCCGCTCGGCGAGAGCGAGCGCCGGGCCGCCGCGGCGCTGCCGCCGGTCGAGGACGAGCTGCGGAGCGAGCTGGGGCTCGGCTGGACGGAGGGCGCCGGCGCGCGCCTGCAGGAGCTGGTGATGCGCCCGGCCCTCAACGTGCGCGGCCTGCGCGCCGGGCAGGTCGGCCGGCTGGCGAGCAATGCCATCCCGACCGAGGCGACGGCGTCGCTCGACTTCCGGCTGGTGCCCGACCAGACCCCCGAGAGGGTGCGCGGGCAGGTCGAGGAGCACCTGCGCGGCCGCGGCTTCCTCGTCGTGCATGGCGAGCCCGACGCGGCCACCCGCCTGGCGCACGGCAAGGTGGCGCGTCTCGACTGGGACGAGGGCTACCCGGGCGCGCGGACGGCGATGGACCTGCCGGTGTCGCGGGCGGTGGTGCAGGCGGTCGGCGAGGGGCTGGGCGGGCCGGTCCTCGAGGTGCCGATGCTCGGCGGCAGCATACCCATCTACCTCTTCACCGGCATCATGAAGGTGCCGGTGATCATCGTGCCGACCGTCAACCACGACAACAGCCAGCACGCCGCGGACGAGAACCTGCGCCTGCAGAACCTGTGGGACGGCATCGAGGTGTTCGCCGCCCTCTTCGCGCGGCTCGACGGCGACTGGCAGTGAGGCGGGGTAGTGGGTCCGTCGCGGGAAACGGACCCACTACCTGACGCGGGGACGGGGGGAGGGTCGCCGGCAGGGCCTCCGTCACCAGGCCCGGCAGCGCTTCTCCGGCGCCATCGGGGACCCGGCCTTGCACTGGAAGGCCTGCTGGAACTCGGGCATGTTGACGACCGTGCCGTCGACCCGGTAGCGGCCGGGGGAATGCGGGTTCGTCCGTACGTTCTGGCGCTCGGCTTCGAGGGTGGTGTTGCTGCACCAGATCTGGCCGAAGCCGAGGAAGAAGCGCTGCTCCGGGGTGAACCCGTCGAGCGTCCGGCGCGGCTTGCCGGCCTGGCTCGCCTCGTAGGCCTGGTAGGCGACCCGCAGGCCGCCGTTGTCGGCGGTGTTCTCGCCCAGGGTCAGGCGGCCGTTGACGTGGAGGTCGCCGCCCGCGGGGAAGGCGGAGTACTCGTCGGCGATGCAGGCGGTGCGCCGCTTGAACTCGGCCTCGTCGGCCGGCGTCCACCAGTCGGAGAGGTTGCCGTGGCCGTCGAACTGGCTGCCGCGGTCGTCGAAGCCGTGGGTCATCTCGTGGCCGAGGACGGCGCCGATGGCGCCGTAGTTCGGGGCGTCGTCGCGTCCCGGATCGTAGAACGGCGGCTGCAGGATGCCGGCCGGGATGTTGATGTCGTTCATCGACGCGTTGTAGTAGGCGTTGACGGTGGGCGGCGTCATCAGCCAATCCTTGCGGTCCACCGGCTTGCCGATCTTCGCCAGGCGCCGCGCCAGCGCGAAGGCATCGCCGCGCTCGACGTTGCCGAGGAGGTCGCCGCGCACGACGGCCAGCCGGCTGTAGTCTCGCCAGACGTCGGGATAACCGATCTTGTTGGCGATCGCCGCCAGCTTCTCCTCGGCGCGCCCCTTGGTCTCGCCGCCCATCCAGTCGAGATCGGCGATGTCGCGGCCCATCGCCTTCTCGACCTCGCCGACCAGGGCGAGCGTCCGCCGCTTCGCCTCGGGGTCGAACCAGCGGGCCACGTACTCGCGCCCCAGGGCCTCGCCCAGGGCGTCGTCGGTCGCTTCGACGCAGCGCTTCCAGCGCGGCTTCAGCTCCTGTGCTCCACCCAGGGTCTTTTCGAAGAACGCGAAATTCTCGTTCACGAAGGCGCTCGGCAACCACGGCGCGGCGGCGTGCAGCAGCTGCCAGCGCAGGTAGGTCTGCAGGTTGGCGAGGCCGGTCGGGCGCAGCAGGCCGTCGACCGCTTTCTGGAAGTCGGGCTCCGTGACGTTGAGGCTCGACACCGGCGGCGACTCGATCGCGGCGAGGTAGCCGTCCCAGCCGAACGACGGGGTCAACGACGCGAGCTCGGCGCGCCCGACCTTGTGGTAGACCTTGACCGGGTCGCGCCGGCTGACGCGATCGAGCGAGGCCTTCGCGAGGGTGGTCTCGACGTCGAGAACGGCGGCGGCGTCGGCGGCGGCGCGCGCCGGGGCCTCGCCGAGCAGCCCGAACATGCGCTGCAGGTGCTCGAGGTACTCGGCGCGCTGCTCGGTGGACTTGGCGTCGGTCTTCAGGTAGTAGTCGCGGTCCGGCAGCGCCAGCCCGCCCGCGTCGACGACGGCGATCACCGAGGTGGCGTCCTTGGCGTCCTGTGCGGAGGAGAAACGGAAGAGGGCGCCGACCCCCGCCTGGTGGAGGCGCGCCAGCAGCGCGGGCAGCTCGGCGGCCGACCGCAGCGCCGCGATGCGCTCCAGCTCGGGCTGGAGCGCCGCGACGCCGCGCTTCTCGACGCCGGCCTCGTCCAGGCAGGTGGCGTAGAAGTCGCCCAGCTTCTGCCGGTCGGCGTCGCGGCCCGCGCGCTTCGCCGCCTTCGCGTCCGCGGCGTCCGCGGCGTCCGCAGACAGGATGTCGCGCAGCTTGCCGCGGTTGGCATCGGTCAGCGCGCCGAAGCGGCTCCACGCCCGCTGGTCCGGCGGCACCGGGTGGTGCGCCATCCAGCCGCCGCAGGCATAGCGGTAAAAGTCGACGCACGGATCGACCCGCGGCTCCATGTCCTCGCGGCTGACGCCGGCCGCGGACGGCACGGCCGCGGAGGGCAGGGCGGGCGAGGGCGCAGCCGCCGAGGGCGGGGCCGCGGCGGCGGACCCGGCCGGCGGGCAGCACAGCGCGAGCGCCGCGGCGAGGCTGGCGGAAGCTGCGAATCGGATCGTCATGTCTCGGTTCCTCTCGCGGGGCTGTCGGGCGGTGAGGGCTGGTGAGGGCTGCCGTCTGGTTGCGGGTCGAGGCTCAATTGCCTATTCTACTTGGGCCTCTGGGGAAAGGAGCGGCATGGCTGTGGACGTCACGACGGCTGTTGACGCCGGCGCGCGGCGGCGCGGCGAGGACGCGCTGATCGGCTGGCTGCTGCTCGCGGGGTTGGTGGCGGTCGGGGCCGCGCTGCTGGCGGTCGCCGCCACGCGCGGCGCGGCCGCTTGGCCGGCGTGGGCGTTCACGGTTGCCGGCCTGGCGGCGATCGCGGCGCACGGCGCCTGGGTGTTCTGGCCCTTCCAGCGGCTCGAGCGGCGGCTGCCGGCGGAGGAGGAGCGTTTCCAGCGCCTCGACGCCAGCCTCGGCGCGACCTGCCTGCAGCTCGGCTCCGGCGACCTGGTGCGGGCCGCGGCGGCGAGCGCCGAGCTGCCGTCCCGGGTGGCGGCGGCGTTCACCGCCTCGACGGCGGCGCTGTCGGGGCTCGCGCAGCAGATCCAGGACAGCTCCGTCGAGGTGGCCTCGGCGGCGGACGCGGTGAACCGCATCGCTTCGGAGCTCGCGGCGGGCTCGTCCCAGCAGGCGGCGTCGGTGGTGGAGATCACCGCCGCCATGGAGGAGCTGGCGCGGACCGCGGCGCAGATCGCCGGCAGCGCGTCGCGCCAGGCGGAGCTGGCGAGCCTGGCGGAGGACAGCGGCGATGCGGGCGCCGCCGCCGTGGACGAGGCGGTGGCCGGGGTCGAGGAGGTCAAGAAGCGGATCAGCGCCATCGCCAACCGCGCCGACGCCCTCGGCAGCCGCTCGAAAGAGATCTACCGGGTGCTCGACCTGATCACCGAGATCGCCCAGGAGACGCACATCCTGTCGCTCAACGCGGCGATCGAAGCGGTCGCCGCGGGAGCCGACGGCCGCCGCTTCTCGGTGGTGGCCGAGGAGGTGCGCCACCTCGCCCAGCGGTCGCAGGACTCGGTCGAGTCGGTGCGCACGCTCCTCGACGAGTTCGCGGGCTCGATCCGCGCCACCATCGTCGCCACCGAGGAGGGCAGCAAGGAAGCCGTCCGGGTGTTCGAGCGCTCGCGCGCCGCGGCGGCATCCATCGCCGAGCTGCGGCGCACCTCCGGCGACACGGCACGGGTGGCGCGCCAGATCTCGCTCGCCACCCAGCAGCAGAATGCCGCCTCCGACGAGGTGGTGATGACGCTGCGCGAGGTGAGCCTGGTGGTGCAGCGGATGACCGGCGGGCTCAAGGACCTGTCCGCCACCGCCGACCGCCTCAACGCGCTGGCCCTCGAGATCCAGCTCCTGGCGCAGTCGTTCCATCTCGATTCGGCGCGCTCGCTCAAGCACGTGGTCGAGAGCTGGGCGGCGCGCGCCGCGGCGGCGGCGCCGGCGGCGCGCCAGGAGCTGCTCGAGGAGCTGGTGCGCGGCACCCAGTTCGCCGACCTGGTCTACCTGGTCGACGAGCGCGGCACGATGAGCGCCCTGGCCGTCAACCCGGCGACGATCGGCGCCCGCCCGTCGCTCGACGTGGCGCAGCTGCGCGACGTCGACATGCGGCGCCGCCCCTGGTTCCGCAACGCCGAGCGCGAGCGCCGGACCGGCATCACGCCGCCGTACCAGTCGATCCTCACCGGCGAGCAGTGCTTCACCGTCTGCGCCTGCGTCGGCCGCCCGGACGGCGGTTTCGGCGGCGTGCTGGCGGTGGACGTGAACGTCACCGGATGGACGCGGATCTGATCGTGGCTCCCGCCCCCGAGGCGCCGGTCGCGCCGGCGGCAGCGGCCGCCGGGTCCCAGGGCCGGATGGAGGCCACCCACCTGCTGGTGCGGGCCGGCGAGTACGTGTGCGCCCTGCCGCTGGGCGCGGTGCGCCAGGTGCTGCGGTCGCTGCCGCTGCATCCGCTGCCCGGCTCGGCGCCGGAGCTGAAGGGCCTGGCGGAGTTCGCCGGCGATCCGCTGCCGGTGCTCGACCTGGCGCGGCTGGCGCGCGCGCCGCAGGGCGCGAACCCGGTCTTCCCGGTGACCGTGGTGGCCTGGGCCGGTCCGCCCGAGTCGCGGGAGCTGGTGGGCCTGGCCGCCGACGCGGCCCTCGACGTCGCGGCGCTGCCGCCGGGCGCGCTGGTGCCGGCGGCGCCGGGGAGCGGCGGCGACGGCGGACTGGTCGCCGGCGAGGCGATCGTCGCCGGCCAGGTGGTGCGGGTGATCAATCTGCAAGCGCTGGGGCAGGCATCGTGAGCGGCGGCTTCCTGGTGGTGCGGCGCGGCGGCGCCACCTGGGCGGTGGCGCACGAGGAGGTGCGAGGCCTGGCGCGACGCGGCGCCGCCGTCGAGGTCACCGTGGCGGCGGGCGCGCTGGCCGCCGACGAGGTGCTGGGAGTCACCGCGGACCTGCGTCTCCATCCGGCCGGCGGCGTGCTGCGCCGCTTCTGGCCCGAGGCCGCCCGCGGCCTGGCCGTCCACGGCACGCTGCCGCTGGTGCTCATCGATGGCCTGGCGCCGCCGCGGTCGCTGCTGGCCGAGCCGCCTCCCGCAGCCGCTCCACGCGTCCCCGAGGAAGGGAGCGCCTAGAGAATGAGAATCGAGCTGTCGGAGGGGCCTGCGAAGCGCGCGATGGGTGGGCTTGCCCTGGTCGTCGCCGTCGCGGTCTCGGGGTACCTGCTGCTGGTGGTGGCGGACGAGCAGGGCGCTCCGGGCTGGCTGCAGGACTTCTACCTGGTCGCCGCGGTGGCCGCCATCTGGATCTACTTCGCCCGGGTCTACCGGCCCCAGCTCGGGCTCCGGGACCGGGTGGCGGCGGTCGAACGGCGCAACCGCGCGGTCGAGGAGGATCTCGCCCAGGCGCTCGACCTGCTGCGCAGCGGCGACCTGGTCAACTCGCAGGCGTGCTCCGCGTCGCTCCCCGGCCAGCTGCAGGCCGCCTTCAGCGGCGCCACCGCCGCTCTCGACATGCTGGCGCAGCAGATCCAGGAGAGCTCGATCGAGGTCGCCGCCGCGGCCAACTCGGTGAACCAGATCGCCTCGGACCTGGCGTCGGGGTCCTCGGAGCAGGCCGCCTCGGTGGTCGAGATCACCGCCGCCATGGAGGAGCTGGCCCGCACCGCCTCGCAGATCGCCGACAATGCCGCGAGCCAGGCGGAGCTCACCGGCAAGGCCGAGGAGAGCGGCGACAAGGGTGCGGCCGCGGTCGAGGAGGCGGTCGCCGGCATCGAGGAGGTCAAGAAGCGGATCAGCGGCATCGCCAACCGCGCCGAGACCCTGGGAGTGCGCTCGAAGGAGATCTATCGCGTCCTCGACCTGATCACCGACATCGCCCACGAGACCCACATCCTGTCGCTCAACGCCGCCATCGAGGCGGCGGCCGCCGGCGATCATCACCGGCGCTTCTCGGTCGTCGCCGACGAGGTGCGCCGGCTGGCGCAGCGCTCGCAGGAGTCGGTCGAATCGGTGCGCTACCTGCTCGAGGAGTTCGCCGACTCGATCCGCGCCACGGTGGTCGCCACGGAGGAAGGGAACGCCGAGGCCGCCGGCGTGCTCGACCGGGCGCGGGCGGCGGCGGCGTCCATCGAGCAGCTGCGCGGCGCCTCCGGCGACACCGCCCGCGTGGCGCGCGAGATCTCGCTCGCCACCCAGCAGCAGAACGCCGCGTCCGACGAGGTGGTGCTGACCTTGAAGGAGGTCAGCCAGGTGGTGCAGCGCATGGCGGACGGGCTCAAGCAGTTCTCCGACACCGCCGAGAGCCTGAACCGCCTGGGGTTGGCCATCCAGATGCTGGCCCAGTCGTTCCACCTCGAATCGCCGCACTCGCTCAAGCATCTCTCCGAGACCTGGGCGCGGCAGGTGCGGCGCCGGTTCGGCAACTGGGACGCCATCGAGCGGCTGCTGGCCGAGCTGGTCGAGCAGCAACCGTACGTCGAGTGCCTGTACTACTTCGACGGCAAGGCGGGGCAGGTGGCGCTGAGCGTCAACCGGCGGCTCATCGGCGACCGCGAGGTGCCGGTCGGGGTCAGGGCGGGCGAGGGTTTCGGCGACCGCCCCTGGTACAAGGCGGCGGTGCGCGAGGGGCGCACCGTGCTGACGCCGCTGTTCGAGTCGCTGATCTCGGGGCAGCCGATCTTCACCGCCGCCACGCCGCTCTACGACGGCGATGGCCAGCTCACCGGCGTGCTCGGCCTGGACGTCAACGTCGACAGCTGGACCAAGATCTGACGCCGATGGAAGAGGAGTTCGCCGACCTCGTACCGCTGTTCGTCGAGGAGTCCCGCGAGCGCCTCGAGAAGCTGGCGCTCTGCCTGCCGCGGCTGGCCGGCCATCCGCAGGCGGCCCAGGCGGCGATCGAGGCGCGCCGCGAGCTGCACACGCTGAAGGGCGCCGGCCGCATGATGCGCTTGGGCGCCTTCGCCGAGCTCTGCCACGCCGCCGAGGAGCTGCTGCACGGCCTGCGGCCGGGCGCGCTGGCGACCGCCGGCCTGATCCCGCTGCTGACGCGCGTGCTCGACCGCTTGAGCGACATGGTCGACGTGGTGCGGCGGGGCGGCGCCGATCCGGAGGGGGACGCGGAGCTGGTGAGGCTGCTGGCGTTGGCGCTGCCGAAGGGAGAGGGCGCGGGTGCGCCTGCAGGGGCGGCCACTCCCGCCACGGCTTCCGGGGAGGCACCATCGCCGCTACCCGCGGCACCTGCTTCTCGGGATGCACCATGGCCGCTACCCGCGGCTCCATCGCCGCTACCCGCAGGGCCTGCCTCTCGCATTGCACCATCGCCGCTACCCGCGGCTCTCGACACCGTGGCCGAGCGCGCCATGGAGGTGCGCATCCTGGCCCTCGCCGCGCGCCCCGCGGCACAGCGCCTGTACGAGCTGGCGCGGCTGGCGGAGGAGGGGATGCGCGAGCCCCAGCCGGGGCAGGTGCTGAGCGTGCTCGCCGCCATGCTGCGCCGGGCCGCCATGGACGTCGAGAGCGGGCAGCGCCGGCTGCTGCATGCCGCCGAGGAGCAGCTCGATCGCCTGCTGAAGCTGCAGCTGCAGCCGTTGCGCGGCTCGCTGCTGGCGCTCGCCCGCCATGCGCGGGAGATCGGGCGCTCGCTCAAGCGGGAGGTCGAGGTGGTGGTGGAGGGCGAGGAGACGCGGTTGGACCGCCGCATCGCGCGCGAGCTCGAGGAGGCGCTGCTCCACCTGGTGCGCAACGCCGTCGACCACGGCGTCGAGGCCCCGGAGGTGCGCGAGGGCCGTGGCAAGCCGCGCGCCGGGCGCATCCGCCTGCGCGCCGCCGCCGCCGGGTCGAGGGTCCGGCTCGAGATCGCCGACGACGGCGCCGGCATCGACGTCAAGCGCGTGCGCCAGCAGGCGGTCCAGGCCGGCCTCCTGGACGACGCGGCCGCCGCCGCGCTGGGCCACGACGAGGTCTTGCGGCTGCTCTTCGCGCCCGGGTTCTCGACCCGCAAGCGGGTGTCGGAGACCTCCGGCCGCGGTGTCGGGCTCGACGTGGTGGCGGCGGCGGTCAGCCGTGCCGGCGGCGAGGTCTTTCTCTCCTCCGAGCCGCGCCGCGGCACGACGGTGGTGGTCGAGGTGCCGGTGGCGCGGCGCGGCGAGCACGTGCTGCTGCTCGCGGTCGGAGCGCTGCGCCTGGCGCTGCCGTCGGCGGTGGTGCGGCGGGCCACCCGGCTCGACGACGCGACGGTGGTGGAGCGCGACGGCCGCAGCTTCGCGCGGCTCCCCGGCCTCGGGCAAGGCCCGCAGGCGCCGCGGGAGCCGCACCTGCTTCCAGGCCGGGCGGCGGACGCGGGCGAGGATGCGTCCGCCACCGAGGAGCGGCTGGTGGCCTTCGTGCCGCTGGCGCGCCTCTACGGCCAGACGCCGGCCGAGCGCCAGGTGCTGCTCGAGGGCCAGGTCTCCGGTCAGCCGCTGGCCCTGGTGGTCGACGACGTGCTGCGCGAGCAGGAGGTGCTGGTGCGGCCGCTCACCCGCAGGGTGGCCACCGACCACCTGCTCGAGGGCGTGGCGCTGCTCGCCTCGGGCGAGCCGGTCGGCGTGCTGTCGCCGGCCGTGCTGGCGCAGCGCGAGTACCTGCGCGCCCTGCCGGTGGCCGCCACGCGGGTGGTGGGCCGGCGGGTGAGGGTGCTGCTGGTGGAGGATTCGCTGGTGACCCGCGAGATGGAGCGGCGGCTGCTCGAGGACGCCGGCTTCGAGGTGGCCGCGGCCGCCGACGCCGCCGAGGCGCTCTCCCGCCTCGGGGAGGAGACGTTCGACTGCGTCGTGACCGACATCGAGATGGCGGACATGGACGGCTTCGAGCTCACCAGCCAGCTGCGCGGCATGGAGCACTTCGCCCATCTCCCGATCATCGTGGTCTCGACCCGCGACCGGCCCGAGGACCGCCTGCGCGGCCTCAAGGCCGGGGCCGACGCCTACCTCACCAAGCAGAGCCTCGACGCCGGCGAGCTGGTCCAGCTGGTGCGGCGCCTCAGCGCCCAGAACTGAGCTGGCGGCGCCGGTGGAGAAGGTCCCGTGATCCGCGTGCTGCTGGTCGACGACTCGCCGTCGGTGCGGGCGGTGCTGCGGCGCTTCCTGGCCCGCACCGGCGACATCTCGGTGGTCGCGGAGGCGGCCGACGGGGCGCAGGCGGTGCAGGCGGTGCTCGATCAACTGCCGCAGGTGGTGGTGATGGACCTGCAGATGCCGGTGATGGACGGCTACGGCGCCATCGAGCGCATCATGACGCTGCGCCCGACGCCGATCCTCGTGCTGTCGTCGCGCGCCAACCGCAACCAGATGCGGACGGCCTTCGAGGCCATCCGCCGCGGCGCCATCGAGGTGCTGCCGAAGCCCGAGGACACCGGCAGCTGGGAGGTGCTCGCCGACAGCCTGCCGCGGACCGTGCGGGTGGTGGCGGCGGCGCGCCCGCGCGCCCTGCCGCCGCCGGCCAGGGCGCGGCGGGGCTCCGGCGGGCCCGGCGCCGGCACCCGGCCGGCGAAGGTCGCAAGCGCCGCGGGCGCCAGGGGAGGCGGCGGGCTGCGCTGGGTGGCGATCGGCGCCTCGACCGGCGGGCCGGCGGCGATCCGCGAGCTGCTGGAGGAGGTCCCGCCGGAGCCGCCGGTCAGCTTCCTGATCGTGCAGCACATCGCCGCCGGCTTCGAGGCGGCGATGGCCGAATGGCTGAACAAGGAGCTGCCGCTCGACGTGCGGCTGGCCCGCGATGCGGAATCGCCGCGCCGGGGCGCCGTCCGCCTGGCGCCCGCCGGCGCCCACCTGCGCCTCGAGGCCGGCGGCGTGCTGCGCCTCGACGCCGAGACGCCGGCCCGCCGCGGCCATCGCCCCTCGGTCGACGACCTCTTCCGGTCCTGCGCCGAGAGCTTCCCCAGCCAGTCGGCGGGGGTGCTGCTCACCGGCATGGGCGCCGACGGCGTCGAAGGGCTCGCGGCCCTGCGCGGCGCCGGCGCCCTCACCCTGGCGCAGGACGAGGCGAGCTCGGTGGTCTTCGGCATGCCGCGGGTCGCCCTCGAGCGCGGCGCCGCGGAGCGTGCGCTGCCACCGCGCGACCTGGCGCGCGCCCTGGCGCAGGCCTGGCAGCGGCGGAGCGACGATTAGTGGTCCGAGGCGGGACACGAAGCCGATGACAGGCAAGCACGCCGCCGTCGCGGAGCTCGCGGCGCTGGTCACCGAGAGCACCGGCAACCTGGTGCCGCCGCCGCGGCTGGCCTTTCTCGCGGAGGTGGCGCAGCGGCGGGCGCAGGCGCTCGGCCTGGCGACCATCGCCGAGTACGTGCGCGCCCTGGCGGCGGGGGAGCTGCCGCGCGAGTGGCAGAGCCTGGTGCCGCTGATCACCGTCAAGGAGTCTTACTTCTTCCGCGCGCCGCAGCAGTTCGAGGCCATCGAGCGCCAGCTGCTGCCGCGCCTGCTGCGCGCCCGCGCCGCCAGCCGCCGGCTGCGCATCTGGTCGGCGGCCTGCGCCCGCGGCGAGGAGCCGGCGACGCTGGCCATGCTGCTCGCCGACGAGCCGGCGCTGGCCGGCTGGGAGTGGAGCATCCTGGCCACCGACCTCGACGAGGAGGCCCTCGCCGGTGCCCGCCGCGGCCTCTACGGCGAGCGCGCGGTGGCGCCGGTGCCGCCGGCGCTGCTGGCGCGTTGGTTCAACCGCCGCGGCAAGCTCTTCGAGCTGGCGCCGGAGCTGCGCTCCCGCATCGACTATCGCACCCTCAACCTCGCCCAGCCTCCGTTCGCCTTGCCGGCCGACGAATACGACCTCGTCCTGCTGCGCAACGTGCTGATCTACTTCGGCCGCCCGTTGCAGAGCTGGGTGATGGCGCACGTGACGCAGTTGCTGAGCCGCCGGGGAGCGCTCTTCCTCGGCGCCTCCGAGACGCTCTGGCAGATCCAGGACGAGCTCGAGGCGGTCGACCTGGGCGCCTGCTATTGCTATCGCCACCGCCGCGCCCGGCCGGGTGCCGCGCAGGTGGCGCCTGCACCGGTCTCCCGCGCGCGGGTGCCTGCCGCCGGCGACCCGGCTCCCAGGGCGGCCGCGCCGCGCAGTACGGTTCCCGCCGTCACGGCCGCCGCGGCGGCGTCGGCAACCGCCGGGTCCGCCGGGTCGGCCGCGGCTACCGCCTCCGCCGCGGCCGGAGATGCCGGCGCGAAGCTGCCGCGCAACGCCCTCGAGATCCTTCTCGCCGCCGCCCACGAGCTGGCGGCCAACCGTCCCGGCGCCGCCCGCCGGGCGGTGGACGAGGCCCTCGCCGCGGACCCCTCGGAGCCTGCCGGTCACCTGCTGGACGGCTTCCTCCACGACCTCGGCGGCCGGACCGAGGAGGCGGCGGCGTCCTATCGCGCCGCGCTCTATCTCGACCCCTCGCTCTTCCAGGCGCGCCTGCTGCTCGCCGACTGCCTGCTGCGCCTCGAGCAGCGAGGCCGCGCCGAGCACCAGTACCGCGAGGTCCTCGCGGCCCTGGAAGCGGGGCGCGAGCGCCCGGTCGGGCTCTTCGACGGCCTGCCGCTGCCCGACCGCGAGCGCGCCCTGCGCCGTTGCCGGCAGGCGCTGCAGCGGAGCTGAGCTTTATCGAGGCTTGACTCCGACGTACAGCCCCCGGGCAGCCTTGCGATGTCGAATGAGCCTGCCTCTCAGGCCGGCTGCGCTCATCGCAGCCATGAACTCTTCGGTGGAATGCATGGTCAACTCATGAACGTCGTCATCGACGTGCCGGACGGGCTTGTTCTTCTCCGCGATCATCCAATTGAAATTGATGAGTGATACATCTCTACCTTTCAGCCGGGACACGACCGCCCTGGCGATCTTGATGTCCTTGCTCTGGTAAGTATCCAGGTACGGCATGCCGACATTGAAATCCTCCTTGCTGATCCAGGGGGAGATCAACAGGACTCCTCCCGGCTTGAGATGATCCGCGAAATTGCGGATGGCCCGCCGCAGGTTCCTCGAGCCGCGCACGTAGCCGATCGAGCTGAAGAGGCATGCGACGACGTCGAACTGCTTCCCCAGCATCATCGTCAACATGTCTCCCTGCACCAGCGTGGCCTGTTTCACCCTTTTTCGTGCGATGCGCAGCATTGCCGGGTTCAGGTCCAGGCCGGTGCAAGTAAAGCCTCGTGCAAAGAATTCGAGGTACCTGCCGGTGCCACAGGCCATTTCCAGAAGGTCCCTCCCGGATGACCGCTTGTATTTCTCGATCAGTTGGACTTGATAGCGGGCTTCGCCCTCGTAATCCTTGGCCGCGTAGATGAGGTCATAGTAGGGCGACAGTTTGTTGTAGAGGAGGTATTTCATCGCTCGAGCATACCAAGGCCACGGGCCCGCGATCCACGTTCTGGGAGGCCGCGGGGAGGGCCGCGCCGCTTGCCGCCGCCGCGACCGCCGCCCGGCGGCGCATCGGGCGCCCCTTGCGAAAAACCGCCGACGGCACTAGCCTCTGTGGGGGAGGCGGCCCCGAGGAGACCGCCCGTCATGGCCTCTCAGATCCGCGTTCGCCCCGCTGCCGTAGCCGGGCTTTTCTACCCCGACGATCCCGTCGCGCTTCGCTCGACTGTCGCTTCCCTCCTCGCGGCGCGGCGGCGGGCGAGCGGCTGCGCGGCAGGCGCGCCGACCCGGCGGCCGCCGAAGGCGGTCATCGCGCCGCACGCCGGCTACTCGTACTCGGGGCCGATCGCCGCCAGCGCCTTCGCGGCGCTGGCTTCGCACGCCGAGGGCGCCGCAGGCGCTGCGGGCGCTGCGGGCGCTGCGTCCGCTCCCGAGGTGCGGCGGGTGGTGCTGCTGGGACCTTCGCACCAGGTGCCGCTGCGCGGCCTGGGGCTCCCGGGAGCGGAGGGGTTCGCGACGCCGCTCGGCATGGTGCCGGTCGACCTCGAGGCTGCCGCCGCGGTCGATCGCCTGCCGCAGGTGGCGGTGCGCCCGGACGCCCACGCGGCCGAGCATTCGCTCGAGGTCGAGCTGCCCTTCCTGCAGGTGGTCCTCGGGCCCTTCGAGCTGCTGCCGCTGGTGGTCGGCCAGGCCGGCGCCGAGGAGGTCGCCGAGGTGTTGGAGATGGTGTGGGGCGGCGACGACACCGTGCTGGTGATCAGCTCCGACCTGTCGCATTACCTGCCCGCGGACACCGCCGAACGCGTCGACCGCGAGACGGCCGCCCAGATCCTCGCCCTCGCCGGCCCGCTCACCTCGCGGCAGGCCTGCGGCGCGGTGCCGATCAACGGCCTGCTGGCCGCGGCGCGGCGCCAGGGCCTGATGCCGCGCGAGCTCGACCTCCGCCACTCCGGCGACACCTCCGGCGACCGCACCCGCGTGGTGGGCTACGGCGCCTGGGCCTTCGACGCCCATGCCGCCTGAGGCCCTGCCACCCGGCGACCCCGGCGACGCCGGCGAACCGGGCGCCGCAGCCGGCCGTGAGCGCGGGCGCATGCTGCTGGCGCTTGCCCGCGAGGCGATCGCCGCCGCGCTCTGCCTGCCGGCGCCGGCCGCGCGATGGCCGGCAGGCGAGCTCGAGGCGCCCTGGCTGCGCGCTCCCGGCGCCTGCTTCGTGACCCTCACCCGTCAGGGCCGCCTGCGCGGCTGCATCGGATCGGTGCGGGCGCGCCGGCCGCTCGCGGACGACGTGCGTGCCAACGCCCGCGCCGCCGCCCTCTCCGACCCCAGGTTCCCGCCGCTCACCGCGGGCGAGCTGCCCGAGACGCGCATCGAAGTCTCGCTCCTCTCGGCCGCTTCGCCGCTGCCGGCAGCCAGCGAAGAGGAGGCCCTGGCCGCCCTGCGCCCGGGCATCGACGGCATCATCCTCGAGGTCGGCGGCGAGACCCACGCCACCTTCCTGCCGCAGGTCTGGGAGAACCTGCCTTCGCCCCGCGACTTCCTCGCCCATCTCAAGCACAAGGCCGGCCTGCCTCCCGACTTCTGGTCGCCGGACCTCCGCCTGCAGCGCTACACCGTCACCAAGTGGACGGAGCCGGGGCCGCCGGGAGAGTCTCCCGGCTGACAAGGGCCGGCGCGTGGCGGGCAAGAAGCCCGCTGAGAGCGCCGCTCCTATTCCGGCTGCCAGCGCGGCACCCGCCCCGGGGTCCAGGGGGCGCCGGCGGCCTCCAGCTGCTCCTCGAGCCGCTTCAGATCGACTTCCACCAGCTGCCGCAGGCCGTCGAGGACGGGGCCGAACTCCTGGCCGGCGATGCGGTAGGCCTCCTCCTGGGTGTGGGTGGGCGCCGTCATGTTGCCCCAGGCGATGCTGGTCTCCAGGCGCTGCAGGATGGCCGGCGGCGCCGGCTCGTTGTGCTCGGCGATCACCTTGTCGCCCTCGAGTTTCTCGTAGAGGTCCTTGAGCCGCAGGCGCAGCTGCCGGGCGTCGGCCACCCACTTGGCGTCCGGGGCCGGCGTGTCGAGCAGCGCCTTGTCGATGAGGTCGAGGCGGTGCTCCGCCTCCTCGGCCGACTTCACGGCGCCGAGCACCGCGCGCTGCAGGCGCGACACCTTGCGCTCGAAAGCGATCTCCGCGGCGTGGTCCTTGGCCGGCATGTCCGGATACGTGACCGGCTCGACGGCGAAGGCCTGCGGCTGGCCAAGCGGCGTCAGCACGCCGTCCACGCGCTGCGCCAGCGACACCTTGTAGGTCCCCGGCGCCACCAGCGGCCCCCTCGGCGGGCCTTCGAAATCCGCCGTCTCGGCGGCCTGCGACGTGCCGGCCGGGACCGCCGCCGGGAAGCGCAGGTCCCAGGCGACGCGGTGCAGGCCGGCGCTCACCGGCCCGGTGCCGTGGCGGATGACGTTCCCTTCCTCGTCGGCGACCGTCCATTCGACGGCCGGCGGTTGCTCGCGGTCCTCGGCGCGCAGCTCGTCCCAGCTCGGGTAAGAGACGTCCTTGCCGGCCTTCTGGGCCTTCTCCTCGGCCTCGTGCCGCCTCTCCTTGCGGTCCTTGATCTCGTCCTTCAGGTAGTAGGTGAAGACGGCGCCATACGGGGGGTTGGGCGCCGTGAAGAGGGAAGCTCCCTGAAAACCCTTGCGGTAGCCGCCGAGCGGCGCGATCTCGACGTACATCGGGGCCTTCTTCACCGGGAACACCACCACCGGCTGCTCGAGCAGCTTGGCGTCGATCATGCGCAGCGGCGAGTAGTCGTCGAGGATGTAGAAGCCGCGCCCGTAGGTCGCCAGCACCAGGTCGCTCTCGCGCCGCTGGATGGCGATGTCGCGCACCGCGATCGTCGGCATGTCGCCGGTCAGCCGGATCCACTTCTTGCCGCCGTCGAGAGTGAAGTAGACGCCGAACTCGGTGCCGGCGAAGAGCAGGGACGGGTCGGCGTGGTCCTCGGCGAAGCCGTAGACGGTGCCGCGCGCCGGCAGGTCGCCGGCGATCGAGGTCCAGGTGGCGCCGCGGTCGGTGCTCTTCGCCAGGTAGGGCTTGAAGTCGCCCATCTTGTGGTTGTCCCAGGCGGCGAAGACGGTGTTGGCGTCGTGGCGCGACGCGGTGAGATTGGCGACGTAGGTGTTCTCGGGCACTCCCGGGAAGCGCTCGAGCTTGCGCCAGTGGGCGCCGTCGTCGGCGGTCACCTGGACGAGGCCGTCGTCGGTGCCGATGTAGATCAACCCCTCCTGCTTCGGCGACTCGGTGAGCGACACGATGTTGCCGTAGAAGGAGGTGGAGGCGTTCTTGGCCACGGCGTCCACGCCCCAGACGCGGCCCATCACCTTGAGCTTGTTGCGGTCCACCTGGCGCGTCAGGTCGGGGCTGATCGCCCGCCAGGAATCGCCGCGGTCGTCGCTGCGGAACAGCCGGTTGGCGGCCATGTACAACCGGGTGTGGGAGAACGGGCTGATGATCAGCGGCGAGTCCCAGTTGTAGCGCAGCGCCGGCTCGCCCGCTCCCGGCTGCGGCTGGATCTCCACCACGACGCCGGTGCGGCGGTCGTGGCGCACCACGCCGCCGTACTGCGACTGCGCGTAGATGGTGTTCGGGTCCTCCGGGTCGACCTTGCTGACGAAGCCGTCGCCGCCGTCGGTCGCCACCCACTCGCGATTGGTGACGCCGTTGACGGTCTGGGTGCGGCTGGGGCCGGCGACGCTGCCGTTGTCCTGGGCGCCGCCGACGACGTTGTAGAACGGCAGGGCGTAGTCGACGTCGCCGCGGTAGAGCTGCGCCAGCGGCAGGTTGGCCTTCCATTGCCAGGTGGCGGCGCGGTCCCAGGTCTCGTAGACCCCGCCGTCGCAGGTGGCGCGCAGGTGATCGGTGTTCGCGGGATCGATCCACAGGGCGTGGTTGTCGACGTGCTTGGAGGCCTCGCCGAGCGGCCGGAAGGTCTTGCCGCCGTCGTCGCTGACCTTGTTGAAGGTGTCCAGCAGGTAGACGCGGTCGGCGACCTTCGGATCGACGACGATGTGCTGGTAGTACTGCGGGCTGCTGGCGATCGTCGAGCTCCGCTTCTCCCAGTTGACGCCCCCGTCGCGGGAGCGGAAGAAGCCCGAGCCGCCGCGCGCCGCCTCGATGGTGGCGTAGACGACGTCGGGATCGGTCGGCGCCACGGCCAGGCCGATGCGCCCCATGTCCTCCTTCGGCAGGCCGTTGGTCAGCTTCTGCCAGGTGGCGCCGGCGTCGCGCGACTTGTAGAGCGCCGACTCGGGGCCGCCGTCGATCAGCGTCCAGACGTGGCGGCGGCGCTGGTAGGCGGCGGCATAGAGCACGTCCGGATTGCGCGGATCCATGACCAGGTCGGTGACCCCGGTGTTGTCGCTGATGGTGAGCACCCGCTTCCAGGTCTTGCCGCCGTCGGCGGTCTTGTAGACGCCGCGGTCGCCGCCGGCCGCCCACAGCGGCCCCTGGGCGGCGACGTAGACGACGTCGGAGTTGCGCGGATCGACCACGATGCGGGCGATGTGCTCCGAGCTCTTGAGGCCGAGGTTCTGCCAGTGGCGGCCGCCGTCGGCCGACCTGTAGACGCCGTCGCCGTAGGAGACGCTGCGCTGGCTGTTGTTCTCGCCGGTGCCGACCCAGACGACCAGCGAGTCGTTGGGGTCGACGGTGACGCAGCCGATCGAGTAGGAGCCCTCGCCGTCGAAGATCGGCTCGAAGGTGGTGCCGGAGTTGACGGTCTTCCACACGCCGCCCGAGGCGGCGGCGACGTAGTAGGTGCTGGTGTGGCGGGGATCGACGGCGATGTCGGCCACGCGTCCCGAGATGAAGGCGGGGCCGATGCCGCGCAGCTTGAGGCCGGCGAAGGTGGGGGCCGAGAGCGGCTCCTTCTTCTCGTCCTTGCCGCCCTTGCCCTTGTCGCTCTCGTCGCTCTTGCCGGCTCGGTCGTCGGCCGCGAGGGCCGCGCGCGCGGACCGATTCAGGCCCGCCAGCGGCAGGCAGAGCAGCAGCGCCACCATCAAGGCAGTTCGTTTCACGGATGCTCCCTCCAAGAAAGAGTTTGGCGGCTAGTGGCCCGCGGGACGCACCATCCGGTCGAGTCGGTGCTGGCAGGCCCGAAGATAGTGCATGGGCGCCGGTTTAGGAAGCGGGGGAGCGGCGCCGGCGCGAGAAGAGGGCGTAGGCGGGCAGGCCCAGGGCCACCAATGCCAGCCCCCAGAGCGACTCGACGGGACGCTGGACCAGCGTGTTGCCGACCAGCAGCAGGCAGGCGAGGACGAACAGCGCCGGCACCACCGGGTAGCCCCAGGTGCGGTAGGCAACGGCCACGACCGGGCGGCGCCGCCGGAGGACGAACACCGCCGTCGCGGCGGCGGCATGGAACACCACCGACGCGAAGACGACGTAGGTGTAGAGCTGCTCGTAGGTCCCCGACACGGTGAGGATGACCGTCCACAGCGTCTGCGCCCACAGGCTCGCCGTCGGCGTACGGTAGCGCGGGTGGATGGTGGCCAGCGCCGGGAAGAAGACCCCGTCCGCGGCCATGGGCTGGTAGATCCGCGAGCTGTAGAGGATGGTCGCGGACAGGCAGCCGAAGGTGGAGATCAGCACCGCCAGCGACACCAGGCGCGACGCGGTGGGTCCGAAGAGGACGGCGGCGGCCGCCTCGCCGACCCGGTCGCTGTGGGCCATCGCCGCCACCGGCAGCGCGCGGACGTAGGCCAGGTTGAGCAGCAGGTAGAGGCCGGTGACCGCGGCGGTGCCGTAGATCAGGCCGCGCGGCAGGTTGCGTCCGGGGTCGCGGACCTCGCCGGCCGAGCAGGTGAGCGCGTACCAGCCGTCATAGGTCCAGAGGACGGCGATCATGGCCACGCCGAAGGCGCTGATCAGCGCCCCGGGCGCGGTCGCCGGGTGCAGGGCCGCCGGCAGCGGCGCGGTCAGGGCGCCGTGGACCGGCGCGCGCACCAGCAGGCCGAGCAGGCCGAAGGCGGCGATCGAGCCGATCTTGAGCACGGTGAAGGCGTTCTGCACGCCGGCCCCTTCGCGCAGGCCGAAGTGGTTGATGGCGGTCAGCAGCAGGATGGCCAGCAGCGCCGCCACCTGGCCGCCCGAGAGCCGCCAGGTCCAGCCGCCGATCGGCACGGCCAGCAGCAGGTGGCGGGTGGAGAAGAAGGGGATGAAGCTGCCGAGGTACTCGCCGAAGGCGACGCCGAGCGCGGCGATGCCGCCCGACATGATGACCAGGAAGGCCGTCCAGCCGTAGAGGAACCCCCAGACCGGTCCATAGACCTCTTTGAGGTACTGGTAGATGCCGCCGGCCCGCGGGTAGAGCACTCCCAGCTCGGCGAAGGTCAGCGCCCCCGCCAGCACCAGCAGCCCGCCCGCCGCCCACACCAGCAGCATCAGGCCGGCGTGCGGCAGGTCCTTCGCCATGTCGCCGGGAGTGAGGTAGATGCCGGTGCCGACGACCGAGCCGATGGTCAGCAGCACCCCGTCCCACAGCCCCAGCCCCCGCACCAGCCCGGGGCCGGTGCCGGGGCCACGGTGAAGTGAGGCACTCGCGGCGCCGGGCTCCGGACCGTCCGCGGCCGCCGCCCCCGCTGGGACCATGCTCATTGCCGCTATCTTGTGCCGAAGCGGCCCGGAAACGCCAGCGCCTGGGTTGGCCCCGGCCCGCCGCGAAGTGCGATCGAGGGCTTCTAGCTGCGCTAGGCCAGGAGGAATCCGCTCGTCGCCAGAGCGCAGGGCCGGAGTCCTCTGTTGGCATGCGGCGGCGGTCGCCCACGGTCCAACGGACCCCCTGCCGCTCCATGCAGCCCATGGTCGAGAGGGGGTCTCCCGTCTCTCGGTCGGCTCGGCCGGCTCGGCCGGCTCGGCCGGAGCCTAGTCGCACCTGCCAGGCCTTGACACCGTCGACGGTCTGAGGCGGAGCCTCGTTAATCTAATCGAGGTCCTCCTCGATCTCTTCCGTCAAGCGGGAGATGCATTCGTCGCATAGGCTGCGCAGCGCGCCGGTGTCGTCGTCGGTAAGATCGTCGTGAGTTTGCAGGAAGTTCCTGTACATGACCGCTCCCGGCTGGTTGCTGTGCTGCAAGCCAAGGATGTGTCCAAGCTCATGCAGAGCTACCGACAGGACGTCGAACGAGCCGGCTTCGCCGCCGATGTCCCAGCTCTCGTTTTGGCTGAAATGAAGAGGGCGCGGCCCATCAGTTGTTTCTGAGCAGTTTCCCGGCAGATCGGCAAATGCGATGACATCCACGCCTCCTGGCCCAGATAGATCAGCCCATCCCACCTCGAAGTCCGCCGTATCCTGGGGAGCTGCTTGCCGAAACACAATCTTGCCTCCGCCGAGGCCGCCGACCATTTCCCAGATGTCCATCGCCTTCCGGACCTGGTCGAATGCCTCCTGGGGACTGCCGTCAAAGTTGTGCGGCGGCTTGCCCCATCGATATGCCAGCGTGTGGCTCTCGAGGCAGCATGGACCGGACCCATCGGCAACCAGGCACTGCGGCGCGAGGATCGATCGCCTGGTCGCCTCGTCCAACTCACCGCTAACCTTGAGCCCCGAGCCGCGCTGAAATCGCCTAAGAGCCTTGTGCACTGCCGAGCTCGGCGAAGCCGAGCCCGACTCTTCTTCAGCAACGGTCAGGTGCCCGGACATCAGGAGAAACTCGCGCAGCAGGGAAGCGCCCACCTTGCGCTCGCCGCGTTCTCTCACTCCCTCCTTGGAGGCGGTCGCGTGGGCCCCACGACTCGTCGCAAGTGACGATACGACGTAGTTCAGTCTGGCAGGGGAGCAAGGTGGAAAGACCATTGTCGGGATACCCATCGGACCGCCCCCGGAGACCGGATAGTAGTAGTCATGGGCCAAGGGGATGGCTCTCTGCGTGGCCGGAACCGGTGCGACCGTAAGATTGTAAAAGCTCTCGAAGATGCGATCCTGTACCCTGGGCGAATGCAGGACGATCGGCTCGGGGATAGCAGTAGCTCCCGCGATCGAGTCCGACTCTTCGTTCAAGATCTCGATGCGGACGTGGTGCCCGGGCGTCGAAGGTTTCAGAACCAGGTACTGCGGTTGTTTGCCGAAGGGCGTGTACAAGAGGGTGACACTGTCCGCCTCGATGGTCGCGTCGATCCTGATCTCCGATGCCAACAGCTGATAATATTGGTCGTTCAAGGCAGCCCCGGCATAAGGCGCAAATTTCCATTGCACGATCTCGGTTCGCTGGCCCGCGCGATCATTCCGCGTCGCCAGGTTGTTGACGTAGGCTTGGCCGAAGTTCAGCCACATTCGTGCCGCCAGAAGCTTGCGGTCCCGCTGCGTCAACTTGGAGATATCACCCAGGAATGCGTTGCGGACGACCCCGCCTCCCTGGATATTCATCGCCCGACTGGCCTGCTCGACTGGAGCTACCCAGTAAAAGGACTTGAGGTATTTGGCATCGGATTCACCCACCTCGATAGCTCCGGTAACCGGGTTGAAAGCAGTGAACTCGAGCGAGTCCTTGACTGGCGCGCCACCTGGCAAGAGCGCCAGTTCGCATGACGCAAGCTTGAGCACGACATAAGAATTGACTGGAGCGTCTTTCTGTAGGTAGCTCAGGTGGAATCGCGCCACCGCGATATGCGGTCGTGGAGAATCCTTGCCCGAGCAAGGTGCCGATTCCTCGGGCAACAAGATCCACATCGAGTGTTCGAGCGGCACGAAGGCGCAAAGTCCATGAAAGGAAAGGTCCAGATTCAGAGTCATCGTCGTCTCCTTCTTCTAGATGCCCGTGAGTTGGTAGGCGGCCCAGGCGAACAGGTCCGCACAAGACGGTTTGCAACCATTCAACGTGGCGACCTGCGCATAGCGGAGCGCGCGCGCCGGGCTTTCACCGGCGAGAAGGCGCCGGTGAAAGAGAATCAAGAGGTCCTTGGAAGCTTGATCATCGACGGCCCAGAGACCGCCGACGACGCCGGGGACTCCAGCCGCCAGGAAGGCCCGCGCCATGCTTTCGATGCCTTCGGGACCGCGACTTGTTCCCGCGGCGCTCTCGCAGGCCGAAAGGAAGACGAGGCGGGTGCGAACGAGGCGAAGAGCTGCCACGTCGCCGGCGTACAAGACGCCACCTGCGGAAGGGTCGGCGCCGGGCGCCAGAATGAGGCGCGAGTTCGCGGGGACAACGTGATCTGCAAGTGCATGCCCGGCGAAATGGATGACAGTCGCGTGAGTGGCGGCGCGCAAGAATGCTTCCGGCGTTGCTGCGGCGCCGACGAGGCAATCAGCCCTTGGATATAGGGAAGATATCGCCTCCGCCTCCCGCCTAGCCTCCGGGAGGGCTCCGAGCGCAGGAACCCTGCTGCGGTCAAAGGCCGGATCACCCACGGCCAGAAGCTGCGCCCGGCGGCCGAGTGGGAGACTCGCAGCTGCGCGTTGCGCGTCGACGAGGATTCCGGCGGCCGGCGTCACGCTGATGGCGTAATCCTGGACCAAGTAGCGCCCGCTCCGTGGATCGCGCAGGGCGGAGAAGGGTAGCGATTGCAGGCGATCGTCAACGTCGAAAACCAGATTCCCGCCGGGGACGGTGAGGTCACGGAATGGGGAGATCAGCGCGCCGTAGACCTGCGCTGATGCCGTTGCGAAGTCCTGATTCTGGGCGGTGGAATGGGGACCTTGCCGCAGGATCTCGATCGCGTGATCGAGCTGGGGCGTCACGTCCTCGCCAAACGCCAGGCGCAGGCCGCGGCGGTCGATGGCCCAGATCAAGATCCTCCGTTCGATGATGGTGCAGACGACAAGAGTCGTATCTTGCGGCAAACTGGATGCCACCTCCTCAAGGCGGCGAGTCGATGTCGCCCGACGCCCCCTGCTACTCGTCGCTGGGCCGCCGAGACGAGACTCAAGCCCATCCGCCAGAGTCCGAGCTCGTTCTTGTTCCAGGAATGAAAGCGCTGCAGTTGAGTCGTGCAATTGCTCGGACTCAAGCGTAACTAGTTCGTCGAATACCTCCCGGGTCTTCTGTAGAAAAGCGATTCGCTGATCGAGGTCCATGGTGCTCGACCGCCAGGCCTCGATCAGTTCGATTCCCCGCTCGAGGTCGTGTGCTGCAAGCAGTGGCCGCCCTAGAGTGCGGAAAGTACGGGCTCGGGCCTGCAAAAGAGTCAGCGAACGGTTGTCGCCGCCGCTGCTCTTCGACAGCTCGAGGGCGTCTGACAACAACGCGACGCGCTGGGCAGCAGGCAACATCTCGGCCTGGGCCTCCATTGCAGCAGCTAGGACCCTGTCGCGGGCCTCCTTGCTACCAATGAGCGCCGACACCTTGCGCGCCCTCTGTGCGTCAGTAAGGGCACCGGCGGGTATCTCCATGTGGCTCTCGTACCGCGACCGAGCGACAAGAGCGTGTGCCAGAGCGACCGGATTCCCCAGGCGCTCCGCCGCGTCAACTGCCTCGCCCTGGAAATAGAGCGAGACGCCAGGGTAGCCTTGAGCGAAAGCTGCGCCTGCCGCGATCGCTTCCAGTTGGTATCGGCGCAAGAGATCGCCCGTGTCTTTGCCATGAGCGAGCGCAGAGAGGCGATAGCGCCAAGCCGAATCTTGCTCTCCTGTGTAGTCGAGGGCCTCGGCGATCAAGTTCTCCACCCCCGCCTGGCTTGCCAACTCTGGTAGCTCAGAGAACACGGAGAGGGCGCCATGATAGAAATGAAGAGCCCTGCCGAGGTCAGCTTCTTCGAGGCTCACAAGCCCCTGCATCCACAAGATGTCACCGAGAAGAGCGCGATAGCCGGCGTGACGAGCTTGACTCTGGAGCATGTTGAGATTCTCCAGAGCTGAGCGACGTTGCCCGCGATAGTGCTCTGCGCAGGCTAGCCAGAAGCGGGCACGCAGAGTGAATGGACTTCGACCAGCGCCAAGCTCGCGTACGGCCAGGGCCAGAGTCGTTGTTGCGAGTCGGTAATCACCGCTACCGTAGGCTGCCCTACCGTGCGCAAACGCACTATGACCTTCTTGGAGATGGTGGCTTTGTGCTGAGTCGGGGGACGCCGACGCGAGCACAGCCACGGTGTCACGCAGGAAGGGATCGCTGGTTGCTGCCGAGAGGGCTTGTGCTATTCGTCGCGCGGCATCGATAGTCTTCCCGGCTGCCAGCGAGTTGTTTGATGATGCCTCTGATGCCCAAACGCCAAGCAGGCCGTCTTCGACGAATTTGCGGGCGGTGGCGCGATCGCTGCGGACGAGCTCGCCAAGGTGGCCTGAGTTCTCGCGCGCGGCCCTATCGAGCGCCTCGGTTATTGTTCTAGCGGGAGCCGGTGACACGGGCTGGCTAAGGTGCCGGAAAGCCTCCTCTCGCCATCCAGAATCATGAGCATTGCGCGAGATCGCCAGCCAATCGCGATGAGCGCAAGTCTCGAGAAAGAGCCGTTCGCAGGCCAACGCGCGGTTAAAGAGGGCCTCGGGCAACGCGGGCATCAGGCGAAGTGCCTGGTCGGCCGAGGCGAGGGCGCGCACGAGATCGAGCGACTGTGGCTGAGACTTTGGATCGGCGAGATAAATGGCAGCCAGATCGCTCAAGGCCCTTGGATCGTGCGACGAAAGCTGAACGGCCCTGGTCGCCAATTCTCGACTCTGAGCCGTTCGCCCCGCGACAAGCTTGATCAGAGCGAGATCCATGAGCGACGAGGGGTCACTTGTACGGGTGAGTGACACCGCTAGCCGGGCGAGTTTGTGACGCCGGCTGCTAGCAAGCTCTACGCTGCCAGGGCTTGCCAGATGCGGCGCGTAGCGGAGTCCGACGATCCGCCCGCTGCTCAGACGAATAGCTCCCAGAGCCTCTACAAGCGTGGCGCGATGTGAGACGGGTGGGCGCTGCTGCTGCAAGAGTAGCAGCACGGAGGTCAACACCAAGCTGACCCCAAGCGCCACGAGGAGCGATTGCTTCTGCAGCCGGCTCATGGCAGCTCTCTGCACGACGGTCGGCGGCCTCGAATCTAGCACCTCTCGGATTGGGTCCGTAAAGCATATCATGGGAGGTAGAGCTACCGACTGTTCGTAGATTCAGGGGCTCATTGGAATGTGACTATGAGCGTCACGGCAGCTTCACCGCCTCGCCCCTTGCGATCATCTCGGGAAGAGGCATCAGTTCTTCAGACGGACCTCGGCTCCGAATTCCAGGTTTGTCGGACGAGTTGGCCGAGTTTGCTGTGCCCCGTGCGGCAGGTGCGCGGCCCCTACTGCGGCTGGCGGCAAATAGTGGCCGCGCACGAGGGAGTCGTTAGGCGCCTTCAATGGCGGCGAACGGGTTCTCGACGACGAGGTCTCCGAACCGGCGGCCGGATTGGAGGTCTTCGCTGAGGAGCCTCTTGCAATTCCCCTCGAGGGCGGCCTGCACGATGAGAGCGTCCCAGAACGAGAGGGTGGCGCTCTGATGAAGATGGACAGCTCGCAGGACGGTGCCGCCGTCGACCGCCACCAGCGGGAAGGATGCGAGGTTGCTGACGGCGGCGAGTGCGGCCTCGGGCGCCAGGGGGCGAGAGAGTTTCCGGGTCACCGTGACGTAGAGCTCCTGGAGTACCTGGGGGCTCAGGACGATCAACCCGGCCCGAGAGTGCGCCGCGAAGACCTCGCGGGCCAGCTGTCGATGCCTGGGCGAGTCCTCGTCGAAGAGGTAGACCAGGACATTCGTGTCGAGAAAGACCCTAGCGACGCTCATGCAGCTCGTCCCTGGTCCAGCGGCGGTTCCCCCGCCCGCTCCTGGCCTGGGCCGAAAGCCGAAGGATCGCGTCCGTCGCTTGATCCCAGGTCGCCCCGGCCGCGGCGAAGGCGTCGAGATAGTCGCGCAGCAGGGCGTTCACCGAGGTGTGCTGCTCCAGAGCCCGCAGCCGCGCACGGTGGAGGATCTCGTCGTCGATGGTGATCGTCAGGTTGGCCATGCACTCCCCCTCGAGCACCTGTGCTCGTGTAAACCTGAATCAGTGTAACACGAGTCTTACGGCGGCCCAGGAGCTGCTCGGCACGATCCGGCTGCCTCGCCACGGGTCCCAAACATCGGTCCCACCTCTATCGACAGCAAGATCTCGCAATGCTATTGTCGGATTGGCTCTTTTTCGTGAAAGGAGAGAGTTTCCATGAAGACTCGGTTGGCGATTGCAGCTCTCCTGACGTTGTCGTCCGTGGTGACGATGCCTGGCGAGGCCCGGTCGTCCGCGGCTCCTCCCCCCGTCGGCAAGCGGCCGGTGCTTTCCTACCTCGGGTCCGGAGGCTTCCCTCCGATCGGTTCGGTTGCGCTGTTGACGGTCTACAGCAACGGCCAATCGGTCCTCGACAAGATCGGTGCCCGCCACTGCGAGGCCGCCGCTGCCGCGGACCAGGTCTCCACGCTGCAGGCCCGGCTGGCCGCCGCCGGGGCCTTCTACCTGGGCGACGGCCCATCCCCCGGGGCGGACGAGCAGGACATCACGCTGACCTACTTCGTCCCCGTGGGGAGCAGGGGGCGCGCCCGCAGCAACAGCTTCAGCTATACCTTGCAGGTTCAGGGGCCTTACGCGGAGGTCGAGAAGGCGGTCGAGGATTTCATCGCCGCGGTCTTCCCGGGCTGCTGAGCGCCGGCGCCGGCCGCCGCCGGCGCCGGCCGCCGCACTACGCCGTCGTCGTGCAGTGGGGGATGTGGCAGGAGATGCACCCCGAGCCGATCGAGCAGTCCTCGCCGGAGGGCAGGTAGGCGCCTCTCACCCCCCGGAGGCCGCCTTCGAGCACCTGGATCGATTCGCGGCGCAGCGTCAACTTCGCTCGCAACCTGAGCTGCTTCTTCATGGTCTTCCTCTCGTCTCGCTGGCTGGCGTCTACCCGATGGCCTGTCACGGTGCAGGCGATCGGTTCCTTGTAGCGTAGGTGCGGGCTCGCGTCGCCGGCGGGACCGAGCGATCCAGGATCCGTCCCGGACCGCGGCGCTACCGCCAGCCGGCCAGCGCCTCGCGCGCCGCGCCGCGGAGGTCGTCGAGCGCCTGCTCGACGCGGTCGCGGTGGGTGCGGAAGGAGAGGACGCAGATGCGCAGGGCGAAGCGGTCGCCGAGCATGGTGCCGGTCAGGTAGACGCGCCGGCGGGCGTTGACCCGCGCCAGCCAGTCGCGATTCAGGCGATTGACACGTTCGACGTCGTGGTTGCCGACCGCGCCGGCCGCACCGGCCAGGGCTGGCGGGTCTCCTGGAGCCAGGCGGAAGGCCAGCAGCGACAGCTCGGGCTCGGCCAGGATCTCGACCTCCGACATGGCGCGCAGCTGGTCGGCGGCCCAACGTGCCAGGTCGAGCTTCTCGTCCAGGGCCTGGCGGAAGGGCGCGGCGCCGAGGAGCTTCAGCGGCAGCCAGACCCGCAGGCCGCGGAACGGGCGCGACAGCTCGGGCGAGATCTCGCAGAAATCGACCAGCTCGTCGTCGCTCGACAGCGGCGGCATGTAGTCGGCGGTCACACTGTGGGCGCGGCGCAGGGCGGCGCCGTCGCGGACCAGGAGAGCGCCGGTGCCGTACGGCAGGAAGAGGCTCTTGTGCGGATCGAGCACGATCGAATCGGCGCGCTCGATGCCGGCGAGAGCTCGCCGCCCGCGCTCGGTGAGCAGGAAGAAACCGCCGTACGCGGCGTCGACGTGGAGCCAGAGCCGGTGGCGCGCGCAGAGGTCCGCCAGCGGGCCGAGCGGATCGATGGCGCCGGTATTGGTGCTGCCGGCGTTGGCGACCACCAGGAAGGGCTCCCGGCCCTGGCGCCGGTCGGCGGCGATCGCCTCCTCGAGCAGGTCCAGGCGCAGCCTGAACGCCGCGTCGCTGGGGATCGAGTGCACGCTCGCCGGCGGGAAGCCCGCGAGCAGCGCGGCCTTCTGCACCGAGTGGTGGGCCTGGTCCGACGCGTAGAGGGTGCCGGCCAGGAACTGCTCCGGCAACCGCTCGCGCCGCGCCGTGACCAGCGCGGTGAAGTTGGCCAGCGAGCCGCCGCTGGTGAGCTGACCGCGCGCCGCGTCAGGGTAGCCGGCCAGGCGGGCGAACCAGGCGACGACGTTCGCCTCCAGCTGGGCGAGCGCCGGCGCGGCGGCGAACACGCCGACGTAGCGGTTGACGGCGTCGGCGATGAGGTCGGCGACCGCGGACTGCGGCAGGCCGCCGCCCGGGATGTAGGCGAGGTAGCCCGGCCCGGCGGTGTTGAACGACTTCGGCACGGCGCGCTCGAACAGCAGGTCGAGGACCTCGTCCAGCGGCGCCGGCTGCTCCGGCAGCGGCTCGACCAGGGAACGGGCGACCGCCACGCCCCCCTCGGTGTCGGCGGCGGGCTGGTGCGGCAGCGAATCGAGGTGCGGCGCGATGCGGTCCATCGCCGCGTCCACCAGCCGGCGCAACGCGGCGCCGGAGAGCTCGAGCGGGCCCGCCTCACCCGCCGGCGTCGCGTCCGCGGCGTCCGCCGTGGGGGATGTCTCGCCCGCCGGCGGCGGCCCCGCCGCGGCAATGCCGGGAATGGCCGTCCTCGTCTCCTCGCTCCGCTGGCGCTCGGTCATGGTGGACGATCCCGGCCGCGGCTCCGCCGGCCGCGGCGCCCCGTTGCTCGTCGGCTGGCAAGCCTACCAGCAGACGCGAAGGACGCGGCAGGACGCGGCAGGGCCGGCGCCACCGTGCGCCGCCTCGCCGATGGCACGTGTCTTGCGGCTGCTCAGCGGGGAGGGGAGACGAGGGAGGTGGGGTCAGCGCTGGAGGCCGGGAACCGGTGAGACTTCAGAGAAAGGTGGTCGTGATGGCGGAGCGAATGGAGCACTCGGGCGGCGGCCACGCCGCGTCCGGGCTCGAGACGGATGGCCTGCACGCTGGAAGCTTGCGCGAGCAGGTCGAGGAGCTGAGGGAGGAAGCCCGCGAAGAGACGGTGCGCCTGGCGGCCGACGCCCGCGCGCAAGTGGCGGCGGTGGTGCGCCGCCGCCAGCAGCTGCTTGCCGACCGGCTGAGCGGCGTCGCCGCGGCGCTGCGCGAAGCGGGGTGGCGCCTGCAACGCGAAGCGGCTCGTCCGGCGGCTGCCCTCGCCGCGGGCGCCGGCGCGTGGCCCGCTCCCGCCGTGGCCGGTGCGGCCGGCGTGGCGGGCGGCCCGCCCGCGATGCCACCCCTGGCCGGGCCCGCGCCGGCGAGGGTGGACGTCGCGACCAGGGGTCTGTGCGATCTCACGGAACGCGCCGCGCGGCAGGTGGAGCGGGCATCGCGCTACGTGCGCCGGAGCGAGCTGCGCGAGATGGTCAGCGACCTCGAGGAGCTGGCACGCCGGCGGCCGGCGATCCTGGTCGGCGGCAGCTTCGCGACCGGGATGCTGCTGGCGCGTTTCTTCAAGAGCTCCAGCGAGCGGGCGAGGTGGTCGGGGTCGGACCTCCCTGGTGAGACGACCGGGTCCATTCCGCGGGAGGAAAAGGCATGGCTGCAACCAAGGATCCAGTGACCACGACGCGCCGCCTGATAGGGATGGTCCGCGAGCATCCGTTGCCCGCGTTGACGGTCGGCCTGGGGCTCGGCTGGCTGGCGGTCGAGGGCGCTCGCGCCGGAGCGCGGCTGCCGCTGCCCGCGAAGTGGCGTCGCGCCCGCCGGCATGCCGGCGCCGCGGCAGGCGCGCGCCGCGGCCTCGGCGGGGCGATCGAGGAGCGGCCGCTCGCGGTGGGCGTTGCCGCGCTGGCGCTCGGCCTGCTGGCCGGCGTCGCGCTGCCGGCGACCCGGCGCGAGGACCAGCTGCTCGGCGACGCCCGCGACGATCTCCTGGACAGCGCCCGCGAGGCGGGCAGGGATGCGCTCGAGCAGGGCAAGGAGGTGGCCCGGAGCGCCGTCGAGCGCGTCAAGGAGAGCGTGCGCGAACAGGAGCTGACCCCCGAGCAGCTGGTGGAGAAGGCGCGTCACGTCGCCCGCGACGCGGCCGAGACGCTGCGCGACGCCGAGCGCGACGTCGTGCAAGGCCTCGGCGGCGGCGGGACGGCGGCGCCCCCCCCGAGGGAATCGCCATCGCCGCTCCCCGGCACGCCGCCCCGGCTCTGATCTCCCGGGGGTGGCGATCAGTCTTCGATCAGGCTCTCGAAGCGCGCTTTATTATTCGCCTTCAGGTAGGCGTCGCGCGGCGTCACCTGCTTGGCCTCTACCCTCGCCGCCAGGGCGTCGTCGAGCATCACCATGCCGAGCGCGCGGCCACCCTGCATGATGGTCTGGATCATCGCCGTGTTGCCCTCGCGGATGACGTTCGGCAGGGCGGGGGTCTTGAGCAGGATCTCGACGACGGCGCAGCGGCCCCGGCCGTCGGCGGTGCGCAGCAGCTGCTGCGAGACCACCGCGGCGAGCGATTCGGACAGCGTGGTGCGGATCTGCGCCTGCTCCTCGGCCGGGAAGGCGTCGATGAGGCGGTCGATGGTGTTGGCGGCGCCGTTGGTGTGCATGGTGCCGAAGACCAGCGCGCCCATCTCGGCGGCGGTCAGGGCGAGGGCGATGGTGTCGAGGTCGCGCATCTCGCCGACCATGATGACGTCGGCGTCCTGGCGGATGGCGGCGCGCAGCGCGCCGCTGAAGCTCTCCGTGTCGCTGCCCACCTCGCGCTGCGAGAGCCGGCTCCGCTTGTTGCGGTGCACGAACTCGACCGGGTCTTCGATGGTCACGATGTGCCGGCAGTAGCTGGAGTTGATGCGGTCGATGACCGCGGCCAGCGTGGTCGACTTGCCGCTGCCGGTTGGACCGGTGATCAAGATCAGCCCTGAACGGACATCGGCGAGCCCGGCGATGGACTTCGGCATGTCCAGCTCCTCGAGGGTGGTGATCGTCTCGGGGATCAGCCGGAAGACCGCGCTGGCACCGTTGAGCTGGTACGAGTAGTTGACGCGGAAGCGGCCGAGGCTCTCGACGCCGTAGGCGAAGTCGAGGTCGTGGTGGCGCTGGTAGTCCTCCCACTGGCCGCCGGTGGCGACCTCGCGCAGCAGCTCCGAGATCCGCGAGTCGTCGAGCGGCGTCCAGCCCGGCACCGGCTCGAGCGCGCCGTGGCGGCGGATGCGCGGCTCGAGGCCGGACGCCAGGTGCAGGTCCGAACCACCCTGGTCCTTGACGTGCTGCAGCAGCTCTCGGATTCCGGCCATCGCGCGTCTCCTCGGGTCCTGCTCTGAGCCTCTCGGATCTCTCGGGTCTCTCGGATCTCTCGGATCTCTCGGATCGCTCGGGAGCCATCGAATCAGGGGATCTTGGCGGGGTCCTCGGCGTGCAGCACCGCCTCGTCGCGGGTCACCACGCCTCTCCTGACCAGGTCGGCGAGCGAGGCATCGAGCTGGATCATGCCGTGCCCGACACCGGTTTGCAGGATGGAGCGGATCTGGAAGGTCTTGCTCTCGCGAATCAGGTTGGCCACCGCCTTGGTGACGACCAGCACCTCGAGGGCCGGCACCCGGCCACAGCCGTCGGCGCGCGCCACCAGGCGCTGCGACACCACGGCGCGCAGCGACTCGGAGATCATGGTGCGCATCTGGCCTTGCTGGCTGGGCGGGAAGACGCCGAGCATGCGATTGATGGTACGCACGGAGTTGTTGGTGTGCAGGGTGCCGAGAACGAGGTGGCCGGTCTCGGCGGCGGTGATCGCCAGCGAGATGGTCTCGAGGTCGCGCAGCTCGCCGATGGCGATGACGTCGGGATCCTCGCGCAGCGCGGCGCGCAGGGCGCGGGCGAAGGAGGCGGTGTGTGGACCCACCTGCCGCTGGTTGACGATCCCGCGGCGGGAAGGGTGGATGTACTCGATGGGGTCCTCGACGGTGACGATGTGCTCGGTGCGGCTGTGGTTGATGATGTTGATCAGCGCAGCCATGGTCGCCGACTTGCCGCAGCCGCTGGGACCGGTGATCAGCACCATGCCCTGGTGATAGTCGGCGAGGCGGGCCAGCGACTCGGGGAGGCCGAGCGACGCCAGGGTCGGCGGCTGCGACGGGATGCTGCGGAACACCGCGTCGAGGCCGCGCTGCTGGCGGAAGGCGTTGGCGCGGAAGCGGGCGCGGCCGGGCAGGGTGTAAGCGAAATCGATCTGGCCGTGCCGGGCCAGGGCGGCGCGCTGGCCGTCGTCGAGCACCTCGTCGATCATGCGCGCCGCCACCGCCGGTGCGAGGGGCTCCGGATCGAGGTCCACGAGGCTGCCGACCAGGCGCACGCCGATCGGCGCGCCGCTGTGGATGTGGATGTCGCTGGCGCCGCGCTCGACGGCCATCGCCAGCACCGCGTCGAGCTGCCGCTGGCCGGCAGCCCCTCCGAGCCACGGCGTCGCGGTCGCCGCGATCGCGGGCCACGCCGAAGCCGCGGCGGCGGGAGCGGAGGCGCCCGGGGCGCTTGCGACGCGCGGGAGGGCGCCTGGGCTGCCTGGGGCATCCTGGGCACCTGCGCCGCCGGAGACCGCCACCGTGTCATCCGACCCCGCCGAGGACGCCGCGGGTGAGTACGCGGCGGCGGGTCTCGCCGCCGAAGACCCGAGGGGGGCGGCAGCCCTCGCCGGCGACAGTGCCGGGGCGGCGGCGCCTCTCGCCGTCGCGGGCTCGGCGCCGGGTGCGGGTGCCGCCGCCGACGATGCGGTGGCCGCGGCGGCGGTCGCCGATGATCCTGGGGCGCCGGTAGCCGCCGCCGCCTGAGCTGCCCGCCGCTTCTCCAGGTAATCGTGCTGCACCACCAGCAGCTGGTCGACCTGGCGCTGGCTCAAGTAGCCCATCTCGACCAGGATCTCGGGCAGCCGGCGGCGCCCGCCGGCCAGGGCATGCAGCCCGTGGACCTCCTCCAGCTGCCCGGCGGTGATCAGCTTGTAGTGCAGCGCCAGGCGGCCGAACAGCAGCTCCTCTTGCCCGGAGGCCATGGAGCGACTTTACATCACCAGCCGCGGCGCCGGCGGCAGGAAGGGAGGCGGACTGTCCCGGCGCCAAGCGCCCGGCGCACAGTGGTACCGTAGGAGTTAGAGATCCGAGCTTCTCAGAGATCCGAGCTTCATCCGCGACGGTCCGCGAGCCTGCCGCCGGTGCGCGCGGGTCGTGGACGCCCGTCAACCCCCAGGAGGAGCGAGCACATGGCCGAGCCGCACCACGAGGTCGAGGCGTCGAGGGAAGTGAGCCCGAGGAGCGCCGGGGGGGCGCTCGCCCTGATGCTGGCGCTGTTCGGCCTGACGCTGCTGGCGGTGATCGTGCAGCACCAGCCGCCGCCGCCGCGGTCCGCCGCGGCGCCGGCCGGAGAGTTCTCCGCCGTGCGGGCGCGCGAGGTGCTGCGCCGGCTGGCCGGCGACGGCCGCCCGCACCCGGTGGGCAGCCCGGCGGACGAGCGCGTGCGCCAGGCCATCGTCGCGACCCTCGCCGGCCTCGGCCTCCAGCCGCGCGTCGAGGAGGGCTTCGCCTGCCACTGGGGCGGCGCCTGCGGCCGGGTGCGCAACGTCGTGGCTCGCCTGGAGGGGAGCGAGCCCGGCGCGGCGGTGGCGCTGGCTGCCCACTATGACTCGGTCGACGCCGGTCCGGGCGTCTCCGACGACCTCGCCGGAGTGGCAGCCATCCTCGAGATCGCGCGCGCGCTCGAGGCCGGACCGCCTCTCCGTCATCCGGTGCTGCTGCTGATCGACGAAGGCGAGGAGGCGGGGCTCCTGGGCGCCTCTGCTTTCGAGGAATACAGCCCGGAGGCGAGCGAGGTCAAGGCGGTCGTCAACCTCGAGGCGCGCGGCACCAGCGGCCCGAGCTTCATGTTCGAGACCAGCGGCGACGACGGCTGGATGCTCTCCGCCTGGGCGCCGCGGGCGATGCGGCCCGTCACCACGTCGCTCGCCGCCGCGGTCTATGCGCAGATGCCCAACGACACGGACCTGACGGTCTTCAAGCACTACCACGTGCCCGGCCTCGGCTTCGCTTTCATCGGCGGCCCCACCCGGTACCACACACCCGACGACAACCTGGCCTATGCCTCGGCTGCCAGCCTGCAGCACCAGGGAGACGGCGCGCTGGCCGCCGTCACCGGCCTGGCGAGCTCCGCCGACCTGTCGGCCCCGCCGCGGGGCAACCTGGTGTTCTTCGACCTGCTCGGCCTCGGCATCGCGCGCTGGCCCGTCTCCTGGATGCTCGCGCTGGCGGTGGCGGCGTTGCTGCTGGTGCTGGGGACGACCGCGATCGCCCTGGCGCGACGCACGCTCGGCGGCGGCGAGCTGGTGCTCGGCCTGCTGGCGGCGCCGGCGATGCTGCTGGCGACGGCCCTGCTGGCGTTCGGCCTGTGGCTGGCCCTGCGTGCCGCGGGTCCCCTCGCGGTGGCCTGGCTGGCGCATCCGCTGCCGGCGCTGGTGACCTTCTGGCTGCTGCCGCTCGCGGTGGTGGCGGCGTTCGCGGCGATGCTGGGGATGGGGCGCCGCGGCGCCCCGCTGGGGATGTGGGCCGGGATCTGGATCGTCTGGGCGGCGCTGGCCGTGGCGATGGCCTTCCTGGCGCCGGCGGCCAGCTACGTCCTGGTGGTGCCGGCGCTGGCGTCGGGGATCTGCGGCATGCTGGGCCGGATCTGGCGCGGCGGAGGGCCGGCGACGCCGGCGCTCGCCGCGGTTGGCGCGCCGCTGATCGGCGCCACGATCGTTCCGGGCGTCGTCGCGGCGTTGCTCTGGTGGGGCGTGTTGCCGCCGGTCTACGAGGGCCTGGGGGTGCCGGCGTTGCCGATCATCGCGGTGCTGCTGTCCATCCTGTTCGCGGCCATCGCGCCGCTGGTCGCCGGCGGCGGCGGTCTCGGACGGCGGCTGTGGATGCTGGCGCTCGCGGCGACCGTGCTGGCGGCGCTCGCGGCGGTGACGCAACCGCGCTTCTCGCTGCAGTCGCCACAGCCGCTCACCTACACCTTCCACCAGGACGGCGACTCCGGTACGGCCCGCTGGGTGGTGCGCGCCTTGCCGCCGCTGCCGGCGGCCGTGCGGCAGGCGGCGGCTTTCGGGCCGCCGCAGCCGCCCTTCCCCTGGTCGCCGATCGGAGCGTTGGGCGGGTTGGCGCGCAGCGCCCCGGCGCCGCCGCTCGCCGGCGCCGCGGCGCCGCCGCCCGAGCTGCAGGTGCTCGAGAGCGTCGTCGCCGGCGGCAAGCGGCACCTGCGCCTGCGGCTGGTGTCACGGCGCGGCGCGCGCCTCGGCGTGGTGTGGGTGCCCGTCCGGGCGAAGCCGGAATCGGTGACCATCGAGGGGCACCCGGTGCCGGCGACCGGCTGGCGCGGAGGCAAGCCGCCGCGGGGGCCCTCCGACTGGGTGAGCTACGGCGACGTGACGCTGCCGGCCGCCGGGTGCGAGCTGGACCTGGTGCTGGGCGACACCGGCCCGCTCGAGCTGTACGCGGTCGACCTCACCGCCGGCCTCCCGCCCGCCGGCGCGGCCTTGCTGGCTGCACGGCCGCCGACCGCGGTGCCGGTGCAGCAGGGAGACACGACGCTGGTCAGCCGGAAGGTGAAGATCTGAGGGCGAAGGCGCCTGAGCGAGCTGGGCGGCCAGGAAGGACCTGAGACAGGAAACGGCGCAGGGCCGAGATGAGCCCTTGCGCCGCTTGCACTGCGAAGCTCGAGGGGCGAGCGCGTCGGCTCGTTCTCGCGCCCATCGGCGCCCATCGGCGCCCATCGGCGCCCCTCGCCTGGGGGGGGGCCGCCCGCTTACTTCGACTTGGCCGGGGTGGAGGCCTCGATCGAATCGACCGCGATGCTGTCGGCGGTCGCCGTGCCCTTGACCGTCACCTCGTGGCCGAGATGCTGCTTGGCCACGTCCTGCTTGTCGAGCTTGTAGAGCTTCTTGTCGGCGTTGTTGTAGAGGACCAGCTTGCCGCCCTTCTCCAAGCACTTGGCGGCGCAGTCCTTGTGGGCGGCGTTGGCGCCCTTCGCGCCGCACTGTTCGTCGGTGATCCAGCCGTTCCAGCTTCCGGCAGTGCCGGCCGCGGCGGCGGCGATCGGCGCCACTACGAGGCTGAGGACCGCGAGGCAGGCCAGTAGGGCAATCGTTCTCTTCATCGTAACCTCCTGGAGGATGAGGGAGCCTGGATGGCTCGCCGAGTTACATGAGACGGAGTCTAACATAGGCACGGCGGGGATGTATCGTAGCGCGATTCTCTTTCGCCCTCTTCTGCCCGCATCATCTACCTATAATCGCCGACCGTGGCCACGACCTACCGTCTCACCCTGGAGTACGAAGGAACCCGCTACCACGGATGGCAGGAGCAGCAGAATGCTCGCTCGGTGGCGGGGGAGCTGCGCCGCGCCCTGCAAGAGGCGATGGGGGAGGGCAACGCGATCAAGGAGCTGGGCGGTTCCGGCCGCACCGACGCGGGGGTGCACGCGCTCGCTCAGACCGCGCACCTGCGGCTCGCCCGCGCCGTCGAGGCCGAGGGGCTGAGGCGGGAGGTCAACGACCGCCTGCCGGCCGACATCCATGTGCTCGCGCTGGCGCCGGCCGCGGCCGGCTTCCATGCCCGCCACTCGGCTCTCGCCCGCTCCTACCTCTACCAGGTCTCGCGCCGCCGCACGGCGCTCGCCAAGCGCTACGTCTGGTGGGTGAAGCGGCCCCTCGACGCCGGGCGGATGGCCGCCGCCGCGGCGCTGCTGCCGGGCCGGCACGACTTCCGGCTGTTCTGCGAGCGGCCGGCCGAGCAGCCGAGCACCGTGGTGGTGGTGGAGCGCGCCGAGGTGGCCGCCGCCGGCGCGCTCATCCTCTGCCGGCTGGTCGCCTCCCACTTCCTCTGGAAGATGGTGCGCCGGGTCACCGGCGCGCTGGTGCGGGCCGGCGCCGGCGAGCTCGACCTCGACGGCTTCGCGGCCCTGCTCGCCGCCGATCCGGCTCGCGCCGCCGGCCCGGCCGGCCGCCCCCAGCGGCCCGCCGAGTGGACCGCGCCGCCCTCCGGCCTCTTCCTCGAGCGCGTCCTCTACCCCGGCGACCCGGTGCTTCAGCCCCTGACCGCACCGATCGTGGCGGTGGAGTAGGCCGCTCCCGCGGCCTTGGAGTGGACCAGGCCTAGTCGTCCGCCGGCGCGCCGTCCTTGATCACGAAGCGGGCGTCGAGGCGGGCGACCTCGGTGGCGAGTCCGGCCAGCTCGACCGAGCGCAGCACCTCGTCGAAGTCCTTGTAGGCCGCCGGGGCCTCGTCGCGCGGGTAGGTGCGGGTGTTGGTCAGGATGTCGCGCTCGGCGAAGGAGCGGTCGACGGCCTCCTGGTCGAGCTGACGGATCGCCTGGCGCCTGCCCATGGCGCGGCCGGCGCCGTGGTTGACGCTGTAGCAGGTGAGGCGGGCGCCCGGCTCGGCGACCATCACGACCGAGCCGGCCTGCGGGTTGCCGGGCAGGAGGATCGGGTGGCCGGTGTCCGCGAAGGGCGTCCCGGCGAGGTCGGGATGGCCGGCCGGGAAGGCGCGCGTCGCTCCCTTGCGATGGACCCACATCGGCCGTCCCTCGAGCCTCTCGAGCCGCGCGATGTTGTGGCTGATGAAGTACACCAGCCGGCCGCCGACGCCCGGAAAGACCGCGGCGAACGCCTCCAGCACCAGGCTGTTGATCAGCAGGTGGTTGACGGTCGCGAAGTTGGCGCCCATCGCCATGTCGTCGAGGTAGCGGCCGGCCTCGGGGGTCCCGAGCGGCGCGTAGACGAGGTGCGGGTCGCCGGCCGGCAAGGGACGGCCGAGCCGCTCGAACTGGTGCCGCAGCTCCTGGAACTGGCCCTGCGCCAGGTGATGGCCGAAGCCCCGCGAGCCGCAGTGCGACAGGAAGGCGACGTGACCGTCGCGCAACCCGAACGCCGCCGCCGCCTCCGGGTTGCCGCCGAGCCGCACCACCTCGCACTCGCCGAAGTGATTGCCGCCGCCGTAGGAGCCGAGCTGGGCGATCTTGTCGGCGAAGGCGGCGAAGCGGCCGCCCTCGCGCAGCTCCGCCAACCGTGCCGCCAGGGCATCCGTCGTGCCGTCGTGGCCGAGATGATGCCAGTCCTCGCAGCGCGCCCGCCATTCGGCGGGGATGTCGAGAGCGGCGCAGACCCGGCCCGAGGCGCCCTCGGTCACCACCGCCTCGCCCAGCTCCGGGCCGACGGAGCGAGACCCCGGGGCGTGGCGCTGGCCGCGGCCGGGGCCGGTCGGGACGCGCCGGGCGATCTCGCGGATCAGCGCGCGGCGCACCCCCTGCGGATCGATCGCCGCGGCCGGCAGGTCGAGCTGCAGCAGGCTCATCGAGCACTTGATGTCGACTCCGACCGGCCCGGGGTAGACGTGGCTGGGCGAGGCGAGGACGCAACCGATCGGTGCGCCGAAGCCGCGGTGCGCGTCCGGGTTGAGCGCCACCTCGGCGACCCCGGGAGCGCCGCGGACGTTGATCGCCTGCTGCAGGCAGACCTCGTCGAAGCCGCGCCGGATGGCCGCCGTGCCGATCACCTGGATCGGCTCGCTCCTGCCGCCGGCCCCCGGCGCGTGCATCACCGCCGTGGCCTCGCCGGTCGGGATCAGCCTGGGCGGAGTCGACGCAGTGGTCGTCACTTGGGTCGAGTCAAGGCGAGGGCCTGCGAGCCGTCACGACCTGTCCGCCGCGTTCCAGCTGCTGCCGGTCGAAGGTGATGAGCGGGATCGTGAGCTGGTCTGCCAGCGCCACGTAGAGCGCATCCGCGCCGCGAATGCGGAGGGCGGCGGCGAGGACCGCCGCTCTGCCGGCCAGCTTCTCATCGATTGGAAACAACTCCAGGAGCCGCCTGCTACGCAACAGCTCGATCGCTGCCATCGGGAATCGGTCATCTAGAACCGCTCGTGCCAGGGCACCCGCGACCTCGGCGAGCAGCAGGACCGGCGCGACGATCGGCTCGTCTGCGAGAATGGCGGCCGCGAGCCAAGCGGTCGCGGCTGCGTGGCCAGGTTCATCCTCGTGGAAGATGGCCACGCAAACGCTGGCGTCGAGCACGGGCATCGGCGCTAACGCCGCTGCTCTTCCACCAGCTCGACGGCGGTTTTCGGCGATTTCCAGGCGCGTGCGATGCGCCGGGAGAGATCCTCCACCTCCCGCAGCACCTCGTCGACTTCTTCCTGACGTCGCTCCTGGATGGTCCTGACACCGAGGGGCCGCAGCTCTGCGACCGGCTCGCCACGTAGGGTCACGACATACGACGTCTGGGCTTCTCTCACCTCGCGCACGATCTCTGATGCCCGGTTCTTCAGCTCCCGCACGCCTATCTTGACCACCAAAACCAGATTCCCTCCAGAGTTGTGGCCACCAAAGTGGCTACAAGAGGCTAGCGCCAGGCTCTCGCGACGTCAAGCTAGCCGAAGAGCACTGGCCCGCGCCACGGAATGGTGCGCCGGCCCGGTGCGAACTTTGCAGGCGTTGAGGCTGCCGCCGGCCCCGGCGTCCCAGGCGCGCGGGCTGCCGGCGAATCCCGCATAGAATCCGGCCTGCATGCCCATCGACCGATCCGCCACCCCCCTCCGGCTAACCCTCCTTCTCCTCGCCCTGGTCTTCGCCGGCTGCTCGTCGCTGCAGCGGATGGCCGTGAACAAGGCGGGCGACGCCCTGGCGGGGGGCAGCTCCGTCTATGCCAGCGACGACGACCCGGAGCTGGTGTGGCAGGCGGTGCCGTTCGGGCTCAAGACCATCGAGAGCCTGCTGGCGCAGTCGCCGCGCCACCAGGGGCTGCTGCTCGCGGCGGCGAGCGGCTTCACCGAGTACGCCTACGGCGCGCTGCAGCAGGAGGCCGATTTCGTCGAGGCGAAGGACCTGGCGCGCGCCACGGAGCTGCGCAACCGGGCGCGCAAGCTCTACCTGCGGGCCCTGGGCTACGGTTTCCGCGGCCTGGAGGTCCAGCTTCCCGACCTGCGGCGGCACCTGCAGTCCGACCCCGATCCCGCGCATGCGCTGGCCGGGACGACGAAGGCGCAGGTGCCGCTGCTCTACTGGACGGGCGCCGCCTGGGGCGCCGCCATCGCGATCTCCAAGGACGACCCCGAGCTCACCGCCGACCAGTCGCGGGCCGCGGCGCTCATCCAGCGCGGCCTGGCGCTCGACGAGGGCTTCGAGGCCGGGGCGGGCCACGATTTCATGATCGCCTACGAGGGCGGCCGGGCCTCGGTGGGCGGGTCGATCGAGGAGGCGCGCCGGCACCTGCGGCGGGCGCTCGAGCTGTCGCACGGCCATCGCGCCGCGCCGCTGGTGAGCTTCGCCGAGGCGGTGTCGGTGGCGCGGCAGGACAAGGCGGAGTTCAAGCTGCTGCTCGGCCAGGCGCTGGCGGTCGACGTCGACGCGGCGCCGGACTTCCGGCTGGCCAACCTGCTGGCCCAGCGCCGCGCGCGCTGGCTGCTCGGCCGCATCGACGAGCTGTTCGTGGAATGAAGCGGCAACCACTGGGAAGGGAGCTCCGAGGATGACCATGATACGAACCGCACAGCATCCGCACGCCCTGCCGGCGTCACCGCCCCGGCCGGCCCCGCGGGTCTTACTGATCTGCCTGCTGATCGGCGTGCTCGCCTGCTCGCTCGCGCCGGCCCCCGCCGCGGCGCAGCAGGTGGTGGTGAAGATGGCGACGCTGGTGCCCGAGGGGTCGTCGTGGCAGCTGATCCTGAAGGAGATGGCGGACAAGTGGAAGACCGTCTCGGGCGGGCGGGTGACCGTCCGCCTTTACGCCGGCGGCGTCGCCGGCGACGACGCCGACGTGGTGCGCAAGATCCGCCTCGGCGCCCTCAATGCCGGGGTGCTCACCGAGGTCGGCCTCGAGGAGATCGACCGGTCCATCCTGGCGCTGAGCGTCCCGATGGCGTACTCGTCGTACGACGAGGTGGACTACGTCCTCGACAAGATGCGGCCCACCCTGGAAGCGAAGCTCGAGGCCAAGGGCTTCGTGCCCCTCGCCTGGCTCGACGGCGGGTGGAGCCACATCTTCGCGCAGAAGCCGGTGGCCACGCCGGACGACCTCAAGCCGCTCAAGCTGTTCACGCCGTCGGGCGACCCGCAGGCGGTCGAGATCTACAAGGCGGCGGGCTTCAACCCGGTGCCGCTGCCGACGACCGAGCTGTCGACGGCGTTGCAGACCGGCCTGGTGAACGCGCTGCAGGTGCCGCCGCAGGTCGCGGTGCTCACCCAGTACTACAGCCACGCCAAGTACATGACCGACCTGCCGTGGCTGCTGCTGCTCGGCGCGACGGTGGTCGACAAGGCGACCTGGGAGAAGATCCCGGCCGACGTGCGGCCGGCGCTGCTCGAGGCGGCGCGCGAGGCCGGCCGCCGGCTGCGCGCCGAGGTCCGCAACGGCGGCGACCGGGACGTCGAGGCGATGAAGAAGCGCGGCCTGGTGGTGGTGCCGGTCGACCCCAGGGCCAGGGAGCTGTGGCGCCGGGCCGCCGAGAGCGCCTACCCGCGCATCCGCGGCCCGGTCGTGCCGGCCGACGCCTTCGACGAAGCGCTGCGCTATCGCGACGAGCTGCGCCGGCGAACGGGAGCCGCCTCGCGCGGGCGATGACGGCGGCGGAGACGGCAGGCGGCGAGGGCGGCGGGGTGCCGGTGGACGGGGGAGCGGGCGGTGGGGCGGGGGTCCCTACCGGTGCCGGCGAGCCCGGCGCCGGTGCCCCAGGAGACCCTTCTCCCGGGCCGCCGCCTGGACGGCTCCCGCGGACCGGCCTTGCCGCGGTCCTCGGCGGCGCCGCCGCCTCGCTCGAGCGCGTCGAGGAGGTGGCGCTGGTGGCGGCGCTGGCGCTCGCCACCGTGGTGCCGCTGGTGGATGCCATCGGGCGCCCGCTGGGCGGCTTCCACATCCCCGGGTCGGCGCTCTACGTCCAGCAGCTGACGCTCTGGCTCGCCTTCCTCGGCGGCCTCGCCGCCACCCGTCGCGGCACCCACCTGACGCTGTCGACCGCGCAGCTCTTCGCCGAGGGCAGCGTGGCGCGCCGCGCGGCCAGGGTGCTGGCGTTCGCCGCGGCGGCGGCCGTGGTGGCGGTGCTCGCCTACGCCAGCGCCAACCTGGTCGCGAGCAACCGCCAGCAGGGCAACGTCCTGCCCGGCGGCCTGCCGGAATGGGTGAGCGAGTGCGTGATGCCGGTGGCCCTCGGCCTGATGGCGCTGCGCTTCGCCTGGGGTGCCGGCGAGAGCTGGCGCAGCCGCGCCGTCGCCATCGCCGCGATCGGGCTCGCCTTCGGGATCGGCCTGGTGCCGACCCACGCGGGAGCGCTGGTGTGGCCGCTGGCGCTGGTCGTGGTGGGTGCCGCGCTGCTCGGCGCGCCGGTGTTCGTCGCCATGGGCGGCCTGGCGCTCGTGCTGTTCTTCTCCGACGGCACGCCGGTGGCCGCGGTGTCGGCCGAGGTCTACCGGCTGATCGCCTCGCCGACGCTGCCGGCGATCCCGCTGCTGACGGCCGCCGGCTACGTGCTGGCGGAGAGCGGCGCCTCCTCGCGCCTGGTGCGCTTCTTCCGCGCCCTCTTCGGCGGCATGCCGGGCGGCATGGCGGTGATGGTCGCGGCGGTCTGCGCGCTCTTCACCACCTTCACCGGCGGCTCCGGCGTCACCATCATCGCCCTCGGCGGGCTGGTCTATCCCATGCTCAGGGAGGACGGCTACCCGGAGGCGTTCTCGCTCGGGCTGGTGACGGCGGCCGGCAGCCTTGGCCTGCTGTTCCCCCCCAGCCTGCCGGTGGTGCTCTACAGCGTGGTCGCGAGCAGCAGCCAGAAGCTGAGCGTGCCCGCCGAGTCGCTCTACCTCGCCGGGCTGGTGCCTGGGTTGCTGCTGGTCGTGCTGGTCGCCCTCTACGGCATCCGCGTCGGCCGCAAGTCGGCGACGCGCGAGGCCGCCCCCTTCTCGTGGCGCGAGGTGGCGCGGTCCTGCTGGGCGGCGAAGTGGGAGCTGCTGCTGCCGGTCTTCGTGATCGTGCTCTTCGCCAGCGGCGTCGCGTCGATGGTCGAGACCGCGGCGGCCGCCTGCGCCTACGCCGTCATCGTCGAGTGCTTCGTCAGCGGCGACATTCCGCTCCGCCGCCTGCCGGGCGTGCTGCTGCGGGCGTCGGCGCTGATGGGCGCGGTGCTGCTGCTGCTCAGCGTCGCGATGGGTCTCACCGGCTACCTGGTGGAGGCGCAGATCCCGGACCTGGTGCTGAGCTGGGTCAAGGTCCACATCCACTCGCAGATCGTCTTCCTGCTGGCGCTCAACGGGCTGCTGCTGGTGCTCGGCAGCGTGCTCGAGATCTACTCGGCGATCATCATCCTGGCGCCGCTGATCGCGCCGATCGGCGTTGCCTTCGGCGTCGACCCCATCCACCTCGGGGTCATCTTCCTCGCCAACCTCGAGCTCGGCTTCCTGTTCCCGCCGGTCGGCCTCAACCTGTTCCTCTCCTCGTCACGCTTCGGCCAGCCGTTGCCGCGCCTCTACCGTCACGTGCTGCCTTTCCTTGCCATCCTTGGCCTGGGCGTGCTGCTGATCACCTACCTGCCGAGCATGTCGCTGGGGATCCTGAAGCTGTTCGGTCGCTGACCAGCCGGCCGGGAAGCTATACTGTCCTCACACCGAGAAGCCCTGGGCCGGGAAGCAGGCCGCCGGGCCGGCAGGACGCCAGGCTGGTGTGCCTGCGGGCAACATGACCTCATCCGGCCGGCGGCCGCCGGCGTAGTAGTCGGCGGTTGCAGGTGGGTGGGCGTCGCCACCGAGGCGAGCTCCGGGCTGCAACGGAACCTACCAGGAGGGATGCGATGAAGCTCGAGACGATGATGGAGAGGGGGATGAGAAGCTCGCGATCGGTCGGACCGCTCGTCGTGGCGATGGTCCTCGCGGTGCTCACGGCGAGGGCCGGGGGGGCCCAGCTCGACCCCGGTGCCAAGGCGCCGATGGCCTCGCAGGCCCCGGCGGCTGCGTCGGCGCCGGCGGCCATGCCGATGCCGACGCCGAACCCGGCGCTCGACCAGCTCAAGTTCTTCGCCGGCAACTGGCAGTGCGCCGGCACTGGTTACCTCGAGGGGAAGGGCCACCCGACCAGCGCCACGGTGAACATGGCCTGGGACCTCAACGGCTTCTTCATGAGCCTCCGCTACGAGGAGAAGAAGACCGGCGTCAACCCGATGCCGGTCATCGCCGTGGAGCACTGGGGCTACAGCGACGAGCTGAAGAAGCTGGTCGCCGGGCATGTGGACAGCATGGGCGGCTACGGCACGGAGACGACCGCCGGGTGGGAGGGCAACACCATGGTGTGGGTCGGGGACGACCACATGATGGGCATGAGGGTGCCCGGCCGCGACACCTTCGTCAAGCACGGCGACAACGAGGTCACCCATCTCGGCGAGATCCAGCAGAACGGCGCCTGGATCAAGCAGGACGAGGAGAGCTGCTACCGCGTGAAGTAGCAGCGCTCCTGGCCCACGACCGATCGAGGGGGGCCGCTTCCCGCGGCTCCCCGCCCCCCGCGGTGGTAGATTCCCCCGATGACAAGGCGATCTCTCGTGTGGGCAGTGCTCCTCCTCGTGGCCGCGTTGCCGGCGGGCGCGGCGGGCACGCCGTCGCGGAAGGCGGTCAAGGGCTGCGCCTGGAGGAAGATCTCCGACCCGGCGCTGGGCCTCGAAGCATGGGTGCAGCGGTGCGATTTCGGCTTCCGCAAGATCGACTTCCAGGTCGCCAAGACGGCTCTCCTCGTGCGCTGGTCGGACGGCGGCGGCACGACGGAGCCGGTGGTCGAGGTCCTCGATCTCCTGCCGGGCGAGACCCCGGAGGCGGGGATCCGGCGGATCTTCACCCTGCACACCGACAAGAAGGTGGCCGCGCGCTGCGTGCTGCGGCGCTACACCGAGGGGAACACGCCGGCCGGCGCGCAACGGTTCACCTTCGTGCCGGACGCCGCTTACCAGAAGGAGCTGGACGCCAAGGCCGAGGACGGGGTGCCCGATCCTCCCTGCGGCGACTGGGGCGCGGCCCCCGACGGGATCCAGTACTTCGAGGCGCAGCCGGCGAGCGGCGCGCGCAAGGTGCTCTTCGTGCGGGTGGGACAGGACGAACCGCTCTTCGACGAGGCCACGCTGCGGCTGCTAGCCCGGCACTGAGGTCTGCTCGCTCAGGCTCGCGCCCCGCCCATCCATGACTCTCTATCTCGAAGACTTCCATCCCGGCGACGTCGGGGAGACGCCACCGCGGCAGATCTCCCGCGAGGAGATCGTCGAGTTCGCCCGGCAGTTCGATCCGCAGCCCTTCCACCTCGACGAGGAAGCCGCCAGGCGCTCGCCCTATGGCGGCCTCATCGCCAGCGGCTGGCATACCGCCGCGCTCTGCATGCGCATGGTGGTCGATCACGCCTTCGGCAGCGGCACGGGCAGCCTCGGCGACGGGATCACCGGCAGTCTCGGCTCGCCGGGGGTCGACGAGCTGCGCTGGCTGTGGCCGGTGCGGCCGGCGGACACCCTGACCGTGCGCATCGAGGTGCTCGAGGCGAGGCCCTCGCGCAGCAAGCCGGACCGCGGGCTGATCAAGCTGCGTTACACCATGCGCAATCAGTCCGGCCAGGACGTGATGACCATGATCGGCCTCGGGCTGATGCTGCGGCGGCCGGCATAGCCACGCTCGCTCGTCGGGCGGCGCGCAGCGAGGAAAGTGGCGCGCCCACTATTGTGCGCCCGGGCCTCGGAGCGGTACGGACGGCGGGGATGATACCGCTGATGCTCGGGGGATCGCACCAGGAGTCGCTCGTGGAGGGGGAACCGCATTTGAGCGTCGCAATGCTTCCTCGCCACGACTGCGTTCTTGCCGTCTACTACCTGGGGACTTAGGCTTCGTGGAAGACACGGAGGGACCCAATGCTCCCCCAGCCCCATGGATCCGCCTTATTTCTTCCTGTTTCTCGGTTGATGAAAGGCCGACCACCTCTTTGATATGATTCACCAAGCGCGTTCTCGCGCTCTGGTCGAACACGGCGTGGAGGTCCGAAGCAAAAGCGAGCGCTAAGAAGAGGAATCCCACGAAGTAGAGCGCACAACAAAGTGTCCGTGCAACAGGCCGACTCCTATTACAAAACATCCAAATATGATGTCGCACTATGCGCTCTTGACCGGAGAATACAGCCGAGTGTAGGGCTTGCTCGACTTCCTCGCCGCTTGCCTCCTTCTCGTCAAGATTAGCGCGACTCCGCGGATCATCTGCCAGGCTCAGAATGTCGTTGACGACCTTCTGTGCACTGCGGTCCCTTCGCCTGAAGTCCCCTACCTCCAAAAGATAATCCATCAACTCTCGCGGCTCTCGCTCTCTCTGTGACAAATCGAAATAGCTAGAAAAGTCTCGAAAAATCCGAGGTGCTCCGATCTCGTAGGTTATGCCAGCAAGCATAAACGCAAACGCCGAATAATAAAGCAGTTGCCAGTCAAAAGGCAACGAAAAATGGGAAGCAAATTCCAATCTAGGAACTTGCGCCACCTCTCGCGTAACAGTTGCTAGTAATCTAGCAATGAATGGAACAAAGACAAACCATCGCGCAAGCTCCCGCAGAGCTTTGCTGTTCCCGACTCGCGAAAAAAAAGACCACCGCGGTACCCGCAGAGATATCTGCTTCCACCATAGACGGAAGAGGTTCTGAATAGTCATAGCTTAGCGTACTTCTCTCACCGCCAACTGCCGTAACTCTGTTGCAATAGTCGCTCTTCTTCTTCTGTCGGCTTAGGGTAGGCTAGTACTCTAGTATCAATCTTGATCTCGAGCTCTTCATAGAACATTGGGTGTATTACACATATTGAGTTGTTTGTCACCACCAATCTCCCTTTTACTTGATATTCGAACAACGCTTCCATCATCGAGGCAGCTGATTCGCTCCTTCGGATTGGCACAGGTGCTTGGCGCGTCAAGCCAATGACACCGGATTGAAGAAGAAGTTGGCGAACGTCTTCTCTTGTTACGGATGGATCCCTCACTTCGTTAGTCTGGGTGATAGCTTTATCCAAATCTGAGGCGGAGAAATAGCACTGCATCCCTGTCATAGCCTTCTTTACTAACCCTGGAGCGCCGGAGAAGATGCCCTTATAGATATCTAGCGCGCCAAGGACTAGGGTGTCGAGACGAGAATGCACGGCGTCGCGAATCAGGCCATCGGCATCTCGAAGGTCCCCGAGATGGCGGTCTGCATCAGACGCCATCGTCAGAATACAGTTAAAAATCGCAATTAGCTGGCGGGGCTTCTTTTGTGTGTGGCGTACTATATAGCTAAAAGTATCTAATTCTATATGATTTCGGGAAGTGATACGAGCAGGCAAAACGGTGTTCAGAAACCGTTTTGAATGCTTGAAGTCCTCCAAAGAGCGGAGCTCCTTCTCGAGCTTGTCGTGGCGTAAGTTGCCATGGAGAATGCGGTAGTATCTCTTAGCAGTCAATATCAAGAGATCGCGGTATCCCCATAGGATGAAAATCAGTTTGTTTTCTATTTTCTCGATATTAGCTGGTGCTATAAATGGATAGATCTCGGAAGGGAACGCCGCTTTAGCGAGGAGACCATTTCGATGAAATTGGTTATAGATTTCTAGGAGCGAGTCAATGAGTGCACTACGAAAAGCTGATGCAAAATAGTCATCAATGCGATAAACCTCCTCCGCCTCAATAAGGACTAAAGCGGGCTTCTTATGCCTGTGGAAAGATGCCCTTATCGCGCTTTCTAGTGGCTGAGTAGATATGCTTCCTAGTCTTTGGCGAAGGTCTATAATCGTGAGACCAAGTTGATTAGGGCCGCTCGTATCCTTTTCAAGAGTTGCCTTTAGAATTAGGGAGAGCTCGTTTAATAAATAATCGGCCAGAGTCTCATGGAAAAGCCTGCCGCTATCAATTGCCTGATGGAACGTGTCAGCCAGATCAGAACCTGGCGCTCGCTCACCGGGAGCTGCCTGTGCGATCTCTATGTAGGCGGCTGAGATGATAAGCCAATGCCATGCAAGGCGCAAAAGCGAGAGAAGGTCGGTGTCTTCGAGGGTGGCAATTAGCGTGCCCCGCAAGATAGGAAGCAGGTCTGCAACTACCGGCTTGAGCAACACCGCGTGAGAGTAGTGTTTCGCGCTCCGCCCCCCCGTATTCACATCGTGGGTGAGCATATGCAGTAGCGCGGTCTTTCCTGACCCACGACGACCAAAGAGGAAGAGAACCGCGTGTGCCCTGAACTCGTCATAGCTCGCAATATGCGCGAAAATCTGCTGGGGGTTCTGGTCGTGCTGCCACTCAGTGGCTGCATCCTCTTCGCCAAAGAGAGGGCGCGGAACGAAGTTTTGCTCAGGGCGTGGCTGGCGGAGTTTCCACTCGGGTTCGTGCTCTTGAAGCCACTGCAAAATATCGGACATCCACGGGTCTCCGTGAGCCTCGGCTTGCGTGGGAAGGGGTGTGACGAAGGATCCGGACGAAGCAGCGAAGGGGCGTCTGTGAATGAAATACTAAGCGGGCCCACAGGAGGCCGAGAGACCTAATAGCCATGGAGCCCATGCCGGTGAAACCGCAGCCAGGGCAAGACGACGGAGTTCCGGCACGGTCGGCGCGATCCCTTTCTATCTAAGGCTCGTTCTTCGTTGAAGCTGTTCTCGACTGCGAGCCCGTTTCCAGGCTCTTTTAGGTGCGACACAAACCTACAGCCTAGGCGACTACCGGCCGTAGCGCGTTACCGCAGATGCTCCGCTAAGCTTAGGCGCAGGCGCAGTTGCACGCAAGCCTATACGCCCATGGCTCTGAGTCTCTGAAGCGCCTGCAGGCCGCCCGTCCGTAGCTGTTGTAGCAGTCTTGCTGCGAGTAGGTGGCTGACAGTCCAACAGCTGAGTCAGAAAACAACCAGGACTCGTTCTGCGGCTTCCAACAGGTTCGATCGCGCGCTCGGCACTGCGAGAGGTTTCAGGGCTGAAGTCAGGGACGAGATCGACTGCCTCTCCCTGCTCGGCCAGGCTGAGGCTCGGCTCCGTCCAGCGGATCTCGAGAGTGTGGTGGCTTCGCCGCTTGCCGCTCTGCCGAAAGCATCACAAAGCCGGGCGCCGTCTCCTCTTAGTGCCTGCGCAGAGCTTCGAAGCTGTCACGCAGGTAATGCCTCCTCCTCCTCCTGATTCCACTGCCAGCAGGCGAGCGCCCAGGCGACGCTAGGGAGGTGGAGGTCCTCGGGCTGCTGCGCAGGGTCTCCTCTCATCACCTCCGCCGTCCCCGGCTGGGCCGCCGGCCGCGGTGTTCTAAGATTGAATGCGGGGGACCAGGTCAATAGATGACAGCGGCCGCCGCCTGCCGGCGCGCGGCGTCCAGGCGGGGAGCCGCCGGGAGGTGAGGGCATTGCGCAGCAGGATCCTTCTCGCCAGTATGATGGTCACCTCGATCCTTGCCCCAGGGGGGTCTGACGTGCCTGGGGCGTTTGCGGCGGCCGCAGCCCCGCCCGCCACGGCCGCGACCGCGGGCCGGCCGACGGCGGCGCCTCCTTCGACGCTCGACGCCATGGCAGCCCAGCCCATGCCTTCCACCCCGAAGCCCGTCGCCCTCGACTACCCGGCTCTGGCCCGGCGCATCGTGGCGCAGCTGGCGCTGCAGCCGGGCGAGAAGGTGCTGCTCGTCGCCTGGCCGGACCTTTTCTCCGAGCTGGTGGCGCCGCTGCGTTACGAGGTGATGCGCGCCGGCGGCGTCGACATGGGCTGCTGGACGGTGGTGCCGCTGCCGCCGCCGGCCGCCTCGGGCTTGAACGCGGGCGCCGCGGCGCGCGGCGTGGCCGCCTCGCGCGCCGCGCTCCGCGAGCGGCTGCGCGACGTGGATGCCGCCGTCATGCTGCCGGGGGCGACCCCGGAGCATCCGGAGTACGCCGCCATGCAGGACGTCCTGCGGGAGGGCCACGGCCGCACCGTCCACTTCCACTGGCTGGGCGGGGGAGCGCCGAGCGCGGTCGCGCTGCCCGGCCATTTCCTGCCCGCGGAAGCGACCGTCGACGCGATCTACCAGCGAGCCGTCCTCCACTCCGAGTGCAAGGCGATCGGCGAGGTCCAGCGGCGCTTCGCCGCGGCGTTCCGCACGGGTGAGGTCCGCGTCACCACTCCGGCGGGCACGGACCTGCGCTGGCGCGCGGGCGACCGGCCGGTCAACTTCCAGGACGGCGATGCGTCGGCCGCCCGCGCCCGCCAGGCGCGCGTGCTGATCGACCGCGAGATCGAGATCCCCTGCGGCGCCCTGCGCGTCGCGCCGCTCGAGGACTCCGTCGAGGGCACCATCGCCTTCCCGCCCGCGGTGTGGGACGGCCGCCAGGTGGGCGCGGTCAAGCTCCGCTTCACGCACGGCAAGGTGGTCGAGGTGATCGTCGAGCCGGGGGCGGCCGAGCCTGCCACGCGCGCTGCCGCCGAGGCCGAGCTGACCTACGGCGGCGAGGCCGCCCATTCGTTCCGCGAGTTCGCTCTCGGCTTCAACCCCGAGCTGGCGGTGCCCGCCGCCACGCCCTTCGTGCCCTACTACGGCTACGGCGCGGGCGTCGTGCGTCTCTCGCTGGGCGACAACTCCGAGCTCGGCGGCCAGGTCAAGGGCAGCTACGTCCGCTGGAACTTCTTCGCCGACGCCACGGTGAGCGTCGACGGCCGCGCGTGGGTGCGCGACGGCAAGCTGCTGCCGCCGTGACCGAAGCGCCGACGGCTCACGCCTACCCGTCGCCGCGGTGAACAGGCCGGCAGCGGGGCAACGGCCGCCGGCCTGGCCCGACACGCGGGCTAAGAACCGGTCCCCGCGTTGCCTCTCGCCGCGGCGGCGACGGTGAAGCGCGACGTCACGGTCTGCGAGCCTGAGGCGCCGGTGATGGTGACCACCAGGCGGTACTCGCCCGGCGCGAGGCTCTGGGGAGCGCGGAAGACGGCGCGGTAGACGTCGGGGCCGGCACCTTCGCCGGGCACCCGTCCGGCGACGCTGATCTCGCCGGCGCCGAGATCGCGCCCGTCGGCGCTCTGGACCTTGGCCTGGGCCGCCAGCTCGCCCACGCCGAGGTTGTAGCCGACCAGCGCCACCGCCGCCTGCTGTCCCGGCGTCAGGATGGGCAGGGCGGCCGGCACGTAGGCACGCTGGCCGACGACGAACGGGTAAGAGACGTTCTGCTGCTCACCGCGCGGCCGCTCGCGCACCACCGTCCAACGCCCGGCCGCGTCGGGAAAGAAAGGCGGCAGCAGCACCGGCGCCGCGCTGCCGAAGGCGGGCACCGTCACCACGACGGACCGCTTGCCGTAGGCGCCCGTCTCGCCGTTGCGCAGCATCACCCGCACCGAGAAGTCGCCGGGCGGCAGCTCCAGATGCCCGAAGAACTTCAAGCCGCCCTGGCGCAGCGCCGGACCGGCCTTCTCGACGTCGAGCTGCATGCGCTGATCGAAGGAGTCCTGGATCGCGCCCTGCGCGTCGACGGCGTTGACGTAGAGCTCGGCCGTCATGACCTTGCCGTCGCCGCCGGCGAGCAGGGTGCCGCCATCCGCCTCGACCACCACCGGCACGTAGGCCTTGTCGGCGGCGGTGCGGAACGGCGCGGCCAGCACGGCGGTCTGGATCGAGCCGGAGGCGCCGGTGCTCATCATCTGGTCGGCGGTGGCAAGCAGCTTCTCGGCCGCCGGCAGCTGCTTGAACGGCCGCGCCGCGTAGTAGCCGGGCTTGTAGGTGACCCGGGTGCCGCGAGGCTCGTTCTTGAGCTTGATCTTGATCGGATGGTAGGAGCCTGCGGCCAGCGGCCCCTGGGGTTGGAAGGTGAGGACGTAGGTCACCGCCGTGCTCTTGGCCAGCTGCGACATGGCGGCGCCCAGGTCGTTGAAGTTGTGGTAAAGCTCGCCGCCGGTGTCGCGCGCCATCTGGAACAGCGCCGTCTCGCCGCGCTGGCCGCCCCGGTCGGCCATGTCGGTGTCGCCGCGCAGGCCGCCGATGTCGACCGACTCGATGACGCAGCCGGAGCGGCGGAACACCTCCATCATCTTCTCGAGCTGCTGGTTCTCGCTCGTGCTGCCGTAGCGCGTGTCCGACTCGGTCATCCAGCCGCCGCCGATCATGCTGAGGTCGGCGAGCTGCTCCTGGGTCGACACGCGCTGGTCGCCCTCGAGGATGGAGCTGTCGAAGCCCTCGGAGAACAGCACCACGAGCTTGCGGCCGGAGACGGCATCCATCATCCGGGCCAGGTTCGCGAAGGCATGGGTCATCGCGGTGACGTCGTTGCGAGCCTCCGCCGCGTCCATGCGCTGGTTGGCCTTCGATTGCGCGACGACCTGCGAGAGGATGGCCTGCAGATTGGCGGCGTTCACCGCAGCCGCCGCCTGGTCCTTGACGGCGTTGCGTAGGTCCTGCCCGTGGAGGCCGCTCAAGGGGTCGAGGGTGGAGGCCGAGGCTTGCAGGGCCTGGTACGAGTTGGCGATGGCGTCGAGCTCCGCCAGCAGGTGCGGCTGCTGGCTGCGGTCGGCGAGGTCGGTGTAGCCGAGCGTCTCGATCGCCTTGACGACCTGCCGCCGGTCGGAGGTGAACCCCAGCGCCAGGTGCATGCCCGACTTGATGCCGTAGGTTGCCACCGCCACCAGGTCCGAAGGCAGCAGGCTCGGGAGCAGCGACCCGGTCGCCGCGTCGCGGGCCTTCATGACGTACTTGGGCTGGGAGTTCGAGAGGTCGAAGATGAGCAGGAAGTGGCGCCTGCCGGCGGCGGGGATCGGCGCCGAGAGCCGCTGGCTCTCGGGGACGGCCAGGTCGACCATGTCGAAGCCGGTGATGGCCTGCTGCTTGCGCCCCTCCCAGATCTCGAAGTCGGCCGCGGTGAGCCCGCGCACCGGCTCGCCGTTGCGGACCACCTGCACCGGGATCTCGACCGCCGTCACCTGGGTCGTCTCCGAGAAGGCCTGCTGGTTCGCGGCGGCCGCGGGCCCCGCGGCGGCCGGCGCCGCTGCCGGCGCCAGCGCCAGCGGCAACATCATTCCGCAGACCAACCCACGGCTCAGCCGGGCCCTGACCCCCTGGATTCCGCACATGGCTTCACCTCCTGCTGGAAGGTTCTCGAGTTGGCACCATCATACTCCCAATTGGCCTCATCGGATCATCTCGCAGCCAACAGAGTTGCGAAAAGGACCTCTCGCAGCCCCTGAATGCCTTCAGGATTGACTTCAGAGTTGTCTGAAGTCCGATGACGATTTGGCGCGCAGGGGAGGCGGCGTTCCCCTCGCTCGGGAGAGACCTATTCGCGGATCAACCGCCCGCGATGGCCGTCCTCGTCGCATTCGTACTCTCGCTCCCAGACCTCGATGCCCCGCGGGCCAGCCTGCAGCTCGAGCTCGGTCTCGGTGTCGCTGGCATGATCGCCGCACTTCCAATCCACCCGCCGTATCGGCCCGGAGGCATCGCGCAGAGCTTCCCATTGGTCGATGCGCAGGACCAGGGGTTCCTCGGGCTCGTCGCGCGCGTGGAAGACGTGCAGGTGGGGATTCGAGCGCGAGACCCCGACCGCCACGGCCATCCGCTTGCCGCAGGGCAGTACGTCGACCTGGAGCAGGAACTCGCTCGCCCGGCCGTCGTGATCGTAATCCTCGAGCTTCATGATCTGGGCCGGCGGGCGCCGGCGCACGCGCCTGGGCAGGTCCTCGTCCTCGTCGTCGCGATAGTCCGACTCGCGCGGCTCGACGCGGCGCAGGATCGCGCCCGCCGCGAATCCCATGTCCCCGGTGAACAGCGGCGTCAGCGACCTCACCTGACGAGGTCCGCTCCTGCTGGATGGAGCGCATTCGAGACCATGGCAGGGTCAGGGCAGTCCGGGACGCCCAGGTGCCGGCCGGAGCCGACCGGGTCACAGCGGGATGCTCGGGGGCTTCTCGTCGGCCAAGAGCTCTTGATGCCGGTCGGACGAGGAGGCGTTAGACATACCTGCACTCTGGTTTGCGCGGCTGGCGAGGGTGTAAGCTAAGCTCGTGAGTGACGCCGTGTTCACGCTTCGCTTCAGCGATGAGGAGACCCTGCGGAACCTCAAGCGGACCGCGGCTGCCCTTGGAGTCTCCACGACCGAACTTGCGGAGGCCGCGATCGAGCGAGAGCTGACGCTGGTCGGGTCCGACCAAGGGCACAGGCTCGCCCGAGCGCTCGACCGGTTGAGATCGGCTGGCCCAACAGGCCTCGACCAGGATATCCAGAACTTCGCTCGCGCCGAATTGGAGGTCGAAGATCCCTTGAGGGCCTGCCGCGTCGAATCGCGAGACCAGGCTCAGGCCGAGGGTAGCAAGGCCGACCAGACGATTGCCGCCACCCTGCACAGCGTCGTTGCCGCCACCCTGCACCGGCTCGGGGTGCCTACCCACGAGGAGATCCGCAACCTAACTAGGCGCGTTGAGGAGCTCGAGCTCCACGCCCTCGACGCCATGGCTGAGCTGCAGGCACGCGTCACTCCCGCGGCACGCGAGACGCCAGCGACGAACAAATCGACAGGCAAGAGGTCGGTCCCCCCTTCTAGCCGTGGACATTCCTGATTTACCCGGTGCGCTGGCATAGGAGCCCTCCTTGGCCGTCGCCTGGAACGAGGATGATCCCCGCGACACAGCCCTCCTCGTTCAGAATCTCTCGCAGGTTCTCCGCCAGGTTGCCGAGCAAGCCAGCCTCCGGCAGCCTCCGACCGTTCGGATGGCCCAGGAATGGCACCGCCGGATCTACGCGGGCGCGACCTTGCCCGTTCCCTACTATGCGGGCGAGATCCGGGACAGCAACCCGGAGTTGCCCGAGTTGTACGGCTATGAAGTGAGCATCGGCTCGCTGCGCGGGGTCGAGTCGGCATTGGTTCCGGCGGAGCTGTCAGGGTTCGAAGCAGCGATGCACGAGATGGTTGCAACGCTCGATACCGCGATTCCCGTGGGCGAGAGCCCAGCTGACGTGGCGCAGCTGCGGTCCGTGCTCAACCTCTGCGCCCATGCGCACGGCGAGTGGGTCCGTATCCATCCATTCGCCAATGGAAACGGCCGGATCGCTCGGATCTGGTCGAACTGGTGCGCCCTTCGCTATGGCCTACCACCGTTCGTGAGGCTCAAGCCCAGGCCGCAAGGGACTCTCTACGCTACTGCCGCGGCGCTCTCGATGCGAGGAGATCATCAGGCGATGGTCGCCGTTTTCGCTGGGATGCTCGACCGGCACCTCGCGGCGGCCGGAGATCCCACCGCCGCCGGTTGACGCTGGCGAGGGGCAGGCTGGCCCTCGCGGCGCTGCCGCGTGCGCTGCACCTGCCGGTCCAGGTCGCCATCCGGGCAGTCGAGCGCGTCCTCGACATGGGGCTGGACCTCGGCCGTAGCGACGTGCGGCCGCCGGCCGGTCCTCCCACTCTCGCGAACAAGCTCGTCCACTGGCGTCCGCCTAAAATCATTCAGTAGTGAAGAGGTAGTCAGAGGCATCATCATAGGAGCCAAAGCCGTATTGGAGATTTCCTTTCTCGTTATGGGAAACAAGGTATGCGTCATAGGGTCGGCTTGGGCTGGTCGGGCCATTGAGAGCTTTGGTTTCGTAGATTGGCCCGCCTTCCGTGAAGTGCACTAGTGCAATTCTTTGGCTCATCGCATATTCAATGGCACCAGCCTGAAAGCCTCCGGTGGAGAAGAGCATTCCCTTATGTGCGCTGAGGGCCCGTACTCGATCGCGCAGTATCTGCACGGCGTCCCGCTTGACATTCCGTCTTTGATGCTTGCACTCCACGATCACTAGAAATGACGCGCCCAGTGCCTGAAATTGAGCCAGCGCATCAAGCTCGAATTCTCCATCTGGTCCACACTCTAGCGCACGATGGCGAATACGGAAATCCTGGAGATCGCTCTTCAACGACCGCAAGTAGTCCACGACCATGAGCTCAAACTCCTCGGGTGTAAGCTTGAGCCACTCGCGCTGCCAGGGAGCTCGTATTGCCGTCATCGTGTTTGGGGCCCCCCGATTGGACCTGGCCCGATTTGGAGTACTTGAACGGTCCCATGATCTGCCGAGAATACTGCACTACCGGCAAACGCTGGGGCCGGCCCCGCGGGTTCGCAGCGTCCAGAGGTCGCCGCTCTTGGACGGCGGGCACTTACCCAGAGTTTACCACTCGGAAACTGGCGCTCGATCTCTGTCGAGTCCAGTGGAAGTAAATAACTGAGTGTAATGAGTTTACATGGTGCCGAGGGGCGGGATCGAACCGTCGCCCCCGTGATTCTCAGTCAAGGCGCCTGCGGAGCTGCCGCGGGCTGCCAGCGGCCGGCGGGGCCGGGCTCGGAGCGGAGGGCGCGGAGGACGCGGATCAGGGCTATGGGATTGCCGAGGAGCATCGAGTTGACGATCAGGGAGTGGGGGGCCTGATAGCGGAGGTAGAGGGGCCGCAGGCGGCGCTGCAGGCGGCGGACGTGGAGCCAGTGGACCTGCGGGAAGAGGTGATGGGTGAGGTGGGTCGCGGCGGTGAAATGGTTCACCCAGGAGAAGAGCCGTCCCAGGCGGGTGCGGGGCTCGTACCAGGTGGCTTGCCGGAAGGGATGGCGCAGGTCGCTCGGGGCGTGATCGGTGAGGTTCATCAGCAGGCTGGCGAGAAGGGCCACCACCAGCGTTGCCGGCAGGAAGAGCGACAGGGTCTCTCGCCAGCGCAGCGCCAGGAGGACGGCGATCCAGGCCGGGACGGCCCACCGGGTGGCGACGATCTCCCAGTAGTCGGCGGGCCTGGTGCGGCGCAGGACCTGGATGTAGGGGGGCAGCGGCGAGAGCGGTAGGTAGCCCCAGGCCGAGCGCGCGACTTCCGCCGCCAGGTAGCGGCCGAGCGCGAGCCAGCCGCGCAGGCCGGGGGCCTTCTGGAAGCGGGCCAGGGTCAGCTGCGGATCGTCGTCGGGGTCGTTGTAGCGATGGTGCTCCCAGTGGTGATAGCGCACCTCGAGCGGGCTGGTGAGCACCAGGATGCCGAGGGCCCGCACGGCGGCGTTGGCCCACGGGCGGGAGAACGGCGGCCAGTGATTGAAGTAGTGGATGGCCACGTCCAGCGCCAGGCTCGAGTAGATGGCCCAGGGCACCAGGAGGAGCGCCTTCCACGTCCAGGGCAGCGGCCCGTAGACCAGCAGCAAGGTGCCGGCGATGAGCGCCGCCCACTCGATCACCAGGAGGACGTTGGCGCGGTTCTGGCGGCGGATGAAGAGCGGATGCTGACGCTGCAAGCGCATCAGCCGCCGGGCCAGCAGGCGGGCCTGTCGCAGGTCCGCCGCCACCGACGGCGGCGCCGGCTGTGGAAGGTTGTCCATGTCCGCTCAGCCTCCGTCGGGCGACCGCTGCGAGGCGGCGAGGAGCTCTCCCAGGTACTTTCCCCAGACGGCCGGCAGCGAGTGGGTGCCGTGGCCGCGGGTCTGCGAGGTGATCGGCAGCAGGATGTAGCGGCCGTGCGGGACGCGGTGGATCGCCTCGTCGAGGATGCCGAGCTCCGGCGGGTTGATCTGGTCGTCGGCGGAGTTGATGGCGAAGAGCGGGGCGCGGATCTTGCCCAGCAGCGGCAGCGGGTTGTAGTCGCGCGACGCCTCGAACTGGTAGATGACGTCGTTGGCGTCGAGCGTCGAGGAGTAGCGCTTGATCAGGCTCGCGAGCAGCGCCTCGGCCTGCGGGCGGGTCGGGGCCTCCTTCTGCCATTGCAGGGGGCTCGACACCATGAACACCAGGACGTGGATCGCCGAGATCAGGCCCCGAGGCTGGGCCGTGTACTCGCCCTGCCGCCACTCGGGGTCGCTCTCGATCGAGTCGACGATCATCTTGCGCAGCATGCGGTTGCGTCCGGCGATCTCGACCGGCAGGCTGGCCAGCGGCAGCAGAGCGTCCATGAAGTCGGGGTACGTGGTGCCCCAGACCCAGGTGTGCATGGCGCCCATCGAAGTGCCCATCACCAGCCGGAGGTGATGGACGCCCAGGCACTCGGTGACCAGGCGGTACTGGGCGCGCACCATGTCGTCGTAGGTGTACTTCGGGAAGCGCATGTGCAGCCCTTCGCTCGGGCGGCTGGACTTGCCGGTGCCGATGCCGTCGGGAAGGATGATGTAGTGCGTCGCCGCGTCGAGCAGCTGTCCGCGGCCGAAGAGCTCGCCCGCGAACGTCGGCGCGAGGAAGGCGCGGCCGCTGCCGGTGGTGCCGTGGAGGATGAGGACGGCGTTGCGCACCACGCCGGCCGCGTCCCGGTCGGGGGAGCCGAGGGTGATGTAGTGCAGGCGGAGCTCCGGCAACACCTCGCCGTCGCCGAACTTGAAGTCGTGAAGGGTGCAGTCCGCCTCGGCCGGCACCATGGGCGGTGGCGCGGGACCCGCTGCCGCGCGGCGGCCGTAGCTGCAAGGCCCGGCGGCGACACGAGGAGGGCCATGCCGAGGCACCCGGCCAGGATGCAGGCGCGGCGAAGGTGCCGCGGGCGAGACGATGCCGATGTGTCGTTCATGGCGGCTCCTCGAGGATGCGCACACGCAGCAGGCGGTCGAGCTTGGGGAACTCCGCGTCGAGCCAGGCGTTGCCGCCTGCCAGGAGCTTGCCCTGCCGCCCGCCGCGCATGCCGCCGCCTGCCTGCTCGCCGTAGCCCGCGTGGAGCCGGTCGACGGCGTCCATGCCGCTGGCGACGCGGCCGATGGGGGCGAATCCCTGGCCGTCCAGGCGCGTGTTGTCAGCCAGGTTGACGTAGAGCTGGGTCGAGCGGGTGCCGGGGCCGGTCATGGCGTAGGCGATCGTACCGCGGACGTTGCTCAGCCGCACGGGATCATCCGGGATCGTGCGGTCCCGCCAGACGGCCGTGACGGCCGGGTCGCCGGCGACCCCGAACTGCGCGACGAAGCCGGCGACGACGCGGAAGAAGCGCGAGTCGTCGAAGAAGCCGGCCGCTGCCAGGGCGAAGAAGCGGTCCGCGCCATGGGGGGCCCACTCCCGCCGCACCTCGATCTCGAAGGGTCCCTGGCTGGTCTCGCAGCGCGCGCGGAAGGCCTCCGGAGCCCGCCGCCTCCAGAGCGGGTGGCCCGGGTCGAGCAGGGCGGCGCGTTCGGTTCCGCCGAGCGTCCCGGCCGTGGCGGCCAGGAGCGACCAGGCGGCAAGCGAGCTGAGCTTCGTTCTCATCGACGTGCCGACCTTCCTCACGGCTCCGACTCGTCGAGGCGGATGACCTCCGGGTCCGTGTCGCCGCCGCCGGCGTGCAGCCGCTCGACGAGGTTGGCCCGGCGGGTCAGCACCGCGCGCTGGTTGACGTAGCCCTTGTCGGTGATCTCGCCGGCGTCGATCGACGGCGGCTCGTCCAGAAGCAGCGCCCGGCTGACGCGCCGGCTGCTCGTGGGGTTCTCGGCGTTGTGGGCGGCCAACCCGTCGCGCACGCGCCGCCGCACCTCGGGCCGGCGGATCAGCTCGCCGAGCGGCGCGTCCGGAGGCGCGTCGGGGCAGAGCGAGCGGCAACCTGCCGGGTGGGGGAAGACCAGGAGGCCGACCGCCGCCCGGTCGTGACCGGTCACCACCACGTCCTGGGCCACCGGCGCGGCGGCGGTGGTCGCCGCCGTGCGCAGCTCGCCGACGTGGACCCAGGTGCCCGACGTGAGCTTGAAGTCCTCGGCCAGCCGGCCGTCGAAGAGCAGCCCCCGCGAAGGGTCCCGCGGATCGGCGAGCTTGCCGGCGTCGCCGGTCCTGTAGAACCCCTCCTCGTCGAAGATCTCCCCGGGAAGGCCGCGGCTCCACTCGTCGCCCGTCGCACGGCCGCGGCTCCGCCCGTCGCCAGTCGCGGCACTAGTCGCCGATCGGCCGCGGCTCCGCCCGTCGCCAGTCGCGGCACTAATTGCTGATCGCTCCGGGCGGCGCCAGTAGCCGGGGGTCACGTTCGGGCCGCGGACGCGCAGCTCGAGCTTCCCGCCGGCCGGCGCCAGCTTGATCTCCGTGCCCGGGGTCGGCAGGCCGATGACGCCGGCCCGCTCGATCGGGAAGTGGACCTGGGTGGCGGTGGGCGCGGTCTCCGTCGAGCCCCACGCCGACAGCATCGTGACCCGGCTGCCGGTCGCCGCGATCGACAGCCGCTCGAGCGCCTCCCAGAGGTGCTGCGGCAGCGACGCCGCGGCGTAGAAGAGCAGGTCGAGATCGCGGAAGAAAGTGGCGCGCAGGGCGGCGTCGCTCTCGAGCCAGGGGAGGAGCATGTCGTAGCCGCGCGGCACGTCGAAATGGATCGTCGAAGGCACCTCGCGCAGATTGCCGGCCGTGATCTCGATGGCGCCGGGAGCCGGCTTGCCGGCGTCGACGTACAGCGTGCCGCCGTTGCGCAGCACCAGGTTGAAGTTGTGATTGCCGCCGAAGGTGTGGCTCCACGGCAGCCAGTCCACGATCACCGGCGGCCGGTCCTCGAGAAAGGGCCACACCTGGGCCATCGCCTGCTGGTTCGAGCAGAGCATGCGCTGCGTGTTGACGACGCCTTTCGGCGTGCCGGTCGAGCCCGAGGTGAAGAGGATCTTGGCCAGCGTGTCAGGTCCGACCGCGGCGAAGCGCGCTGCGACGGCGGCGATGACCGCGTCGGGCGGGCGCTCGAGCAGCTCGCCGAAGACGCTCGCCGCGAGGCCGGCGGGCGGCCGGGCGCTGACCACCAGCTCGACGCCGCCGGGCAGCGCCGCGCGAGCCGCCGCGAACGCCGGCGCGTAGCGGGCGCCGTCGCCGGCGTACACCAGGCCCGGACGGGTGACTTCCAGGATCGCGCGCAGCTTGACGTGGTCGCTGGACAGCAGGGAGTAGGCGGGCGAGATCGGCACGACGGGGATGCCGGCATGCATGGCGGCGAGCTGCAGCAGGCCGTTGTCGATGCCGTTCTCGGAGAGGACGGCCACCGGCCGGTCGCGGTCCAGCCCGCGCGCCAGCAGCGCGCCGGCGATCCGCTCGACCGCCGCGAGCGCGGCGCCGTAGGAGAGACGGCGCCACCCCCGGTGACCGCCGCGCCCGCCGCCACTGTCGCGGTCATCGCGCTCGGCAGGCTCATCGTGCTCGGCGCCGTCGCCGCCGTCATGGCGCTCGGCGAGGAAGATCCGGTCGGGCGCCGCCGCCGCCCAGGCGCGCAGCCACTCGCCCACGCAGCGCGAGCAGGGCCGCAGCTCGAGCGGCGAGCGGAGCAGCATGCCGCCGCCCGGGAGCGGCCGCGCCTCGACGGCGGCCGGCGCCAGGTTGAGCGGCCTCCGGGGTGGCTTGGCGGTGGCCTCACCTGGCGTTGCGGGTGGGAACATGGAATCTCGGTCCAGGCCGGCCTCTCCTCCGGAAGGAACGGCGAGCGCTAGCTTGCGCTGCGGGACGTCGGGCGCCGTCGCCGGGCCGGAGACCTCGTCTTGCCCTCAATGCGCCGTGCCTGGCTGTGCGAAGCGGCGGAAGAAGCTGGTCGGCTTCCACTCCGGCCGCGCCTCCTCGCCGGCGACTCGTTCGGCCAGCGCCAGCAGCAGCTGGTCGAAGCGGGCCGCCGCCGCCAGGTCCACCGGCTGGTTCACGTCGTCGGACGGCGCGTGGTAGCGGTTCGTCAACCAATCTTTTTTCATCTGTTCTTCGTGCGAGCCGGGAGCGGCGCCGAAGCTGAAGGCGAGAGAGGGGATTCCCTTGCGGATGAAGTTGTACTGGTCGCTGCGGATGAAAAGGTTGCGATCCGGGAAACGATCCGGCACCACCTCGACGCCGGCCGCCGCTCCCACCGCCCGCGCGTCGTCTCCCAGGGACGACTCCTCGAGCCCCAGCACGGTCAGGTAGTGAAGCGGGTAGAGCGGCAGGAACATGTCCATGTTGAGATCGGCGACGAGAGCGCTCTGCGGCACCGTCGGATGCCCGGCAAAGTAACGCGAGCCCAGCAAGCCCTTCTCCTCGCCGCAGAGCGCGAGGAAGAGCAGCGAGCGCCTGGGCCGCCGGCCGGCGGCGTGCATGGCGCGCGCGATCTCGAGCAGGGAGGCGACTCCCGAGGCGTTGTCCATCGCCCCGTTGTAGATGCTGTCGCCGTGGATCGGTTCGCCCACTCCGAGGTGATCGAGATGCGCCGTGAGCACCACGTACTGGCCCTCGAGATGGGGATCGCCGCCCGCCAGGCGGCCGACGACGTTGGGCGCCTCCACCCGCTCGACCCTGGTGGCCACCCGTGCCCGCAGCGCCGGCGCCAGCGGGAACCGCGGCAGCGGTAGGCCGGCATCCGCCAGCGCCAGCAGCTCGGCGATGGTGTGTCCCGAACCGGCGAACAGCTTGTCCGCCGCCGCGGGATTGAAGATGGCGCTGAACATCGGTCCATGAGTGTCCTGGAGCTCGCTCTCGGCGATACGCATTCCTGGCTGCGACGCCGACAGCGCCATCCGCTGCCAGGGGATGTCCATCGACTTCGGGTTCGGGATGCCGATCGAGCCGAGCGCGCCGGCCCGCTCGAGCGCACTGCCGAACTCCTGGGCCGCGCGGGCGTGCGATTTGAGGGCGCCGGCGAGGTGGCGCGGCCCGCCGTTGAGGTAGACCACGACTTTGCCGTGAAGGTCCCGGCCCGCGAGGTCGTCGTAGCCCGCCTCGGGCAGGTGGAGGGCGTAGCCCACGAACTCCAAGGAGGCGGCGATCTCCCCGGGCTGTGGCTCCCGGCTGCCCAGCAGCGCATCGCGCCCGAGGGCGAGCAGTTCCTCCCGTCCGTCACGCACCAGGGCCAGGCTCGACTCCGCTGCCATCACCCGCTGCACCTCGAAGCGCACCGGCTGGAAGTAGCCGCTGGTGCCGGCAGGCTCCAGGCCGTACTCCTTGAACCGCTGCGCCACGTAGGTGGCCGCTTCGAGGTAGCCCGCGGTGCCGGTGAGCCGGCCCTGCAGCCTGTCGTCGGCCAGGTAGCGCACGTGCGCCCACCAGCGCTTCCCGGCCTCCTCGGCGTCGCTGGGCCTGGCGGTGACGGCGAGGTCGCCGGCGCCAGGGGCGCCAGCGGCGCCGAGAGGGTCGTCGGCCGGCACGCTGCCCGCACGCGCCGCGTAACCCGCTCCAAGCAGCGCCAATGCCGCGAGAGCTCCGGCCGGCCAACGAGGTTTCGAGGTCATGATATGGCGCTCCCCTGGATCCGATCGACAGAGTCTATCGCGCGTCGCCGGAGCCGGCGTCGTCGCCGTCGCCTCGCGCCAGGTTGGGGAGCACCGAGGGTTTCCCGGGCTCCCCTTCCGGGGCACGGGCGTGACGGGAGCCCCGCCGTGCGCCCGAAAGAGGAGCCGGGCCTACGGACGACGGCTGCTCAGCCGCAGAGGCAGCTTGGCTGGCAGGGGTAGGGCTTGACGGTGGTTACGGGCCAGTAGCCGCCGGCCGGCATCTTCAGCTGGCCGCCGTCGAGCACGACAGCGTCCAGCTCGCGCAAAGTCTCCCGATGCAGGCTCATCTTCTTGATCCTGGTCTTCTTCACCATGGACTCCTTGTCAGAGGTCGGTGCTCCGATGCACCGGCCGCTATGATACCGAAGCACTACGCTAACGCAATACGCAACAGCGCGGCGCGATCACTCGCCGGTCCCGCCGCCGGCGCCGCCGCGGCCGCTTCGCGCCAGGACGCTGTGGCGGCGGCCGTAGCCGAGATAGATCGCCATGCCGAGCGCCAGCCAGATCAGCAGTCGCAGCCAGTTCTCGCCCGGCAGGCTGCACATCATCAAGAGGCAGATCGCCGCTCCCAGGAGCGGGACCAGCGGCGACCAGGGCACCCGGAAGAGGCGCTCGGCCTCCGGGTAGGCGCGGCGCATCACCGGGATCGCCGCGCAGACGACCACGAAGATGAACAGCGTTCCCATGATCGCCAGGTTCACGATGACGTCAATGGGCAGGAACGCGGTCGTGGCGCCGACCAGCAGCCCGGTCGCCAGGGTGGCCTTGTACGGGGTGCGGAAGCGCGGGTGGACGGCGGCGAAGAACCGCGCCGGCAGCAGCCCGTCGCGGGCCATCGCCAGGAGGATGCGCGGCAGTGAGAGCAGCAGCACCAGCAGCACGGTGGTGATGCCGGCCACCCCGGCGAGGGCGATCAGCAGCTTCGCCCAGCCCAGGCCGACCTGCTCGAAGGCGTTGGCGAGCGGCGCGTCGAGGTCGAGACGGTCGTAGCGGACCATGCCGGTCAGCACGGCGATCACCGCCATGTAGAGGCCGGTGCAGACGACCAGCGACCAGACGGTGCCGATCGGCACGTCGCGCTGCGGCCGCCGCGCCTCCTCCGACTGGGTGGAGACGGCGTCGAAGCCGAAGTACGACAGGAAGGCGAGCCCCGCGCCGGCCAGCATGCCGAGCGGCCTGCCGCCGGCGTCGGCGCCGCCGAACACGGTCTTGCCGAAGAGTCCGATGCCGCCGAGGCCGTAGGGCGCGAAGGGGTGCCAGTTCCGGGGGTCGACGAAGAAGGCGCCGACGCCGACCACGAACAGCACCGCGAGCAGCTTGACCACCACCATGGCGGCGTTGAAGCGGGCGCTCTCGCGGATGCCGGCGATCAACACCACCATCAGCGCGCCGACGATCGCCACCGCGGGCAGGTTGACGAACGACCCGGTGGCGACCACGTGGCCGAGCGCCGGGTCGTAGCGCACCGGCGCCCCGGAGATGGCCAGCGGCAGCCGGAGCCCGAACGAGGCCAGGACGCTCTGCAGGTAGCCGGACCAGCCGTTGGCCACCAGCGCGGCGCCGCCGCCGTACTCGAGCACCAGCGCCCAGCCGAGCGCCCAGGCCGGCAGCTCGCCGAGGGTGGCGTAGGCGTAGGTGTAGGCGGAGCCGGCCACCGGCACCAGCGACGCGAACTCGGCGTAGCACATGGCCGCGAAGAAGCAGGCGAACGCGGCCACCGCGTAGGAGACCAGCAGGGCCGGGCCGGCGGTCTGGCGGGCGATGGCGCCGGTGGTCACGAAGATGCCGGCGCCGAGGATGGAGCCGATGCCGATCGCGGTGAGGTGGATCGGGCCGAGCGCCCGCCGCAGGCGTCCCTCGCCCTCCTGCCGCGCTTCCGCGAGCAGCGTCCGCAACGGCTTGCGGGCAAACAGGCCATGCGCCATGGGGTGCCTCGGGCGGCTCCGGTCAGTTGCGGGAACGTTGGCTCGAGATCGAGAGAGAGGTCGTCGGGGAGGCCCGGGCCGCGCGCTGCCGCCGGTTATCCAGACACCGGCGCGGATGCCGGCGCGGGCGCCAGCGCGATCACGCGCAGCGGGCTGCCGCTGCCGCCGACGAGCTTGAGCGGGGCGGCGATGACGACCGCGCCGGTCGGCGGCAGCTGGTCGAGGTTGCGCAGGCTCGCCAGCCCGAAGCGGCCGGCGCCGTGCATCAGGGTGTGACACGGGAACGGCGGGTCGAAGGCGAAGGCCTGGCCCGCGTCGGTGCCGACGGTCTCGACGCCGACCCCGAGGACGTCACGCTCGTGCGCCAGCAGCTCGACCGCGCCGCGATGGAAGCCGGGGCTGTGCGGACCGTCGGCGGCGACGTTGAGGAAGTCCCCCTCGCCCGCCTGGCCCGGCGCCCCCCGGAGATCGGCACGCCGGCTCCAGCCGCTGCGGAGCAGCACCCACGACCGTGGCGGGATGCGGCCGTGCTCGGCCTCCCAGGCCAGCACCCGCTCGCGGGTGAGCAGGAAGTCGGCGTCTGCCGCCACCTCGGCGACGACGTCGAGCACGCAGGCCGGGCCGACGAAGCGGCGCGCCGGGATCGTGTCGCAAGCGTTGTCGGGCAGGTCCTTGCCGGTGATCCAGTGAATCGGCGCGTCGAAATGCGTGCCGGTGTGCTCGCCCAGGTGAATGGCGTTCCAGTACCAGGCCGGGCCCCGCTCGTCGTACCGCGAGAGCACCTCGACGGTGACGCCAGGCGAGGCGGCGAACTGCGGCGGCAGGCCGATGACCGGCGTCTCCGGCCCGAGCGGCTGCGTCAGATCGACCACCCGCACCCGCCCGGCGTCGAGCGCCTCGACCAGCTCTACCAGGATCTCCGTCATGGTCTCGCTCCTGTTTCTCCGGTCCGTTCCTGGACCTCGGCGTGGCCAGCCGCCGGCGCGCCCGGCGCCTTGCCGCGCGGCAGGCTGCGCAGGTGGCGCTCGAACTGGAAACGGTTCTCGAGCAGGTGGAGGTCGATGAAGTAACTCGCCGGACCCACGGGCTCGACCTTCGCGACCAGCACCGCGAGCTCTCGCGCCGCCAGGGCCTCCTGGCAGGCGGCGGCAAGGCTGGCGGCGGTGCGGCAGGTCGCGGTGCGCGGCACGCCGGCGGCCGCGGCGATCGCCGCCAGGTCGCTGCCGGCGGCGGTGGCGGTCGAGAAGCTGCGGCCGACCGACAGCAGCACCTCGTTGTCGAAGACGACATGCAGCAGGTTCGGCGGCCGGTGGCGCGCCAGGGTGGTGAAAGTGCCGAGGTTCATCAGCACCGAGCCGTCGCCGTCGAGCGTCACCACCTCGAGCTCGGGCCGCGCCAGCGCGATCCCCAGCCCCACCGAGGAGGCGAGCCCCATCGAGTGCTCGACGTAGAAGAACCCCGGCCGGTGACCGAGCGAGAAGAGCTCGGCCGGCGCCGCGCCCATGTTGGTGACCACCACCCGCTCGGCGAGCAGCGGATAGATCTCCCGCATCGCCTCGAGGCGCAGCATCACTCCTCCCACATCAGGTCGCGGCAGAGCAGCAGCGCGACCGGCCGCAGGCTCGCTTCGGCCAGGGTGAGCGCCTGGCGCAGCCGCGCCGCCACCTCGTCGGCGCGCGCCAGCAGCAGGTAGGGGATGCGCAGCGCCCGCAGCAGGTCCTCCGTCACCCCGCCCCCCTCGGTCTGCCACGGGTGCTCCTCGCCGAAGCCGCCGCGATAGCTCACCAGCATCAGCAGCGGCACCCGGTAGAGCTGGGCCAGCGAAACGATGCCGTTGACGCTCGCCAGCAGGCCGTGGTTCTGCATCAGCATCGCCGACCGCACGCCGGCGAGATGCGCGCCGACCGACACTCCGACCCCCTCTTCCTCCTTGGCCAGGCGCACCAGGGTCATCTCCGGGTCGGCTTCCGCCAGGCTCACGAGGTGCACGAGCCAGGTCTCCGGCAGCACCGAGAGCAGCCGGATGCCGCAGTCCTTGAGGCCCTCGTAGACCAGCTGCGAGCTGACGGCGGATACCGGCATCGGATTGCCCTCGGATCCCTCGGTGCCTCGATTCCGGGTAGCGGGCCGGTGCAGTATAGCCGAGCGGCGGAAGGCCCCTGGCCGGTCAGTTCCACTGCATGCCGCGGAGCTGGTCCAGGTTGACGTTGCCGCCGCTCAGCACGCAGGCGACCCTGGTGCCGCGCGGTGCGCAGACCAGGCCGTGCAGCAGGGCGGCGACCGGGGCGGCCGCGGCGCCTTCGACCACCAGCTTGGCGCGCGACATCGTCCAGAGCATCGCCGCGAAGATCTCCTCGTCCGGCAGGGTCACGATCTCGTCGACGTACCGCCGCACCACCTCGAAGGTCGTCTCGCCGACGCGCTTGACTCGCAAGCCGTCGATGATGCAATCGACGCGGTCGAGCGTCACCACGCGGCCGGCCGCGACGCTGTCCCGCATGCCGGGCGCTCCCGAGGATTCGACGCCGACGATCCTGGCCCCCGGCCGCAGGCCCTTGACCGCCATCGCCACGCCCGAGATCAGGCCGCCGCCGCCGATCGGCACCACCACGACGTCGACCTCCGGCCAGTCGCGGACGATCTCGAGGCCCAGGGTCCCCTGGCCGGCGATCAGCTGCAGGTCGTCGAACGGGTGAACGTAGGTGAGGCCGCGCTCGCGGACCAGCTCCTGCGCCCGCTCGTTCGCCTCGTCCCAGATGGTGCCGTGCAGCACGACCTCGGCGCCGTAGCGGCGGGTCGCGGCGATCTTCGAAGGCGTCGCGTTCTCGGCCATCACCACCACGGCATGAATGCCATGGATGCGCGCCGCCAGCGCCACACCCTGCGCATGATTGCCCGCCGAAGAGCAGACCACGCCGCGGCGCCGCTCGTCCTCCGTGAGGCAGGTGAGCTTGTTCAGCGGCCCGCGGATCTTGTACGACCCGCCGCGCTGAAAGACCTCGGCCTTGAGCCGCACCTCGAAGCCGGTCAGCTCGCTCAAGGTCGCCGACGTGAGCAGCGGCGTGTGATGGATGTGCGGCGCGACGCGCCCGTATGCCGCGGCGAAGACCTCGGGCCCGAGGGGGAGCGTCACGGCGGCGGCGAGATCAATGGCCTTCAGGCGAGAGGATTGATCCACCTGAGGCCGGGAAATCGGGAGAAATCGCCGTCGTTGGAATGGAGCTCCGCACCATGCTCGATCGCCAGCGCTGCCAGGTGAGCGTCAGTGGCAAGGTTGCCGGACGCTTGGGCATCGCGCATCAGGCTGTCCAGCAGATCGAGGTGCCGCGATCCTGGGGTGAGGATCTCCACGTGCGGTCGTTCCAGCCAGGCTCGGATGTAATGCATAGCCTCCGGCATCGACGCTGGCTCGCGTTGGAGTCTGCGATTCGTCATGAGCCGCAGGAATCCCACGATCACCGCCCAGGGCAAGCCGACGGGCCGGGTGTCAGAAAGGCATGTCTCCCACCATACCTTGGCTCTCGAATGCTCGATGGCATCGTCATTGTAGGCATAGATGAGGAGGTTCAGGTCAGGGAGAATCATCGCTTCGTGAGCCGGTCCGCTTCCTTGCGCATGAACTCCTCGACTTCAAGCTCGTCATAGAAGCGGTTCAGGTGGAGGATGTCGACTCCGGCACAGAAACCCCTCGCCTTGGACTCGACCACGAACCTTGGGAGCGGTGGTGAGGGTTTCTCGCCGGTGCGCAGTCCTCGGCGCAGCGTCTCGTTCACCACTTCCTTGAAGGTCTCGCCGCTGCGCCGCGACTTCTCCCGCAACTGCTTCGCTACATCGTCATCCAGAGTAAGAGTGGTACGCATGCAGACATCATGATGTCCTTCAGGGAGCGAGTCAAGATGCTGCTGCGTACAGTAGTGAGCCGCCGGGCGTCTGCAGGCCTGGTCGGCGCTCCGGCCGCCGAGCCGCTCTGGCCGCTCTGGCCGCTCTGAGCCAGGGCGGCGGCCGGCAGCAGCGAGATGAGCGCGACAAGCAGGGTACGTCTGTTCATGAGCTCTTCAAGGAGGCCTCTTCATTGGCTGCGATCATAGGCCGCCGGCATTGTAGCCGAAGGGCCCGCGGTGGATCGTCTATGCTGGTGTCGAAGCGAAGCTCGGATGGAGAAGGTTCGCCGAGAACGGCGAGGACTCGAGGATCGGATGATGCCAGATCACCTTGACGCCGATGCCCGGCAGCTCACGCGGCGGGTGGAGCGGGACATCTGCTTCCTGTACCACCGCCAGGTCGAATACTCGTACGTCATGGGCGACCTGCCCTTCGACGGGCCATTGCCCCTTCCGTACTGGGAGCACGTCGCCTCTCCGGAGGTCGGCGATCCATCGGAGAGGATCGATCGCGGCTTCCTTCGCGATGGCTGCCTGATCTTGATCCTGGCCATGGCCCAGAGGGATCTGGAAGATGGAGAAGCCTGCATCGGTCCGCATGTCGTCGAGTGCAGGGCGGCGCTGGCGCGGCTTGCCGTGGAGGCGGGAGACGAATGCACCGCGAAGCTGGTGCGGACGGTGCGGATGGCCCTGGACCTGGCGGCGCGCGGAGATGGAGATCTGCGTGAGCTTCGCGAGCTGACTGCATGGGTCCACGAGCATTATGTGCGCGGCTACTTTCGTAGAATCGTGAAGTCGTTTACGGGCGAGGAATTGCATTTCGCCGCCATGCAAGGTGATCTCGCGCGAGCGCGGCACGCGATCGCGAACGGCGCGCCGCTCGACCGCTTCGACGAGATGGGGTTCACGCCGCTGCACCATGCGGCAGGAGGCGAACACCTCGAGGTCATGGATCTCCTGATTCGACAGGGTGCCGATGTCAACGCGCACGATGAATCCACGATCGGCAACACGCCGCTGGCGGAGGTGGCCGGCAGCTGCTCGCTGGCCGTGGCACGGAGGCTGTTGGAGGCGGGCGCCGATCCGACGATCCGAGGTTGGATGCAGCTGAACGCCCTGGACCGCGCTGCGCAGCGCGATCGCGGCGACGGTGCGGCCGTGAGAGAGCTGCTCCTGGCGGCTGCCGGCCAGGGGCCCGATGAGAGGATGAGCTCGTGACCAAGCTCGCGACGAGGCGTGACTCTTCACCGCGCAGGTTGCTCGAGGTGGCCGGGCCGCGGCGAGGGCTCCCTGCCGTCGCGGCGCTGCTCGCGCTCGCGCTGTTCTTGGGCGCGCCGGCGGGCCGGGCTGCGGTGGTCGCGAGGGAAGGGGGCGGTGCGCCGGCGCCGGCTTCTGGGGTGCTCCTTGGCACCGTGCGCGACAGTGCGGGTGCGGTCGTGGCGGGCGCCAAGGTCGTGCTGCGGAATTACCGCCAGGAAGGCCGGCTCGACGGCACCACCGACTCCCAGGGGCGCTACCGCCTCGAAGGAATCGAGCCCGGCGAATACCTGGTCTGGGTCGAGCTGGGCGATCTGATCTCGACCGAGAGCGAGGTGATCACCATCGCTGCGGGCGTCAACAGCCACGACCTGCCGTGTCCCCGCCGCGAGATCCGGGGCCGCGTGCTGTCGGCCGCGGGTCAGCCGGTGGCCGGCGCCTCTGTCGTGCTGCAGGCGTCGTCGGCCACGCGTGAGCGGAAGACGGGCCCCGACGGCACCTTCGCCTTCCTGCTCCTGGACGGCTGGTACATGCTCATCGTCGATGCGCCGGGCTTCCGTCCGCACGCGTTCGCTCCGCCGCTGCGCGTCCACGGCACCTCCCGCGACGTCGAGATCCGGCTGCAGCCCGCACCGCCTGCGGGCGGCAGCATCGTGGAGGTCCGTGGCCAGGGCGCGGCGATCAGCGGCCGGGTGACCGGCCTCGCGCCCGCGGAGCTGGCCAAGGCGATCATCGTGGCGTACCCGCCGAGAGGCGGCCACCAGCGGAGCGCCGACCTCGACGCGACGGGCCGTTACCGCGTCGTGGACGTCGAGCCTCCCGGCGACTGGGACCTGACGGCCGAGGCCGGCGCGAAGAAGATCCAGCGCCCGGTCAACGTCCCTCCAGATTCCGGCAGGGAGGTGGAGGGCGTCGATCTTGCCTTTCCGCAGTACTTCGCGGTGAGCGGCCGGGTGCGTAACGCCGACGGTTCGGCCAGCGACCACGAGCAGCTCACTTTCGACGATCCCAGCCAGGCGGACTCGCATTCGACCAGCATCGGCCCGCGGGGGCGCTTCTCGATCGCGCTGCCGACCGGGAAGTACCGAGTTGCCGCGGATGACGTGAGCGACTCCCTGCCCAACTTCTCGGCGCTGGCGCGGCAGCCGGTGGTGGTCAACGGCAAAGCGCGACGGGGGCTCGAGATCCGGCTCGACGCGACCGGTAGGATCACCGGGCAGCTCAGCGGGCGCGACGCCGACGATCGCATGAGTGGCATGACCGTGCGGGCCTCCCAGGGCCACCTGTCCCAGGATGGCAACGTCGACGACAGCGGCCGCTACGAGATCGGTGGGCTGATCCCCGGGCCCTGGGAAGTGACGGCGTGGTCCGGGGACGGCGACATCGCGGCGGCGAAGGTGGTCCTGCCCGCGGGCGCTCCGAGGGCCTCCGTCGACCTCTCGTTCCGACCCGGGCCGCTGACCCTCTCCGGCCGGCTCGCCGGCTTCGACCCGGAGGCGCAGTACGTCGTCAAGATCGAGCGCACCGAGGGGCGCTACGATTCTCACGTCGTTGGTGTGCACGAGGACGGCACCTTCTCCCGGTCCGGCCTGGTGCCCGGGAACTATCGCGTGGAGGTCGAGGACTCCGCCATGCCTCCCGGGGCCAACTGGCCGCTCTACGCAGGGACGGTGGACCTCGCGTCCGATCGCTCGCTGGTGCTGAATCTCACCTTCCCGCCTTGAGGCGGCGGGCACCTGCGGGCTGGTGGCCGTTCCCAGCGCAGTAAGATGAGGTATGGGCCGGCTGCTTCCGGACCTCCGCTTCGCCGCCCGCATGTTCGCGCGGCAGCCCACTCTGGCGGCCGCCGCGGTGGCGACGCTCGCGCTGGGCATCGGCGCCAACGGCGCGATCTTCAGCGTCGTCGACTCGGCGCTGCTGACGCCGCCGCCGTTCCCTGAGCCCGGGCGGGTCGTGGTCGCCTACGTGTCGAGCCCGGTCAATGCGCGCCAGGTAGGTGTGTCCGACAAGTTCCCGGTGAGCTGGGGCGACTTCTACGAATGGGGCCGCCAGGTCCGCTCCTTCACGCAGCTGGCGATGCTCGAGCCCGACACGATGGGCCTGGCGGGGGCGGGCCCGCCGTTGCAGCTCAACGTGATGCGAGCCACCGGCGGATTCTCGGCCGTGCTCGGCACCCCGGCCATGCTCGGCCGCGGGCTCGAGCCGGGCGACGATCTGCCCGGGAAGCCGGCGGCGGTCTTGCTCTCCTACGGCTGCTGGCGGCGCAGCTTCGGTGGCGACACGGCCGTGGTCGGGCGCAAGGTTCTCCTGGACCGCGATCCGGCGACCGTGATCGGGGTCATGCCGCCGAGCTTCACCTTTCCGCGCGGCGCCGAGATGCCGGCTGGCTTTGGCTTCCCGGCCGAGCCGGACGCCTGGGTGCCGTTCTGCCTGACCGCCGCCCAACGGCAGGACCATGACCGCATGACCGGCACCGTCATCGGGCGTCTGAGGGCCGGGGTCGGCGTGGCGGCGGCCGAGCAGGAGCTGCGGGCGATCTACCGCCGGCTCGACCAGGAGTACCCGCGGAGCCACCAGGACCTGAGTGCCCGGTTGCTGCCGATCGCCGAGCAGATGGTGGGCGGCGTGCGGAAGACGCTGCTGGTGCTGTGGGCGGCGGCCGGCCTGGTGCTGCTGATCGCCTGCGTCAACGTTGCCAACCTGCTGCTAGCGCGTGCCGCCTCTCGACAGCAAGAGATCGCCGTGCGCGCCGCGATCGGCGCCGGCCGCGGCCACCTGGTCGGCCAGCTGCTCGCGGAGAGCGGTCTTCTTGCCCTGGCGGGAGGGGTCCTGGGGATCGGGGTGGCGGCCCTCGCGCTGCGTGGCCTGGCCGCCGTCGTGCCGGTGGACCTGGCCGGCACGGTGACCGGCTCGCTCGACGGCAAGATGCTCGCCTTCACCGGCCTGCTGTGCGCCGCCGCCGTGGCCCTCGCCGGCCTGCTGCCGGCGCTGCAAGCCAGCCGGCCGGACCTCGTCGAGTGCCTGCGCGGTGGGACCCGCGCCGGCGCCGGCGTCGCCGGCGGCCGCCGCACTCGCGACGCCCTGGTGGTTGCCGAGCTGGCGCTGTCGCTGCTGCTGCTCGCCGGCGCCGGCCTGCTGCTGCGCAGCTTCGCCCGCGTGCTGAGCGTCGATCCCGGCTTTCGCCCGGCGCACGTCCTCGCCTTCGACGTCAACCTGCCGCCGCGCCGCGTGCCGATGGCGGGGCGCCGCCAGCTCTACACCCGGGTCGTGGAGCGGCTGCGGGCGCTGCCCGGCGTCGCCGCCGCCGCCGCGATCGACGAGTTGCCGTTCAGCGGCGGGATCTGGGTCAGCGGCTGGGAGGTCGAAGGGCGGCCGAAACCGCGGCCGGCCGAGGTCGTGGCGGTCGATGGACGCATCGTCACGCCCGAGTACTTCGCGGTCATGGGTATCTCGCTGCGTCGCGGCCGCCTGTTCGCCGCCGGCGACGTGCAGGGGGGCGGTCCGGTGGCGGTGATCGACGATGCCATGGCGCGCGTCTTCTGGCCTGGCGAGGACCCGATCGGCAAGCGCATCCGCAATTGGAACGCGGGGTCGCAGGCCGACGATCCCGAGTACCCATGGACGACCGTGGTCGGGGTCGTCGGCAGCGTCCACGACGACAACCTCGAGGCCAAGCCGCGCGTCGAGCTCTACCGCCCCGTGGCGCAACCGTCCTGGCTGCCGCCGGCAATGACTTTCGTGATGCGGTCGGCCGGCGATCCGCTGGCGCTCGCGGCGGCGGCGCGCGGCGCGGTGCGCGGGCTCGATCCCGATCAGCCGATCGCCGGCCTGCGCACCCTCGAGCAGGTGGTCGCCGGCTCGGTGGCGCCTCGCCGCTTCGCCCTGCTGCTGCTCGGCATCTTCGCGGCGCTGGCCCTGGCGCTGGCGGCGGTCGGCGTCTACGGCGTGACCTACCACTCCGTCGTGCGGCGGACGCGGGAGCTGGGACTCCGCATCGCCCTGGGTGCGCGGCCCCACCAGGTGCTGCGCCTGCTCATCGCCGAGGCAGGCGCGCTGGTCGCCCTCGGCCTGGGGATCGGCCTCGTCGCCGCTCTCGCCCTGACCCGAGTGATGTCCTCGCTGCTTTACGGCGTCGGCCCTGCGGACCCACCGACCTACGCGGGAGTCGCCCTCTTCCTCGCCCTGGCCGCCTTCCTCTCCGCCTGGATCCCCGGCCGCCGGGCCACCCGGCTCGACCCCGCGGCGGCCCTGCGCGGCGAGTGAGGATCAAGGGGCGGCAGGGTGCTCGAGAGCAGGAACCCGCGATCATGGAGCCGCGTGGAGGCGCTCCGGGCCGGCGCCGAAGGCGAGGGCGGCGAGGTCGCGCACCAGGTTCTCGGCGGAGAGGTGCGGCTGATCGATCTCGAGCTTGCGGCGATAGTGAGCGCCGACCTGCTCCATCAGGTCGTAGCGGGCGCGCGCGCCGAGGCGGTCGGCGCGCAGGCAGAGGTCTAGCAGCAGCTCGCGCTCCTCGAGCGTCAGGCGGTGGCGGATGCGGCGCAGGGTGCCGGGATCGGCGAGGGCATTGGAGCGGTGGCGCTGCGGCGCGGCCAGGCCCGCGGCGCGGGCGGATGCCGCGGCGCGCGCCGAGGCGGCGGCGCGGTCGCGAACCACCAGGGTGTCGGCGAGGATGTCTCCCAGCCGGCGGCGGTCGCGGTCGAGGAGCGCGCAGAGTCCACCGACACCGTAGAAGACCGGCAGGAAGTCGAGGGCGCGCACGATGTTGCGCAGCAGCGACTGCTCGACGGTGATCGGCAGTCCGCGGCCGTCCACCACCCGCAGCCCCGCGGCGCGCTTGCCGGGCGTGCGGCCTTGCTGCCTGGTCTCGAAATAGACGTGATAGCCCCAGGTCAGCGCAAAGGCGAGGGTGGTCACCACCGCGGCGCCGATGCCGCGCGGCAGGACCAGCTGCAGCACCGCCGCGAGCACCGCGATGAGCCCGGTCAGCAGGATGAAGTCGACCATCAGCGCCAGGAAGCGGCTGCCCACGCCCGCGGGGACGAGCACGATCGGCACGTGCTCGGGCGTGAGGATGCGGCGCTGGCGGCTCATCGGCTGCCCACCCCGGCGCGGTCCCCGCCGGCCGCGCCCTGCCGCCGCGGCAGGAAGAGGAAGAGCACCAGCGACGCGAGCAGGACCACCGCCACCGCGATCTTGAGCGGGTAGGGCACGATCTTGGCGGAGAACTGCGAGAACGATCCCTCGATCAGGCCGGCGATCACCAGCAGCGCCATCACCGCCGTCATCATCCGCCAGACGCGCGGGAAGACGAGGCGCACCGCGGCGCCGCGCGACAGCTCACCCGGCAGCAGCAGGGCTCTCCCGGCCACCATCCCGGCGGCGCCGGCGAAGGCGATGGCGGCGGTTTCGAAAGCCCCGTGCGGACCCACCCAGGCGAAGAAGAAGAGGCCCACGCCGTCCAGCGCATAGCTCGCTCCGATCGCTCCCAACAGGACGCCGTTGTAGAAGAGCAGCGGAATCGCGCCCGCCAGGGTGAGGGCGCCGAGGCTGAAGACGAGGAAGGCCACCTGGATGTTGTGGGTGTAGAGCTGTGAGCCGAAGACGGCCGCCTCGGCGACGGTCGAGATGCGCTCGCGGTGCCGCTCGATGTGCTCGACGCGCGCGCGCGGGCTCTCGGTGAGGAACTGGCGCGGGATGAGCTCCTCGGCGGCGGCCGGGCGGACGATCGCGGCGGCGGCGCCGAACAGGGCGCCGAGCAGGAAGGTGCCGGCGGCCAGGGCGACGGCCGCCGCCTCGCGCCGGAAGGCGGCGGGCACCTCGTTGCCGAGCAGGCGGCCCACGCGGGCCACGAAGCGCGGCAGCTCCCTCGCGGCCCCCCGGCGGCGCTGCCGGTAGATGAAGCGATAGCCGCGCCCGACCAGGTCGTTGAGGCGACCGAGCAGGTCGGGGTTGGCGGTGAGCGAACGGGCGCGGTTGAGGTCGGAGGAGACCATGCGGTAGAGGCCGAGCAGCTCCCGCATGCCGGCCGGCCCGAGCTCGCGCTCGGGGGCGCGGTCGGCCACGTCGAGCAGCTCCGCCAGGCGCCGCCAGCGGTCTTCGCGCTCCCAGGCCCAGCGTTCGACGTCGATCATCGGCTCGTCCCCGTCTTCCCTTCGCCTTCCCTCGCCATCGTTGCCATCCTCGCCCGCACGGTCGTAGGCATCGCGGAGCCCGCGCCCTACAGCAGCTGCCGCCGCTTGATCTCGAGGTAGCCGTTGACCGCCGCCAGCCCGACCTCGCCGGGCGGCGCTTCGATGACCAGGGCGCCGCGGCGCCGCAGGTCGGCGATCACCCGCCGGCGCCCGAGCACCAGCTCGCGGGCGACCAGGGTGCGGCAGAGCTCCGGCTTGTCGGCGGGCAGCGTCCGCGCCGCCGCCGCCAGCCCCGGATCGGAGAACACGACGATCAGCGGCAGGTGCTGCGGCAGCAGCATGGCGGCGGCGCGCAGCAGATCGCCCTCCTCGTTGAGCTCGGGCAGCGCGGTGAGCACCAGGATCAGGGCGCGGCTCCGCAGCCGCCGCCGCAGGTGGCTCGCGAGCGCCAGGTAGTCGGTGTGCCGGTACTCGGGCTCGAGGTGCGCCGCGAACCCGGTCAACCGGCCGAGGTGAGCGGCGCCCCGTCCCTGGGAGATGCCCGACTCGACGCCGTCGGCGAACGACAGCAGCCCCATCCGGTCCTCCATGCGGTCGGCGATCGAGGCGATCAGCACCGCGGCGTTGACCGCGTGATCGAGGCGCGTGAGCTGGGCCACCCGCGCCGCCATGCGGTGGCCGCGATCGACGCAGACCAGCACCTCCTGGGAGCGGTCGAGCCGATACTCGCGGGTGATCAGCTTGCCGTGGTGCGCCGACGCCTTCCAGGCCACGTCGCGGAAGTCGTCGCCGGTCACGTACTCGCGCAGCCGGTCGAAGTCTCTGCCCTTGCCGAGGCGCGGCGAGACGCGGGTGCCGAGCCCGCGCAGGTAGAGCTGGTCCAGCCGCGCCCGCAGCCGCCGCACCGCCTCGAGGTCGGGGAGGACGGTGATCTCGGCAGCCCGCGGCTCGGCGGCCGCGACGATGCGCTCGGCCCAGCCGGCGAGCGAGACCTCGACCCACGGCGGCGCCAGCCGGGCGCTGCCGCGCGCCACGGCCCGCACCGGCAGCTCGAGGCGGAGCACCTCGCCGGGGCGGCAGAGGCCCTCGGCATGGCCCGCCGGGCGGTCGAGCAGCTCGGGCCAGACCTGCCGCACGCGCAGCCGGACCGCTCCCGCGAGCGGCCCGGCCGCCGCGAGGCTGAAGGCGACGACCTCGGCCGCGCCCAGCGACAGCACCAGCTCGGCCGGCCGCTCGACGCGGAGCTCGAGCCGGCCGAGCCGCCGCGCCTCGGTGCCGGCGACCGCCACGGCCGCGGCCAGCGCCAGGGCCAGCAGCGGCGCCAGCTCCGGCGCCAGCGGCACCAGCAGCGCCGCCGCACAGAGGACGAGCAGCGCGCGCACGAAGCGGGGGCCGGGGCGGATTCTGATCTTAGTTCCCATGGCCTAAGGCGCCCCGGAGACACGGAACGGGCGTAGACAGGCAGCGATCTAGGACTACGTAAAGCATCTATCGGATCTCCCCCGCATCCCCTCGTTCCCCTTCCTCCCAGCTGGGATGCCGCGACTGGCGACAGGCGGAGCCGCGGCCACCCTCCGGGGGGAAGGGGACGCCCCCTCCCTCCCTCTTGCTCAACATTTCAGTGTCGCCCTACCGCGGCACCGCGACCCGCTCGAAGATCTGGCGCAGGATGTCGGTCAGGCCGACGCCTTCCATCTCGGCCTCTGGCGTCAGGATGACCCGGTGGGCGAGTGCCGGCGCTGCCATCTCCTTGACGTCGTCCGGGGTGACGAAGTCGCGGCCGCGCAGCAGCGCCAGGGCGCGGGCGCTCTCGAGCAGCGCCAGCGAGGCGCGCGGTCCGGCGCCGATGTGCACGGCGTCGTGGCCGCGCGTGGCGGAGACGACGCCCAGGATGTAGCCGAGGACGTCGGCTTCCACGCGGATGCCGGCGGCGGCCAGCCGGCAATCCAGCAGCTCTGCCGGCTGCAGCACCGGCGCGAGGGCGGCGACGGCCTGATCGTGCAGGCGGCGCCCGGCGGCGTAGGCAGCCAGCATCCGCGCCTCATCGTCCCACAGCGGATAGCCGATCGAGATCTTGAGCAGGAAGCGGTCGCGCTGCGCCTCGGGCAGGGGATAGGTGCCCTCGAACTCGACCGGGTTCTGGGTGGCGAAGACGGTGAAGATCGGCGAGATCTCCCGCCGTTCGCCGTCGGTCGTGACCGCCCGCTCCTGCATGGCTTCGAGCAGCGCCGCCTGGGTGCGGGGCGGCGTGCGGTTGACCTCGTCGGCGAGCAGCAGGTCGGCGAAGATGGGGCCGGGACGGAACTCGAAGTCGAGGCTCTTCTGGTTGAAGATGTTGGTGCCGGTCAGGTCGGCGGGCATCAGGTCGGGAGTGAACTGGATACGGCGAAAGCGGCAGCCGATGAGCCGCGCCAGCGCCAAGGCCAGCAGCGTCTTGGCAGTGCCCGGGACGCCTTCGAGGAGGCCGTGACCGCCCGCCAGCAGGCACACCAGCAGCTGCTCCTTGACCTGCTCCTGGCCGATGACCACCTGGTCCAGCCCGCCGCGCACCGCCTGCATGCGGGCGGCCGCTTCACCTGCGCTTGGCATCGTCCAATCTCCTGAAGGCCTGGTTGAGGGTGTCCAGCAGGCGGTCGAAGGCCGGCCGCGGAAGGTCGGTTGCGGGCTGCGAAGCCGCCAGGATGCTCGCGGCGACGGCCGGCGAGACGGCCGCCGGCTGGGCCGCCGCCGGCCGGGTCGGCGCCGCCGCGAGCGGCTCCAGCGGCTCCAGCGCCTCCCGGGAGGGCGGCAGCTCCGCGAGCGACAGCCCCGGAGAGAGGTCGGCGGTCCGTGCCGCGAGCGCCGCGCCCTGGAGGCCGGTGTCGGCGGCGACCGTGCGCACGAAGTTGTCGTAGTAGAGGCGGAGAGCGTCGCCCCGGCCGAGCGCGCGGTCGTAGAGGTCGGCGAGGGAATCGACGAGCTCGACGGCGTCGGAGCGGACGTCGCGGTCGTCGCGATCAGGCGGGCCGACACGCACCGCGGCGCGCCACCAGGCGGCGCCGCCAGCGGCGGCGAGCAGCAGCAGCAGCGGCCCCAGGCCCCAGCTCGCGAGGATCTCGAGCATGCCGGCGTTCTCCTCGGCGCCGTGTCCGCGCTCGTCGAAGAAGACCGGCCTGCCGCGGTCACCGCCCTCGCCACCCTCACCGCCCGCGCCGGCAAGCGCTTCGAGGAGAGCGAGGTGATCGCCCCGTCCGAGCAGGCGGTTGTGGAGGACCTCGGGGCAGGCGAGCAGCACCAGGTCGCCCGCGCCGAGGACGAGGCGGGCCACGATCGGCGCATCGCCTTCGAGCCACAGCGCGTGCATCCCGGTCAGCGCCGGTCCGCCGAGCGTGCGAGGCGGATCGGGCAGCAGGCGCCGCACCCCCGGCCAGATCGGGAAGGACTTGCGGGCGGCGCCGACGGTGGCCGCGTGCCCGACTTCCACCTTCATCTCCATGGCGGCGCCGGAGCTGCTGGCCACCGCCAGCACCAGGCGCCCGCCGTCACTTACCCAAGCCTCCTCGGCGGCGGTCAAGAGCGGCGCGGGCTTGGCAGCGGCTTCCTTGCCACCCGAGGCATCCTTGCCCTTCCCGGCCGTCTTGCCGCCACGGCCGGCTCCGCCCTGGCCGCCGGTCTCGTCGTCGTCCTCGTCGCCGTTCTCGCCCTCCAGGCGGCGTGCCATCGCGGCGAGGCGGCCGGCCTCGGGCTCGACGCGCAGCAGGACGGCGCGCGGCGGCAGCGGCGTGGACTCGAGGCGGCGCGTCAGGACCGCAACCCTGGCGCCTGCCGGCTGCCCTGCCGCCCGCGCGGAGAGGTAGGCGAAGGCGAGCGAGAGGCCGTCGTCGCCGGTGTTCCATACCGATCCCGCCGGGAAGACGGCACGGGCCGCGCGCCGGTCGTTGCCGACCCAGACCAGCGCCGCGACCAGGTAGGCCACGACCGCCAGGGCAGGCAGCGCCCATTGCGCGGGCGAGCGCGCGGGGGTCAAGCCGGGGAGCTCCCCAGCTCCCGGAGCAAGCGGCGCGCCAGCGCTTGCGAATCCGCCAGCGCCTCAGGAGAGCTGCGGTCGCGCCCATACCATTCGCGCTCGAAGTGGCGGGTCATCTCGACCAGGGCCGGCCGCCACGTGGTGGCCGGCGGGATCGTCGCGAGGTACTCCCAGTTGGTGCGCCCCTTGCGGTAGTGCACGATGCCGCGTTGGTAGAGAGTCACCAGAACGACGTGATACCAGGCGCGGATGGCTTCGCGGAAGCGCCCCTGGGCGGCCAGGTCGCGCGCATAGCTCTCCCACTGATCGGAGGCGCGCGAGAGCGGGTCGTCGTCCTGCGCCGGCCCCGTCATCGGCGTCGCCGTCACGGCGGCCGGCCGCTGGCGACGTTGGCGCCGGCGCGCCGCCTCGACGACCGCCGCCAGCATGGCCAGCGCCAGCAGCGCGGCGAGGAAGACGACGCCGCGGAGACCGAAGGCCGGCCGGCGTCCCCGGGCGCCTTCGAGAAGACGCCTGAGCCATCGCTCCAGCCAGTCCCGAAAGCCGTCCCACAGACTGGCGAGCAGGCGGGCGGGCGGCCGCAGGAAGCTCCGCACCGCGTCGAGGACCCCGTCGCCGCCGACGCCCGGGTCGGGGAGGCTGCCGCCGGCCGCGATCTCCGCCAGCTCCTGGCTGCGCCGCAGCCGCTCGAGGAGCGCCGCGTCAACCGCCGGCCTGGCCGCGGGCGCCACGGCGGCTCCGGCAGCCGGCGCCGCCTCGGGAGCGTGGGGCAGGGCGCCGATCAGCCGCGCCAGCGGCAGGGCCGCTTTGCTCGCGGCCGCACGATCGCGCGCGTTGGCGAGCGGTCGCAGCACCGAGAGATCGGGCTCGAGCTCGTCGGCCGCGTCGCGGCCGAAGGCGACGCGCTGGCCGGCCAGGCGCAGCGCCTGCCGTCGTGCCGCGTCCCAGTCGCCGCGGCCGAGGTGGGCACGGATCTCGACCAGCCGGCGCCGATAGTCCGCCGCCGAGATCGTCGCGGCGGCCGCCGGGATCGTCGCGGCCGGCGCCGCTGTCGCGGCACGCGCCCCGGCGGCATCGGCCGCCGGCGTGCCGGCGATCCCGGCCGCGCCAGCCCCCCGCGGCATCTCGATGCTCACGGCCAGCGCAGGCAGCTCAGCCACCGCAGGCAGCTCAGCCGGCGCAGCCAGCGCTGGCAGCGCCACCAGCGTCGCCAATGCAGCCGGCCACGCCTGCACCAGCAACGCGGCGAGCGCCGGCCGCGGCGCCCCGCCCGGACGTCCTTGCCGGCTGCCGTTCATGCAGCCTCCTCGGCACGCAGCTCGGCGAAGCGGGCGACCAGGTCCTCGCCGCTCTCGCGCGCCCGGGCGGCGCGCACGCCAACCACCAGCGCGGCCAGCCAGAAAGGCTCGACCAGGGCGACCGCTCCGGCCGCCAGCAGCAGGAGGAAGTGGCGGTTGCCGGCGCCGAGCACCAGCGACCAGGGCGCGAGGTCCAGGCCGCTCACCCCTCCCGCCAGCCAGAGGCACAGGCGGACCAGGGCGTAGAGGTTGAGGGCAGCGACCCCCAGCGCCGCGCCGAAAGTGACTGCCAGTCCCACGCAGGTCGCCGCCGGCGGCGCGCCGCGCAACGCGTGGGCGAGCGAGGCGAGCGGTCCCGGACGCGCCGGCGGAGCGCCGCCGCCGCCGGTCCCGCCGCCATCGCCCGCGCCGCCCGCGCCGCCCGCGCCGCCCGCATCGTTGGCATCGCCGGCATCGCCGGTCAGCGGCGCGGTGGCCGCGGCGAGCCCGCTGCCGAGCGCGAGCAGGGGCAGCGGGAGGATCATCCAGCCCAGGGCCTGGAACAACCCGGTCCACACCATGGCCGCGTAGAGATAGCCCGCCAGCCCGGCGGGAGGCAGCCGTAGCGCCAGCCGCGGCGACACCCGCGACCCGGATTGCAGCGCCATCGCGCAAGCGCGGGCGAACACCGCTCTGCCGCAGAGCGCCGGCAGCAGGGCGATGGTGACCAGCCAGGAGATCGAGAGCAGGTGGTGGAGATGGCCGCCGGCGTGCGCGCCGAGCTGCAGCAGGCGATTCGCGAAATGCACCTCGAGCAGGCGCAGGGGCAGCGAGGCGAGCGCGAGGACGGCCGCCCACTCCGGGACCGTGCGCACCACCAGCTCCGCCGCGTCGTCGAGCAGCGCCGCGACCGGCGTGCCGCCGCGGCTCAGAAGAGCCTCGCGATCGCGGCGCCGGCGACGGCGCGCAGCAGGGTCGCGCCGGCGGCCAGGGCGAGCGCCAGCAGCACCATTCCCAGCGTCCGGACGGCGGCGCCACGTTCGCCTGCCGCCGCCCGCCGCGCGGCCAGGCAGGAGATGCAGTGATGCATGCCCTCCCAGCGCGTCGAGCAGGCGGCGCAGACCGGCTTGCCGCAGCGGACGCAGATCGCCACCGCCGGCAGCTCGGGATGGTTGCGGCAGCGGGCGGCAGCGGCAGTGGGCGCACTCGGCATGGGGTGGGTGAGGTCCTCTGGCCGCGTCGTGGTCGTCGTCGGGTCGTGATCGTGGTCGCGATGCCTGGTTGGCCGGTGGTGTCCTCATTTTATCGAACACGCCGGCACCGTGCTGCGCCCGGTAGCCACTACCGGGCGCTCTGGTATGATCTTGAAGCACATGCCCTGCAAGAACCACCCGCTGGTCGAGGAGCCGCTCGTCCGCTGTGCGCGTTGCGGCGAGACGTTCTGTCCGAACTGCATCGTCGAGATCGGCGGCAGCCCGTACTGCGCGGTCTGCAAGGGCGAGATCCTGGGCGACCTGCGCTCGGGCCGGCCGGCGGCCGGTCCGGAGCTGGCGTCGATCGGCCGTCGCTTCTTGGCGATCTTCCTGGACGGCCTGATCCTCGGCCTGCCGCTGGCGGCGGTCGTCTTCGGCGTCTTTGCCAGCCTCGGCCTCTTCAGCGGCATCTCCGAGGGCAAGGCGCCGGACCCCGCGCTCTTCTGGGCCATGGAGGGCGTGCTCTTCCTGGGGGCCTTCGTATCCTGGGTGCTCTACGAGGGGCTGATGCTGCGCCGCGCCGGGCAGACGGTGGGCAAGAAGGCGATGCACATCAGGGTGGTCAGCGCCGAGGGCGGCCCGCTGTCGCCAGGCCAGGCCTTCGGCCGCGCCGCCATGCGCCAGGTGCTCGGAATCGTGCCCTGCCTGGGACTGGTGAACTACCTGACCGCCTTCGGCCAGCAGCGGACCTGCATCCACGACATGGTCGCGCGCACCCGCGTCATCACCTGGGACGCGTGATGCGCCCCTGCTGCCGCGGCCGGCGCGGCCGCCACTGCCGCCCTCGCGACCGAGGGGCCGCGTGGCGGTGAGCGCGCGGGCCGAGACCGGCCCCGCCTGCCCGCACTGCGGCGCCCCGCTCCTCGTCGAGCTGATGGCTGCCGGCGAGCAGCGCTGCGTCGCCTGCACTCGCCGCTTCGAAGCGGTGCCGTTCTCGCCGCCCGTCGTTCGCCTCGTGGTGCAGAGCGTCGCGGAGGCCGGCCCCGACGGCGCCGTGGCCTGCGCCCTGCACGCCGGCAACGCCGCGGTCGCCAACTGCTCGCGCTGCGGCGTTTTCATGTGCGGCCTCTGTCGGGTGCACATCGACGGCCGCGATCTGTGCCCCGCATGCTTCGATCGCCTGGCGGCGGCAGGAGCGCTGCCCTCGGCCCGCAGTCACTTCCGCAACTACCGCGGTATCGCCCTCCTGATGAGCTTGGGGGGGTGCATGATGTATTCCTTCGGCCTGCTCACCGGGCCGGTCACGATCTACTTCGCGGTCCAGGCACAGCGCCAGCGCCGGCGGCTGCAGGAGAGCGACGGCCGCCTGGCGGTGATCTTCGCCATGACCCTCGGCTTGATCCAGATCGCCGGCGGGCTGTGGATCCTCGCCGTGCTGCTCGGCGCCGCGGCGCGCCTGGTGACCCGATGACGGAGCCGGCGCGGCGGGTCTTTCTCGGCCGGGACGCCTCCTGGGCGGAGCGGGTCCGGGTGTACCGCACCGACGAGGCGCTCGAGGTCGCCTACATCAGCACCTTCGAAGTCAGCCTGAGGCGGCTGTTCTTCGACGAGGTCCAGCTGGTGACCCTGCACCGGGCCCGGGGCAGCCGCACGCTGTGGTTGCTCATCGTGCTGAGCGCGCTGTGCGCGTTGGGCACGCTGATCGCCTGGTCGACCCCGGAGCTTGCCAACGGTTTCGTCACGGTGACGGCGATCGCCTTCGGCTGGACGCTGGTCACGGCGCTGATCCAGTCGTCGATCATCACCGCCTACGGCGGCCGCGGGCGCGCCCGCATCCGCTTCCTGTACCGGCCGGCGAAAGCCCGCCGCGTCTACGACGACCTCTGCCGGCGGGTGGGCGAGGCGCAGGGCAGGATCGCGGCGGCCGCTGCGGCGGCCGCCGCAGCTGTGGCCGCGAGCGCCCCCCGGCCGGAGGAGGCCTTTCCCGAACCGCCGGTGTCCTGAGCCGGAGCGATGGGGGCGAACGGGCAGGTGCGGGCCGGCGGATGCGGCGAACGTGATATCCTGGCGCGCAAATCGGTGGTGGTGTGTCCTTCGAGCGTGGGTCTGACGTCGGAACCGATTTGTCTCCGAGGTCGTCGTGATGAGCAGAACGGCAGTCCGCGGTTTCCTTGCGCTCCCTTCACTTCCAGCCGTGCCAGTGCTCCTCGCGTTCCTGGCGGCGAGCGCTGCGACAGCCGCTGGAGCCTGGGCAACGCCTGCCCCAGCCAGGCAGGTGTTCATTCCGGTGGCCGGGCACCACGCGCCGGGCAGCCTGATCGCCTATCGCACCGAGGTCTGGGTCACCAACCCGGGGCAGGCCGAGGCGCAGGCCGTTGCACGCTTCGTCGAGCAGGGGGCCGACGGCACGGCGCCGCATGCGGGCGAGTCCGCCTTCACGGTCCCGGCGGGCGCCACCGTGCTGCTCGTGAAGGCCGCTCCGAACGGCGACGGCGGCATGCTCGAGATCTCGGCCGCGGCCGCCCTCGAGGTGAGAGCCCGCCTCGATGCGCTGCCGGCGAGCGGCGCGAGCGTGGCGGGCGATGCGAGCCCGGCAAGCCTGGCGAGCGATGCGGTGGACAGGATCGAGGTGATCGCGGGCCCCGAGGCGATCGATGCGATCGAAGCGATGGACGCTCTCGCGGCGCACGCGGAGCTCTCGGAGCTCCCGGCGCTCCCGGAGACCGGCGCTACCGAGCGGAGCCGCCAGTCGTGGTCGAGCACCGCCATGCAGGCCGTCTCGGCTGCCGGCGTGCTCGGCGCGGGAGAGGTGGCCCACCTGCAGGGTCTGGGACGCCAGCCCGGCGGGGAAGTGACCGACCTGGGCCTGCTCAATCTCTCGGGGCAGGCCGCGCGCTGCCAGGTGAGCGCCTTCGCCTCCGACGGCAGCCGCGTCGCGGCGCCGGCCACCGTCAGCCTGCCGCCGCTCGGCACGCTGCAGCTCGAGGACGCCTTCGGCTCGCTGGGGGAGCAGCGGCTCTCGGGCGGCCGCTTCGAGGTGAGCTGCGACCAGCCGTTCTACGCCTACGCCGCGGCCTTCGCGGCCGGCGGATCGGTGATCGAAGCCGTGGCCCCGTCGCAGGGTCTCGCGGACCCGGCGGCGGCCGGATCGGCGGCGGCCGCGGCGCCTGTCGCGCCTCCGGGCGCCGCCGGAACCGCAGGCGCGGGTCTCGATCCGGCCGCGGCACCTGCCGGCGCGGCGGTGCCCCAGCGATCGACCTCCGCGAGCGGGGTGGTGACCCTGATGGTGCCAGGCACCTTCCTCCATGCGACGGCGACCAATTCCTTCATCAGCTATGACCTCGCGGCACCGCGCGGCCTCGCCTACCATCGCGCCACCGTCGACTTCGACCTGACCATCTCGGACTTCAACCACGTCCTGCTGTTCACCGGCGTGACCTCCTTCCGCCGTCCGAACAAGAACCGCAAGGACCGCGTCCTCTACTACGCCATGCAGCTGGTCAACCGCAACCAGAAGACGATACTCGACCTGGGCGTGGAGAACCGGCTCGTCAGGACCCCCGGTCCATGGCAGGCCGGACACACCTACCACCTGACCTTCACCTACGACTTGCGCGGCCGCCAGGTGAAGCTCGACCTTTTCGAGAACGGCCAGCACATCTACCAGATCGCTGGAGCGCCGCTGCACTTCGATCTCTCCGCCAACGCCAATCCTCTGACCGTCGACTTCGGCCAGACCGGCATCGGCGACGGCGCCTACGGTCCGCCCCTCGGCTGGACTTACGCGAATCTGAACGTGCAGCTGCAGCCCTGAGGCCGGCCGCCGGTCTCTTCGGCGGCCCGCCCGCTCGGCGTGCCGCCGCGGTTCTGGGCGGTCTGGTAAAATTTCCGGGTTCATGCCCTGCAAGAACCACCCGCTGGTCGAGGAGCCGCTCGTCCGCTGTGCGCGCTGCGGCGAGGCTTTCTGTCCCAATTGCATCGTCGAGATTCGCGGCAGCCCCTACTGCGCGGTCTGCAAGGGCGCGCTCCTGGGCGACCTGCGGGCGGGCCAGCCGCCGACCGGCCAACTGGCGGCGACCGGCCTGGACCTCGCGCCGATCGGCCGGCGGACCGCGGCCCTGCTCCTGGATTGGCTGGTTCTCGGCTTTACCTTGATGCTCGCCATTCTCATCATTGCCATCCCTGTCAACGTCTACGCCGCCCTGATCGGGCACCGGATGTCGGACCGCGAGCTCGAGCGGGTGATGCGCGAGGTGATCGTCCTCTCCGCATTCGGCTCCTGGATTCTCTACGAAGGCCTGATGCTGCGCCGGAACGGGCAGACGGTGGGCAAGAGGGCGATGCGAATCAAGGTGGTGAGCGCCGACGGAGGCCCGCTGTCCCCAGGCCAGGCCTTCGGCCGTGCCACCATTCGCCAGGTCTTCACCTTCGTCCCTTGCCTCGGACTCATCAACTACTTCATCGTCTTCGGCCCGCAGCGGACCTGCCTTCACGACCTGACCGCGCGCACCCGCGTCGTCAAATGGGACCCTTGACAGGGTGGTGTTCTGACTTTCCCTTGACTCCCTCTGGGCAGGAGATCAAGCTCTTGACGCCGGGCGGCCCGTGGATGTGGTTACCGAGGAGGCGCTCTCCCATTACATTCGAGATCGTGTCCTGGCAGAAGCGACGCCGCTGTGAGCCGCGATACGCTGTACTTGCGGCATATCCTTGACGCAATCGAAAAGATCGAGCGCTATTCACAGGCAGGTCATGACGAGTTCGTGGCCGAATCTCTGAGACATGACGCCGTGATACGACAGCTCGAGATTTGAGCTGCCACGGCGCCGACCCGGCTTCACGTCTCCCGCAGCGCCGTGGCCACCGGCAGGGTGCCGGCGCGGATGGCGGGGAAGAGGCCGCCGATGAGGCCCATGGGTAGGGTGACGAGGATGGCGGTCAGGAGGAGGCGGGGGGTGACCCTGAAGGCGAAGGCGACCTGGCTGAAGCTCTGCCAGTTGAGGGTCGAGGTGCGGTAGCCGTCGAAGATCAGGTAGGCGAGGAGGCCGCCGATGGCGCCGCCGGCGAGGGCCAGGACGAGCGCCTCGGCGAGGACCGAGACCTGGACTGGACCGCTGCTGAAGCCGAGGGCGCGCAGGGTGGCGATCTCGCGGGTGCGCGAGGCCACCGCCGAGTACATGGTGAGCACGGCTCCGAAGACCGCGCCGATGGCCATCAGGATCGTGATGCCGTAGCCCAGGCGGGTGATGAGCTGGGTCAGGCGCTCGGACTGCTCGGCGTAGTAATCGGGCTCGCGGACGACCTTGACGTCGAGGCGCGGATCGGTGGTCAGGCCGTCCTTGAAACGGTCGAAGGCGGCGGCCGTGGCGAGCTCGAGGTGCACCGACTGGAACATGGTGCGGCGATAGGCCGGCATCAGCAGGTCGACGTCGGTCCAGATCTCGGACTCGGAGAGCGAGCCGCCGCTGGCGAAGAGGCCGACCACCGTCCAGACGTTCTCGCCCAGGTGGAGGGTGGAGCCCAGGTCGAGGCCGGCGAACTCCCGCGCCGCCCCGACGCCGGCGATGACCTCGTTGTGGCCCCAGCGGAACGGCCGCCCGGCGACCATGCGGACGTCCTTGCGCAGGGCGAAGGCAGCCGGCTGCACGCCGCGCAGCGGCACGTTGGCGTCGGTGTGGGTGGTGCGCTTGGGCAGGCTCACCACGACGTAGAGCTCCGACGAGGCCGCTTCGCCCCCACCGTTGCGCAGCACGCCCGGGCCGTCGGCGATGATGCGGGTGCTCTCCCGCGAGATGCCGCTCATCATCTCGGCGTCGCTGCCGCCGCGCAGCACGATCACCGAGGCGGGCGAGCCGGTCGCGGCGAGGGTGGCGCGGAAGCCCTCCGCGATCGACAGCACCGCCACGAAGACCATCACCACCCCCGCGACCCCGAACACCGTCGCCGCCGAGGAGCCGCGGCGCTGGCCGATGGTGCGCAGGTTGAGCAGGGTCACCGCCCAGGTCTGGGACAGCCACTTGAAGAGACCCATCGTTCACACCCTCCGCAGAGCGTCGACGATGCGCAGCCGCATCGCCTGCCAGGCCGGCAGCGCGCCGGTGGCGAGGCCGAGCGCGGCGGCGAAGCCGAGCCCCAGCACCAGGTCGCGCGGCGGCAGGTAGAACACCGGCAGGAAGCCGCCGGTCGGGTCGCCCCGGCGGTCGACCCACCAGGCCAGCGACAGGCCGGCCGCTCCCGCCACCAGCGCCAGTAGGCACGATTCGAACAGCACGAGGCCCATCACCAGGCCGTCGCTGTAGCCGAGCGTCTTGAGCACCGCCAGCTCGCTGGTGCGCTCGCGCACCGACTGCGCCATGGTGTTGCCGGCGACCAGCAACAGGGTGAAGAAGACAGCCGAGACGATGCCGGTGATGATCGCGCCGATGTCGCCGGCCTGCTTGGCGAACCCCTCGGCGAAGGCCTTCTCGGTCGCGGTCTTGGTCTCGGCGTGGGAGTTGGCGAACATCGCGTCGATGCGGTCCACCACCTGCTGCGCATGCCGCGGATCGGAGATCCGGATGATGTACCAGCCGACCTGGTTGTTGGCGAAGGTCGCTTCCTTCAGGTAGTCGTACTGGAACAGCAGGGCGCTGGTGTCGGTCCCCTTGGGCGCGTCGAAGATGCCGTCGACGGTGAACTCCCAGGTGCGGCCGCCGTCGCGCTTGGTGTAGATCGTCGACAGGATCGGGATGCGGTCGCCCACCTTGAAGCCGAAGCGGTCGGCGGTGACGCGGCCGACGATCGCGCCGGTGCGGTCGGCGAGCCATGCCCGCTTCTGCTCCTCGGGCAGCTTGATCTCGGGGTAGATTTCCAGGTAGGTGACCGGATCGACCGCCATGCGTGGGAAGAAGTTGTTGGGGTCCTTGTAGATCCCTCCGAACCAGTTCGCGTGCGTCACCTCGCGCACCCCCGGCACCTGGCCGATCTGGGTGCCGTAGGAGATCGGCAGCGGCTGGATGATCGAGACCTTGTGGCTGACCATCAGCCGGTCGGCGCCGGTGACGTCGACGCCCGCGTTGAAAGCGACGCGGATGGCGGCCAGGAGGCCGAAGAGCAGGAAGGCGACCACGATCGACAGCGCGGTGAAGGTGGTCCTCACCTTGCGGCGCGCGAGGTTCTTCCACACCAGCAGCAGGAACTTCATGCGACCGGCTCCGTGGTCAGCGTGCCCTTGTCGAGATACAGCGTGCGGCGGGCGCGGGCGGCGGCGTGCGGGTCGTGGGTCACCATGACGATCGTCTTGCCCTGCTCGGTGTTGAGCGTCTGCAGGAGATCGAGGATCTCGTCGCCGGACTTGCGATCGAGATCGCCGGTGGGCTCGTCGCAGAGCAGCAGGGTGGGATCGGTGACGATGGCGCGCGCGATGCCGACGCGCTGCTCCTGGCCGCCCGAGAGCTGGCGCGGGTAATGCTCGGCCCGGTCGGAGAGGCCCACCACGCCGAGCGCTGTGGCGACGTGGCGCCGGCGCTCCGCCTTCGACAGGGAGGTGAGCAGCAGCGGCAGCTCGACGTTGCGCTCCGCGGTCAGCACCGGCAGCAGGTTGTAGAACTGGAAGATGAAGCCGATGTGGCGCGCCCGCCAGCGCGCCAGCTGGCTGCCGGAGAGGCGGCCGATCCCCTCGCCGCCGACCTCGACGGTGCCGGAGCTCGGGCGGTCGAGGCCGCCGATCAGGTTCAGCAGGGTTGTCTTGCCCGACCCCGAAGGGCCCATCAGGGCGAGGAAGTCGCCCTGCGGAATGTCCAGGCTCAGCCCGTCCAGGACGTCCAGGCGCTCGGCGCCCCGCTGGTAGTACTTGTGCACGTCGCGCACGCGCACCAGGGTGCGGCTCTCGGCAGCGGCCGTGGCCGCGGCGATGCCGGTCGTCGGTCGCGGCTCTTCCAGCTGGTCGATCATTCGATCCCCCTCGAGTGTGCCATCTTCGTTCCTGCCCAGCCCTTCCGACCGCCGGCTCAGCGGACGATCACCTTGCGGCCATCGGCGAGGTCCGGCGGTGCGTCTACCACGACCTGCTCGCCGGGGGTCAGGCCGGCGAGCACCGCCGCCTCGTCGCCCGGCGCCTCGGTGATCCGCACCGCGCGCCGCTCGACGCGGTCGCCGCGCACCACGAACGCCACCAGCTGGCCGCGGTCCTGGCGCAGCGCCGCGCGCGGCACCCGCGCCTGCACCCTGGCGCCGGCATCGGCGCCGGCGGGCTGCTCCCCCGCGCCAGGCCCTGCCGCCTGCCGGTCGCCCTCGCCGAGGAAGGCCACCTTGACCCCCATGTCGGGCAGGAGGCGGGGATCGAGGCGGTCGAAGGCGAGGCGGACCTTGACCGTCGCTTTCTGGCGGTCGGCCGAGGGCACGACGGCGATCACCGTCGCCGGGATGTGCCAGTCGGGGTAGGCGTCGAGCACCGCCTCGGCGTGCTGGCCGGAGCGGACGCGGTTGATGTAGCTCTCGTTGACGTCGACGTCGATCTCGAGCGAGGTCATGTCCACCAGCGTGCCGATGCCGGTGCGGGTGAAGCCGCCGCCCGCCGAGTTCGGCGAGATCATCTCGCCCGGCTGCGCGTCCTTGGTGGTGATCACGCCGGAGAAGGGGGCGCGGATGACGGTGTCGTCGACGTCCTGGCGCCGCGCCGCCACCTCGCGCGCCGCCACCTCCATCTGCTGGCGCCCGAGCGCCAGGCGTGCCGCGAACGAATCGGCGTCGGCGTCCGCGACGTCGACGTCGTTCTGGCTGCTCGCTCCGCCGGAGAGCAGGCGGTGCTGCCGCTGGCGGGTGATGGAGGCCTGGCGCAGGCGCACCTCGTTCTCCTCGAGGGCGCGCTGCGCCTGGACGAGCTGGGCCTCGGCGAGCGCCAGCGCGGCGCCCTGGGTCTTGGCGTCGAGGCGCGCCAGCAGCTGTCCCTGCCGGACCTCCATTCCCTCCTCGATCAGCACCTCGGCGACCTTGCCGGTGATCTTCGAGGAGACCGTGGCCTGCCGGCGCGCCGTGACGTAGCCGGTGGCGTTGAGCACGGCGCCCGCCGCCGCGCCGGCGGCTTCGTGGACGACGGCCACCCGCACCGGCAGGGCGTTCGGCCGCGACAGCCAGCCGCCGACGGCCAACGCCAGGACCAGCAGCGCCGCCGCGGCGACGAGCCAGCGCCCGCGCCGCGACGCCGGCCGAGGGTCGCCCTGGCGCTCGATGCGCAAGCCTTCGATGGCGCTGCGGTCGGTGGTCATGATCGATGGTTCTTCGGCGCCCTTCGGCGCTCTGCGGAGCTCTTCGACGTTCGTCGGCGTTTTTCGGCAGCAGGCGAACCGCGTCCAGGCTCGTCGCGCCCTTGCTCTCGAGCCAACCGTGTACCGGACCAGTTACGTGCGGACCAGGGGAAGGTTTGACCGAGCCGCTATCGCATGCCGGCGATGCCGCCTGCCGGCCTCGCGCGCCGCCTGAAGTGCATCATTCTCGCACACCTCGTGTCCGTGCCGACCGGGCCAGGGCGCGGCCAAGGGCTTCGAGGCTGTCGAGGTTGTGGACCGGGCGGTGCTCGTCGACGTGGGGCAGGAGCGCCCGCACTCCCTGGGCGCGCGGCGTGAAGCCCGGCCAGCGCAGCAGGGGGTTCAGCCAGACCAGCCGGCGGCAGGAGCGGTGCAAGCGGTCGGCCTCGGCGGCGAGGCCCGGCTCGGGGTCTCGGTCGAGACCGTCGGTGACCAGCAGCACGACCGCGCCGTGGCCGAGGACGCGCCGCGACCAGGCGCGGTTGAACTCGCGCAGGCAGGCGCGCAGGCGGGTCCCTCCCGCCCAGTCCACGACTTGCCGGCCGCAGAGCGCCAGCGCTTCGTCGGGGTCCCGGCGGCGGAGGAGCCGCGTCACCGGCGTCAAGCGGGTGGCGAAGAGGAAGGCGTGGACGCGGCCGCGCGCGGCGAGCAGGGCGTGGAGGAAGCACAGCAGCACCTCCGAGTAGCGCCCCATCGAGCCCGAGATGTCGCACAGCACGACCAGCGGCGGCGGCCGCCGGACGCGCGAGCGGAAGCGCAGCGGCGCCAGGTCGCCGAAGGTCTTGCGGCTGTCGCGCGCGGTGCGGGCGAGATCGATCTGGGCGCCATGGGGATCGGGCGCGAACCGCCGCGTGCGCACCGGCCGCGGCGCGACCGCCATGGCGGCGACGATGCGCCTGGCCCGGGCGAGCTCGGCGGCGCTCATCTGCTCGAAGTCGCGGCTGCGCAGCACCTCGTCGGCGGAGAAGGTGAGCGCGGCGTCGACCTCGGCGCGCTCACCTGCCTCCGAGCGGCGGGTGCGGTCGCCCGGCGGCGAGGCCGCCCCGCGGTGCCAGGCCTCGGCGAGCCGCCGCGACAGCGTGCGCGCCCGCGGCAGGCGGAGCTGCGGCAGCAGCAGCGCCAGGGCGGGATCTCCGCCCAGCGGGTCGCGCCAGAACAGCCGGAACGCCTGGTCGAAGAGGTCGAAGTCCTCGGGACGCTTGACCAGCACCGCGTGAAGCGCCCAGTAGAGCTCGCCGCGATGGAGCACGTCGACGGCGGTGGCGGCGGCCAGGGCGTCGAGCGCGCTCGCCGGCCCGAGGCGCAGGCCGGCCCGGCGCAGCAGCCGGGTGAAGTGGACGACGTTCTCCGCCAGCTTCGAGGGCGGCACCGGCGCCGGCGCCGCGTCGGATGGTAGGAGCGTCATCGGCCGGCCGTCCTCAGCTCGCTTCGCGGGCTCGCTCCATTTGGGCCGCCGGGTGGTCGCCGGCCGGCTACCCAGCCAGCATCTCGCGCACCGCTCGGCCCGCGGTCTTCTCGATGTCGTCCTGGTACTTGAGCAGCACGCCGAGCGTCGCGTCGACGGTGTCGGCGTCCAGGGCGGTGCGGTCGAGGGCGGCGAGCGCGTGCGCCCAGTCGATGGTCTCGGCGACGCCCGGCAGCTTGAACAGGTCGGCCGTGCGCAGCCGCTGCACGAAGCCGACCACCTGCTCGGCGAGGGCCTGGGCGAGCCCGGGGGCGCGCAGGCGCAGGATCGCCAGCTCGCGCGCCGCGTCCGGATAGCCGATCCAGTGATAGAGGCAACGCCGCTTGAGCGCGTCGTGGATCTCGCGGGTGCGATTGGAGGTGAGCACGACGAGGGGCGGCGAGGCCGCGCGCACCGTGCCCAGCTCCGGGATGGTGACCTGGAAATCGCTCAGGATCTCGAGCAGGAACGCCTCGAACGGCTCGTCGGTGCGGTCGAGCTCGTCGATGAGCAGCACCGGCGCCCCCGCGGCCGCCGGCTCGAGCGCCAGCAGCAGCGGGCGCTTGAGCAGGAAGCGCTCGTCGAAGATGTCGCGGGCGAGCCGCGCGCGACCCTCGGCCCCCGCCTCGCCGCCGAGCTCGGCCAGCCGGATCTCGAGCATCTGGCGGGGGTAGTTCCACTCGTAGAGCGCCGCCGCGGCGTCGAGGCCCTCGTAGCACTGCAGGCGGATGAGCCGCCGCCCCAGCGTCTCGGCGAGGACCTTGGCGACCTCGGTCTTGCCGACGCCCGCCTCGCCCTCGAGCAGCAGCGGCCGGCCGAGCTTCAGCGCCAGGAAGACGGCGGTCGCCAGGCTCTCGTCGGCGACGTAGCGCCCGGCGGCGAGGAGCCGGCGCGTGTCCTCGACGCTACGCGGCAGGTCCAAATCAGAGACAAGCCTGGATGGCGCGCCGGGCCATCACCTTGACGAGATGCGCCCGGTACTCGGCGCTCGCCTCGCCGTCGGACCTGAGGTCCCCGGGCGCGACGCCGGCCGGGTCGGCGTCGCCCGGAGCGGCGGCGGCGCCCACGGCGTCCGGGCTGAACCGCGCGGCGAGCGCCGCCTCCAAGGCCGGGAGGCGGAACGCCGTGGGTCCGGCGCCGGTCACGGCGACGCGCACCGCGGCCGATCCCCGGGGCTTGGCCACCATCACCCCGACCAGCGCGTACTTGGAAGCACGGTGCGGGAACTTGGCATAGGCGGAGCGCTCCGGCACCGGGAAGGACACGGCGGTGATGATCTCGTCGGCCGCCAGGGCGGTGGTGAAGAGGCCGGTGAAGAAGTCGTCGGCCGGGATGCGGCGGCGGTCGGTCTCGATCGTCGCCCCCAGCGCCAGCACGGCCGCCGGATAGTCGGCCGCCGGGTCGGCATGCGCGAGCGAGCCGCCAATCGTGCCGCGGTTGCGGACCTGCGCGTCGCCGATGCCGGCGGCCAGCGCGGCGAGCCCCGGGATGAGCCGCCGCACCAGGTCCGACGTGCTCACCTCGTCGTGGGTGACGAGCGCACCGATCACCAGGCGCTCCGGGTCGCCATGACCTCCGGCGCCGGCGGGCTCGGCAGGCTCGGCGCGGATCTCCCGCAGTGCGTGGGAGCCGGGGGAGCCGTCGCCGCCGCCGGCGGCCGCGATCGCGGCGAGCGACACCAGGTCGCTGGGCTCCGCCAGGCCGAGCTTCATCACCGGCAGCAGGCTCTGCCCGCCGGCGAGCAGCTTGGCCGAGTCGTTCGCCCGCAGCAGCGCGACAGCGTCGGCCACGGACTGCGGGCGATGGAATTGGAAGTCTCTCACTTGGCACCGCCTGTTTCCCGAGGCTCCGACCCTTCCGGGTTCCCCGGTCCCCCCTTGGTTCCGCTTGCTCCCGGGCTCCCCGGCGTCCGGGAGACAAAAGCCCCTCCGCCCGCCGCCGCGATTGCCCTCCAGACCCTCTCCGGGGTGGCAGGCATATCGATATCGGTGATGCCCAGAGGCCCGAGGGCGTCGAGCACGGCGTTGATCACCGCCGGCGGCACGCCGATGGCGCCGACCTCGCCGACGCCCTTGATGCCCGTCGGGTTGTGGGTGCACGGCGTGGCGTGGTTGCCGACGCGGAACATCGGCAGGTCGGCGGCGCGCGGCATGCAGTAGCTCATGAACGAGCCGGACAGCAGCTGCCCGGCGTCGTCGTAGACGCACTCCTCGTAGAGCGCCTGGCCGATGCCGTGCGCCAGGCCGCCGTGCGCCTGGCCGTCGACGATCATCGGGTTGATGATCACGCCGACGTCGTCGGCGATGGCGACCGCGGCGATCTCGACGACGCCGGTCTCCGGGTCGACCTCGACCTCGACGGCGTGGCAGCCGGCGGGGAAGGTGAAGTTCTTGGGATCATAGAAGGCCGAGTCCTCGAGACCCGGCTCCACCGTCTCGATCGGGTAGTTGTGCGGCACGTAGGCGGCGAAGGCGATCTCGCCGAACGTCTTCTCGCGGTCGGTGCCGGCGACGCGGAACTTGCCGCCCTCGAACTCGACGTCGGCGACGCTCGCCTCGAGCAGGTGGGCGGCGATCTTCTTGCCCTTGTCGACGATCTTGTCCATCGCCTTGACGATCGCCGAGCCGCCGACCGCGGCCGAGCGCGAGCCGTAGGTCCCCATGCCGAAGGGGATGCGGTCGGTGTCGCCGTGCACCACCTCGATGCTGTCGAGCGGCACGCCGAGCTGCTCGGCGACCAGCTGGGCGAAGGTGGTCTCGTGCCCCTGCCCGTGGCTGTGGGTGCCGGTGAAGACGGTCACGCTGCCCGTCGGGTGGACGCGCACCGTCGCCGCCTCGTACAGCCCGGCGCGGGCGCCGAGCGCGCCCACCAGGGCGGAGGGCGCGATGCCGCACGCCTCGAGGTAGGTCGAGATGCCGAGGCCGCGCAGCTTGCCGCGTGTCCGCGACTTGGCCTGGCGCTCGGCGAGCCCCTGGTAGTCGATCGCGGCGAGCGCCATGTCGAGGGTGGCGTCGTAGTCGCCGGTGTCGTACTGCAGGGCGACGGCGGTCTGGTAGGGGAACTGGTCCGGCCGGATGAAGTTCCGGCGCCGCAGCTCGACGCGGTCGGCGCCGAGCTCGCGCGCGGCCTTGTCCACCAGCCGCTCGAGCAGGTACGACGCCTCGGGGCGGCCGGCGCCGCGCACCGCGTCCACCGGCACGGTGTGGGTGAAGAGCGCCTTGACCTCGGCGTAGATGGCGGGGATGGCATACGGCCCCGAGAGCAGGGTGGCGTACAGGTAGGTCGGGATGGCGGGCGCGAACGTCGACAGGTAGGCCCCCAGGTTGGCCAGCGTCCGGACGCGCAACGCCAGGAACCTGCCGCCGCCGTCGAGCGCCAGCTCGGCGTGAGAGATGTGGTCGCGGCCGTGGGCGTCGGAGAGGAAGGACTCGCTGCGCTCGGCGGTCCACTTCACCGGCCGGCCCACCCGCCTGGATGCCCACAGCACCAGCAGCTCCTCGGCGTAATGGAAGATCTTCGAGCCGAAGCCGCCGCCGACGTCGGGCGCCACGACGCGGAGCTTGTGCTCGGGCACCTTGAGCGTGAAGGCGGCGAGCAGCAGGCGCGTCAGGTGCGGGTTCTGGGAGGTCGTGTAGAGCGTGTAGCGGTCCTCGACCGGGTCGTAGTTGCCGTTGGCGGCGCGCGGCTCGATGGCGTTCGGGACGACGCGGTTGTTGACCACGTCGATGGCCACCACGCGGTCGGCCGCGGCGAAGGCCGCGTCGACGGCGGCGGCGTCTCCCAGGTGCCAGTCGAAGCAGACGTTGCCGGGCGCCTCGTCCCAGACCAGGGCCAAGGGCTGCGCGGAGGCGCCGGCAACGTCGGCGATATCGCCGATGCTGCCGATGGTGCCGGCGCCGCCGGCGCTGCCAGCGGCGTCGCGCAGGTGGGCGACCGCCGGCAGCGGCTGGTAGTCGACGTCGACGAGCTTGGCGGCCTCCCTGGCCTGCGCGCGGGTCGCGGCGACCACCATCGCCACCGGATCGCCGGCGTGCCGCACCTTGCCCTGCGCCAGGGCGGGATGGGGCGGCTCGACCATGTTCGAGCCGTCCTTGTTCTTGATCTGCCAGCCGCACGGGATGCCCCCCAGCCCGTCGGCGGCCACGTCGTCGCCGGCGAGCACGGCGAGCACCCCCGGCGCGGCCAGCGCGCGCGCGGCGTCGATCGAGCGGATGGCGGCGTGGGCGTGCGGCGAGCGCACGAACACCGCCCAGCTCTGCTCCGGCAGCTGGATGTCGTCGGTGTACCTGCCCTTACCGAGCAGGAAGCGGCGGTCCTCCCGGCGCGCGACCGCGGCGCCGATGCCCTCGCCGCTCCCGGCACTGCCGGAGCTCCCGGCAGTCATTGCGGGGCTCCTTGGACGGCCGGTGCAGAGCGGCCGCCGGCGCGGAGAGCCGCGGCCGCCTCGAGCACCGCGCGGACGATGTTGTGGTAGCCGGTGCAGCGGCAGAGATTGCCCTCGAGCCAGTGCCGGACCTCGGCCTCGGAAGGGTCCGGGTGCCGCCGCACCAGCTCGGCGGCGCTCATCACCATCCCCGGGGTGCAGAAGCCGCATTGCAGGCCGTGGCAGGCTTGGAAGGCCGCCTGCATCGGATGCAGTGCATGGAGTGCGTGGAGCCCGGCGCTGTCGCGGGCGAGGCCCTCGATCGTGGTCACCGCGGCGCCGTCGGCTTCCACCGCCAGCATGGTGCAGCTCTTGACCGACCTGCCGTCGACCCAGACCGTGCAGGCGCCGCACTGGCTGGTGTCGCAGCCCACGTGGGTGCCGGTGAGCCGCAGCCGCTCGCGCAGCAGCTCCACCAGCAGCGTCCTGGGCTCCACGTCGACGACGTGGGCCCGCTCGTTGACCGTCAGCGCGATCGTGGCCATAAACCTCCCTTGCGAGAGCCCGCCCCCTGGCCGCGGGATGCGCCTGTGCCGGATTAGAGTACCGCCGCCCTCCCGCACCGCGCAAGCCAAGCCAAGGCGCAGCAGGAGGCGGCGGACCGCGACGAAGGGCTAAGGTTGTGCGGGCGCCGGTGCGGGTGCCGGCGCGAAGGGCGCCGCCGGCCGCAGGTCGAAGCTCATCTCGGCATCGGTCTCCAGCTCGACACTCTGCCGCAGAGGCTCGGCACCGGGCGCGACGACCTGGAGCAGGTAGGGCCCGGGCGGCACGCCGCCAAGCCGAAAACGGCCGTCGGCGTCGACGGGGCTGCTGCCGAGGAAGCGGCGAGGCCCCAGGCTCTGGATCTGGACCTCGGCGGTGATGGCGGCGCTTCCGCCCACCAGGACCTGGCCGGTGAGGGAGTTGCCGCGGGCGAAATCGAGGTCGAGGCGCACCTCATCGTCGTGCGGAGAGAGCGTGACGCTCTCCTCGACGGTTCGCCCGGTGCCGGCGACGGTGGCGGCGACCGACCAGACGCCGGTGCCCAGATCGCCGACGCGGTAGGTGCCGTCATAGCCGAGCTCGGCAACCACGGGAGGCACATCGCCGGTGCCGACGGCGACCACCGTGACCTGGGCCAGCTCTTCGAAGCCGAGGCCCAGGACCTGGCCCGTGACCGCGCGTCCGGTCTCGAGGCGCACGTCGACGCCGGCCAGGGGCGCGTCGTCGACCACGAGCCGGCCGGCGCGGGCGGAGGCATAGCCGGGCTTCGACGCCACCAGCTCGTAGGCGCCGCTCGGGATGCCGGCCCACCGGAAGCCGCCGTCGGCAGCGGTCTGTGCCCGGTGCTCCGCTTCGCCCGCGAAGAGGAGGACCTGGGCCCCTTCGACAGGCTGGCCTCCGGCATCGATGACGGTCCCGGCAACCGGGTAGCCGTCGCCCAGCTGGAGATCGAGATGGTTGATGCCAGGTTCGACGTCGATGCCTGCCGACGCGCGTGGATGATCGGGGTGCTCGGCGACGATCGAGCGATGCCCGGTGGGCAGGCCTTCGAGGCGGTACGTTCCATCGGCGCCGGCGAGGGTTTCCTGGCATGGCAGGTAGCCGCTGCCACAGCCGGTCCATCGCACCCGGCTGCCGGCGGCAGGCTCGCCAGCCGCCGTCACGACTCGCCCCGCCACCACGGCCCCACGCCGCAGCACCAGGTCGGGGATCTCCAGCACCTCTCCGGCACGCACCGCGAAGCCGCCGCGCTCGCTCGTCAGGGCGCCTGCAACCGACACCTGGACGGTGAGCGGGCCGAGGCCGGCTCCGGCGATCTCATAGCGGCCCCGCCTGTCGGAGGTCGTCGTCTGGGCCGCTCCTCTCAGGCCCTCGGCGGAGCGGGCTCCGTGGACCAGCGCCACGGCAGCGTGTGCGACGGGCGCGCCCGCCTGGTCGAGGATGCGGCCGCGGACGGTCGCGGTCGCATCGAGGACGACCCGGAGCGGTTCGGCAGCCGGGACCTCGAGGCCCGCGAGGGTCACGGGCGTATACCCGGCCTTCTCGACGCGGAGCGAGGAGAGGACGCCTCGGCCCAGACCGCCCAGGGCAAACCGGCCATCGCGGGCGGTGCTGGCCCGCCATGGCTCTTCGCGGTCCGCACCCCAGGCAAGCTCGAACGCGAATCCCTGCACGCGGGCGCCGACGATCGGTCTGCCCTGTGCGTCGACCACGGTGCCGTCCAGTCTCTCGCCCGGCTGCAGCACGATCGTCCCGAGATCGGCCGCGAGCGCGCGGGCGGGGACCCGCAAGCCGCGGACGAGCGCCGGCGAGTACCCGTCCGCGGTGACCTTCACGTCCACCCTGTCGCAGTCGAGGCCGTGGATCTCGAAGCGCCCGGCCGCATCCGTCACGGCTTCCGGCCGCCGGGCCGAAGCGGGGTCCGCCGTGACCGCGAGCGTCCCCGCCGCCGGCCGCAAGAGGACCCGGGCATGGCCGATCGGCCGGCCGGCGCGGTCGGCGACGAGTCCATGGACGGCTCGGGCCGGAAGAGAAGCCGGCGGCTGCGACCGCGGCGCGGCCGCGGCCACGCCGGCGGCCGTCATCGCCGGCATGCCAGGCCCTGAAAGGCCGGCTGCCGGCATGGGCGCGGCGGCGAGGACCGAGATGAGAAGACCGGCGGCGATCCTGCGTCCGCACCGATTGTCTTGCATCGTGCTCCTCGCTCCGGCGCCCAGCCGGCGTTGACGCGGTCCGTCTCTCAGGTGAACGTCCCGTTGACGATGATGTCCCCGGTGGGGCAGTTGGAGGTGTTCGACAGCGTGCACAGCGTGCGGCAGTCGGTCGCGTAGGTGCCGTCGGTGCAGAGCACGGTCACGCAGACCGTCTCGTAGGTCGAAGGGCTGACGTACAGGTGGCTGTCACTGTAGGTATGGAGGGCCCCCTGCGGGTTGGAACCATCGCCCCAGGTCCAGAAGTAGGAGTTGAAGCTCGAGGAGCCGCACGAGGACGGATTGCCGCTTGGCTGACTGGGGTCCCCCGTGCAGTCGACGTTGGTGGGAGGGGTTTGAAAGGCGCAGCTCATCCGGAAGTTCGCGGATGTTGCGTGAGCGGGAACCGCGAATGCGGCGACGGCAAACAGACAGAGCACCAACACGATGGCCTTGCAAGGCATACATTCCTCCTTGGTCGATCCGAGCCCGACTATTCAGGCGCGTCTATAGATGTATATGCTTTCACTCGACTGTTTGTAGACAAGGTTACAAGAATGTAACCAGGTGCATAGATGTGGCACATCTTGCTGTATCAGTCTGGGAAGGACCCTCAGTCGGGGTCCGGATCGGCAGGAGGCGTGTCGTCCTCGCGCTTGCGCAGCGCCTGCCTCGCCGCCCGGCGCTGGCTCCGCAGGTCGGCCTTGATCTTATGCAGCACCTCCTGGTAGCCGGGGAGGCTGCGCACGGTGGCCAGGTCGCGATCGTTCTCGAGCAGGGCCGGGCGCTGGAACCTCTTCATGGACGCGAGGAGGGCCAGCGCTTTCTGCCCGTCGCCGCTCACCGCCACGAGGCAAGCCAGGTTGTAGACCGGCACCCAGGAGGCCGGGCGGTCGCGCGCGGCGCGGTGGAAGTATGCCGCCGCCATGGCGAGCCGGCCGGTCCGGCGGGCGGAGTTGCCGGCCTGGACCGCGGCGGCGAAGTCGTCCGGGCGCTCGGCCAGCGCCTTGCCGTAGAGCTCGAGCGCTCCCGCGAAGTCGCGGCGCTCGTAGTGGAGATCGGCCAGGCGGCGGTAGGCCACCGGGAAGGTGGGGTCGGCCGCCATCGCCTGGCGGTACCAGCGCTCGGCTTCGGCGTCGTCGTCGCGGAGCGCCGCGATCATGCCCAGGTTGCTCATCGCCTCGACGAATCCCGGGGTGATGGCAAGGGCCTGCCGGTAATTCCGCTCGGCGCCGTCCAGGTCGCCCTCGAGCATGCTGATCGCGCCCAACATGACGTAGACCCGCGACTGCTTCGGGTCGATCGCCAGCATGCGCAGGTACTGCTCGCGAGCGCCGGCCAGGTCGCCCTGCCGCAGCAGGGTCACGGCGAGGATGCCGAGCGCCGAGACGTTCTTCGGCGCCTGCGCCACCACCTCGCGCAGCATGCGTTCGGACTCCTCCCACTTCCGGCGCTGGGCCAGGTGACGCGCCTCTTCGAGCCGGCTGAACAACGGCAGCCCGTCCTTGGGGTCGAGGCCGCTCATCACCTCGCGTTCGGCTGCCGGAGCGAGGTAGCCGAGCGCCTGCAGGCTCCGCGCCGTCTCGCCGTCCATGACGCTCTTCTGCGGCGCCAGCGCCCGGCGGCGGCTGTCGTCGAGGATGGCGGCGAGCTCGCGGTCCAGGGCGGCGCCGCGGCGCGCCTCGCGCGGGAAGAGGTTCACGAGCTCGCCGGGATCGCCGCGCAGGTCGTACACCTCGGGCCGCGGCGCGCGGATCCATTTCCAGCCGGCGTGGCGGACGCCGTAGAGCGGCGACATGCCGAAGCCCACCTGGGCGAGCAGCGACTCGGAGTACTGCGGCAGGTCGGGAGGCGGCGCGTCGCCGCGGAAGGCGGGCAGCAGGTCGGTCCCCTGGGTCTCGCCGCCACCGGGAAGTCCCAGGGCCGCGAGCACCGTCGGCACGATGTCCACCGTGCGGACCGGCCCGCCGTAGACCTCGCCCCGCGGCAGCCGGCGCGGATAGCGCAGCACGAGCGGCACCCGCACGGTCGCTTCGTAGATGAAGAGAGCGTGCGTCTTCTCGCCGTGCTCTCCCAGGCTCTCGCCGTGGTCGGCGGTGAGCACGACCAGGGTGTCGTCGAGCGTGCCCTGGCGGCGCAGCTCGTCCAGCACCGCGCCCACCGCCCGGTCGAGCACGGCGATCTCGGCGTCGTAGACGGACGGGAAGCGCAGCCTCTCGGCCGCCGGGACCGTGTAGGGCTGGTGGGCGTCGAAGAGATGCATCCAGAGGAAGAAGGGGCGGCGCGGCCGCTCCCGCGACCAGCCCGCGAGCCAGCTCGCCGCCCGCGCCGCGGTCTTCGGGCCGGGACGCGAGCGGATGAGGAACATCTTCGGCTGTTCCTCCGACCAGAGGTCGTCGTCGTAGCCGTCGAACCCCTGCGTCAGGTTGTAGCGGCGGTTGAGGACCAGCGCCGAGACGATCGCCTGGGTGCGGTAGCCGGCGCGCTTGAGGCGTTCGGCGAGGGTCACGGCGTCGTCGCCGAGAGCATAGGTGCCGTTGTCGCGCACCCCGTGGGCCGGCGGGTAGAGACCGGTCATCATCGTCGCGTGGGACGGCAGCGTGATGGGGGCCGCGGTGACCGCGTTGGCGCAGCGCAGGCCTTCGGCCGCCAAGCGGTCGATCGCGGGCGTCCGCGCGGCGTCGAAGCCGTAGCAGCCGAGGCGGTCCGCGCGCGTGGTGTCGAGCGTGATGAGGAGCAGGTTCGCCTGAGGGCGCCGGCCGCAGCCGGCGAGGGGCAGCACGGCCGCCAGCAGCAGGGCCAGCAGCAGGGCCAGCAGCAGGGCCGCCGGCAGCCGGGACGAGGCGAGAGTACCCGGCATGGGCAGGTCGCACCCCCGGCGCGGAGGCGTCGGCGCCTGGCGTCGGAGTCGTTGGAGCTGCTTCGTCGTCATGGCTCGGCGGCTCATTCTATGCGGCCTGATGGGGCGCCGGGGGATCGCTGGCATGCCTGCACACCGGTCTTGCGGAAGACATAGGTTCCGGGCATAATCCGCACGGTCAGCATTCAATTTGTAGGACTGACGGTACTGCGGCCGAGCCCCTGACGCCCGGCCGCCTTCATGGGGGAACCGAATTCGATGCGCCGAATCCTTGCCGTCGCAGCGCTCAGCCTGGTCACCGCCCCGCTGCTCCACGCCGACGTCTCCATCATCGAGCGCCGGGAGGCCCGCACCAAGGTCGGGGCCGGGAAGCCCAAGGGCGGCCATCACCGGGGCGGCGCCACCGGCTCCCTGACCCTGATCGATTCCCAGGGGCTCAAGTACTTCATCAACACGAACATCACCTTCAGCACCTCGCCGAGCAATGCCTCGGGAGCGGCGTCGTCGGCCAGCTACACCCACTCGGTCGCGGCCTCGACCAGTGGCGGCGGCACCACCATGTCGACGCCGAACGACGCCTACGACAATTACAACGCCATGTGCCTCAGCTTGAACAACACGGTCGCAACCTGTTTGACCGACAATGCGAACTTCGTCATCTACAACCAGAACGGTCCCCCCACCACGGAGTGCCCGGGCCCCGTCTCGCACGTGAATCGCCAGGTGGTCTTCCCCCCGCAGACCGCCGGCAACATCCAGATGTCGCGCAAGGTGTTCGTGCCGGACAACGACCAGTTCGCCCGCTGGCTGAACTACTTCACCAACACCGGCGGCTCGCCGCAGACGGTCACCGCGGTGATCGCGAACAACCTGGGCTCGGACAGCAACACGATCATCGTCAGCGATTCCGGCGGCAACACCAGTCCCGACGTGACCTCCACCTGGGTGACGACCTTCCAGAACTACACCCCCGCCCCCCGCAGCACCGACGTGCGCCTGGGGCACGTGCTGCAGCAGACCGGCGCGCCGGTGCAGCTCGCCGGGATCTTTTTCCAGAACGGCAACGACAGGCCCTTCTGGGGCTACACCTTCACCCTGGCGCCCGGCGAGACGAAGATCATCGCCAACTTCGGGGTCGGCGAGCCGTCGAAGGCCGCGGCCAATGCCAAGGCCGCCCAGCTCGCCGGGCTGCCGCCGAATGCGCTGCAGTGCCTGAGCACGGCGGAGCAGGCAGAGATCGCCAACTTCAACGCCGCGCCTGCGCCGCCGATCGCGACGGTGCCGACCCTGTCCTTGGGCGCTCTCGCCGCGCTCGTCGCGTTGCTCGGGATCGCCGCCGTCTGGTTCCTGCGGCGTCGCGCAACGGCTTAGTTCCTGCCGCCTGGCGGCGACCCGCTCGAGTTGCGAGCTTCAACGCCGGGGCGCCGAGTGCGGCCACCGCGGCCCGGATCGGGTCGTGATGGCCGCGCTCGGCCTGCTGCTCGTGAAGGCCGCGCCGCTCCTGCTGCGGCGGGGCGCGCGGCAGGCGCCGAACCGCTCTAGGTCAGAAGCCACCCCAGCGACCCGTGATCGGGAAGGCGCCGGCCGCCCCATAGGTGATCTGGATGTCCGGCGGGCCGGCCGCGTTCACGTTCTTGAGCGACCAGAGAAACGTCGTCGGATTGTAGACGCCGATCGAATCGGCGCCATTTCCATCCCAGTCTCCCGCCACGGGCAGCAGCCCCGCACCCGGTGTGCCGAAGACGAAGGTGATGTCCGCCGACCCCGTGGTGTTGCTGTTCCGCAGATAGAAGGTGCTGGTCGCGGGATCGTAGAGACCGACGGTGACGATGCCGTCGCCGTTCCAGTCGCCGGCGATCGGCAGCCAGGTGGCGGCGGCGCCGGTGAAGGTGAAAGTGATGTCGTCCGGGCCGGCCGTGTTGCTGTTGCGCAGGTGGAAGGTGCCCGTCGCCGGGTCGTACAGGCCGATCGTGTCGACGCCGTCGCCGTTCCAATCGCCGACGATCGGCTTCCAGCCGGCGCCCGGCGTGCCGAAGACGAAGCTGAGATCGGCATTGCCGTCAGTGTTGGTGTAGCGCAGATCGAACGTGGAGGTCGATCGCACGTAGCCGCCTGGGGTGTCGGAACCTTGCCCATTCCAGTCTCCGGTGATGGGCACGTCGACGCGAGTTTTGAACGAAACCTTCGAGGGTACACCGTTGTGATGGAACGTGCTTGTTCCGGAACCTCCGAAAATCACCCACCCGACGCCGTCGGCACGTGGAAGGACGGAAATGGCTGCCGCGCTCGAGGGAATTCCGTTGGCCACCACCTGCAGGGTGCTGGCGCCGGTCTCGATGCCGACGGGCACGTCGAACTCCGTGGAGACAAGCGTCGATCCCGTGGCGACCGCCATCGTGCTGTGGTTGTGGGTCCGGGCGTACGAGACATGCCCGGTGGCGTTGTTGGTGATCCGCACCAGGGGATAGTTGGTGGCGACTTGCGCGTCATCGCCGTACGCGGCGCCTTGAGAGAGACCGTTGAGCTGTGTGCCGGTAAGCGACTTGTTGGCCTCTCCGACCAACACCGCGGTCGGGGAGGAGGCGATGGTGGGTTGCCAGGCGCTCTCGTAGGTCCCGCTCGCCGTATAGACCTCGACGTCGGTCGAACCGTCGGTGAACAGGATCTGTCCCGTCGGCAGCACCAGCAAACGTCCCACGTAGGAGGACTCGCCACTTGCGCGGGGAGGATTGGAGGTCGAGGGCAGGTTGGTGCCGTCGAACTCGAAGAATTGGGAGGGCGAGTTGAAAACGCCTGGGCTGGCATCCACCAGCACATGGCCATCCGGCAACAGGGCGGCGGGACCATCGGCGACGTCGAGGCCGCCGAGGAAGGCCGGGCCGGCTGACCAAGTACCGAGAGCCGAGTTGTAAATGGCCGTGTTCGAAGTGCCTCCCGTCGCGAAAACAGTTCCATCTGGGCGCAGGACGGCAGGTCCGATCTCGTGCGAGCCGCTGCCATCCGCGTTGGTGTCAGGCAGCTTCACGATCGTGCTGCCGGCGCTTGACCAGGCTCCCGTGGCAGGATCGTAGATCTCGGAGTGCGTGAGATCGGCAGGGTTGTTCGTGTCGACGGTCAAGACTTTGCCGCTGGGCAACAACGTCCAGCCTTCTTCATCGTTGGCATCGACCTTGCCCGTGCTGATCGATGTCCACGTCAAGGTGGCGGCGTTCAATAAAGCTGTCTGCTCCGTGAAGGGATTCGCCATCATGAAGGTCCCGTTGGGGAGAACGACGCTCTGGGCATCGCCGATATTGCTCCAACCCGCCGGTGCCGTGATCGAGGTCCACGTGTTGCCAATAGGATCGTAGATGGCGCCCATGGGCGTCCAATCCTGCTGGAAGTTATTGTATTCACCTCCTTCGACCACGACCCTGCCGTCCGGAAGGACGGCCGAGCCGTAGTACAGTGGCCCGTAACCGGCTGGCATGGAGGCGAGCACGGTCCAGGTGCCATTGACGTAGCTGCCCGTGATGTCGGGCGTCAGCCGCCACCAGATTCCGCTGCCCACGGCCTGCACCATCACAGTGCCATCGGTGAGCAACAGAGACGTACTGGCGCCAATGCTGGGTAGATTGGTCAGCCTTGTCCAGGTCTGAGCGCCGGCAAGAGCTGCGAGGGCGAGCAGCATGCCGAGTCCGATTGCCAGTGTGCGTTTGGCCATTCTCTCTCCTCTATAACCTCGGTTGGTTTGCAACAGCGAGGTAAAGAATACCATAAGCACAGAAACATCGACAAGCCATGATGGTATTCAGGCCCTGAAGCAGGTGCCTGTGGACTACCCGTGCGGACGATAGCGATCGCGGAGGCGGATCTGGCGCGAGTCGCGGGGCATCTCGCGGCCGCGGATGAAGACGCGCTCGGCGGCGGAGGTCACCTCGAGCGGGTCGCCGTCCCAGATCACGACGTCGGCGTCCTTGCCGGGCTCGAGGGTGCCGTAGTCGACGAGGCCCCAGATGCGGGCCGGGTTGACGGTCATCGCCGCCAGCGCGGCATCCCAGGGCAGGCCGTACGCGACCGCGTTGCCGGCGGCCTGGCGGAGGTTGCGCGAGTTGTGGGAGTCGCCGGTGAAGAACCCCAGGGTCACCCCGGCGCGCGCCAGGCGGGCGGCGTTCTCGAGGGTCGCCCCCATCTCCTCGAAGCTCTCGGGGAGGTTGGCCAGCGGGTCGAGGAGCACCGGCACGCGCGCGGCGGCGATCTCGCCGGCCACCTCCCAACCCTCCGCCGCTCCGGCGAGGATCAGGCGTAGCCTCATGCGCCGCGCCAGCTCGAGCACCAGCTCGATGTCGCTCGCCCGGTTCACCAGCACCACCAGCGGTTGCTCGCCGCGCGCCACCGGCAGCAGCGCCTCGAGGTCGAGGCGCGGCAGCGAGTAGGGGCGGCGCTCGGCGCGGTCGTAGGCGGCGCGGTTGGCGTCGTAGTCGAGGGCGTCGCGCAGCGCCTCGCGCAGCCGCATGGCAGCGACGCCGCGGGTGCCGCCGGCCAGCCGGGCGCCGCCCTCTCCGAGCGCCACGAACTGCGCCACCGAGCGGCGCACCACGGTCTGCGGCCCGCCGCCGAGGTGGATCACGGCCCCCTGGCCGAGGAACAGGCTCTTGCCCGCGGCGGGCGCGGAGACGGCGCGGGTGATCCCTTCGACGCGGTTGACCGGCAGCAACATCGACCGCCAGTTGATGCCGTCGGCGACGTCGAAGCCCGCCGACACCTGCAGGTCGACGTTGGTGGCGTCCTCGGTGTCCTCGACGGCGTTGACCTCGACCAGGCCGAGCTGGGTGAGCGAGTCGAGCAGGCCCGGCGTCACGACCTTGCCGGCGGCGTCGATGCGGCGGGCGCCGGCCGGAACGGCGATGCCGGCGCCGACCGACTGGATGCGGCCGCCGGCGATGAGCACGGTCGCGCCGTGGAGGGTCCCCGCGGGACCCATGGTGTGGACGGTGGCGCCGGTGATGGCGACGACCTCCGTGGACGCGGGCGGCGCCGGATCGCCGCCGCCGGCCGTGGCGGCAGTGGCTGCCGTAGCCGCCGGCTTCGCCGTCGCGGCTGGAATCGCCGTCGCGCCCGGGATCGCCGCCGTGCCAGGAATCGCCGCCGCGCCAGGGGTCGCCGCCGTGGCGGCCCGGTCGGTCCCCTGGGCGCCGCCCGGCTGCTCCGCCGGGCTGTCGCGCAGCCCGAGCTCGAAGTCGGTCACCGGCTGGTGGCGCGGGTCGTGGCGGTCGTACATCAAGGCGCCGTCGATGTAGACCTGCTCGGCGCGGCTGTAGACGTCGAAGGGGTTGCCGCTCCAGACGACGATGTCGGCCATCTTGCCGGTCTCGAGCGAGCCGGTCTGCCGGTCGATGCCGATCGAGCGCGCCGGGTTGAGGGTGATCCAGCGGATCGCCTCCTCGGGTGTCGTGACGATGCCGGCGCGGTTGCGGCGGCCATGGCCTTGGCCGCTTCCTGGTTCAGCCGCTGGATGCCGATCGCGGAATCCGAATGCACGACCGCGCAGCCGCCGGCGTGAGCCACCATCGCGATGTTCTCGCGGATGCCGTCGAGAGCCTCCATCTTGAAGCCCCACCAGTCGGCCCACATGTCGGCGCAGATGCCGTTGCTGGCCAGCACGCCGGCGATCTTGTAGGCCTCGACGGCGTGATGGAAGGCGGCGATGCGGTAGCCGAACTCGTGCGCGATATCGATCATCTCGAGCATCTCGTCGGCCCGGTAGCAGTGGTTCTGCACCAGGATCTTGCCGTCCAGCACTCCGGCCAGGGTCTCGAGGCCGAGGTCGCGGTCGGGCGGATCGGCGTCCTTGCCGTGCGCCTTCTTGTCGTCGTATTCCCGCCACCTCTCGCGGTACCGGCCGGCGCGGATCCACGCCTCGCGGTAACCGGCGACGTTGCCCATCCGCGTCGACGGCGCCCGGCCGCGCTCGCCGTAGACCCGTTTGGGGTTCTCGCCGCAGGCCATCTTGAGGCCTTGGGGAGCGCCCGGGAACTTCATCGCGTCGACGCCCAGGGCGGGCACGTTCTTGACCGTGATGCTGCGGCCGCCAAAGAGGTTCGCCGATCCGGGCAGGATCTGCAGGGTGGTCACGCCGCCGGCCAGGGCCAGCGGGAACTGGGGGTCCTGCGGCCAGACCGAGTGCTCGGCCCAGACGTCGGCGGTGTCGGGATTGGTGGCCTCATTGCCATCGGCATTCGCCGCCACCGCCGGCGAAGCGTAGACGCCGAGATGGGAGTGGGGATCGATCAGCCCCGGGGTCACCCACTTGTCGGTGGCGTCGAGCACCTGCGCATCGCCGGCCGCCGCGGCGACGGCGGCATCCGGTCCGACGGCGGCGATCTTGCCGTCGCGGAGCAGCACCGAGGCGTTCTCGAGCCGCTGACCGGTGGCGGTGAGCACGGTGGCGTGGGCCACCAGGACCGCCGGCGACGGCTGGCGGCGATAGGTCGACGGGTAGGGGCTCGGAGGCGACGCGGGATCGGAGCCGGCCATCCCGGCGGGTCTCGCGGCTGCGCCCGCGCCCTCGCCGGAGGCCCGAGCCGCGGCACCCGTCCCTGTCGCGCAGCCGGCGATGGCCAGTGCGCAGGCACCGGCCAGGCAGACCAGCGCCAACCCGCGAGTGGAGAGATCCACGCTCGCACCTCCCATGGGATCGGTCATCCCGGCATGCTAGCATTCCTCCTGTCATGACCATCTCCGTCCTGGATCGGGACGCTTCGGACCTCACTCCGGCCGCCGGCTCCGCCGACGCCGCATTCAGCCGCGAGGAGGTGCTCCATGACTACCGCATCGCCTACGAGAGCCGCCAGGCGAGCCTGATCGGCCGCCGCGAGGTGCTGACGGGCAAGGCCAAGTTCGGCATCTTCGGCGACGGCAAGGAAGTGGCGCAGCTCGCCCTGGCGAAAGTGTTCCGCGGGGGAGACTTCCGCTCCGGTTACTACCGCGACCAGACCCTGATGTTCGCGCTCGGCCTGCTCACGATCGAGCAGTTCTTCGCGCAGCTGTACGCCGACCCGGACGTCGCGCACGAGCCGTGCTCCGCCGGGCGCTCGATGAACGCGCACTTCTCGACCTGCCTGCTCGAGCCCGACGGCCGCTTCCGCAACCTCGCCGAGCTGCTCAACTCCGCGGCCGACGTGTCGCCGGTCGCCGCCCAGATGCCGCGCCTGGCCGGGCTCGCCTACGCATCGCGGCTCTACCGCGAGCTGCCCGAGCTGCAGGCGATGACCCAGTTCTCGAGCCACGGCGACGAGGTGGCCTTCGGCACCATCGGCAACGCCAGCTGCGCCGAGGGGCTGTTCTGGGAGACCGTCAACGCGGTCGGCGTGCTGCAGTCGCCGATGGTGCTGTCGATCTGGGACGACGGTTACGGCATCTCCGTGCCGAACGAGCTGCAGGTCGCGAAGGACCTCTCGGAGCTGCTGTCCGGCTTCCGCCGCGCGCCCGGGTCCGGCCATGGCTACGACCTCTACCGGGTCCGGGGCTGGGACTACCCGGAGCTGTGCGCGGTCTACAGCCGGGCCGCGGACGTCGCGCGCCGCGAGCACGTGCCGGCGATCGTCCACGTCGTCGAGATGACCCAGCCGCAGGGCCACTCCACCTCGGGCAGCCATGAGCGCTACAAGTCGAAGGAGCGGCTGGCCTGGGAGGCCGAGGTCGACTGCCTGCGCCGCATGCGGCAGTGGATGCTCGCCGAGGGGCTCGCCAACGCCGGCGAGCTCGATGCGCTCGAGGAGGAGGCCACGCGCCGGGTGCGCGGGCTGCAGCGGGCGGCCTGGGAAGCGTTCCGCGCGCCGATCGAGCAGGAGCAGTCCGAGCTGATGGCGCTGCTGGCGGAGATGGCCGAGACCCCCGAGACGGTGGCCGCGGTCGAGCGCGTGCGGTCCGAGCTCGCCCGCCAGCCGGTCGTGCTGCGTCGCGACCTGGTGGCGGCGGCCCAGGGGGCGCTGGTCGACCTTGCCGCGCATGCCGGCCCCGGCGGCCGGCCCGCCGGAGAGCTGCCGGCGCCGGTGCAGCGCCTGGCGGCCTGGCGGCGCGAGCGCGTGCGCGAGAACGCCGAGCGCTACGGCTCCGACCTCTACAGCACGACGCCGCTGGCGGCCCTGGCAGTGCCCGCGGTGCCCGCGGCCTACACCGCGGAGTCGCCGATCGTGGACGGCCACAAGGTGATGAACGCCTGCTTCGACGCCGCCCTGGCCCGCTACCCGAACGTCGTCGCCATCGGCGAGGACGTCGGCCAGATCGGCGACGTCAACCAGGGCTTCGCCGGGTTGCAGGCGAAGTACGGCCAGCTGCGGGTCTCGGACACCGGCATCCGCGAAGCGACCATCATGGGGCAGGCGATCGGCATGGCGTTGCGCGGGCTGCGGCCGATCGCCGAGATCCAGTACCTCGACTACATCCTGTACGCGCTGCAGATCCTCTCCGACGACCTGGCCTGCTTGCGCTACCGCAGCAAGGGACAGCAGAAGGCGCCGGTCATCGTGCGCACCCGCGGCCATCGCCTGGAAGGCATCTGGCACGCCGGCTCGCCGATGGCCGGCGTGCTCAACCTGCTGCGCGGCATCTACGTCTGCGTGCCGCGCAACATGACCCAGGCGGCGGGCTTCTACAACACCCTGCTGGCCGGCGACGACCCGGGAGTCGTGGTCGAGGTGCTCAACGGCTATCGCGTCAAGGAGCGGCTGCCCGCCAACGTCGGCGAGATGACGGTGCCGCTGGGAGCGCCGGAGGTGCTGCGCGAGGGCGGCGACGTGACGGTGGTCACCTACGGCGCCTGCTGCCGCGTGGCGCTCGAAGCCGCCGAGCGCCTGGCGCAGGTGGGCATCGAGGTGGAGGTCGTCGACGTCCAGACCCTGCTGCCGTTCGACCTTGCCGGCCGCGTCGTCGACTCGCTGCGCAAGACCAACCGCATCGTCTTCATGGACGAAGACGTGCCCGGCGGCGCCACCGCCTACATGATGCAGCAGGTGCTCGAGGTCCAGGGCGGCTACGCCTGGCTCGACTCGGAGCCGCGCACCCTGCCCGGCGCCGAGCACCGCCCCGCCTACGGCTCAGACGGCGACTACTGGTCCAAGCCCAATCGCGAGCAGCTCTTCGAGACCGTCTACGAGCTGATGCACGAGGCCAACCCGGCCGCGTACCCGCTGTTCTACCGCTGAAGCACCCTCGCGGCGCCGCCGGCCCGAATCAGCGCGGCAGTGCCCGGCGGAGCTCCTCGCGCAGGACCGCGAGGGCTGCCAGCTCGGCGCCGGCCACCAGGGAGTCGCCGGCGAAGCCGCCGGGTCCCGTGGTACTGATCGGCTCGCACCCCGGCTTCGGCTTCGGTTGAGGCTTTGGCTTCGGCCCCGGCTTGGGCTGCCCTCCTCCCGTGATCGGTTCGCAGAGGTAGAGCGGATGAATATCGGCATCGGTGGCGGGGACAACGTCGACCATGAGGTCGCGAACGACGAACGTCATCTTTTCCCTCCTTAGGGCTCGGCGTGTCCGGCGCGGCGGCCGGGTGCCGGCTCCGTTTGCACTACCAGCCCGCGTGCCTCATGGCCACTCGGCGCTTCAGCAGGCTGCCGGAAGATGACCTCACTATATCATTATCAGGCGGGGAGCAACCGTCGTCCGCGGATTGCACTTCTTTCTATTTATATAAATGCAAGTATGTCACTAAGCTTGTCGCCCCGCGCCGCGCGCGTGACCAGCCGTCAAGGTAAGCTTCCCAACCAGATGTCACCTTCTTGCATCGAATGCACGATATAAATGGCACGGCCATCAGGGCTCGCGCACGCCGCCTTGAGCTCCGCGTTCGCCGGCGAGGCATACAGCTCGCGAGGGATGCGGCTCTCAGCGTCGACGATCATTACCTTGCCATCGCTGATATAAAGCACCGTGCGGCTGTCGCCCAGCCATACCGCGGATCGCGCCACGCCATGCGTCAGGCGCTGGTAGCGCCGTGCGGAGAAGGAATAGAAGAATACGCCTGGGTCCAGGTCGGTGACGCCGAGCAGCCGCTCGCCGTTCCGCGACCAGGAAAACGGAGAGATCGGCTGCGGCGGGCGAGGCAGCGGCTGGGGTTGGCGTTCGGCGAGCGGCCGCGTCAGGTCGAGCAGGCTGAGGTCCTGGATGGTGCCGGCATTGCACGCCAGCCGCTTGCCGTCCGGAGACCAGACGAGGTTGTAAAGCGGGCTGGCGTTGCTGACTCGCTGCGGAGCGCTGCCATCGGGCCTGATGGTCCAGCCTCGAAACTGACCGTCGCGATCGGAGTAGAAAGCAATGAGCGAGCCATCGGGCGACCAGCGGGGCACACGGTTCTTGGCGCCGCCGGTGGTCAGCAGTCGTAGGCCCGTGCCGTCTGGATGGATCACGTAGAGGTCTTCCTGAGGCGCAGCCGTGTTGAAGGCTAGCCACTTGCCATCCGGCGAGATGTCGATGGCCTCGACCGCTTGCGCTCCCTGCGTGACCGCGGCCGGTGCCCCGATCACGCTGCCGGTGCGCGGGTCGAGCGTCAGGCGTGCGATGTTCGATGCGCCCTCCTCGGTGGCGTAGATGAAGCTGTGGCCGTCGCGCGAGAAGCTGAGGAAGGCACACCTTGGCGCCGGAGTGTTCAGTGGCTCTGGGTCGCTCCTCAGCCTGCCGGAGTCCTCGTCGATGGCCACCCGCCAGAAATTCATCGGTCCGCCGCGATTGCTCGTGAAGTAGAGAAAGCCGCCGTCCGGCGACCACACCGGGTTCCAGTTCAAGTATTCGTCGTCGGTGACGCGGACAGGGTTGCCGCCGCCTGCCGGCCGCGTCCAGATGGTGCGCCGGCTGCCTCTCTCGCGTCCCCAGTAAGCGATGCGGCGACCGTGGGGCGACAAGCGGGGTTGGACTGCGTCGCCCGCATAGACCAAGCTCTTTTCCCCGCCTGCCACGCGCACGCGCCAGATCTGGCTGGGAGCGGTGCGCCCCCTGGGGTCGGCGACGCCCTCCGTGGCGAAAACGATCTCCTGGCCGTCCGGCGACCACGAGGGGTTGTAGCCGAAGTCGGTCAGCCGGCGCGGAGACTCGCCGGTGGCGCCCATGATGAAAATGCCGCCGCCCTCGCGGTTGGAGCGGAAGGCAATGTGGTCGCCGTCCGGCGAGAACTCCGGCTGGGTGTCGTCCGCGGTCGGATCATTGCTGAGGTCGTTGTAATTGGCGCCGCCGACGACGCGCTGCCGGTAGATGTGCGATCGGCCCTCTTCCGACTTGGTGAAGACGAAGGAGAGACCGTCCGGCGAAATGCTGGGGAAGCCCTCTTTGCCGGGGAGAAAAGTCAACTGTCGGTAGCTCGGGGGCAACGGTCCTGGCGCCTGGCGCCCGTTGCCCAGGATCCGATATGCGGCAAGCGCGGCGCCGAGCACCACCGCCGCGAGCAGCGCCGCGCGCCACCAGCGACGCCTCCGCGGCGCCGCCGCCGAGGGCAGCGCCGGCACCGACGTCGTGCCGGTCAGACCGCCGGTCATGCCGGTGCGGGTGCCGGTGCCGGTCACCGGGCCGTAGAGGGCGCGGAGGTCGGCCAGGGCCTCGGCGGCGGTGAGGTAGCGGCGGTCGGGGTCCTTGGCCAGCATGCGGCCGATGATGCGGACCAGCTCCGGCGGCGCATCGGGGCGCAGCTGCTCGACCGGGTCGGGCTCCTGGTTGAACAGCGCGTAGAGGACCGCCTGGTCGTGCTCGCCGCGGAAGGGGCGGCGGCCGGTCACCATCTCGTAGAGCACCGCGCCGAGCGACCAGACGTCGGTGCGATGGTCGACCTCCTCGCCGCGCGCCTGCTCTGGCGACATGTAGCCGGGGGTCCCGAGGGAGGAGCCGATGCGGGTGAGGCCGGCGGCGCCGGCCAGCTTGGCGATGCCGAAGTCGAGGATCTTGACGATCTCGTCGACGGTGATCATCAGGTTGGCCGGCTTGATGTCGCGGTGCACGATGCCGGAGCGGTGGGCCTTGACCAGCCCGCGCGCGATCTGCTGGGCGGTCTCGAGGGCCTCGTCGATGGGCAGCGGCCCGCGCTGCAGGCGCTGCTTCAAGGTCTCGCCGTCGTAGCAGGCCATCGCCAGGTAGAGCTGGCCTTCGTCGGTCTCGCCCACTTCGTGGATGGTGCAGATGTTGGGATGGTCGAGCGTCGAGGCGGCGCGGGCTTCCTGCAGGAAGCGCGTCTTGGCATCCGGGTCGCGGCTGAGCTCGGGGGGCAGGAACTTGAGCGCCACGACGCGCTCGAGGCTGAAGTCCTGGGCCTTGTAGACGACGCCCATCCCGCCGCCTCCCAGGGGACCGAGGATGCGGTAGTGGGAGATCACGCGCCCGGTCATGCCGCCCGTCGGCCGGCGCTCGAAGGCAGAGGCACCAGAGGCACCGGAGGCGCCGGAGGAGCCGAGGTCGTCCCTGGCACCGCCGGGCAGCGCGGCGCCCGAGGCCGCGGAAGAGCCGCCGGTGCCTACTGGTTCAAGTTGAACGGGTGGCTCCGTTTGGGAGGCGGGCGATTTGGCATCGCCGGCGGTGCCCGACAACCTGTCTTCGCCGCCTGCGGGCATGGGCGAAGCCGGCGAAGGGCTCCCGATCCCCGCCGGTTCGCCGGCGACCGTCCTGGGCGCCGGAGCGGCGGGGGTGCCATCCGGATCGGTGGCCGGCGGCGAGGTCGGGCGCCGTTCCCTGGGCGGCTGCGGTGCCTCGACCACCGTCTGCTCGTACGGCCCTGAGAGCGCCGTCTCCGCTACCAGCTCGGTGACCGCCAGCAGATCGGCTTGCAGCTCGGCGGCCCGCTGGTAGCGGTCGGCGGGACGCTTGGCGAGGGTCCGGGCGACGACGCGCTCGAGCGCCTGCGGCACCCCCGGCCGCAGCGTCGAGATCGAGCGCGCCGGCCGCTTGACGATGGCATTGATCAGCTCCTGCTCGTCGCCGTTGATCCATGGCAGCCGGCCGGTGAGCATCTCGTAGAGCACCACTCCCAGCGACCAGAGATCGGCGCGATGATCGGTCTCGGCGGAGAGGAACTGCTCCGGCGAGATGTAGGCGGTCGTGCCCATGACGTCGCCGGTGCGCGTCAGGCGGGTCTCGTCGGCGAGATGCGCGATGCCGAAGTCGACGATCTTCACCCGTCCGTCCTCGGCCACCATGACGTTGCCCGGCTTGATGTCGCGGTGGACGACGCCCTTGTCATGGGCGGCGGCGAGGCCGGAGGCGACCTGGGCGGCGATGCCGAGCGCCTGCGGCAGCGGCAGCGGCCCGCGCTCGATCTTGCGCTTAAGCGACTCGCCCTCGCAGAAGGCCATGGCGATGAACAGCCGGCCGTCGTCGGTCTCGTCGGTCTCGAAGACGGTGCAGATGTTGGGGTGCTCGAGGCGCGAGGCGGTGCGGGCTTCGCGGGTGAAGCGCCGCTTGAAGTCCTCGCTGCCGCTACGGTGCGGGGAGAGGAACTTGACCGCCGCGTACCGCTCGAGCTTCAGGTCCCAGCCCTTGTACACCACTCCCATGCCGCCGCCCCCCAGGCGTTCGAGGATGCGGTAGTGGGCGATGGTGCTGCCGATCAGCGGCGTCGGAGGAGGGAACGGCGACGGTGGGATCCTCGGGTCCTTGGGATTCTCGGCCATGAACGGAGGCGAGTATGAAGGTGGTCACGTCTGCCGAACGCGGCATCCTGGGAACCGGCTATTTGGCGCCGGAGTCTATCAGAACGAGCCTCCTCACGTAGCTCCGCGGGTGACGGGGTCGTGGGTCCGTTTCCCGGCCGGCTCGTGGGCCGCCATGATAGGCTCGCCGCCGCCCCGGCTCGCAAGGAGGACCCCGCGGGCCAGGGCATCACGACGAAACCCAAGCCAGGGGGCAGGGCAGGGAGGGGTGCCCCCCCGCGGTCGCCGTCGCCGGCAGCCGGCGGCCATCAGGAGGGGCTCGAGACGGCATGCGGGGCAGAGTGCTCATCACCGGTGCCAGCGGCGCGCTGGGCGGCAGCGTCGTGCGCCGCTTCCTCGCCGGCGGCGAACGCGTGCTGGCCGTCTACGGCAGCCACCCCGGCGACCTCGCCGGGCTGGCGCCCGCCGACCGGTTGGCGGTGCGGCAGGTCGACCTGGGCTCGACCGCCGAGGTGGAGCGGCTGTTCGGCGAAGAGCTGGCGGCGGAGACCTCGCCGGTCGTGGCGCACCTGGTGGGCGGCTTTCGCTACGGCCGGCTCCGCGACCTCGGCGACGAGGACTGGAGCTTCCTGATGCGGGTCAACCTCGAGACGACGTTCCGCCTGGCGCGCGAGTGCGCCCGCTGCTTCGAGCGCGCGGGCGGCGGCTCCCTGGTGGTCGTGTCGTCGCCCGCGGCGCTGCTCGGCGAGGCCGGGGTGGCGGCTTACGCGGCGTCCAAGGCGGGGACGCTGCGCCTGGTCGAGTCGCTGGCACGCGAGGTCGCGCCGTTCGGCGGCCGCGCCAACGCCGTCCTGCCCGGCACGATGGACACCCCGGCCAACCGCCGCGCGATGCCCGGCGCCGACCCCGCGACATGGGTGAGCACCCAGGCGGTGGCGGAGGTGATCTATTACCTCAGCACCCCCGCCGCCGCCGGGGTCAACGGCGCGGCAGTCCGCGTGCCGGGACCTTCGCTTTGAGCCCCGCTCGCGCTCGCCGGCGCCGAGAACGAAACTCATCTCGAAGCGAAGGGGAGGGGGCGCCCCCTTCCCCCCCGGAGGGGGGCCGCGGCTCCGCCTGTCGCCAGTCGCGGCATCCCAGCTGGGAGGAAGGGGGTCGGGGGGATGCGGGGGGCGATCCGATAGACGCTTCGAGTAGGCCTCTAGAGCCGCATCGCAGCGCCGTTTCATATTCTCGATGATCGACCGAGGATGGGACGGGTGAGGAGCAGGAGCATTACATGAAGATCGCGGTCTGCATCAAGCAGGTCCCCAACAGCGAGGCGCGGCTGCGGCTCAGCCGCGACGGCAGGTGGCTGGACGAGGAGGACCTGCCCTTCATCGTCAACGAGAGCGACGAGTACGCCTTGGAGGAGGGGCTGCGCCTGGCCGAGCGCACCGGCGGCGAGGTGGTGGCCTTCAGCCTCGGGCCGGAGCGGGTACGCGAGGCGCTGCGCAAGGCGCTGGCGCTGGGAGCGGCGCGCGCCGTGCACCTGGCCGATCCGGCTTTCGCCGGCGGCGACGCGCTGGCCACCGGCCGCGCCCTGGCGGCGGCGCTGGCGCGCGAGGCGTTCGACCTGGTGCTCACCGGCTCGCAGTCCGACGACGCCGGCTTCGGCGCCACCGCTTCGATCATCGCCGGCCACCTCGGCTGGCCCCACGTCTGGCTGGTGATGGGCGTCGAGCTGGAGCCGGCCGCGGGGCCGCCGGCCAGCGCCAAGGTGACCCGCGAGATGGAGAGCGGCGTCAACGAGGTGTCGCGCGTGGCGCTGCCCGCCGTGCTTGCGATCCAGGCCGGGATCAATCATCCGCGCTACGCCTCGCTCAAGGGGATCATGCAGGCCAAGAAGAAGGAGATCGCGGTGCTGTCGCCCGGCGACCTCGGCCTCGATCCGGCCGAGCTCGGCGCGGCCGGATCGCGGCTCGAGGTGCTGTCGGTGGCGTTCCCGGCGGCTGGCGAGGGCGCCGAGATCCTCGAGGGCGATCCCAAGACGGCGGCCACGGCGCTGGTTCAAAAGCTGCGGCAGGAAGCGAGGGTGCTCTGATGCCCGAGCTGGACGGACAAGCCGGTCAAGCCGGGCAGGGCGGGCAACCCGGGGGCGGCCGGCGGATCTGGGTCGTGCCGCAGCTGCGCGACGGCCGCGTGACGCGCGTCTCCTGGGAGGCGCTGGCGGCCGCCGGGCGGCTCGCGGCGGCGCTCGCGGCATCGGCGCCGTCCACCCGCACCGTCAGCACCGTCCCCACCGTCCCGCCCCTCCCGGTCACCGCGGTGCTCCTCGGGTCGGGCTTGGACGCCGCCGCGCGGGAGCTGGCGCGGCGCGGCCTCGCGGCGGTCCTCGTCGCCGATCATCCGGCGCTGGCCACCTACACGCCCGGCGCCTGGATCGGTGTGCTGGCGCCGGCGATCGGCGCGGAGCGCCCGGACTACGTGCTCTTTCCCCATACCTACCAGACCGTCGACTTCGTGCCGCGCCTGGCGCAGCGCACCGGGGCCGGCCTGCTGCCGGAGGTGACGGGCTTCGCGCCTGCCGCGGCGGCCACCGGGAGCCCCGACGGGGCCGCGACGAACGCCGCCGGCGCAGGCGGCGAAGCGGCCGGGGACGGCCTGGTGTGGACTCGGCCGGTGCTGGGCGGCAAGCTCCAGGCGCGGGTGCGGGTGCGTGGCGTCGGCACCGTCCTGGTCTCGGTCCAGTCCGGCTCCTTTCCGGCCGATGCCCTGCCGGCGGCCGCCGCCGACGGCGATGCCGATGCCAAGCTCCAGCCGCTGCCGGTCGATCCCGCGCAGGCGCGGCCGGACCGCGAGGTCCTCGGCTACGAGGAAGCGGCGGCGCAGCAGGTGGACCTCACCAAGGCAGGCATCATCGTCGCCGTGGGGCGCGGCGTGGGCGGCGCCGACAAGCTGGGTCCGATCGAGGAGCTGGCCCGCGCCCTCGGCGCCGAGATCGGCGCCAGCCGGCCGGTGATCGACAGCGGCTGGTTGCCGCGCGAGCGCCAGATCGGTTCGAGCGGCCAGACGGTGTCGCCCCGGCTCTACATCGCCGCCGGCATCTCCGGCGCCATCCAGCACCTGGTCGGGATGAAGGGCTCCGCGGTCATCGTGGCGATCAACAAGGACCCGAGCGCGCCGATCTTCACGGTCGCCCGCTACGGCCTGGTCGGCGATCTGCACGAGCTGGTGCCGGCGCTCACCGCCGCGGTGAAGGCCGCACAGAGCTAGGGCAACCAGGCCCCAGGGCCACCGACGCCCGGGACGGGAACCGGCGACCCCCGAGCATAGTATTGTCTTGCGGTACGTCGCGTTCTCGACCTCCCTCCATCCCGCCGTGAGAGCAACCTCCATCGACGACCTCGTGCAGCTGCCCGAGGCGCTCGCCCTGCAGAAGCATTTCGACGCCAAGAACTTCAGCCGGCTGCGCTGGCTGCTGCTGCTGGTCGCCGCGATGGCGCTGGCCGGCCTGGCGGTGGCGGCGGCGGCACGGGTCTCGCCGCTGCGGGTGGCGTTCTACGTGGTGAACCTGGCCGCGGTCCTGGGGTTCATCGCGGTCTACCGCGAGCAGTTCTTCGAGCGCTACTTCCGGCAGATCCTGGTCGCCTACTTCTTCGTGCAGATGAGCCTGCCCGAGCTGTGGACCGTGCGCTCGGGCGCGGACTGGTCGCTGCAGATGGGAGGCCTCTTCCCGCTGGTGCTGATGGCGTTCCGGCTGCGGCTGCTCGAGCACCTGGTGCTCTACGGCGCGTTCTGGGTGGCCGAGGCCCTGCACTGGGGCCCCGGCGGCCTGCAGGCGACCGGCGGCGCCGCGGCCGAGACGATGACCGGCAGCGGCGCCGTGATCGGCACCCAGCAGCTGGAGATCGTCATCGCGGCGGTGACGGCGACCTGCCTGATCGTCGCCGGCGCGACGACCCAGCTGGACAAGCGGCGCTTCCTCGCCGTCTGGCGGCGCGAGCATGCACGCTCACGCGAGCGCCTGCGCATGCGCGAGGAGATCGAGTACGCGCGCAAGATCCAGCTCAGCATGCTGCCGCAGGCGCCGCCCGACATCGCCTGGCTGGACCTCTCGGCCGCCTCGCTGCCCGCCACCGAGGTGGGCGGCGACTACTACGACACTTTCCGCCTCACCCCGACGCGGCTGGTGCTGGTGGTCGCGGACGTCTCGGGGCACGGGCTGGCCTCGGGGCTGCTGCTGTCGGGAGTGCGCAGCTGTCTCTACCTGCTCGAGGACGACCTCGCCTCTCCCGAGGCGCTCGGGCGCCTGGACCGCATGGTGCGGCGCACGACCGACCGGCGCACCTACGTGACGCTGCAGCTGGCGGTGGTCGACCACGACGCCGGAACGCTGGCCGTGACCAGCGCCGGCCATCCGCCGCTGCTCCATTACCGGGCCGCCACCGGCACGGTCGCGGCGGTCGGCAGCGGCGCGCCGCCGCTCGGCACCTTCGCCGATGCGCGCTACGTCCGCGACGAGGCCGAGATCGCGGCCGGCGACCTGCTGGTGGTCTACACCGACGGCATCGTCGAGATGCACAACGACCACGAGCAGCAGTACGGAGAGGAGCGCCTGATGCGCGCCGTCGCCAGGGCGGCGCCCGGCCGCACCGCCCGCGAGGTGCGCGACAGCGTCCTGTCGGACCTCGCCAACTGGAAGGGCAGCGTCGAGCAGGCCGACGACATCACCCTGGTGGTGGCCCGGCTGCGGTAGTGGCCCGGGTGTCGTGGGTCTGTTGCTCGCGAGGGTCCATCCCCTCCCACCCCCTTTGGACGAGGGGTTCCAAGGGAACCGACCTCGGACCTAGAGACCCCTCGTCCAAAGGGGGTGGGAGGGGATGGACCCTCGCGAGCTGACCGACGACCCGAAGCCTGTAGAATGCGGCGCGGCAATGGACGAGGCCGTCGAGCGCAGCCCAGCAGCAGCGGCCGCGGCCCCGCCGCCGCCGCTTCCCGGCCGCCCCGGCCGGCCCGGCGCGCCCGGCCGTCGGAGCGGCGCCGCCAGCGTCGGGGCCGGCATCCTGCTCAGCCGGCTGTCCGGCCTGGCGCGCGAGCAGACTGTCGCCTTCTTCTTCGGCGTCGGCCCGCACGCCGACGCGCTGACCGCGGCGCTGCGAGTTCCCAACGCGCTGCAGAACCTGCTCGGCGAAGGCGCGTTGTCGGCCGCCTTCATCCCGATCTACAGCCGGTTGCTCGAGGCCGACCGCCGCGAGGAGGCCGGGCGGTTCGCCGGCGCCATCTTCGGCCTGCTGCTCGCCACCGCCGCCGGCTTGGCGCTGTGCGGCATCCTGCTGGCGAAGCCGCTGGTGGCGCTGCTGGCGCCGGGGTTCCTGGCCGATGCCGGGGCGATGGCCGCGGGGCGGGCGGTGGTGGACCGCTTCGCGCTGGCGGTCGGAGCGGTGCGGGTGCTCTTCCCGATGACCGGTTGCCTGGTGCTCTCGGTGTGGGCGCTCGGAGTGCTCAACAGCCACCGGCGCTTCTTCTTGCCTTACTTCGCGCCGGTGCTGTGGAACTCGGCGATGATCACCGCGCTGCTGCTCGCCGGGCACGCCGCCGGTGTCTGGCCCGCCGCGTCTCCCGCCGGGCAGGGCGCCGGCGCGGCCCCGGGCCACCTGCTCGCGGCCTCGGCGCTCCGCGACCGGCTGCTCGCCGCCTTCTGCTGGGGGGCGCTGGCCGGCGGCCTGCTGCAGTTCCTGGTGCAGCTGCCGCTGGTGGCGCGGGTCATCCGCGGCTTCCGCTTCAGCTTCTCGACCCGGGTGCCGGGGGTGGGCGAGGCGCTGGCCGCCTGGGGACCGGTGGTGGCGGGGCGTGGCGTGGTCCAGATCGCCGGCTACGTCGACCTCTTCCTGGCCACCCTGCTCGCCACCGGCGCCGCCGGAGCGGACCGCTATGCCCAGATGCTCTACATCCTGCCGATCAGCCTGTTCGGGATGTCCGTCGCCGCCGCCGAGCTGCCCGAGCTGTCGCGTCTGCGCGGCGAGGCGGCGGCGCCGGCGCTGCTGGCGCGGGTGCGCCGGGCGCTCGGCGCGGTGGCGTTCTTGAACGTGCCGACAGTCGTCGGCTACCTGGCCTTCGGCTACCTGGTGGTCGGCGCCGTCTATCGCCGCGGCAGCTTCGGCGGCGCCGACAACGGCCTGGTCTACCTGGCGCTCTGCGGCTACAGCACCGGCATCCTGGCCACCACCTCGTCGCGGCTGCTGCAGAACACGTTCTATGCGCTGGGCGACACCCGCACGCCGGCCAAGATCGCCGCCCAGCGGGTCGGCGCCGCGGCGCTCGTCGCCCTGCCGCTGATGTTCTGGCTCGACCGCTTCCCGGTGCCGCCGGCGTTCGGGGCGCAGCCGCCGGGGCAGCGCCTGTTCCTGGGCGTCCTCGGCCTGTCGCTCGCCTCCGGCGCCGGCGCCTGGCTCGAGCTCGCCCGGCTGCGCGCCGCGCTCCGCCGGCGCCTGCCGGCGTTCGAGCTGCCGTGGCGGGACGACCTCCGCATCCTGCTGCTGGCGCTGGGCGCGGCGGCGCCGGCGGCGCTGCTCTGGCGGCTGCTGCCGCCGTCGCTCTCCGGCCTGGTCAAGGCGGTGCCGGTGCTGCTGACCTACGGCGCCCTCTACCTCGTGGCCGGCGCGCTCGCCGGCCGTCCCGAGCTCGCCGAGGCCGCCGCCCGGATCGGTCTCGGACGGGGGCGGAGGCGAGACGCCCTCTGATTCCTAGTTCCCGCCGTCGTCGCCGTCCTCGTCGTCGTCGAAGGGAGGCGTGAGGCCGGTGTAGTCGCCGATCACCTTCGCGTCGTAGGGCCCGAACAGCCCCTGGCTGGCGTTCTGCGTGCCATAGCCGGGCACGTTGAGAGTGCCGTAGCTGGTGACCAGGTTGCCGGCGTGATCGACGACGATCACCCGGTGATTGAACTGGTCGCTGATGATGGTGTTGCCGTTCGCGAGGCGGATGGCGCGCGTCGGCAGCGGGTTCGGGTTGCTGCCGGTCTCGGTATTGGTGACGTACTGCCAGACGACATGGTCCTCGGGGTCGACTTCGACGGCCCGGCTGTTGTTGGAATCGGTGAGCAGCGTGTGGCCGTTCGGCAGGCGGCTGGCGAAGGCCACGCCGCTGACGGTGCCGCCCGCGGTGAAGGTGTGGACGATCGAATGGTTGCGCTTGACCTCGATGGCGCGGTTGTTGTTCTCGTCGGCGATCAGGATGTGGCCATTGTCGAGCAGCTCGGCGCTGTTCGGGTTGCTGAGCTGATTCGGGCCGTTGCCGCTCGTGCCGGTGGTCCCGTACTGCCAGACGATCCTCTTCGCCGCATTCACCTCGATCACTCGCTCGTTGGCCTGGTCCGTGATCAGCACGTCGCCGTTCGGCAGCCAGGTGCTCTGCACCGGGGTGCTGAGCTCATTGGGCCCGGAACCGGTGACGCCGAATTGTCCATACTGCCAGCGGATCCGGCCCAGGCGATCGACCAGGATGACCCGGTTGTCGGCGCAGCCGTTCGGGTCGGTGCAGTTCGGCACCGTGTTGGGCGGGATGCCGGTGCCGGCCATCAGCGTGAACCTGCCGACGCGCTGGGCGTCGTTGCAGCCGACGATCGACGCCGCCGAGAGATCGTTCGGCCCCTTCCCGAACTGGAAGACGATGTTGCCCTGCGGGTCGATCTCGATGACGCGGTTGTTGAACTGGTCGGCGATCAGGATGTTGCCGGGGCGGTTGAAGCGGCTCGGCGAGGCGCCGGCGGCGCGTGCGGACGTGGCGGAGGATGCGAGGATGGCGAGCATCGCGAGCATCGCGACGGCGAGGGTCGCCATGCGGAGGGCCGGCCGCGGCGGAATGTTGCACAGCCGTTCGGGCCGTGCAGCGGCCGACGCGGCGCGGGGAGCGCGCTGGTTCGTCGAGGGGTTGTGCATGATGAGTGCCTCCGGGATCGGAACCGTTTGACTGATCGTGGATGTACCCTTCCTCGTGACCTGGTGCCGCGGAGCGACGGCGCCAGGTGAGACGGCAGACCCAAACGCCATCGCGACGTGCAAGATCCGTTCCGAAGATTGAGAACGCGAGAGGACGGGACTGGCAGAGGGCCGGGGAGGCCGGGGTCAACGCAGCTTCGAGGCAGCTCGGAGCTTACCTGCCGGTTCCCGGGCCCTGCCGCAGCGCCAGCAACAACACCTGCGCCAGGTGCAACGCGCCGCGGCCGGCACCTTGCGCGATCTGTTCGCGGCAGCTGAAGCCGTCGGCGACGATCAGCGTGTCGGCCGCCGCCTCGCGCACCGCCGGCAGCAGCGCGCGCTCGGCGCAGCGCACCGACACCTCGTAACGCTCGCCGCGCTCGCAGCCGAAGGCGCCGGCCATCCCGCAGCAGCCGGCGTCGAGCACCCGGGCGTCAAGGCCGAGGCTGCACAGCAGATGCTCGGCCGGGTCGTCGCCGCCGGTGCGGCCGGCCGGGTCGCCGCCGCCCTCGCCGCTTTCTTCGCGACGGCCGCGGCTGTCGTCCGGCTGCCCCGGCTGACCCGGCTGCCAATCGTCGAGCGGTGCCGTCGCGCGCGCGTGGCAGTGGGTCTGCACCAGCGCCCCGCGCCGCTCGGCCAGGCGCGGCGGCCGCCAGCCGGAGGCGTGGCGCTCGAGGTACTCGGCGAGCGCGTAGGACTGGCGCGCCAGGCGGCGGGCGTCCTCGTCGTGCGGCAGCTGCTGCAGCAGCTCGTCACGGAAGACCGCCAGGCACGAGGGCTCGAGCGCGACCACCGGCGTCCCGGCGCGGATCTCCTGGCGCAGGGCGCCGAGCACCCTGCGCAGCTGGCGGCGCGCGAGGCGCAGCATGCCGTAGTCATAGAGCGGCCGCCCGCAGCACAGCGCCTGCTCGGGCACCACCACGCGCTTGCCCGCCGCCTCCAGCACCTCGACCGCCGCCTGCGCCACCGCCGGCTGCAGGTAGTTGCTGAAGGTGTCCGCCCAGAGCACCACCCGCGGCCCGTCCGGGTTCCGCTCTCCGGAGCGGGCGCGCGCCCGCCACCAGCCGCGGAAGGTCGGGCTGGCGAAGCTCGGGATGCGGCGATCGGGCGCCATGCCCGCCGCCGCCTTGGCGAGGCCGGAGAGCCCCGGCGCCCGCAAGGCGGCGTTGACCAGCGGCGCGATCGGCGAGGCCAGGCGCGCCCACCAGTGGATCAGGCCGAAGGCGTACGCGGAGCGCGGCCGCAGCCGGCCGGCGTAGTAATGGTGCAGGAACTCCGCCTTGTAGGCCGCCATGTCGACCTGGACCGGGCAGTCCGACTTGCACCCCTTGCACGACAGGCAGAGGTCGAGCGCCTCCTTGACGCTCTCGTCCCGCCAGCCCTGGTGGCCGATGGCGTCGCGCTCGAGCATCTCGAACAGCAGGTGGGCGCGGCCGCGGGTCGAGTGCCGCTCCTCGAGCGTCGCCATGTAGCTCGGACACATGACACCGCCGTCGGCCTGCAGGCGCCGGCACTTGCCGACGCCGACGCAGCGCAGGGTCGCGCGCGAGAGGCTGCCGTGATCGGCGGCGAAGCTCAGATGGGTGGCCGGCTCCCAGGGGCGGTAGTCGATGCCCAGGCGGAGGTTCTGATCCGGACCGTGGGCGCGCACCACCTTGCCGGGATTCATCCTCCAATCGGGATCCCAGAGCGCCTTGAACTCCTCGAAGGCGCCCACCAGCTCGGGGCCGAACATCTTCGGCAGCAGCGCCGCCCGCGATTGACCGTCGCCGTGCTCGCCCGAGAGCGACCCGCCATAGTGGACCACCAGGTCGGCCGCCTCGTCGATGAAGGCCAGGTAGCGGTCGATGCCGGGCCGGCTCACGAGGTCGAAGTCGATCCGCATGTGGACGCAACCCTGGCCGAAGTGGCCATAGAGGGCGCAGTCGTAGCCATACCGCTCGAGCAGCCGGCGGAAGTCGCGCAGGTAGACGCCCAACCGCGCCGGCGGCACCGCCGCGTCCTCCCACCCTTCCCAGGTGTCGGCCATCCCCGGCACGAACGAGGTGGCGCCGAGCGCGGACTCGCGCACCTCCCAGATCCGCTTCGCCTCCTCCCGGCTTGCCATCACCTTGACCGACGGCGCGTCCGGACGCCGCCGCAGGGCGTCGGCCATGCGCCGCGCGCGGGCGTCGGACTCGTCCTGGCTGTCGCCGCCGAATTCGACCAGCAGCCAGCCGCCGCCGGGCGGCAGCCTGGCGACGCTGCCCGGCTGCAGCCCCTTGGCGCGCATGAAGCCGACCAGCCGGTCGTCGAAGCCCTCGAGGCCGATCGGCCCCCATTCCAGGATCTCGGGGACATGGTCGCCGGCGCGATAGACGTCGGCATAGGCGAGCACCGCCAGGGTGCGGAAGGGGGGGCTCGCCACCAGCCGCACCGTCGCCTCGAGCACGGTGACGCAGGTGCCCTCGGTGCCCACCAGGGCGCGCGCCACGTGGAAGCCGTTCTCGGGCAGGAGCTGATCGAGGTTGTAGCCCGAGACGCGGCGCGGGATGTCGGGATAGCGCTGGCGGATGAGCGCGGCGAAGCGGTCCCGCAGCGACGCCAGGCCGGCGTAGATCTGTCCGCGCCGGCCCCCTGCCGCGACGATGCGCGCGAGCTCGTCGTCCGAGGTGGGGCCGACGCGCAGCCGCAGGCCGTCGTAGGTCAGCACCTCGAGCTCCTCGACGTTGTCGACGGTCTTGCCGGCCATCAGGGCGTGCACGCCGCAGGAGTTGTTGCCGATCATGCCGCCCAGCGTGCAGCGGTCGTGCGTCGCGGGATCGGGTCCATAGGTGAGGTGATGGCGCTCGGCGGCGCGGCGAAGGGTGTCGAGCACGATGCCGGGCTCGACCCGCGCCAGCCGCCGCACGGGATCGAGCTCCACGAGCCGGTGCATGGACTTCGAGAAGTCGAGCACCACCGCGACGTTGCAGCACTGGCCGGCGAGGCTGGTGCCGCCGCCGCGCGCCAGCACCGGGGCGCCATGCCGGCGGCAGGCGGCGACCGTCGCGACGACGTCGGCGCCGTCGCGCGGCAGCACCACGCCGATCGGCACCTGGCGGTAGTTCGAACCGTCGGTGGCGTAGAGGGCCCGGCTGCCGGCGTCGAAGCGCACCTCGCCGGCGACGCTGGCCTCGAGCTCGGCGGCGAGCGCCGCGGCGCCGGCGAAGGGCGGCGGCGCCACCCGCCTGCCGGAGTCCGGCGAACGCAGGTGCGCTCCCGGCCCGGCGGCGGGAGCCGCGCGGGCGGCCGGAGCGGCGCCGGTGACGGGAGCGGCAGCCGGAGCGGCCGGAACGCGGTCGGGCAACGGTGGCCTGGCCATGCCGGTCATCATAGCGGGCTGCGCCCCCGTGATCGGCAACCGCCGCAATCGCAGCAGTCGCTGCGGTCGGCGGCGCCCGGAAGCGGCTAGAATGGCGCCGTCGGTCTCACGGATCACCGAGGAGGGGCAAATGGGTAGAGGGATGAAGGGTGCTCTGGCGATGCTGTCCGCCGCGGCGGCGGCGGGCTGGATGGCGGCGCTGGTGGTTGCCGGCGGCGGCGCCGGGGGCCAGCGCGCGGCGGTGGCGCAGCAGCGGGACCTCTCGAAGGTCGAGATCAAGGTGACGCCGGTCGCCGGCAAGGTGTACATGCTGGAAGGGGCCGGCGGCAACATCGGCGCGTCGGTGGGGGAGGACGGCATCCTGCTCGTCGACGATCAGTTCGAGCCGCTGGCGCCGAAGATCCGCGCCGCGGTGCAGGGCATTGCCGGCGCCGGCGGCAAGATCAAGTTCGTGATCAACACCCACTGGCACGGCGACCACACCGGCGGCAACCAGGTATTCGGGCTCGAGGCGCCGATCATCGCCCAGGCCAACGTGCGGCGGCGCCTGTCGACCGAGCAGTCGGTGCTCGGCAACAAGGTGCCGCCGTCGCCGAAGCAGGCGCTGCCGGTGATCACCTTCGACCAGGCGGTGTCGGTGCACTGGAACGGCGAGGAGATCAAGGTCGTCCACTTCCCGCACGGCCACACCGACGGCGACAGCGTGGTGTTCTTCACCGGCTCGAACGTCGTGCACATGGGGGACGACTTCTTCGCCGGCCAGTTCCCGTTCGTGGACCTCGGGAGCGGCGGCAGCGTGCAGGGGCTGATCGACGACGTGGCGAAGGCGCTGACCCTGGTGCCGGCCGATGCCAAGGTGATTCCCGGCCACGGTCCGCTGTCGACGCGGGCGGACCTCGAGCGCTTCCACGCCATGCTGGTGGCTTCGACCGACGTCGTGCGCCGCCGCATGCATGCAGGCGAGAGCCTCGAGAAGATCCAGGCCGAGGGGCTGCCGGCGGAGCTCGCGCCCTGGGGCAAGGGCTTCGTCGACACCAAGACCTGGATCATGACCATCCACGACAGCCTGGCCAAGGACGCCGCGCCGGGCGCGCCCGCCGGTCACGGGCGCCGCTGAAGGGTGGGGTAGCGGGTCCGTTCGCGGGTAGTGTCCTTGCCAGATTGCCCTTGCTTCCCTCTGCCTCCTTTGGGCGAGGGGCCAAAGTCATCGGTCCCTTGCCCCCTGGACCCTCGCCCAAAGGAGGCAGAGGGAGGCAAGGGCAATCTAGGACACTACCCGTTCGCCCGTTCGCAGGCGAAGACTTGGTGGCGCCGGGGAATGCATGTACACTGTCGTATAAGTTGAATGGGTCGATGAGGGTCCTGACCGGATCCAGGTGGCCGGGAGGCCCGAGGGGGTACGATGGCACACCCATCCACGAGCGACGGTGAGGCGTGCCGGCTGCTCCGGCGCATGCGGCGGTCGAGGTCTTGGCGGTCGGGGTTCACGCTCCCCGAGCTGGCGGTCGTGGTCGCGATCGCTTCCTTGCTGCTGCTGTACGGCTATCCGGCCCTGATGAAGCTCCTCGCCCGCTACGAGGTCCGCTCCTCGGCGCAACAGCTCGAGATGCTCGGGCGCGAGGCGCGCTACGAGTCGATCAAGCTCAACCAGCCCGTGACGCTGGTCGCCGACACCAATCGGCATTCGTTCTACGTCATCTCCGGCACGATCCCGAACATGCCACCCTACAGCTTCCCCGACGGACAGGGGGACATCCCGGGCCCCCAGCTGGTGGCGGTCTGGCAGGTCCCCCACAGCGTCAGCTTCGTGATGCAGCCGGTCACTGCCTGTGTCCAGGGTACGTTCTGCCAGTCGTTCTCGTTCAACTCGGACGGTTCCGGCAGCGGCGTGCCCGTGGTCTTCAGCACGCCCAACCAGCCAGGCTCGAAGGTGCAGCTGGCGCAGACGGCGACCGGCAAGCTCGCCATCCAGTACCCTTATCCATAGCTTCCGACGTCGCCTGACGCGCCGCTCGGGAGGCTCGGGGCTGGGGCCCGGTCAGGGTCCGCCGCGGGCTACCGGCGCGGGCTTGGCCTTGGCGGCAGGGAGCGGTACCGCGGGCTCCGCCGAGAGGCGCTGCGCCAGCTCGACGAAGGCGCGGGCGTTCTCGACCGGCGTCATCGGCAGGATGCCGTGACCGAGATTGACGATGTGGCCGCCGCCCGCGCCCTCGGCGAGCAGGTTGGCGACGCGGCGCTCGATCTCGTGGCGTGGCGCCAGCAGCGCGGCCGGATCCAGGTTCCCTTGCAGCACCCGCCCGCCGGCCAGCGGGCGCACCCGGCCGAGCGGTTGGCGCCAGTCGACGGACAGGACCTCGACCGGCAGGTCGCCAAGCGCCTCGAGCAGGTGCGAGCCGCCATGGATGTAATAGATGAGCGGCGCCCTGCCACGCAGGCCGTCCACCACCTTGCGCAGCGGCGGCAGCGCCAGGCTGCGCCAGCGCTCGGCGTCGAGCAGGCCGCCCCAGGTGTCGAACAGCTGCAGCGCCTGCGCGCCGGCCGCGAGCTGACCGCGGAGGTAGGCAAGAGAGGTGTCGGCGATGCGGTCGAGCAGCAACGCGAGCCCCTCGGGATCGCCGTAGCTCCACGCCAGGAGGTGCTCGAAGTGACGCGAGCCGCCGCCTTCCACGAGATAGGCCGCGAGCGTCCAGGGCGTGCCGCCGAAGCCGATCACCGGCACCTTGCCGGCCAGCTCCCGCCGCACCAAGCGGAGCGCGGCGAAGACGTAGCCCAGCGTCTCCTCGACGTCCGGCAGGCGCAGCCCGGCGATGTCCTCGCGCCGTCGCACGGGGCGCGGGAACGTCGGACCGTCGCCGCGCACGAACTCCAGCTCGGCGCCCATCGCCTCGAGCGGCAGCAGGATGTCGGCGAACAGGATGGCGGCGTCGACGCCGAGGCGCGCGACGGGCTGCAGGGTCGCCTCGGCCGCGAGCTCGGGAGTCTTGCAGAGAGTCAGGAAGTCGACCCGCTGCCGCAGCGCGCGGTACTCGGGGAGATAGCGGCCCGCCTGGCGCATGATCCACACCGGCCGGCGCTCGGTCGGCTCGCCGCGGCAGGCGCGCAGGAAGAGGTCGTTCACCGAACCAGGATAGCAGACCGCTCGGCAACGCCCGCCGCAGGCAGGCGCTTCTCGTATAGTCTCGCCGCCGAGACCGTCGCATGACTGAGCCCGCGCCCCCGCAGACTTCGGATGGGTCCGTCCGGGCCGCCCGCTGGGCGCTCGGCGTGCTCACCCTGATCAACCTGTTCAACTATCTCGACCGTTACGTGCCGGCGGCGCTGGTCGAGAGCCTGCGGCGTTCTGAGCTGCACGTCTCCGACACCGAGTCGGGCCTGCTGATGTCCGGCTTCATCGTCGTCTACATGCTGACCTCGCCGCTGTTCGGCGTGCTGGGCGATCGGGGCCGGCGGCCGCGCATCGTCGCCGCCGGCATCGCGCTGTGGAGCCTGGCGACCGGCCTCGCCGGGCTGGCGCGCAGCTTCGCCGCCCTGCTCGTGGCGCGCTCGGCGGTCGGGGTCGGCGAGGCGGCCTACGTCACCATCTCGCCGGCGATGCTGGCCGACTCCTTCCCTCGCGGCGAGCGCGGCCGGGTCTTCGCGATCTTCAACGCCGCCACCCCGATCGGCGCCGCCGCCGGCTACATCCTGGGCGGCCTGGTCGCGAGCCATTTCGGCTGGCGAGCGGCGTTCTTCGTCGCCGGCTTCCCGGGGTTGCTGCTGGCGGTGCTGATGTGGCGCCTGCACGACCCGCCGCGCGGCGCCAGCGACGCGCCCGACGCCGGCGAGGCCAGTGACGCGGGCAAGGCCGGCGACGGCAGCCACGGCGGCGACGGCGGCGACGTCGGCCAAAAGCACCCTGCCGGGCTCGCCGCCGTCTACGCCGAGCTGGCGCGGAACCGGCCGTTCGTGCTGATCGTCCTGGGGTATGCCGCCTACACCTTCGCGCTGGGTGCGCTGGCCTACTGGATGCCGGCCTTCCTCGAGCGGGTGCGGGGCGTGCCGTCCAGCCAGGCAACGGTCCAGTTCGGCATCATCGTCGTCGTCACCGGCTTCGCCGGCACCTTCGCCGGCGGCTGGCTCGGCGACATGCTGCTGCGGCGCTGGTCCGAGGCCTACCTCTGGGTGTCGGGCATCGCCACGCTGGCCGCCGCGCCGGTCGCCCTGCTCGCCTTCCAGGCCGCATCGCGGCCGGTGTACATGGCGGCGATCGTCGGCGCGGAGGTGCTGCTCTTCTTCTCGACCGGACCGATCAACTCGGCGCTGGTCAACGTCGTGGCGCCTGCCCACCGCGCCACCGCCATGGCGCTCAACATCCTGGTCATCCATCTGCTCGGCGACGTCCCTTCGCCGCCGCTGATCGGCCGCCTCTCCGACGCGACCTCGCTCGCCAAGGCCTTCCTGGTGCTGCCGGCGATGATGGCGCTGGCGGGAGTGATCTGGATCTACGCCGCCTGGAGCGGACCGCGCAGAGCGGCGCCGCGCCCCTGAACGAGGCCGGGGCCGGGGCTCTGTATACTGCGCTGGCCATGCAGCGGTCCCTCGCCATCGACGGCGCCTCGCTGACCCTCGAGGGGTTCGGCGACGCGGTGCACGGGCGCGTCGCTTGCGCCTTGGCGCGGACGGCGCGGCAGCGGGTGGAGCAGGGGCGCAGGGTGATCGAGCGGGCGCTGGCCGGCGGCGCGGTGGTCTACGGCGTCAACACCGGCTTCGGCGAGCTGGCGCAGGTGCGGATCGCTCCGGACAAGCTGCTGCAGCTGCAGCGCAACCTGCTGCTGTCGCACGCCGCCGGGGTGGGCGAGCCGCTGCCCGACGCGGCGGTCCGCGGCATGCTGCTGCTCCGCGCCAACACCCTCGCGCGCGGCCATTCGGGGGTGCGGCCGGAGGTGATCGAGGGGCTGCTCGCGCTGCTCAACCACGACGTGCTGCCGGTGGTTCCCAGCCGCGGGTCGGTGGGGGCGAGCGGCGACCTCGCGCCGCTCGCCCACCTCGCTCTGCCGCTGCTCGGCCACGGCATCCTGCGCGCCGGCACCGGCGGCGCGGCGGTGTCCGCCGAGGAGGGCCTGCGGCGGGCGGGGCTGGCGCCGCTCGAGCTGCAGGCGAAGGAAGGGCTGGCGCTGATCAACGGCACCCAGGCGATGACCTCGCTGCTGGCGCTCGCGGCGCTCGAGGCGCGGCGCCTGGTCAAGATCGCCGACCTCGCGGGCGCGCTCTCTGCCGACGCGCTGCGCGGCAGCGACTGCGCCTTCGATCCGCGCATCCACGCCCTGCGCCCCTACCGCGGACAGCAGGCGAGCGCGGCCAACCTGTGGCGCCTGCTGCAGGGGTCGGCGATCCGCGAGTCCCACCGCGTCGGCGACGTCCGGGTGCAGGACCCGTACTCGGTCCGCTGCATGCCGCAGGTGCACGGCGCGGTGCGAGACCTGCTGAGCGACGTCGAGGCCAAGCTGGCGATCGAGATCAACGCCGTGACCGACAACCCGCTGGTGCTGGAGCTGGGCGAGACCCCGGACGTCGACAGCGCCCTGCTCTCCGGCGGCAACTTCCACGGCGAGCCGATGGCCCTGGCCGCCGACGTGCTGGCGATCGCCCTCGCGGAGCTGGGCGCCATCAGCGAGCGGCGGATCGAGAAGCTCACCAACGCCGCCTTCTCCGGTCTGCCGCCGTTCCTGGTGCGCGGCGCCGGTCTCGACTCGGGCTTCATGATCGCCCACGTCACCGCCGCGGCGCTGGTGAGCGAGAACAAGGGGCTCGCCCACCCGGCGGCGATCGACTCGATCCCGACCTCCGCGGACAAGGAGGACCACGTCTCGATGGGGATGGGCGCCGCGCTCAAGCTCGGCAGGGTGGTCGACAACCTGCGCTGGGTGCTGGCGATCGAGCTCACCGCCGCCGCCCAGGGAATCGACCTGTTGCGGCCGCTCACCTCGAGCCTGCCGCTCGAGGCGCTGCACGCCTCGCTGCGGAAGCGGATCTCCCGCTGGGACGAGGACCGCGAGATGGCGCCCGACCTGGCGGCGGCGGCGGAGTTCCTGCGCGCGGACGTCGATCCTCATCTCCAAGACATGCTCTAGGGTTGCCCATCGGCAGTTGCCGACCCTGAGGTTGAAGGTGGGCGCAGTGCCCCCTTCCCCCCCGGAGGGGTGGGAAGGGGGTTGGGGGATGCGGGGGGCGATCCGATAGACGCTGTAAGTTGCGCGACACTCCGGCGCTCCGGAGGCGATGCCGGCCGCACCGGGCAAGGGGGTGTGCTTCTTACTGTAGTAGCTGAACCAATCGCTTCGCGATAAGAAGAAATCGCTTCGCGATAAAAACATATCTGTACTCGTCTCCCCGTTCTCTGCCCGTCGGCGCTAAGATCGGCTCTCCATGCTTCGACTCGTGGCCTATGCACCCGACGGCGTCCGGCGCTTTCCCGTGCACCGCGCCGAGATGCTGATCGGCAGCGCGCCCGAGTGCGACCTCTGCCTCCCCTACATCGGCGTGGCGTTGCGCCACGCCCGGTTGCACTTCGAGGGCGACGCGCTGTGCATCGAGGACCTGGGCAGCCGCAAGGGGCTGCTGGTCTCCGGCCGCAAGGTGCGCGAGGCGGCGCTCGAGGTGCTCGACGAGATCCGTATCGGCAACGTGACGCTGCTGCTCGAGGACGTCACGGCACCGCCGGAGCGGGCGCTCGCGGGCGCGCCGGCCCCCCTGGCAAGCAGCAGCGCGCCGGCCGCCCTGGCCGGCGACGAAGCGGGCGCCACCGGCGGCACCGGCGCGGGTGGTGCCGCCGGCAGGCCCGACGCCGCCACCGGCCGCCCGCAGACCCCGCGCATGTCGTCGGACCGGATGGTCGATCACCTGACCCGCATCAGCGAATGGGTGCTCGCCGACACCGACAGCCGGGTGTCCTCGGAGGCCCTGGTCGCCGAGGTGTTGGCCGAGTTCGGCGGCGGTGTGCTGTTCCTGCTGCTCGGCGAGATGGACGAGCCCGGGGTCAAGCTGGTGGTGGCGACCGACCCGCTCTGGCTGGGCAGGGGCGACGAGCTGCTCGACCAGGTCCGGTCCCACCGCGATGCGAGCCCGCGCGGCCACGGCGCCTCCTTCACCGGTGAGCTGGCAAGCGGCGCCTCATGGATCTGCTACCACACCTTCACCGCTCTCGACCGCATCTACACGCTGATGATCGCGTTGCCCAGGTACACGCCGAACGGTTGGTCGCCGTTCGCCGCGCTGCGTTCGCTCGGACACCTGCTGGTCTTCGGCCTGATTCACCACGTCGGCTGGTACGAGCCCATCCTTCCCGGGCACCCGGTGCAGCAGGACCTGGCACTGGCGCCTGGATTGGTGGTCGGCGAGTCCCCGGCGATGAAGGCGGTCACCGACCAGCTGCGCGTTGCCATCGGCCTGGACAGCCACGTGCTGCTGCGCGGCGAGGCGGGGGTCGGCAAGGAGCTGCTCGCCCGTTCCCTGCACCTGTCGGGGCCGCGGCGCCAGGGGCCGTTCGTGACCGCGGTGTGCGGCGGCGCCAGGCCGCAGCAGATCGAGGCGGACCTCTTCGGGGCCGAGGTGGCGGGCAAGGGGGGCGTGGTGCGGCGCGAAGGCAAGCTGCTGCTGGCGCACGGCGGCACGCTGTTCCTCGACGACGTCGAGGAGTTGCCGCTCGACGTGCAGGCGCGGTTGGTGCGTTTCCTGCGCTCGAAGGAGGTCGAGCCGACCGGCAGCGAGCTGGCGACCGCGGTCGACGTGCGCATCATCGCCGGCAGCCGGGTGGTGCTCGAGGACGCGGTCGGACGCGATGCGTTCCGGGTCGATCTCTCCTACCACCTGTCGCGTTTTGCCATCGAGGTGCCGCCGCTGCGCGAGCGGCGGGAAGACCTGCCGCTGCTCATCCAGTCCTATGTCAACCGCTTCTGCCACGAGACCGGCAAGCGCCTCACCGGCATCACCGTCAAGGCCATGTCGGCACTGCTGAACTACGACTACCCGGGCAACGTCGCCGAGCTCGAGAACATCATGCGGCACCTGGTCTACCTGTCGCCGGCCGGCCGCCCGGTGGACGTGAGCCTGCTGCCGGAGAGAGTGCGGCGCGGCGGCCTGAACGCCACCAGCCGCGTCGACGCGACCTCCGATCTCGATCTCGAGCGGATGGTCGGCGACACCGAGCAGGCGGCGATCCGCGAGGCGTTGCGGCGCAGCCACGGCAACAAGTCGCAGGCCGCCCGGCTGCTCGGCCTGTCGCGCAACGGCCTGGCGATCAAGATGCAGCGCTACGGCCTGCGGGGCTGAGCTCTCTCCGCTACCCGAACCCAGGCCCCCCTCGCAAGTTTTTCATCGTTCGGGAGTTTCATCAGGCAGCGGCCACCGGCGGCCGCTGCCGCGTCTGGGGCCGCCGCCGTCCGGCCGGCTGCGAACGAATCCACGTCCACCTGAGAGGAGGCGGAGCATGCGCGGAGCGACCCGACCTGACAGGCCGCGGCGGCGCCGGTGGCTGCCGGCCGTGGCGGCCGCCGCCATGGTGCTGGGCATGGGAGTGATCGCGGGGAGCGCACCCGCTCCTCCGGCGCGCCGCGCCGACGCGAGCGGGCTGGGCAAGATCCAGCACATCGTGATCATCATGCAGGAGAACCGCAGCTTCGACAGCTACTTCGGCACCTTCCCGGGCGCCGACGGCATCCCGATGAGCAACGGCGTGCCGACGGTCTGCGTCCCCGACCCGCAGACCGGTCAGTGCGTGGCGCCCTTCCATGACACCAGCGACCTCAACCAGGGCGGCCCTCATGGCGCGGTCGCGGCGACGGACGACATCGACCTGGGCCGGATGGACGGCTTCATCGTCCAGGCCGAGCATGCGAAGCAAGGCTGCCAACCCAACGATCCGGCTTGCGGCGGACACAGCACGGACGTCATGGGGTATCACGACTTCCACGAGATCCCGAACTACTGGGCCTACGCGCAGAACTTCGTGCTGCAGGACCGCATGTTCGAGCCCAATGCCTCGTGGAGCCTGCCGGAGCACCTGTTCATGGTCTCCGAGTGGTCGGCGAAGTGCAGCAGCTCCGATCCGAACAGCTGCCTCAACGCGCTCGACGCCCCCGGGCTGCCTCCCGACTTCAACAACCCCAACCATCACCGTCCGCCGCCGACCTACGCCTGGACCGACCTGACCTGGCTGCTGCACAAGAACAACGTCAGCTGGGCCTACTACGTCTTCTCGGGCACCGAGCCGGACACCGCGGACGCCGAGGAGATGGCGACTCCCACGGCGAAGCAGAACGCCGCCACGCCGGGGATCTGGAACCCGCTGCCGTTCTTCACCACGGTGCAGGCGGACAACGAGCTGGGCAACGTCCGGGACCTGGCGGATTTCATCGCCGCCGCCAAGGCCGGCACGCTGCCGGCGGTGTCGTGGGTCTGCCCCAACGGCCGCTTCAGCGAGCACCCGCCGGCGCTGGTGAGCGACGGCCAGAACTACGTCACCAACCTGATCAACGCGGTGATGCAGGGGCCGGACTGGCAGAGCACCGCCATCTTCCTCGCCTGGGACGACTGGGGCGGCTTCTACGACCACGTCGTGCCGCCGGTGGTCGACGAGAACGGCTATGGCCTGCGCGTGCCGGCGATGGTGATCAGCCCCTACGCCAAGGCGGGCCTGATCGATCACCAGACGCTCAGCTTCGACGCCTACGTCAAGTTCATCGAGGACGTCTTCCTCGGCGGCCAGCGCCTCGACCCGGCGACCGACGGCCGCCCCGACCCGCGGCCCACCGTGCGCGAGAACGTGCCCACGCTCGGCGACCTCGCCAACGACTTCGACTTCACCCAGCCGCCGCGGCCGCCGCTGATCCTGCCGGCGGCGGCGATCGGCACCTGCGTCGAGGGCGACGCCTCGCTCTGTCTTGGCAACAACCGCTTCCAGGTGGTGGCGACCTGGCTCACGCCTGCCGGGCAGGCCGGCGGCGGCCACGCGGTCGCGCTGACGGCGGACACCGGATACTTCTGGTTCTTCGCCAACACCAGCGTCGAGGTGATGGTCAAGGTGCTCGACGGCTGCGCGGTGTCCAATGCCTTCTGGGTCTTCGCCGGCGGCCTGACCGACGTCCAGACCACCATCCAGGTGACCGACACCGCTACCGGCGAGATGCAGACCTACAACAACCCGCAGAGCACCCCCTTCGCCCCGATCCAGGACACCAGCGCCTTCGCCACCTGCGGCGCCGGCGGCGCCGGCGGCAAGGCCGCGGCGGCCGCGCTCACCGCGCCGGCCGCCGGGAGGCTCCGCCCGGGGGGTGGCCCCGTCGCGCCCGCCGCGAGGTAGCGGCTCCGTCGGCCCGGGGCCGCTGCTCTCCGGCGCGAGGTTGAAATCTGTCTTGCTTTATTGTACGATAGCATACAGATCAGGCGCGAGCGCCATGACTGGTGCGTCTCCGGAGGGTACCATGCGAGAGAAAGCGTTGCGATGCGGGCTGCGGGCATTGTGCTTCGGCCGCGAGTGTTGGCGATCTGGCCTCGTGGCGTTCGGGATCGTGCTCCTGCTCGGCGTGGCCGCGCGCCCGTCGGCCGCGGTGACCTGCGCCGTGGATGCCGTGCCGGCGGCGACCCTGCTGCTGCCGTTCTTCGAAGTGGACCTGACCCATCCGAACGGGCTCACGACGCTGTTCTCGATCAACAACTCGACGGCGGACGCGATGCTGGCGCACGCCGTCGTCTGGTCGGATCTGTCGGTGCCTGTGATGAGCTTCGACGTCTATCTCACCGGCTACGACGTCCAGACCATCAACATGCGCGACATCGTCGTCTTCGGCAACCTGCCGCAGACCGCCTCGCTAGGCCAGCAGAACGAGTCCGGCACCCTCAGCCCGAAGGGCAAGCTCTCGCAGAGCGTCAACTTCGCGAGCTGCCAGAACGTGCTGCCGCCGCCGCCGGTGCCCCCGGGGGTCCTGCAGGATCTGCAGCTCGCCCTGACCGGCAAGGCCTCGCCGATGCTGCAGAACCAGTGCGCCGGCCAGGACCTTGGCGACAACATCGCGCGCGGGTACGTCACCGTCGATACGGTGAGGAATTGCACCTCGAGAGTCCCGGGAGACGACGGCTACTTCGGCGCGCAGAGCACCAACGACGTCACCGACCAGAACGTGCTCTGGGGCAATTGGTACATCGTCGACGTGCCGCAGAGCTACATCATCGGCTCCACCATGGTGGGGATCGAAGCGGATGCCACGAACCCGGCCACGACGACGGCAGGTCACTACACCTTCTATGGCCGTTACGACGGCTGGAGCGCCATCGACCACCGCGAGCCGCTCGCCAGCAGCTTCGCCGCGCAATTCTTCAGCACCGGCTCCGGCGGCCTCTTCGAGGCGGGCACGGACCTGATCGTCTGGCGCGATCCGAAGGGCGCGCAGAAGCCCTTCCCCTGCCCGGCCGCGACGAACTCGCAGCCGCAGTGGTATCCCCTGGGGATGGAAGGGATGGTGATCTTCGACGAGGCCGAGAACCCGGCGGTCACGCAGACGGTCCCCTACTGTCCGCAGCCGCCGAACGTGCCGTTCATCCCCTTCCCGGCGGCCGCCCAGATGGTGGTCGTCGGCGGCGCGCAGCTGCCGACGCCGTTCCAGTACGGCTGGATGTACATCAATCTCAACGTCAGCGCGGTGTACAACCCGGCGCCGCCGATCGACACCAAGGCGGCCCAGGCCTACGTGATCTCCGCCCATCTCGCCAATGGGCACGGCGTCGCGGTGGACGCCTACCGCCTCGACAGCTCCTGCAACTCGGGCCACTTCGTGCCGTAGGCGGCGGCCGTACGGCGCCGGCGCTCCGGCGGCTTCCTCGGCCCTTGGCTCTCGACGGGCGGAGCGGCGAGGGCGCGGGGAACGACCACCGGGCCGCCGGGCGTAGAATACGGTCCATGGGCCCGACGACCTTGCCGTCCACGACCACCGTGCCGGTGAAGGGCGGCCCCGGCGCTGCCGGCGGTTCCGGCGGTTCCAGCCGCCAGGGCGCGGGCGCCGCCGCCGGGCCGCGCACCGTGCGCGCGCCGCGGGGCACCGCGATCTCCTGCCGCGGCTGGCAGCAGGAGGCGGCGCTGCGGATGCTGATGAACAATCTCGATCCGGAGGTGGCCGAGCGGCCCGAGGAGCTGGTGGTCTACGGCGGCTCGGGGCGCGCCGCGCGCAACTGGGAATGCTTCGAGGCGATCGTCGCGACCTTGCGCCGCCTGGGCGACGAGGAGACGCTGCTGGTGCAGTCGGGCAAGCCGGTGGCGGTGTTCCGCAGCCATGCCGAGGCGCCGCGGGTGCTGATCGCCAACTCCCTGCTGGTGCCGCACTGGGCGACCGCGGACGAGTTCCGCCGCCTCGAGGGGCTGGGCCTCACGATGTACGGGCAGATGACCGCCGGCTCGTGGATCTACATCGGCACCCAGGGCATCCTCCAGGGCACCTACGAGACGCTCGCCGAGTGCGCGCGCCAGCACTTCGGGGGTACCCTGGCCGGCCGCCTGGCCGTCACCGCCGGCCTCGGCGGCATGGGCGGCGCGCAGCCGCTGGCGGTGACCATGAACGAGGGCGTGTGCCTGGTCGCCGAGGTCGACCGCAGCCGCATCGAGCGGCGCCTCGCAAGCCGCTATCTCGACGTCTTCGTGCCCGATCTGGAGGGCGCGGTGGCGCGGGCCCTCGCCGCGCGCGACCGGCGGCAGGCGGTGTCGATCGCCGTCCTTGCCAACGCCGTCGATCTGCTCGAGCACCTGGCGGCGGCCGGCGTGGTGCCCGACGTGCTGACCGATCAGACCTCGGCGCACGACGCGCTCCACGGCTACGTGCCACAGGGGCTGAGCTTCGACGAGGCGCTGACGCTGCGCCGCTCCGATCCCGACGCCCACGTGGCGCGCGCCATGGCGTCGATGGCGGCGCACGTGCGTGCCATGCTGGCTCTGCGGCAGCGCGGCGCGATCACGTTCGACTACGGCAACAACCTCCGCGGCCAGGCCCTGGCGGCGGGAGAGCAGCGCGCCTTCGAGATCGGCGGCTTCGTGCCGCTCTTCATCCGGCCGCTGTTCTGCCTCGGCAAGGGGCCGTTCCGCTGGGCGGTGCTGTCCGGCGACCCGGACGACCTGGCGGCGACCGACGAGGCGATCCTGGCGGCGTTCCCCGGCGACGCGGGCCTCGCCCGCTGGATCCGGCTGGCGCGGCAGCGCGTCGCCTTCCAGGGCCTGCCGGCTCGGATCTGCTGGCTGGGCTACGGCGAGCGCGCCAAGGCGGGGCGCGTCTTCAACCAGCTGGTGGCCACCGGCAAGGTCAAGGCGCCGATCGTCATCGGCCGCGACCACCTCGACTGCGGCTCGGTGGCCTCGCCGAACCGCGAGACCGAGGCGATGCGCGACGGCTCCGATGCCATCGGCGACTGGCCGGTGCTCAATGCGCTGCTCAACGCGGTCAACGGCGCGACCTGGGTTTCGGTCCATCACGGCGGCGGCGTCGGCATCGGCTACTCGCTGCATGCCGGCATGGTGATCGTCGCCGACGGCACCGAGGCCGCCGCCCGCCGCCTCGATCGCGTGCTGACCGGCGATCCCGGCCTCGGCGTGGTGCGGCACGCCGACGCCGGCTACGACGCGGCGATCGCCTGCGCCCGCGAGCAAGGCATCGATCTGCCGATGCTCGCTCCAGAGCCGGGCGCCGCCGGATCCTAGCGCCGCGGGCAGAACGCCGCCGCCGCCGCCCGCGCCGGCCCGCGCCAGGGTCCTCCGCATCCGTTCCCGTTGCCATGCTCCCAACCCTCCGCCGCGGCCGCGAGCCTCTCCTGTTCGCCGCCGCGCTGGCGGCGCCGCTGCTGCCGGAGCCGTTCTCCTTCGGGTTGCTGCTCGCCTGCGGCCTGCTCTGGCTCGCCCAGCGCCCGCGGCCGCCGCGGCGCGAGGCGGCGCTGGCGGCGCTGCTGGCGGCGGTGGCGGTGACGGCGCTCGCCGGGGACGCCGTCATCGCGCGGGACGAGCGGCTCTCGGACCGGCGCTGGGTCCAGGGCCAGGCTCCCGAGTACCGGCGCGTCTGGGAGGGACTGCGCGCCGAGGCCGCCGCGGCGGCCGGCGCGCTGAAGCGGCGGCCGGCGAGCCCGCTCGACGTCCTCGACCATCCGCCGGAGGCGCCGCCGCCGCAGGGCGCGGCGCTGGCGGCGACGCTGGCGGCCTTCGACCGCCTGGGGCGGCTGACGCCGCCGGCAGGCGCGGACCGCCACGCCCTGCTGCTGATCGACCGCGACGGCAACGCCGTGGCGTGGGCCGGCGAGGGGCTGGTCCACGAGCCCGAGCAGTGGCCGCGCTCCGGCCTCTCCTACCGCGCCGGTTTCAACTCGGTGACCTTCTACGCCGCCGAGCCGCTGGACGATTCGAGCCGGCCGTGGCGGCTGGTGGCCGGGTCGAGCTTCTCGACGCGCCGCCTGCCCCATGCCCTGGGCACGGCGGCGCCCGCGGCGGGACCAGGGCTGGCGCCGGCCGCCGTGGCGGCGGTCGCGGCGGCCGCCGCGGAGCTGCGCGCCACCTACCACCAGGTTGCCGACGTTCTGCTGCCGCGCCGCCGGCTGCGTTGGTCGCTGGTCGACAATCCGACGCAGGCCCACCCCGGGGCGATCGAGGTACGCCTCGCCGGCGCGCCGACCCTGGAGGTCGAGCCGGTGCCCGCGGAGCCGGGAAGGGCGCGCGCCAGGCCCGCCTGGCCGACCGGGCTCGCCTGGGCGGGCGTGGCGGCGGCGCTGCTGGCGCTGGGAGTGATGCGCGGCGTCGGCCTGGCGCTGCCGGCGGCGTCGACCCTGTCGGGATCGGCCGAGCAGGGCGTGCGGGTGCCGGCGCTGCTGCTCGGGGGACTCTTCGCCCTCGCCAAGCTCGCCGGCGTACCGGCCCTGCCGATCGTCGCGATGGAGATCGGGGTGGCCCTGGCGCTGCTCGGGCTCGCCCTGCCCCGCGCGCGGACGGTCAAGCTCCGGCGCCTTGCGGGCGATGGTCGGCGCGCGGCGGCTGCCCGCCCGGCGGAGGCCGGTGCCGGGTGGGTCATGGCGGCGGGCGCGGCCGTGATGCTGGTGCTGTCCGGCGCGGCCTGGGCGGCGCAGCTCGCCGCCGGCCCCTTCGACGTGGCGGAAGGGCTGATGGTGCCGGGGCCGGACTGGTGCATCCGCCTCGCATGGAGCGGTGCGGCCCTGGGGCTGCTGAGCCTGGCAGGCAGGCGCGAGTCGAGCGCGCCCCCGGCCGGCGACGTCTGGGTGTGGCTCGCCACCGGCCTGCTGCTGGCCGGCGCCGCCCTGTCGGAAGCGACCTGGGCGGCGGTGCCGCTGCTGGCCGCCGGCGGCGCCTGCGCGGCGCGCTTCGTCGACCGCCGCCGGCGCGCCCAGGGAACGGTGCTCACCGCTCTTGCGGTGATCGGCGCGCTGGCCGGAGCGGCGGTGTGGGAGACCGCCTACCGAGCCCGGCTCGGGACCTATGCCGCCACCGCGCTGCTCGATCGGCTGGCGCCGCCGTCGCCTGGCGAGCTGGCGGCGCTCGAGCGCGAGCTCGGCGCCCACTTCGCGCACCTCGACCTCGACGCCCTGGTGGCCCGCTCGCCGGTCGGCCTGGACCACAAGGACCTCGCCTACTCGCTGTGGCGCGAGTCGCCGCTCGCGCGGCCGAACGCATTGTCGGCGGTGGCGCTGCGCTCGGGCAACTCGCTGGTGTCGTCGTTCTCTTTCGGCATCCCGCTCACCGGCGAGGGCGAGATCGACGACCAGCGCCTGCGCGGGCTGGGGCTGCCGGGGTGGCGGCCGATCGCCGGCGAGGCGGCGGTGAAGCTGGCCGACGGCCGGCCCGGACTGGCGCGCTACTGGATCATGCCGCGCCCCGGCTTCCGTCTCGAGGACCGCCGGCGGCTGGTGCGCATCGAGGTCGGGCTGCTGCGCGGCAACTCGACGCCGGCGCAGGTCGAGGAGCTGGCCGCGCCGGGCCTCTTCGCTCTCTACGACGGCCAGGACGGTCGGGCCCTCCTGTCTCCCTGGCCGGAGCGGCCGCCGCTGCCGGCCCGGCTGCGCGGCGCTCATGCGCTGAGCGCCGAGATCGACACTCCCTCCGGCACCGCTCGCGCTTTCGTGCGGCCGGTGCCGGCCGCCCCTGTGCCGGGAGGGACGGGAGGGACGGGAGGTGCGGGCGCCACCGCCGCCGCCGCAGGAGCCTGGGAGGCGATCTACCTGCCCGGCGAGAGCCCGCTGGTGGCGGTCGAGCGCGCCGCCAACTGGGCGGTCGGGCTGCTGCTGGCACTGGCCTGCGCGGCGCCGGTCGCGGCGCTGCTCGCGCTGCCGCGCAGCGCCTTCCGCAACCTGCTGCGGCGCACGGTGCGCTCCTATTCGCGCCGCCTGCTGATCGTCTACACCGCGCTGCTGCTGCTGCCCCTGCTGGCGCTCAACGCGCTGCTGGTGCGCTCGGTCCAGCTCGACAGCCTGCGCCGGCAGGAGACCGCCGGACAGGCGGCGCTCGCCGCCGCCGAGCGCCTGCTCGACGAGCAGATCCGCGCCGAGCCGGTCGGCTACGCGTTCGATCCCGGCACCTTCGATCCCAAGCTCACCGGCATCTCGGAGCTGGTGCGGCGGCCGGTCAATCTCTACGGCCGCAGCAAGCTCTCGGCCTCGAGCGAGCACGAGCTGTTCACCGCCGGCCTGCTGCCGACCCGCCTGCCGGGACCGGTCTACTCGAGCCTGGCGCTGCGCGCCCGGAACCTGTACTCGCTCACCAACCGCGTCGCGGAGGTGGAGTACCTCGAGCTCTACGCGCCGCTGCGCCTGGCCGGCGACGACCCGGCCGCCGAGCCGCCGCTGTTCGTGTCGCTGCCGCTGCTGGCGCAGCAGGAGGAGGGAGAGCGCCAGGTCACCCACCTGCGCCGGCACGCCATCCTGGTCACCGCGGCTCTCTTCGCGCTGCTGGCGGCCGTCGGCACGCGCCTGGCGCAGAACTTCACCCGCCCGATCACCCAGCTGGTGGAAGGGACGCGGCGGATCGCGGCCGGCGCCCGCTCGCTCGACCTCGCGCCCACCGAGCTCGAGCTCGCCGCCCTGGTGGCGGCGGTCGACGACATGGCGCGGCGCATCGCCGAGGGCCGCGAGGGGCTGCTGCGCGAGAAGCAGGTGGTCGAGCGGGTGGTGCAGAACATCGCCTCGGGGGTGGTGTCGCTCGACCGCGAGCGGCGGGTGCTGATGCACAACCGGGTGGCCGCGGAGCTGCTCGGAGTGGCGGTGGGCCAGAGCCTGGAGCGCCTGGTCGCGCGCTCGCCGCGGCTGGAGCCGGTCGCCGCCTTCCTGCGCTCCGCCGGCGGCGAGATGGCGCGCGCCACCGTGCGGCTGGGCGGCACCGCGGCGGGCGAGCACGAGTGGTCGCTGGTGTGGGTGCCGGTGCCGGGGCAGGGAGAGCCTTTCGCGCTGCTGGTGGTGGAGGACGTCACCGAGGAGCTGCGCGGCCAGCGGCTGCTCGCCTGGGCGGCGATGGCGCGGATGATCGCGCACGAGATCAAGAACCCGCTGACGCCGATCCGCCTCTCCGCCGAGCACATGCGCGAGGTCTACCAGCGCGACCCCGAGCACTTCGCCGGCGTGTTCGAGCGCTGCACCGCCAACATCCTCACCCAGGTCGAGGAGCTGCGCTCGATCGCCTCCGAGTTCTCGACCTACAGCGCCATCCCGCGCATCGATCCACGGCCCGGCGACCTGACCGCCGCCGTCGCCGGCCTGGTCGAGGGCTACCGCGCCGCGCCGCCGCGCGGCGTCCGCGTCGAGCTCGAGACCCCGAGCGGCCCGATCGAGGCACGCTTCGACGGCAAGCTGCTGCTGCGCGCGGTGCGCAACCTGATCGAGAACGCGCTGCGCGCCAGCGCCGGCGGCGGCCGGGTGGTGGTGCGGGTGGAGCGCGCCGCCGGCGCCGGTGCCGCCGGCGGCGCTGCCGGCCCGTCGGCGCGGATTGCCGTGCTCGACTCCGGCCCCGGCGTGCCGCCGGAGCTGCTGGCGCGCATCTTCGACCCCTACTTCTCGACCCACGACACCGGCACCGGCCTCGGCCTGCCGATCGCCCGCCGCATCGCCGAGGAGCACGGCGGCGAGATCGCGGCCCGCAACCGCCCCGAGGGCGGCCTCGAAGCGGTGATCACCATCCCCTGCGAGCCGGCGCCCGCGGCCGCCGCCACCGGGATCGAGTCGGCCGCCGCTCGCGCGCGGCGATGACCGCTCATGGCGCTCCGGCGGGAGACGGGGCCGGCGCGGGGCCGCCGGCGGCGGTGCCGGCGCCGGCGACCAGGACGACCACCAGCCGTTTCGGGCCGTGGACGCCGTAGGCGAGCGTCTGCTCGATGTCGGCGGTCTTGCTGGGGCCGGAGACGACCAGGGCGTTGGGCGGGATGGACCTGGCCCAGCCGAGCTCGCGGACGGCCTGCCAGAGGGTGTCCCAGAGGTTCGCCGGGTCCAGCAGGACGAGGTGGATCGGCGGCACCAGGGAGAGCAGGCGCGGCTCCTCCGGCGACGGGCAGAGGATGAGGCCGCCGGTCTCCGCGATGCCGCCCAGGCAGGTGGTGATCCCGGCGTCGACGGTGGAGAAGAGCGACTCCTTCAGCTCCTCGACGGGACGGTCGTAGAGGAGCAGCGCCGGCGGTTCGCCACCCGCGCAGGCGGCGGCCAGGGGCGCGGCGAGCGGGCTGCCGGCGCCGGCCATCACGTGGCGCGCGCCGGCGGAGCGCAGGAAGTCCCGGACCACCGCCGGCCAGGTGGCGGCGGTGGCCTCGACGAACTCCGTCTTGACCGCCTCCATGCAGCGCCGCAGGCGCGGCAGCCGCTCCGCCGGCGGCCAGGTCCTGGCGGCGGCGAAGCGGAGGAAGGCGGTGTCGCCCGGCGGCGGCGCGGCCACCGCATGAGGCGGCGCGGTCACCTCGGGAGGCAGCACGGCCTCGCCATGCGCCGCCGTCCCGCCCGCAGCGGCGCGCGCCGCGCGCAGGCGGCCGAGGATCCGCTCCCGGGCCGCGGGTGCTGCCGGCACGCCCGGCGCTTGCGGTCCAACCGGGGAGGCCAGTCCGGGAGGCAAGGCCTCAGACATCGCGCACTCCCCGTTCGCGGGCCAGCTCGTGCAGGGAGCGCGGCGCCGGCCGCGGGGCGCTCCTGGCGGCGGTCCAGGCGCGGAGCGGTCCGAGGCGCGGCGCCGGCAGCCGGCGCAAGCGGGTCAGGAGGCGGCTCACCAGCCGGTAGGCGCGCGCCGAGGCGTGGACGCGCCGCCAGAGCGCCCAGGCGCGGTCCTCCCAGGCGTTGCGCGCCTCGCCGGCCTCGCGGACCGTCGAGCCCGGCACGCGGTGCGAGGCCTCGCGGCGCAGCCGGATCAGGATCTCGGTGATCGGGATCTGCACCGGGCAGATCTCGACGCAGGCGCCGCAGAGGCTCGAGGCGTGCATCAGCTCGTGCCGGGCCTTCACGCCCTCGACCTGGGGCGTGAGGATCTTGCCGATCGGACCCGGGTAGACGGTCGCGTAGGCGTGGCCGCCGACGCGGGTGTAGACCGGACAGTGATTCATGCAGGCGCCGCAGCGGATGCAGCGCAGGGTCGCGCGCAGCTCGGGGTCGAGGAAGATGCGCGAACGGCCGTTGTCGAGGATCACGAGGTGGACCTCGCGCGGGCCGTCCTGCTCGCGCGGGCCCCGGGGCCCGCTGATCAGGTTGGTGTAGGTGGTGATGGTCTGGCCGGTGGCCGAGCGGCAGAGCAGGGCGAGGAGCGGCGGCACGTCCTCGAGCCGCTCGACCACCTTCTCGATGCCCATCAGCGCGATGTGAACCGGCGGCACGTGGGTCGACATGCGGCCGTTGCCCTCGTTCTCGATCAGCACCAGCGTGCCGGTCTCGGCGACCGCGAAGTTGACGCCCGACAGCCCCGCGTCGGCCTCCTCGAACTTCCGCCGCAGGACGCGCCGCGCCATCCCGGTCAGCGCGTCGACGTCCTCGGTGTACTGCGCGCCGCGGATCTTCTCGCCGAAGAGCCGCGCGATCTGGCGGCCGTTCTTGTGGATGGCCGGCATGATGATGTGCGACGGGGTCTCCTGGTCGAGCTGCACGATGTACTCGCCGAGGTCGGACTCGAGCGACTCGACGCCGTGCGCGCCGAGGTAGTCGTTGAGGTGCATCTCCTCGGAGACCATCGACTTGCCCTTGACGATGCGGGTGGCGCCGTGCGCGCGCAGGATCGACAGGACGGCGGCGTTCGCCTCGGCGACGGTCTCGGCCCAGTGCACCGCGATGCCGTTGGCGCGGCAGGTGTCCTCGAGCCGTTCGAGCAGCTCGGGCAGGTTGGCGAGGCTCCTGGCGCGGATCGCCGCCCCCAGGGCGCGCAGCGCCTGCCACTCGACCGGATCGGCGAACAGCGCGGCGCGCTTGGCCATCAGGCCGTCCATGGCGCGGCGGAAGTTGGCGCGGATCTGGGGATCCGCGAGGGCGGCGGTGGCGCTGGCGCGGAAGCTGAGTGCCGGGGCCGTCACGGGTCACCGGTGTCTTTCGACGACGGATGTGCCGAGGCGACGGCCGCGGCGTCGATCGGGGCGCAAGCCGTTGCGAGGGCCGAAGCGCCGCTCCCGGTACCGGCCGCGGCTCCCGCCGCGGCGGCCGGCCGTTGCGTCGCCGTCGAGCTGGTGCGCTCCCAGAGGAACTCGGCGATGTGCCGCGGCCGCACGGCGCTGCCGCTCTTCTCGAGCTTGCCGCCGATGTTCAGCAAGCAGCCGCAGTCCGCGGCGAGCAGCTCGAGCGCCCCGGTCGCGGCCACGTCGGCCGCCTTGTCCGCGACCATCGCCGCCGAGATCTCCGGGAAGCGGACCGCGAAGGTGCCGCCGAAGCCGCAGCACTCCCGCTCGCGGGCCAGGCCGACGACCTCGACGTTTGCGAGCTGGGCGAGCAGCGCCTTCGGCTCCTCCCGGATGCCCAGCTCGCGCAGGGCATGACAGGAGGCGTGCCAGGTGACGCGCACCGGCTGGCCGCGATCGACCAGCTTCACCCCGAGCACGCCCGCCAGGAACTCGGTCAGCTCGTGCACCCGGCCGGCAAGCGCCGTGACCGCCGGCAGATCGGGCTCGCCGGCGAAGAGCTCCGGGTAGTGGCGCCGCATCATCGCGGCGCAAGAGCCGGAGGGCACGATCACCGGCCACGGCTCCGGGAACAGCGCCACCTGGGCGCGGGCGACCGCGCGGGCCTCCTCGGAGTAGCCGCAGTTGAAGGCCGGCTGGCCGCAGCAGGTCTGCCCCTGGGGGAAGACCACCTCGAGCCCCTCCCGCCGCAGCAGCTCGATGCCCGCCATGCCGGCCTCCGGGTAGAAGAGGTCGACGAGGCACGTGCCGTAGAAGTAGACCGCCTGGCTCAACCGTTCACCTTCTCGGGGGAAGCGTGGGCGCGCGGGGTCAGGATAGCAGGTTCGGTGGCGTTCGCCGGGGCTCGTCGCAGGCCAGGCCGCGGCAGTCTCTTCGCGATGAATGCCCGCGAGAAGTCGGGCCTAGTGTCCCGCTCGCGCCGCCGCGGGAGCGCTCAGGCGGCGCGGGCGGCGAGCGCCGGCGCGGCGGCGCCGGCGAGGAGCCCCAGCGCCATGCCGCCGAGGCCGGCGAGGCCCGCGGCGAGACAGCCGGTGGCGCCGGCCAGGAGGACCGCGCTTGCCGCGGCGAGCCAGAAGCGACCGTCGCCATGCCCGCGCTGGCGCGGCCCCAGCCAGCCCAGGAGGAGCCCGGCCGCCACGCCCGCGGCGAGACAGGTGGCCGGCATGCCCAGGCAGATCCTGGCGGTGCAGACATGCGCCGCGCGGGCGGCGCCCGGCAACAGGCAGGGCGCGAGACCGGCGGCGAAGCCGAGCCGGGCGCCGTGCGCCCAGGCGCCGCCGCGCCAGAGGCATGCGGCGATCAGGACGCCGAGCGCCGCGACGCAGGCGGCGGGCGCGGCGTGCGACGGACAGCCGATCAGCGCGACGGCGCTGAGCGCGGCCGCCGCCGCGGCGCGGCCGAGCGCCCAGCGCAGGCGGCCGCGCTCGTAGGCGGCGCGGGCGCGAGCGGCGAGAGGGGCTTCAGCGACGGTCATGGTTCAGCCTCCAGGCGCTCCGCAGGCGGCCCAGGGCGCGCTCGACGCGCTTGCGGAAGGTGGGACCCGGCAGATCGGGGCGCTCGCCGCGAGCGTAAGCCAGCAGCGTCTCGGCATCCACCGGGCGGAGGGCGCCCAGCGCCTCGCCCAGGGCACGCTCCAGCTCGGCCGCCAGCGCCATCTCTTCCGGCGACCGGCCCGGGTCGGGCTGGCCGGCGAGAGCGTCGTCGGGATGCTCGCGCCGCCGGCGGCGCCGGCGCCGCTGGCGCGCGGTGCGGATCTCGTAGGCGGCGATGCCCAGCACCCACGAAAGCGCGTCGCGCCGGCGGTCGAACTCGGCGGCGCGGGCGAAGACGCGGAGCAAGGCTTCCTGCGCCGCGTCCTCGACGTCCTCCCGCGGCAGGCAGCGGGCGGCGAAGCCCCGCAGCAGCGGCCAGAGGCGGACGAACAGCGGGTGGAACGCATCGCGGTCCCCGTCCGCCAGCCGTTCGAGCTGGCGCTGCAGCGCTTCGCGCGCGACGCGCTCCACCCGCGGCGACCTACCCGCTTCCTACCGCGGGCACGCGTCGTCGCAGCAGGGAGGGCAGCAACACGAAGGCGGGTCGGTCTTGCCGCTCCCGCCGGCCTTGGCGTCCGCGGCCCATGCCGCCGCCGCCGGCGCCGCGAGCGCCACCACCAGCGCCAACCAGCTCAGCTTGCGAATCATCTCGGTTTCTCCTTTCCGGGGCGTCGATTCGCTCCGTCGAGAGAGATAGGCGCGACGCCGGCATGGTGTGACAGCGGGGGCGCGGCCCTGGCCGCCGGACTCGGGCCATCCGCTCCCGGGGGGCGCCAGCGCTGCAGCTGGATGCCGACGCCGCTATCCGGGGGGAAGAACCTCGCGAGCACCAGGGTCACTCGAGATCTGGCTGCCGGCACCGGGAAGCGCTCGGTGACGAACCGCGGCGAGCCGGCCTCGCGCCGCATGAAGACCGGCGACAGCGGGCTGCCACCGATGAGCACGTTCCGCAGCGTCTCGGGGTCCGATCCGGGTGGCAGCCACACCTCCAGGGAAGCGGCGGCCGCCACGCCGGTCGGCTGGGTGGTGGCGGGCAGCTCGGCGGCCAGGCGATCGCGCGCTTCGGCGAGGGGTGCGACATCGAGCGGCTCGGGCTCGCCCTGCTCGATCCAGCGGTGGACGACGACCACCACCGCCCGGCCATGGGCGCGGAACAGGCCCGGCTCGAAGCGGGCGACCGTGGCACCCCGCGCCTCGAGCCGGCGGCGATAGAGGCCGCCGTGGATGCCGTCGAGCCGGTCCGCGTGGAAGATCTCGGCGTCCGCGCGGTCGAGCTCTTCCGGGCGCATCTCGTCGAGGCTGGCGACCTCCTGGACGATCGCCGGGTCGCCGTACCACTGCGCATCGGGATCCTCCTCGCGGACGACAACCCGCCATCCCAGCGGCTGCAGACGGTCACGGAGGTAGTCCCGCGCCCGTTCCTGAACCGGCGGCACGCACGTCTCGTAGACATAGGCGTTGGCCGGCGCGACGAGGCAGGCCGCCGCCGCCGCGAGCGCCGCCGTCCCCAGCGCCAGCCGCTGCCAGCCGCGCAGGTGAGGCGCGGTCCATTCCCAACCCCGATGCAGGACCCAGGCGGCGCCGAGGGCCACGAACGGCGCCAGCGGCAGCCAGTTGTGGTCGCTCGGATTGGTGGTGCTGAGGGCATAGGCCAGCGCATACCCGGCGACGTAGGCCGACATCATGAGCGGTCCGAGCCGCCGTGCGCGCGACGTCTCCGCCGAGCCTGCGAATCGTTTCGAGGCGACTGGCGCCAGCAACAGGCCGGCGAGACCGAGGGCCCCGATCACGGGCCCGTGAAAGCCTTCCGACAGCAGCGCGCCCGGAGCATGCGCCAGGACCATCAGGTGACTGCTGCCCCGCTCGGACCCCTTGACCGCATAGTCCCGCAGGGTGGTGCCGAAGCTCCAGGCGTAGAGCCCCGGATCCAAGATCAGGAATGGGGTGAAGAGCAGGCAGACAGCCGCCGCCGCGAGTCCCGCAAGAATCAGCGCCTCCCACCGTTGCCGGCAGCGCCAGCCGCCGCCGGCGAGCGCGGCGATTGCCACGGGGATCGCGGCCGGCCCGGCGTTGAACTTGGCGGCGAGGGCCAGGCCGACCGCGGCTCCCGCCTCGGCGATGCGGCGCCGCGTCGGATGCTCCGCGGCCGCCAGGCTGGCGGCAAAGGCGACGAGAGAGGCCGTCACCAGCAGGATGTCGGGCTTGAAGACCACCGACTGCCGTAGGTGCCACGGCACCGCGGCCAGCAGCAGGGCGGCGGTGACGCCGGCCGCCGGCGAGTCCAGGCGCCGCCCGATCCGATAGGTGAGATAGAGCGATAGGGTGGCGGCAAGCGCCTGTAGCAGGCGACAGAGGAAATAGCCGGTCGGGCTCAGGTCGTCGTCGCCGGCGAAAACTGCGAAGACCGCGCGGCCGGTCAGCCGGTGCAGCCCTTCGCTCGCCGCCAGCAGTGCCGCATGCGGCAGGTAGGACAGGCCCGGGTGGAAGCCGTTCGCCGGCCGCAGCTGCCCGTCCGCCAGCAGCGAGCTGAGGTTCTCCACCCCGTAACGCTCATCCCAGAAACGGTCCTTGTCCAGCTGGGGGAGTGCCAGCGCCAGGCGCAGGCCGCAGGCCCAGATGAGGAGCAATGCCAACGCCAGCGTGGCGCCAGTAACGTGCCTGCTGCGAGCGGTCCCTTGCAAGATGAGGGGGAAGTATATGCTGCCTCGGTAAAGCTCCTGCGGAGGCGCCAGCGGCTGCATCCGGGCGCCGAAGCAGCGCCGTATGGGAAAGGGATGACACACTCGCTGACGTTGCGCGTGCGGTACCCGCTGGCAGCGTCACCGGCGCCGCCTGGTCCGGCCGCGGGCCGCCGCCTGCTGCTGCGCACCGAGATCGACTGGGACGCCGACGTCGAGCCCACGGTGGAGGCCGCGGACGGCACCGGCTGCGACTTCGCGCTCGAGCTCGAGCACGCGCGGCCCTACCTCTACTTCAAGCCGGTGCTGCGGCAGGGCGACGAGGTCGCCTGGTCGCGGGGAGAGAATTACCTGGCGCTGGCGGACGGCGCCGGCGGCCGGCGAGTGATCGACGTCTATCCCCACTTCTTCGACGACCGGGGCTGCAGCGCCTGCAGCCTGCACCACCTCGCGTCCCAGCGAGGGCAGCGCAGCCACGCGGTGCGTGTCTTCCAACCGCCGGGTTATGCCGAGAACACGCTGGCGCGCTACCCCGTGCTCTACATGCAGGACGGCCAGAACCTGTTCTTCGCCGGCGAGGCCTTCGGCGGCCATCACTGGATGATCGACGAGACCCTGCGGGTGCTCGACGCGATGAACCTGGTGCGCCAGGCCATCATCGTCGGCGTCTACCCGCAAGACCGCATGGCCGACTACACGAGCCCCGGCTACGAGGAGTTCGGCCGCTACCTGGTCGAAGACCTGAAGCCCTGGGTGGATGCCGAGCATCGCACGCTCGCCGGTCCCGCGGACACCGCGGTGATGGGCTCCTCGCTCGGCGGCGTCGTGTCGCTCTTCCTCGCCTGGCAATGGCCCGGCGTCTTCGGCAACGCCGGCTGCCTCTCGAGCACCTTCGGCTTCCGCGACGACCTGCACGAGCGGATCGAGAGCGAGCCCAGGCGGCCGATCAAGATCTACCTCGACAGCGGCTGGCCGCGCGACAACTACGAGACCACCCGGATCATGCGCAACACGCTGCGCGCCCGCGGCTTCCGCGAGGGCGAGGACCTCTTCTACCTGGCCTTCCCGCGCGCCCGCCACGACGAGCAGGCCTGGGCGATGCGCGCCCACATCCCGTTCCAGTTCTTCTTCGGATCGTAGCTCGCCCAAAGCGAGCAGGTGGGCGGCAGGGGCCCCGTGGCGGTCAGCGGCGCCGGCGGGTGGGGAGGGAGCGGCGGGAGGAGCCGAGGGTGCGGGCGGGGCGGTGCTCGACGTAGGGGGGGACGCCGGGGATGGTGCAGCGCGGCAGCTCGATCCCCAGGGTCTGCTCGATGTCGCGGATGAGCGGCTTGTCCAGCCAGGTGGCGATCGAGGAGACCAGGCCGACGGCGGCGCCGCGGGCCGTGCGGCCGGCGCGATGGATGTAGTCGTCGACGGTCTCCGGCATGTCGAAGTTGATGATGTGGCTGGTGTGCGGCACGTCGATGCCGCGCGCCGCGATGTCGGTGGCGACCAGGATGCGATGCTCGCCCTCGCGGAAGCCCTGCAGCGCCTGGACCCGCTGGCCCTGCGAGAGGTTGGAGTGGATGCGCTCGACCGGATGCCCCTCGCGCTCGAGCACGCCGGCGAGCCATTCGGCGTCGCTCTTGCGGCGGATGAAGACCAGGGTGCTGCCTAGCTCCTGGCGCAGCAGCGCGAGGATCAGGGCCTTCTTGTTCTCCGGGTCGACGAGATAGAGCCGGTGGCTGATGCCCTGCGCCGCCTTGCCCTCGGGAGTGATGTCGATGACCGCAGGGTCGTGCATGAACCGCTGCGCCAGGCGCTCGATGATCGGCGGCATGGTGGCCGAGAACATCAGCGTCTGCCGCTGGTCCGGGACCTCTTGCAGGATGCGCTGCACCTGCGGCAGGAAGCCGAGGTCGAGCATGTGGTCGGCCTCGTCGAGCACCAGCGCCTCGATCTCGTCGAGCCGCACGTTGCCGCGCTCGAGATGGTCGTACAGGCGCCCGGGGGTGGCGACCACGATGTCGGGCCGCCGGCGCAGGCCGTGGATCTGCGGCCCCATCTTGACGCCGCCGATGAGGCACACGGTGCTCAGGTGGTGGTCGCCGCCGAAGAGGTCGAGGAAGGCCTTGGTCTGCAGGGCGATCTCGCGGGTGGGCGACAGGATCAGGCCGCGCAGCCCCTGGCCATGGGTGAGGCGCTCGGCCAGCGGCAGGGCGAAGGCGGCCGTCTTGCCCGAGCCGGTCTCGGCGAGGCCGATCAGGTCGCGCCCCTCGAGCGCCACCGGGATCACCGCCGCCTGGATGGGGGTGGGGTGGAGGAAGCCGATCTCCTGCACCAGCCGCAGGATCGGCTCGGAGAGGCCGAGGGCGGCGAAGGTCTGGTCGGTGGTGAGGACGGGGTGCTGGGGGATGGCGACGGTCTGCATGCACTGGTGCTTATAGAACAACTCGCCGGGGCACCACAAGCGGTACCCGTCTCATCGGTGCGCCCTCCGAGTCCGAGTTTCCCTCCCTGGGAGGTGAAGGGATTACCCCCTGCCGCGAAGCACGACCTCATCCACCACGGCAGCCACGTGACTCATTTGCGAATCGCCGCCCAGGCAAAAGATCTCGATCGAGCCGCTCGACAGGCCGCGGGAGTATTCGACGGTGCGCGATTCATTCCCATAGGAGCCAGTCCCCGAAGCGTTCGCTCCCTTTTCCTTGAAGTGCTGCGAGAGGAGTCCCGCGACCTTGTCGAGGAAGGGGCCGCATTGGTCGCGCGGGAAGCGGACCTCCCCATGATAGTCGCCGTGGAACACGATATCGATGCGACCGCCGTCTTCCGGGCCGTGGCTACTTGCCGCCTGGGCACCCGGCGGGCTCGGCTTCCCCTGGAACGGCACGGGGACGCTCTTCCTTACCAGGTCGCCGAGAGGAACGTCGAACAGGACCTTGCCCGGCGGAATGCTCTCGAAGCAGCTTGCTGAACAGCTCGCGGCCAGCAGCAGCGTAGCGACTCGGTTCATCGTAAATCTCCCCTCTGCCTCGAAAGGCTGCCAGGTTCTCGGCAGAAGGCTAGCACCACTTGCGCAACATGGAGAGTCGCGTTCTACAAAGAAGAGGACCCGCCTGCCCGGTTCTACCCGTAGCGCCTTCGGATCTCAGACCTGTCGCGCAACTTACCGGCGTCTATCGGATCGCCCCCCGCATCCCCCCAACCCCCTTCCCTCCCCTCCGGGGGGGAAGGGGGCGCCACTCCCACCTTCATCGCTCGCGGTCGGTCCAGGCCGATGGGGAACTACCCACCAGCGGCCGTGGGTGCTGGTACGCTCTGCCGAGTGCTTCCGCCCAGCCTCGACAGCCTGGCGAGCGAGACCCTCGCCGCGGCCGGCTTGCTGCTCCGCCAGCTGCTGGTCGTCCTCGGCCTGACGGTCACCGCTTACGTCGCGGGGCGCACGCTGCTCGGCTGGCTCGGGGTCGTCGAGACCGCGGCCGGGGAGCGGCGGCCGTGGGCGGCGGCCGTGGAGACGGGGGCGCTGGCCACCTCGCTCGGCCTGGTCGTGCTGGCGCAGGCTGGGCTCGTGCTCGGCCTGGCCGGCCTGCTGAAGCCGGGGCCGATCCTGCTGGCCGTGGCCGGCATTCACCTCGCGGGCCTGTCGGGCTGGCGGCGGCTGCTGCGCGGCCTCGGCGGCCTCGGCCGGCTCGGCAGCCCCGGCGGCCTCGCGCGGGAGCCTGGCGGGCGGGCGGGGGACGGCGGCGGGGATGGCGGCCGGTGGCGGCGGCAGCGGCAGCGGCGGCGGCGGCGCCTGCTCTGGCTGGCAGGCGGGACGGCCGCCCTGCTGCCGGTCGCGCTGCTGACCCTCTACCCGCCGACCGCGTTCGACGCGACCCTCTACCACCTCCCCTTTGCGCGCGCCTTCGCGGCGTCGGGCGCGCTGCCGTTCCTGCCGGACCTCCGGGTCCCGGTCTTCCCGCAGCTGCTCGAGACGCTGTTCGCCATGCTGCTGCCGTTCGGCGGTGACCTCGCGGCCCAGGCCGTCGCGCTGGTCGCCACCGCGTTGACGGTCGCGTTGCTGCTGGTCTGGGGGCGGCGCTTCTCACCCGCGGCGGCGTGGATCGCGGCCGCGGCCTACGCGGGCAGCGCGATGGTGATCTACCTCGCGGGGACCGCCTACGTCGAGCCCGGCCTGGCGCTGTTCAGCACCGCGGCGCTCTATGCGGTCGCCCGCTGGTGGGGAGGTGGCCGAGCCGGTTGGCTGACGCTCGCGGCGATCTTCGGCTGCGCCGCGGCGGACATCAAGTATCTCGGACTGTATGCCCTCGGGCTGGTGGCGGTGGCCGCCGTGGCGGCGCCGCCCCTCGCTCCGCCCGCGTCGCGCTGGCGCCGCCTGGGGATCGTGACGCTGGTGTGCGCGATCGTGGCGGCCCCGTGGTACGGACGCATCGTCGCGGCGACCGGCAACCCGGTCTTCCCCTACCTGCCGCGGCTCTTCGGCGCGTCGCCCTGGACCCCGCCGAGCCGCCAGGCGGTCGACCCGCTGGCGCTTGCCGGAGACGTCGCGGTCCGCTTGCTGCGCCTGCCGTGGGACGCGGTCTTCGCCCGCTCGCGGCTGGGTGGGTATCCGCCCTACTCGCCGGTCTTCCTCCTGGCCATGCCCGCGCTGGTGGCGGGCGCCCTGGCCCGCCGGCGAGTGCGCGTCCTGCTGCTCGCGGCGGCAGGCTACACGGTGGTGATCCTGGCGGTCATCCCCGACGCCCGGTACCTGCTGGCCGTCCTGCCGCTGGTGTGTCTGGCCGTGGGCGACAGCCTGGCCTGGGCGCTCGAGCGCGTAGCCCGCTTTTCTCGTGCCGGCGCGGGTTGGGTCGATGCCCGCGCCGCGCTCCTGGCCCTGGCGATCTCCCTGCCGGGCTGGGGCTACGCCCTCTTCAGCCTCTACCGCCTCGGCCCGGTGCCGGTGACGCCCGCCGAGCGCGACGCCTTCCTGGCGCGCAAGCTGCCGCTGTTCTCGTCGATCCGCTACCTCGACCGCGCCTGCGGCGGCGCCTACACCGTCTACGCCATTCACGCCGAGAACATGGTCTATCTCGCCGCCGGGCGCTTCCTCGGCGACCTGACCGGTCCCGCGGCCTACCGCCTGGTGATCCCCGCCGACGGCGACGCCGAGCTCCTCTACCGGCGCCTGCGGGGGCTCGGCGCCGACCATCTGCTCACGGTCGAAGGCGATCCGGCCCTGCCGCCGATCTTCACGGCGGCCTTCGACCGCCTCTTCCGGCTGATGTACGCCGACGGACACGGCCGTCTCTTCGCCCTGCGCGGCGCCAGCTGCGGCGGGGCGGCCCCGCGCCTCCCTCCGTCGCCGGCATCCAAGGATCGGTGGTAGTCTCGGCCACCGCGAGGAACAGATGAAAAGGCCGCTGGTTCTCTGCTTGCTGCTGGTCTCCGCCACGGCCTCGGCTGCTGCCGCTCCGCAGGGCGCCGGCGCGGTCCGCTGCGGCAGGCTGCTGGACGTGCGCTCGGGCAAGCTGCTGGCCGACCAGGTGGTGGTGTTCGCGGGCGGCAGGATCACTGCCGTCGGCCCCGCCGCCTCGACGGCGCCGCCCCCAGGGGTGACGCCGGCGGATCTCTCGGGCGCGACCTGCCTGCCCGGGCTGATCGACGCCCATGTCCATCTGACCTACGAGCCGGGGGACACCGGCTACCGCGGGCTCGGCATCTCCGCCCCCCGCGCCACGGTCACCGGCGTGAAGAATGCTCGCCTGACTCTCGCCGCCGGCTTCACCACCGCGCGCAACGTCCACGCCGATGGGTTCGCCGACGTGGCCATCCGCGACGGCATCAACGCCGGCCTGATCGAGGGCCCGCACCTGCTCGTCTCCGGTCCGGCCCTCTCGATCACCGGCGGGCACGCCGACAACAACCTCCTGCCCTTCGAGTACGACCACCGCTCCTCCGGCGTCGCCGACGGGGTGGAAGGCGTGCGGGCGAAGGTTCGCTGGGACATCAAGTACGGCGCCGACCTGATCAAGCTGATGGCCAGCGGCGGCGTGCTCTCGCAGGGCGACGATCCGCAGGCGGAGCAGTACACCCTCGAGGAGATGCGCGCCATCGTCGAGACCGCCCACGGCCTGGGCCGCAAGGTCGCGGCGCACGCCCACGGCTCGCTCGCCATCCAGCACGCGGTCCTGGCCGGCGTCGACTCGATCGAGCACGGCAGCTACATCGACGACGAAGGCATCCGGCTGATGAAGCAGCACGGCACCTACCTCGTGCCCACGCTCTATCTCGGCGATTGGCTGCTCGACAACGTCGCCAAGCTCGGCCTCACCGAGAACATGGCGGCCAAGGCGCGGGCCGTCATCCCGGCGGCGCGCCAGCACGTCGCTCGCGCCTTTCGCCAGGGCGTCAAGGTGGCCTTCGGCACCGACGCCGGCGTCTACCCGCACGGCCTCAACGCGCGCGAGTTCGCGGTGATGGTCAAGCTCGGGCTGACGCCCCTGCAGGCGATCCAGGCCGCGACGATCAACGCCGCCGACCTGCTGGGCTGGTCCGACCGGGTCGGCACCCTCGAGCCCGGCAAGCTCGCCGATCTCATCGCCGTCGCCGGAGACCCCCTCGCCGACGTCCGCACGCTGGAATCGGTGAAGTTCGTGCTGAAAGAGGGCGTTGTCGTCCGGAATGATTTCTAGGGCGCTGCCGCCGGCGCTCCGCTGCCAAGCAGCCCCGCTTCTCAGGATCTCCAGCTTCGTCCGGCGCCCTCAGCCGTGCAGGCGGTCGAGGCGTAGGCGGCGGGCGGCGGCGCGGTGCTCTGCGAGGGCAAGCTCGGCCAGCGCCGGCAGCTGCGCCGGATCCACCCAGCGCTGGCGCAGCTCCGTGCGGCGGTCGACGGTGAGGCGCCCGCCGGCGCAGGTCAGGGACTGGTGGAAGCTGCCCGTGGCATTGTCGACGCCGGAGCTGTCGCTCTGGGCCGGGCACCAGCCGTCCGGCAGGGCGAGGCGCCAGGTCACGGACGCCACGTGCGGGCGCAGCACGACCGCCGCCGAGCGATCGCGCAGCAGGCCGGGCGCGGGGGTGGCGGCAGGTCCGCCGAGGGCCAGTGATCGCAACGGTGCCGGGCCGGCGGCATCGACGCTCGCGGCTTGTCCGCCGGCGGTCCCAGGGGTCCCCGCGGCCGCCGCGGCGCCGTCCTGGCCCAGCGCCACCAGCGCCGGCAGCGCGACGGCCGCGGTGAGGGTCGCGGCAGGCACGTCAGCATCGTGGTCCACCAGCCAGCGCGGCGCCGTGGCGGTGGCTCCCGGCAGCAGGGCGCCGATCAACCGGTGCGCTTCGGCGGCGGTGGTCTCGGGACGCTCGGAAGCGATGCGGTCCGCCTGCTCCGCCGCGAAGCCGCCGCGCAGCTCGAGGCGCAGCCGGCCGGCGGCGACGCCGTCTGGGCGCACCGCGAGGTCGAGAGTGAGCCAGGAGCCCTCGAGCGCCGGCCGCAGCGGCGTCCGCACCAGCACGCTGCGCTCGCCGCGCAGGACGAGCGCCCACTGGTCCTGGTCCGAGGGGTGGAGCCAGCCGATCCCGCCACGGCTCTGGGTCGGATCGACGAAGAGGAACCCGCCGGCGACCGGATCGTCCGTCCCGGTTGCCAGGCCTGCCGCGGGCAGCGCGGCGATCATGTGATCGAACAGGCCCGGGGCGGGGAACTCGGGATCGATGCGCCCCCGCGGCGCGGCCTGCACCAGCACGGGGTAGGCCTCGATTCCGGCCTCGGCGAGGAGGCCCAGCAGCAGCTCGACCTTGCCCTTGCAGTCCCCCCAGCGCCGCGCCAGGGTCTCGTGCGCCGGCGCCGGGCGGTAGCCGCCGACGCCGACCTCGACGGCGACGTAGCGCACGTCGCGCCGCACGAAGGCGAGCAGGTCCTCGAGCTGGCGGCGCCGGCGGCGGTCGTCAGGACGAGCTCCACCTCGCTGCGCTCGCCGAACTCGAAGACCACGGCCGAGAGCCGCTTCGCGCCGGGCGGGAAGAGCTGGCGCACCGGCCCGAGGGGGCGGCTGGCGACGAGGGTGGCCTGATCGCCGAGCGCTTCCTCGGGATGCTGCGACAGCGCCCAGGCCACCTGCACCCGGGCGTCGTCGAGGCTCTCGGCGACCGTGACGCCGCCGACGTCGAAGCCCTGGAACTGGTCGCGCAGCCAGTGCTCCCAGGCTTCGGTGGAGGTGGCGGCGTCGCCGGTCCAGCGGCTCCGGCGCCAGGCGGCCTGGCCGAGCAGGGTGAGCGTGCCGGTGCCGGTGGCGCGCCCACCCGCGTCGAGGGTCAGCTCCAACCGGGCGCGGCGCAGGTTGTCGCCGAAGGGCGCCTCGGGCAGGACGATCGACTCGGGCTTCTGGCGGTCGAACACGAGGGCCCGGGTCCCCTCGTAGCCGGGCTCGATGCGGCCGAAGCCGAGAGCGCGGTCGGCGGGGTCGAGGAAGACGCGCTGGCCGTCGATCTGCGCCGCGACCATGGTGCGGTCGAACCAGGCGGGGTTGGCGACCCGCATGTCGATCGCGCCGTTCTCGCGGTCGGCCGCCCAGACCAGGCGCGAGTCGATGTGCACCGCCGCCAGCATCGCCTGCAGCAGGACCGCTTTCTCCGCGGGCTCGCCGCGGCGCCGGTCGAGCACCGCGCCGGCGGTCGAGTACTGCGGCAGCCAGACCCGGTTGGCTTCTTCGGTGGCGATCTCGTCGCGAACGAAATCGTAGATCGCCGCGGCCTGCCGGCGCTGCAGGCTCGCGGTGGGCGCAGCCGCCGCGGGGGCCGGCGCCGCGGCGGCGCGGGCGGCGATCTCGCGCGCCTGGCGCGCGGCGTTGCCGTCCTTGCGCCGCGCCTGTTCGTAGTCGTCCTCGAAGACTTTGCAGGTTGCCGGCCAGCTCTCGAACAGCCGTTCCAGCGCGTAGGGGGTGGAGTAGGCCGTGGGCACCATCATCAGCTGCGCGGCCATGTCCGCGAACGGCAGGCTGTGGGCCTCCTCCGGCACCGGCGCCAGGTGATCGGCCCAGGCCCGCATCCGCGTGCCCAGCACGCTCTTGGCGCCCTCGGACTTGATGCCGGCGTGCAGCGGATCGCTCTGCCAGACGGAGACCTGCAGGTTCTTGGGCACCTCGTAGGCGATCTCCGAGTGCAGCACCGGGACGCGGTCCTGGAAGAACCAGGGTTCGAGAAAGAAGATCGAGTCCCAGCGGACGCTGTACTGGTAGTCGAGGATGGCGCCGACCTGGACGGATGGGAAGGCGACCGAGGTGACGTAGAACCGCCGCGCGCGGGAGGCGGTGCGCCGGAAGGTGGCGTCCCTGGGGACCGGCACGACGGTGCCGTCGGGCAGGACGGTGCGGCCCTCGAAGTCCTGCAACCGCACCGAGCCGCTGTGCGCGATCTGCACGTTGCCCTTCTCCTTGCCCGCCTCGGTGAGGATCTTGAGCCGCACCCGGACCACCAGCAGCGAGGACACGTCCTGGCGCGACGGGTCCATCATGCGCAGCTCGCCGTTGCGGAAGAGCACCACCGCCGGCGCCGCCGGCTGGTCGGGCACGCTCGTCAGAGCGCGCTCCTGGTCGGTGATCGGCGGGAAGGCCGCGGCCGACGCCGCGGTGCCGGCCGCAAGGGCGAAGGCGAAAGCCGCGGCGGCTCGTAGGCAGCGGTGGAGCATCGGCGTCGCCCTCCAGCGGAATCGGGTGCTGGCTGAAGTTCGATTCTATCGCAAACGCCGGCGCGACCGGGGGCGCGTCAGGCCATCCACCGGATTCCCAGCTCGCGGTAGAGCTCGAGCCAGTCCGCCGCCGCGGCGGTGGCCGGCCGGGGCGCCGAGGGTGCCGCCGGCGGGAGCTGACCGGGTGGCGGGATCGAAGGCGGCGAGCTCGACGGCGGCGGCAATGCGAGGCGGCCGTCGAGGAGGTCCGCCAGCAGCGCGGCCAGGGCGGCGCCGGCCGCCTCCGGATCGTCGGCGACGGCGGCTGCGAGCAGCAGCCCGGAGCCGGCGGCGGCGATCCGCTCGGCCACGGCGCCGTGGTCGAAGGCGACGACCGGCACGGCGGCGGCGGCGCACTCGTCGAGCGCCAGGCCGTACGACTCCGGCACCACGGACAGCAGGAGCGCGAGATCGACGCCGTCGCGGCGCAGCAGGGCCGGCAAGGAGCCGGCGCGGTAGTAGCCGCGCACCCGCAGGCCGGGCAGGCGGCGCCAGCGGGCGAGGATCTCGGCGTCGCCGCCGCCGTACGCGGAGAGGCGCAGGCGGCGGCCGCCCGCCGCCAGCCGCCGGACCGCCGCTGCGAAGACCAGGGCGCCCTTGTGGGGCTGGACAGCTCCGACCCAGGCGATGTGACGCGGCGGTCGCGGCGACCGCTGCGACCCCTGCGGGCACTGCGGGCGGGCCGAGTGGGCGCGGAAGAGAGCCGAGGAGCCGGCGGGAGCGATCACCCGGGCCGCGGCGCCGCCGGCGCCGGCGAACAGCTCGTCGTGGGTGCGAGCCAGGAAGGAAGAGGGGTAGACGATCGCGGCGGCGCTCGCCAGCAGCCGGCGCGCCAGCTCGCGACGCCCTTCCTGGAAGCCGGGCGCCAGGCCGGCGGCGTCGCGTCCCAGGCAACGGGCGCAACGCGCCGCATCGCGCGAGTAGTGGCAGAAGCGCGGCGGCGCCGGCGGCGCCTGGCTCTCGAGCAAGTGGGGCCGCGGGCAGAAAGCGGCGAAGTCGTGGATCGCCAGCGCCAGGCGCAGGCCGCTCTCGCCCAGGCGCAGCAGCGAGCCGAGCGGCATGCCCGCCAATCCCTCGACCTGCAGCAGCGTCGCGCCGCATAGACCCGCCGCCCAGGCGACCGCGCGCTCGAGCCCGGGATCGATCGGCGCGAGGCCGCTCAGCCGCGCGCCGCGCGCGTCTGCTGGTGATGCGTCGCCGGGCTGCGGCGCGACACCCGCGGGTGGTTCGGAGTCGGCGCCTCGCGCCTTCGGCGGCAGCTGGAGCGCCCACCGTCCGCGGCCCGATTGCAGCTCGAGACGGTAGCCGCCGCCGCCGCCCGGCTTCTCGGGGTAGAGCAGGGCGACCGGGCGCCGGGAAGCCTCCGCCTCGAGACGCCAGAGCAGCTGCGCCTGCACGCCGCCCAGGCGCGGCGCCGGCGCGGCGGCGGCGAGGTTCAAGACGGCGCAGGCGAATCCTGGCGGCGGCGCGGCCACGGGCCGGAAGGAGCGCCGGCGCCGGGCCTCCGCCCGGCGGTCGTGGAAGCGATCGAGCGCCGCCGCGACCCCTTCGGCGCGCAGCACCCGCCAGATGACGCTCGCGTTCAACGCGCCGGGCCCTCGCCGCGCCGGGCGGAGGAGGTCCCGGCAAGGACGGCGCGGTAGACCTCCTCGATCTCCTCGGCGTGCTCGTCGGCGCCCTTGACCGCCGGCAGGCGCCGGCGCCAGCTCGCCAGCAGCTCCGGGTCGGCGATCAGGCGGTCGATCCAGCGGCGCAGGTCGGCCGGATCGCCTGGCTCGAAGAGCGCGCCGGCGCCCTCGCCGCCCGTGGGGAACAGCTCCGGCAGGGCGCCGCGGCGGCTGGCGAGCACCGGCACGCCATGATGCAGCGCCTCGCGAGCCACCAGGCCGAACGACTCGAGTCCCAGCGAGGGCACGATCAAGACGTCCAGCTCGGCGAAGACCGCCGCCTTGCAGGCCTCCTCGAAGGGTCCGGCGAGCGTCACCGCGGGGTCGCCGGGGCCGGCGCCGGCGGCGTCGCCGGCCTGGCCGCCGGAGCGGGCCCCGAGCGCCGCCAGCTCGCCGGCATAGCGAGGGTCGATCGCCGGGTCGCCCCAGACGGTCAGCCGCGCCGCGCGGGGATCGATGCCGCGGAAGGCAGCGACCGCGACATGGATGCCCTTGTGCGGCAGCATCGATCCGATCACCCCGCAGCGCAGCGGGATGCCCGGGGGCCGGGTCGGCCCGTCCGGCCGCAGCGCCGGCGGCACCAGCTCGATCCCGTAGGGCAAGACGTGCACCGGGTCCCCCGGCTGCAGCAGCCCCAGCCGCAGGTAGCTGTCGTGGATGAAGCGCGAGCCCATCACGTAGGCGGCGGCGCCGCGCAGCGCGCGCCGGGTGGCGGCGGCCCGGTAGCGGTAGAGCAAGCGGTTCCAGGCCGGCGCCGGCGGCAGACCGGTCAACGGCAGGCACGCCGCGCACTTGCCGGGAGCGGGCCCGCTGCACAGGCGCCGCGCGCTGTCGCACAGGTTGGCGCGCGCGCAGGGCGTCCACCAGTCCTGGATCTGGTAGAGCAGCGGGATGCCGCGGCGACGCGCCATCGCCGGCAGGCTGGCCGCGTGGCCGGCGAGGTGATGGACGTGCACCAGCTGCGGCCGGACCTCGGCCAGCAGGCGGGCGAAATCGCGCTCGACCGGCCGGCTCGCCAGGGCGTTGCGCGAGCGGGGATCGCGCTCGTCGAAGTTGCGCACCAGCAGCCGGACGCGGGCGCCGCCATCGACCAGCTCGAGGGCGTCGCCGATGCCGAGGCGGGCGCGCGCCGGGTCGGCGATGCGGCCGAAGACCGTCACCTCGCGGTGCGCTGCCTGGCGGCGCACCAGCCAGGCGGCGTAGAGCTCGGTGCCGGCGTGGTTCCAGGGAGGCCAGCCGTGCACCACGTGCAGCACCCGCGCCGGCGAGCCGGGCCGGCGCCCGTTCCGGTCAGGCCGCCACGGCGGCCGCAGCGCCGCCACCACCCGTTCGCGGATCGGCTGCAGCGGATCGTCGCGCAGGAAGCGGGCGACGGTGGCCAGGTACTCGGGGTGGAGGCGGGCGAGCTGGCGATGGGCGACGACGACGCGGGCGGCGTGGGAGGAGCCGAAGCTGCGCTGCCCCTCGTGGAAGATGAAGGTGGCGTCGTCGAGCACGTGGGCGTAGCCGGCCTTGAGGGCCCGCATGCAGAACTCGCTCTCCTCGCCGTATCCGAGCCCGAAGCTGCGGCGGTCGAACAGGCCCAGCTGGGCGAGCGCCTTGCGCTTGACGTAGAGACAGACGCCGACGCCGGTCGGCAGCCGCGGCCAGGCGGGGAGGGCGCGCTCCTCGACCAGCCGCGCGAAGCGCTCGAGGTCCCAGCCGGCAGGCAGCGCGTTGGCCGCCAGGAAGCGCGGCAGCGAGCAGATGGTGGCGCTGTTCGAGAACGGCGTCACCGTGGCGATCTCGGGCGCCGAGTAGGCGGCGCGTTGCAGCTTGTCGAGCCAGCCTGCCGTGACCCGCGTGTCGCTGTTGAGCAGCACCACGTCGCGGTTGGATTCGCTCATCCCCCGGTTGACGGCGGCGACGAAGCCGCCGCGCTCGGGCAGCTCGATCGCCTGGACGTGGCGAGGTCGGCCCACGGCCGCGGGGGTCGGATCGGCAATACCGGCGGCGCGGGCAGCCGAGGCATCGCCCGCGGCGGCGCTGCTCGTCGAGGGCGCCCCCAGGACCGCGGCCACCGTCGCGGTCACCGCCGCTGACTGGGGCCCGTCGAGGACCAGCAGCAGGCGGTGATGCTCGAGGTCGGTGTGGGCGAGCAGCGAGCGCAGGCAGCGGCCCAGCTCGTCCGCCGCGCCGTGGATCGGCACGACGACGTCGACCGGCCCCGGCGGCGAGTCGGGCGGCACCCGGCGCGGGTCGCCGGCCAGCGGCAGCGGCCGCGGACGCAGCCAGCGGGCCAGCGCGGCGGGCCCGGCAGCCAGCCGGCGCGGTGGCGCGGCGGACGCCGGTGGCCCTGTAGGCAACGGTTCGTCGGTGGGGGCGGCAGGCATCGGACGGTTCAGCCGCCGGCGAGGGCGGCGCGGTCCCCGCCGACCAGCTGCTCCCAGCCGGGGTGCCGCGACAGGCGACAGGCGGAGCCGCGGCTGGCACGCGGCTGCGGCAAGCTATCACGGGCAGGCGGGACTGGTGGCTTCGCGGCGCCTGGCGGTCGTGGGTCATTCCCCCGCGGCCGAGGGAAAATGACCCACGACCTGTATGGCGCGCGGCTTGCGCTAAGCTGTCCGCCATGGCCGAGACCGCCGGTGCGGGGGTGAAGACGGTGTGCATCACGGGCGGCGCCGGCTTCATCGGCTCGCACCTGGCCGACGCCTTCCTGGCCGCCGGCCGACGGGTGCTAGTGATCGACGACCTGTCGACCGGCCGACGCGAGCACGTGCCGGCGGGGGCGGAGCTGGCGGTGCTCGACATCCGCTCGCGGGCGGCCGCGGAGCGGCTGGAGCGCGGGGGCGTCGACGTGCTGATCCATCACGCCGCGCAGATGGACGTGCGGCGCTCGGTCGCCGACCCGGTGTTCGACGCCGACGTCAACGTGCTCGGCGGCCTCAACCTGCTGGAGGCGGCGCGCCGCGGCGGCGTCCGCCAGGTGATCTTCGCTTCGACGGGCGGCGCGATCTACGGCGAGCAGGACGTCTTCCCGGCCGCGGAGGACCACCCGGCCCGGCCGGTGTCGCCGTACGGCGTCAGCAAGCTGGCGCTCGAACGCTACCTCTACTACTACCATGTCACCTACGGCACCGCGGTCACCTGCCTGCGGTACGCCAACGTCTACGGCGAACGCCAGAACGCGCACGGCGAGGCTGGCGTGGTGGCGATCTTCCTCGACCGGCTGCTCGCCGGCAGGGCACCGACGATCAACGGCTCCGGCATGCAGACTCGCGACTACGTGCACGTCTCGGACGTGGTGCGCGCCAACCTCGCCGCCACCGGCAGGCCGGGCTTCCACATCTACAACCTCGGCACCGGCATCGAGACCACGGTGCTCGAGCTCTACCAGGCGCTTGCGCGGGCGGCCGGCAGCGCCGTGGCGCCGGTGCACGGTCCCGCGAAGTCCGGCGAGCAGCAGCGCTCGGTCATCGACAGCCGCCTGATCCGCCGCGAGCTCGAGCTGCCGCAGCCGCTCTCGCTCGCCGAAGGCCTCGCCCGCACCGCCGCCTGGTTCCGCGCCGCCGGCGCCCTTGCCCCGGCCGGCGCAGCCGTCGCGGGAGCCTCCGAAGCGCCGTAGACGGCGTCTGCGTCTGGGCTCGATCCCGGCCGGTCCCGCTCAGCGATCTCGGAGAGGCGAGCCGGCGCCGCCCGGCTTGGCCAGCAGCAGCTCGCGCAGGCGCTGGCCGTCGATGTCGAACTGCGCGTCCGAGATGCCGCGGAACTGCAGCGCCGTCTCGGTGAGCTGGGCGAACATGCGCGAGTTGTCGCAGGCGTCGCCGAGCTCGACGTAGCCGGTGAGGCGGACCCTGACCTGCGCGCCCCGGCGCTCCAGGCCGGCGAGCTCGAGGCGCGAGGCATAGAGCGGATTGAGCAGTCCCGAAGCGCGGTCGTAGCGGTCGCCCATCGCGAGCAGCGCGCGCAAGGCGCCCTCCAGCGCCGGCGCCGGGCGCGGCAGCGTCACCTCGACCGGAACGGCGCTGTCGCCGCAGGCCACCTTGCGGCCGGCCCGGCCGCCGTCCTGCGGCGCGATGAGGAAGACCCGCACCCTTTCCGCCGCCGCCGCCGGCTCGGGCGGGGGCTCGGCGCCGGCCGGCGCGGACGCCCTGGCGGTGGCCGCTGTCGTCGTGGCATCGTGGCAGGAGATGCCGAGCAGCAGCAGCAGCGCCAGGCCGAGCAGGCGCCGGGCGCCACGATAGGCGGGACCCGGCACCGCCCGGCTCAAACGGCCACCGGCGCCTTGATCCCCGGGTGCGGGTCGTAGTCGAGCAGGGTGACGTCCTCGAAGCGGAAATCGAACAGCGACCGCACGCTGGGGTTGAGCTGCAGCCGCGGCTGCGGCCGGGGCTCGCGGCCGAGCTGCGTCTCGGCCTGCTCGAGGTGATTGAGATAGAGGTGCGCGTCGCCGAAGGTGTGGACCAGCTCGCCGGGACGGAGGTCCGTGACCTGCGCCACCATCAGGGTCAGCAGGGCATAGGAGGCGATGTTGAACGGTACGCCCAGGAAGACGTCGGCGCTGCGTTGGTAGAGCTGGCAGGAGAGCGTGCCGTCGACGACATGGAACTGGAACAGCACGTGGCAGGGCGGCAGCCGCATGCGGTCCAGCTCGCCGACGTTCCAGGCGCTGACCACGTGCCGCCGCGAGTCCGGCTCGCGGCGCAGCCGCTCGACCAGCTCCGCCATCTGGTCGATCGTCCGCCCGTCCGGTCCCGGCCACGAGCGCCACTGGCGCCCGTAGGTGGGCCCGAGGTCTCCCTGGGCGTCGGCCCACTCGTCCCAGATGGTGACCCCGTGCTCATGGAGGTAGCGGACGTTGCTGTCGCCGGCAAGGAACCAGAGCAGCTCGTAGACGATCGAGCGCAGGTGCAGGCGCTTGGTGGTGAGCAGGGGGAAGCCGGCCGCCAGGTCGAAGCGCATCTGGTAGCCGAAGATGCTCAGCGTGCCGGTTCCCGTCCGGTCCTGCTTGGGCTTGCCCTGTTCGCGGACGGTCCGCAGCAAGTCCAGGTACTGTCGCATCCCAGGGCTACTCTAGTGCCGCCCTGCTGACCTCTGCAAGCGCCTCTGGGCAGCGTCGTGGGGTCAGGCTCCCCTCCCTCCCTCTAGGCTCGTATGGGCGAGGAGCCGCAGTCCTCCGCCGCTGCCCCTTGGACTTGGACCCCTCGCCCATACGAGCCGAGAGGGAGGGAGGGGAGCCTGACCCACGACGCTGCGCAGGGGAGGGACCTTCCCTTCCCACCGGTAGGTAGGTAGGGGGATCGACGATCCGGGGTAGTGGGCTCTAGATGAAGATCTCGACCTTGGCCTTGTCCTTCAGGGTCTTGATGTGGTCGAAGAACTTCTCCTTCTGCTGCTGCTGCTTGAGGAACCCCGAGATCCTGTCCTTGACCTCGTCGTAAGGCACCTTGCCGGCGTCCTGATGCTCGAGCAGCTGGATGATGTGGAACCCGAACTGGCTCTCCACCACCGGCGAGATCTCGTTCGGCTTCTTGAGCGCGAACGCCGCGTCCTCGAACGGCTTCACCATCTGGCCGCGCGAGACCCAGGACAGGTCGCCGCCCTTCGGTTTGGAACCCGGGTCGTCGGAGCTCTCCTCGGCGAGCTTGGCGAAGTCGGCGCCGGCCTTGAGCTTGGCGAGCAGCTCGGCGGCCTTTGCCTGCGCCTTCTTCTTGTCCTCGGGAGTGGCGGTCTTGGTGACGCCGACCAGGATGTGACGGATGTGAATGCGCTCGGGGCGCGTCAGCTTGTCCGGGTTCTTGTCGTAGAAGGCCTTGACGTCGGCATCGCTCACCTTGACGTCGTTGACCACCTTGGTCTCGACGAACTTCTGCATCACCAGGTTCTCGCGGATCTGCTTGCCGATCTCGGCCTCGGTCAGGCCATTCTTCTTGAGCTCCTCCTGGAACTTCTCGGGGGAGGGGAAGCGGCCCTTGAGCTCGCCGAGCTGCTTGTTCACCTCCTCGTCGGAGGCGGTGACGCCCGCCGCCGTGGCCTCTTGCCGCAGCAGCTCGTTGCTGATCAGCTGGTCGAGGATCTTGCGATAGAACTCCGCGGTCTCCGTCATCGCCGGAGACTGGGCATGGAACTGATCAGCCACCTTGATGAGATCGCCCTTGGCGATCGGCGTGCCGTTGACCTTGGCCACGACCGCCGGGATCTTGTCCTTCGGGAGCTCCTGCGGCGCGGGCGCCTGGCCCGCCGCCGCGCCCGCGGGTGCGGCGGCGCCGGCGGCCGCCGGGGGCGCGGTGCTGTCGTGGGCGGCAGGCGTCGCCGGAGCGGCGGCGGCGGCCGGGGCCGCGGCGGCGCCCGCGGTCGGTGAGGGAGCGCCGCCCGCCGCCTTGGCGCCGGCCGGCTGCTCGCCCTGAGAGCCGTGCGAGCAGCCCAGCAGGCCGGCCAGCAGGAATGCCAGCGAGAGGGTTACGAGCTTGGGCGGTCGAGAAGAAACGGTGTCGAGCATCGGGTTGAGGTCCTCGGAAAGGTTCCTGTCGCCACTGTCGGCGGTCGCGGCGACCGGCGCGGCGATGACGGAAGATCGGTCGCGGCCGCGGACCATCCGCCGCCGCGAGGGCCGATATCCTACCCGGAAATCGCCCAAAGGGCGAACCCGCCGCGATGTCAGCGCACCCGCCGTCGCCATCGCCGGAGTGCGACCAGGCACCAGACAGCCTCCACCACGCCGAACGGCCAGGCGCCTTGCAGAAAGCCGTAGGCCGAGCCCAGGGCACACGACGAGGCGAAGCCCAGGACGAACCAGCGGCTCCGATCCTCCAGCGCATAGCAGACCAGCATTCCCGTAACCGCAAAGAGACCAAAGAGAGTGAGACGATCCATGGCAGCCGCATGCGACCCAGCCGCATGCTACCTCGACGCCGGGAGCCGCGCCCTCCGTCCCCCGGCCGGCGGCGTCCGAGTCGACGGGGGAGCGAGGCGCCCCTACCTCCGTATCGTCTATACTTTGGAGCTGACCGGGGCCAATGCAGCCGCAGCGAGCCCAGACGGGAGGAGCCAACGGTGAGCTCGAAGTCGGTTGAGCCGGGAATCGTGGAGACCGCTGAGCCCGGCGTCGGCCGAGCCGTCGATTCCGTGTACCGGCCGGAGGCTCTCGAGACGATGGGCGAGGCGCGGCAGCGGTGGGAGGCGGCGAGCGCCCGGGCCGAGGAGAAGGCGCCCTTCTGGAAGCGCGACTTCACCACCGTCTCGGGCATGGAGGTGCCGCACCTCGTCACTCCCGAGCAGATCGCCGGCGTCGATCCGCGGCGCGAGATCGGGGTGCCGGGCGAGTTCCCGTACACTCGCGGCATCCATCCCACCGGCTACCGGGGCAAGCTCTGGACGATGCGCCAGTTCGCCGGCTTCGGCACCGCCGCCGACTCCAACCAGCGCTTCAAGTACCTGCTGGCCCAGGGGCAGACCGGCCTGTCGGTGGCCTTCCACCTGCCGACCCTCTACGGTTACGACTCCGACCACAAGATGTCCACCGGCGAGGTGGGCAAGTGCGGCGTGGCGGTGGACAGCCTGGCCGACATGGAGACGCTGTTCGAGGGCATCCCGCTCGGCGAGGTCACCACCTCGATGACCATCAACTCGACCGCGCCGATCCTGTTCGCGATGTACCTGGCGGTGGCCGAGAAGCAGGGAGTGGACGTCGCGCGCCACGTCTCCGGCACGCTGCAGAACGACATCCTCAAGGAGTACATCGCGCAGAAGGAGTACATCTACCCGCCGCGGCCGTCGATGCGGCTGATCACCGACCAGTTCGCCTTCGCCGCCCGCCACGTGCCGCGCTGGAACACCATCTCGATCTCCGGCTACCACATCCGCGAGGCGGGCTCGACCGCGCTGCAGGAGCTCGCGTTCACGCTGCGCGACGGCATGGAGTACGTGCAGTACGGCATCGACGCCGGGTTGCCGGTGGACGAGTTCGCTCCGCGCCTGTCGTTCTTCTTCAACAGCCACAACGATTTCTTCGAGGAGATCGCCAAGTTCCGGGCGGCGCGCCGGATCTGGGCGACGGTGATGCGCGAGCGCTACGGCGCCCGGACGGAGCGCTCCTGGATGCTGCGCTTCCACACCCAGACGGCGGGCTGCTCGCTGACCGCCCAGCAGCCCATCAACAACGTCGTGCGCACCACCGTGCAGGCCCTCGCCGCGGTGCTCGGCGGCACCCAGTCGCTGCACACCAACGCCCTCGACGAGACGCTGGCGCTGCCGACCGAGGCCAACGCCCGCACGGCGCTGCGCACCCAGCAGATCCTGGCGCACGAGTCCGGGGTCGGCAACACCGTCGATCCGCTCGGCGGCAGCTACTTCGTCGAGGAGATGACCCGGCGCATGGTCGAGGGGACGCTCGACTACTTCCGCCGCATCGACGACCTGGGAGGCATGGTCGAGGCGATCGAGGCCGGCTTCCCGCAGCGCGAGATCATGGACGCCGCCTTCGCCTACCAGCGCGCTTTCGAGGAACGGGAGAAGCTGATCGTGGGCCTCAACGCCTTCCGGGTCGAGGACGAGCCGCCGATCGACATCCTTTACATCGCCGACGACTTGGCGGAGAGGCAGATCGCGAGCCTCGACGGGGTCAAGCGGCGGCGGGACTCCGGTGCGGTGGCGCGCACCGTGGACGCGCTGCGCCGCGGCGCCGCCGGCAGCGACAACACCATGCCGCTGATCCTCGACTGCGTGCGCGCCTACTGCACCGTCGGCGAGATCAGCGACGCGCTGCGCGAGGTGTTCGGCACTTACGAGGAGCCGGCGGTCTTCTGACTGCCTGCCCGGGACGGCGCGCGTCATGACCGGTCTCGCCGTTGCCGCGCGCCAGCTGCTGTTGTACACGCTGTGGGCGGACCGCATCTGTCTCAAGGCGCTCGAGGCGGTTGACGCCGAGGACCTGGTGCGCGACACCGGCACCAGCTTCGGCTCGCTGCTCGGCACGCTGTCGCACATCCTCGGCTCGCAGCGGGTGTGGCTGGCGCGCTTCGAGGGCAAGATCCTGGCGCGGGTGCCGAACCTGACCGACTTCCCGGACTGGGAGACGCTGACGGCAGCCTGGAACGAGACCTCGGCGGAGCTCGGTTTCTTCCTCGCCTCGCTCACCGCCGAGCAGGTGAGCGCCGACCTGACCTGGACCAACTTCGAGGGAGTCACCTACACCCGCCCGCTGTGGGAACCGGTGCTCCACCTGGTCAATCACAGCACCTATCACCGCGGGCAGGTGGTGTCGCAGCTCCGCCAGCTGGGCTACGAGCCGCCGTCGACCGACCTGGTCTATTTCCTGATCGACCAGGCAGCGCCCGCGGCCCCCGTGGTGCCCTAGCGCCCGGGGTCGTGGGCAAGTCCCGCCCGGCCTCGTCTGCTAGAATCGCCGCCCATGCCGCTGCCATCGCCGAGTGACCGGCCGTTCCGGATCTTGATCGCCAAGCCGGGGTTGGACGGCCACGACCGCGGCGCGAAGGTCGTGGCGCGGGCGCTGCGCGACGCGGGCTACGAGGTGATCTACACCGGCCTGCGGCAGACGCCGGAGCAGATCGCCGCGGCGGCGGTGCAGGAGGACGTGGATGCCGTGGGCCTGTCGATCCTCTCCGGCGCCCACAACAGCCTGTTGCCCGAGATCACCCGCCTGCTGCGCGAGCAGGGCGCCGGCGACATCCTGGTCTTTGCCGGCGGCATCATTCCCGAGCAGGACCTGGAAGGGTTGCAGCGCGCCGGCATCGACGCGGTCTTCCTGCCGGGGACCTCGACGAAGGACATCGTCCAGTACCTGCGGAGCCGCCTCACGGCAGCCTGACAGGGCATCGCCAGGTAGTCCCCATCCGTGCCGATAACCCTTGATTCGAGAAGAGTTTGACGGTTGAACGCCGGGATGCTAGGTTATCGCGAGATTCGCAGCGGAGGAGTCCATGAGTAGACGCATCCTGCTGGCCGACGACAGCGTCACCATCCAGAAGGTGATCGAGCTCACCTTCATGGATGACGACTACGAGGTCCGGGCGGTCGGCAATGGCGACGAGGCCCTCGCGATGCTGACCGCGCTCACCGTGGACTTCGTGATCGCCGACGTCCACATGCCGGGGGCCAGCGGCTACGAGGTGTGCCGGCGCTCCAAGCAGCTGCGGCCGGAGGTGCCGGTGCTGCTGCTGGTCGGGACCTTCGAGCCCTTCGACGAGGCCCAGGCCCGCGAGAGCGGCGCCGACTCGTTCCTCAAGAAGCCCTTCGACTCCCAGGAGCTGCTCGGGCGGGTGCACGAGCTGCTGGGGCCCGCCGCCGCTGCCGGCGCGGCCACGGCTGCCGGCGCCCCACAGCCCGCGGGCGTCACCGCGGCGCCTGCCGCAGCCGCGACCTCGGAGGCTCCGGCGACGCCGGCGCCATCTGCGCCGGTCGCGCCATCGGCGATCGGTTCGGCATCGACGGTGCCGGAGCCTGCCGCCGCGGCGCCGGCCGGCGAAGCCCCTGCCGCCGCGGGTGGCGGTCTCGGCAAGGCGGTCCGGCTGACAGGCGGAGTGGAGGCCGCGGCGACCTGGCAGGAGTTCGAGCTCGACGCGGAGCCGGAGCTCGTCGCCGATCCGTGGCCCGACGTGCCGGCGTCGCCGCCTGCCGCCGCGAACGTCCCGCCCGCGGTCCACCCGTTCGAGCAGCCGTTCGCGCTCGGCGACCTCGACGAGCCGGCAGCCTCCGCGGAGCCCGCGCAGCCCGCCGCGTCCGCCGCACCCGCTCCTGCAGCGGACGGGGCTCGTCCGTCGACCCCGGACTGGCTGCCGGCCGCGCCGGCGGCGCCGGCCCTGGCCGCAGCCGAGGCGGCCGAGCGCTTCGATCGCCCCTTCACCCTCGGCGAGCCGCTCGACGATCGGGTGTTGCTCGACCAGGCCGAGGCACAGGAGGAGGAGCAGAAGAAGGAAAGTGCAGGGGCGCCCGCGACGTCACCGTCCGGCGACGAGCCGGCGCTGCGGGCGACGCAGGAGGAGCCCGTTACTCCGGAGACCCCGGCGATCCAGGCGATCCCTGCGATCCCGGAGGCACCGGCGAGCCCGGAAACCGCCGAGCGGGCCGCCTCTGCAGGCAACGGCCAGCCCGCCTCGCAGCCGATCTCCGATGCCGCCGATGCCTCCGATGCCTCCGAAGCCGCCAATGCCGGCGCCGCGGGCCTGGGCGACCAGGACCTCGATCGCATCGCGCGCCGGGTCGTCGAGCTGATCGGCGACAAGGTGGTGCGCGACATCGCGTGGGAAGTCATCCCTGACCTCGCCGAGGTCGTGATCAAGGATCGCCTGCGGGAGCTCGAGAGCCAGATCGAGTGACGTTCCTGCCGGCGGCGGCCCTGCAAGCGCCGGCAGCGGTCCCCGTCACGCGCCGCCCCTGGCGCCCGGCACGACGGGCCCGCGAATCGCCTGCCGCGCGCCATCGTCCATCATGAGCGACCAGGAAAAGGACGTCGTGAGCCGCCGGGAAGAGCTCGACAAGCGCTTCGATCCGCACGCCTACGAGCGCGCCTGGCAGCGGCGCTGGGACGAGAGCGGCATCTTCCGCGCCGAGGCGCCTTCGACGCGCCGGCCGTTCTGCATCATGATCCCGCCGCCCAACGTGACCGGGAAGCTGCACCTCGGCCACGCCCTGCAGGCGGCGCTCGAGGACCTGCTGACCCGCTGGCGGCGAATGAGCGGCGACAACGCCCTGTGGCTGCCGGGGACCGATCACGCCGGCATCTCGACGCAGCTGATGGTCGAGCGCCAGCTGGCGGCCGAGGGCACCGACCGCCGGACCCTGGGACGCGAGCGCTTCCTCGAGCGCATGTGGGCCTGGAAGCGGCAGTACCACGGCAACATCCGCGAGCAGCTCGACCGCCTGGGAGCGAGCTGCGATTGGAGCCGCGAGCGGTTCACGCTCGACGCGGGACTGTCGGCGGCGGTGCGCGAGGCGTTCGTGCGCCTGTACGGCGAAGGGCTCATCTCTCGGGGCGAGTACCTGGTCAACTGGTCGCCGGTCCTGGGCACCGCCATCTCCGACCTCGAGGTCGAGACCAAGACGGTGGCGGGGAAGCTCTACCACATCGCCTACCCGCTGGAAGAGGCGGCGGGCGGCGGCGAGGTGGTGGTGGCCACCACCCGCCCCGAGACCATGCTCGGCGACACCGCCGTCGCCTTCCATCCCGACGACGAGCGCTACCGGCACCTGCTCGGCAAGGCGGCGGTGCTGCCGCTCATCGGCCGCCGCTTGCCGTTCGTCGCCGACGCGGCCGTCGAGCGCGACTTCGGCACCGGCCTGGTGAAGCTGACCCCCTTCCACGACGCCAGCGACTTCGAGATGGCGCGCCGCCATGGCCTTCCCGGCGTCACGGTCATCGATCAGCAGGGGCGGATGACCGCCGAGGCCGGCCCTGACTTCGCCGGTCTCGACCGCTTCGCGGCGCGGGCCAAGGTGGTCGAGCGCCTGCGCGTGGCCGGGCTGCTGCGCAAGGTCGAGGATCACGTCCACAACGTCGGCCACTCGGAGCGCAGCGGCGAGCCAATCGAGCCGCTGGTCTCGACCCAGTGGTTCTGCGACATGTCGGGCATGGCGGCGCGCGCGCTGGCGGCGCAGCGCGAGGGCCGCCTGCGCCTGATCCCCGAGAGCTGGGTGAAGACCTGGGAGCACTGGCTCGAGAACATCAAGCCCTGGTGCATCTCGCGCCAGCTCTGGTGGGGCCACCAGGTCCCGGCCTGGTACGACGAGGACGGGCGGTGCTTCGTGGCGAAGAGCTTCGAGGAGGCGGCGGCGGCGGCCGGCACCGACCGGCTGACCCAGGACCCGGACGTGCTCGACACCTGGTTCTCCTCCGGGCTGTGGCCGTTCTCGACCCTCGGCTGGCCGCAGCGGACGGCCGACTACGAGACCTTCTATCCGACCTCGGTGCTGATCACCGGTTACGACATCCTGTTCTTCTGGGTGGCGCGGATGGCGATGCTCGGCCTGCACTTCACCGGCGAGGTGCCCTTCGCGGCCGTCCACCTGACCGGCCTGGTGCGGGATGCCGAGGGCGTCAAGATGTCGAAGACGCGCGGCAACGTGCTCGATCCGATCGAGCTGGTCGAGGAGTACGGCGCCGACGCGGTGCGCTTCACCCTGACCTCGCTGGACGTCCCGGGACGCGACATCCCGCTCAACCGCGACCAGCTCGCCGGCTATCGCGCCTTCGGCAACAAGATCTGGAATGCCGCACGTTTCGCTCTCGGGCGGGTGGGGGAGGCGGAGGTGCAGCCCGCTCTCGACCCGCGCGGGCTCGAGGCGCCGGAACGCTGGATCCTGTCGCGCCTGTCGCGGCTGGCGGCGGATGTCGACGCCCGGTTCGGCGCCTTCCGCTTCGACGAGGCTTGCAACCGGCTGTACCATTTCTTCTGGGGCGATCTCTGCGACTGGTACATCGAGCTCGCCAAGCCTGCCCTGTCCGGCGAGGCGCCGCGGCCGCGCACCGGCGAGGTGCTGCTGACCGTGCTCGACCGCAGCCTGCGCCTGCTGCACCCGGTGATGCCCTTCTTGACCGAAGAGGTCTGGCAGCGCCTGCCGGGACACGAGGCGATTCATCCGGCGACGATCTGCCTGGCGCCGTATCCGACTCGCGAGGAGGCCTGGGAGAGCGCCGAGGTCGAGGTGGACATGGAGATGTTGATGCGCGTCGTGACGCGGGTGCGCGGCCTGCGCTCCGAGATGGGCCTGCCGCCGAAGGCGCGCATCGCCCTCTATCTCGGCGGGTCCCTCGGAGCGTCCCTCTCCCCGGACGGAGCCCCGCAGGAAAGCCGGGAGGAAGATTCGGCGGAGAGCATCGGCGGCGAGGGCGCCGGCCGTCGCGCGCGCTTCCTGGCCGAGCACGAGCACCTGGTGCGCTCGCTGTGCCGCGTCGAGTCGGTGGCCTTCGGGCCGCCGCCCGCGGGCGCCGTGCGCGACCTGGTGGATGGCGTCGACGTCGCGCTGGCGCCGGAGGCCGGTGGGCTCGCGGCGGCGGAGCGCCAGCGCCTGGGGCGCGAGCTCGAGAAGCTCGCCGGCGAGATCGAGCGCGCCGAGCGGCGGCTGGCCGACGCCGGCTTCCTGGCCAAGGCCCCGCCGGAAGTCGTGGCAGGCGGCCGCGAGCGGCTGGCGGAGCTGCGCGAGCGCCAGCAGCGGATCCGCGCCAGCCTGGAGGCCGCGGGCGGCTAGGGGCGCCGAGAGAAGACGGAGGGACGGCGGCGCGGGGGCGACAGCGGTGCGGGGCGCGACGGCGGTGCGGGGCGCGACTGCAGGGCGCCGTCGAGAACGGGTACGATCACGAGGGACAGGGGCCGCGGTGGATTTCGAACGCTACGTCACGGAGATCGAGCGGGGGCGGGCGCGCGCCGCGACTGCCGGCGCGCACGGGCCTGAGAACCTGGTGGTGCTCGCCCGCACCGTGTCGACGAATCTCCTGGCGCGCGGTGTCGCGGCCGACTACGAGACGGAGGGGCTGGATCTCAGGCCGATGCTGGTCCTGGCGCTCGAGCAGAGCGGCGGCCGCGGGCGTCAAGGACGGAGCTGGTCGAGCCCGCGCGGCCAGGGGGTCTACGCCACCCTGGCGCGGCTCTACGAGCAGCCCGAGCTGCTGCCCGTACTGCCGCTGCTGGTGGGAGTGGGACTGTGCCGCGCGCTGGCGCCTCACCTGCCGCACGGTTGCCGGTTGAAGTGGCCGAACGACCTCGTGGTGCCGCATGAATTGGATGGCTCGGTCGATGATGGCATGGCTGAGGGCATGGCAACGTCGGAGCAGGTCGATGTGGCTGCCCGCAGGGGCGACCGTACCAATGGCACCCTCGGCGCTACCCGCGCCTCCCGCGCCTCCAAGATCGGCGGCATCCTGATCGAGGCGTTGGTGCACCCCGGGGACGCCTGCGTGGCGCTGATCGGCTTCGGCGTCAATCATGGCCAGCGCCTCGAGGAGCTTCCCCCCGGCGCCACCTCCCTGCTGCTCGAGACCGGCGGCCATCTCGGCAGCGGCCGCGGGATCGGCCTGGCCGAGCTGACCTGGGAGCTCGTCGCGGGCGTCGAGCGTGAGCTGGCCCATGTCGGCGACCTGCCCTACGCCGTGGCGGCCTACCGCGAGCTGATCATCCACCGGCCCGGCGACTGGCTGGTCTGCAAGGTGGGCGAGCGCGAGGTCGCGGGCGCTTTCGCCGGCATCGACGACGCCGGCCGCTTGCGCCTCCGCCGCCGCGCCGCGGTGGACGCGGCGCCGGGCGCGGGCGCCGGCGCTCGCGCGGAAGACGGCGGGGAGGACGGTGCGGAGGTGGTGGTGCTGTCGGCCGGAGAGGTGGTCGAGCGATGACGCCGCACGTCCCCGGTGGACCCGCGGCCAAGGGCGGCGGCCGCTCCCGGCGCTCCCCGCGCTCCCCGCAGGCAGGCGACGAGCTGCTGGTCGTGGTCGACGTCGGCAACACCAACACGGTCTTCGGGGTCTATCGCGGCGACCGCCTGGTCGAGAGCTTCCGGCTGTCCACCGACACCGAGCGCACCGGCGACGAGTACGGTTCGCTGCTGCTGCCGCTGTTCTCGCTGCACGGCATCGATCCGCTGGACGCCGACGCGGTGGTGATCTCGTCGGTCGTGCCGCCGCTGCACCTCACCCTCGATCACCTGGCGCAGCGTTACTTCGGCCGGCGGCCGCTGTTCGTCGAGCCCGGCGTGCGCACCGGCATGCCGATCCGCTACGACAATCCGTTGGAGGTCGGCGCCGACCGGGTGGTCAACTCGGTGGCGGCGCGCGAACGCTACGGCGCGCCGGTGATCGTGGTCGATTTCGGCACGGCCACCACCTTCGACGTGGTCAACGCCGCCGGCGAGTACATCGGCGGCATCATCGCGCCCGGCATCGGCATCTCGGCGGAAGCGCTTTTCGCCCACGCTTCGCGTCTAATCAGGGTAGATGTGCGCAGACCCGACGAGCTGGTGGGCAAGAACACCGCCGCGGCCATCCAGGCCGGCATCTTCTACGGCTACGTCGGGCTGGTGGACGGCATCCTCGAGCGCCTGCTGGCCGAGATCCCCGGGGTCAAGATGGTGGTCGCGACCGGCGGCCAGGCCGACCTCATCGCCAGCGGCTCGAAGTACATCCGCGAGGTCGATCCGATGCTGACCCTGCTCGGCCTCAAGCTGATCCACGAGCGCAATCGGGGCTGAAGCCGGGGCCGCGGCAGCTTGACCGACCAAGAGAACGACGGGCTCGAGGATCACGCCTACTTCCTCGCCATCGAGGACCATTTCGTGCGGCTGCGGGGCGCGCCGCTGCTGCTGTCGCCGGCCGACTGGCAGGTGGCGCGGCGCTGGCACCGGCAGGGAATCCCGCTCGAGCTGGTGCGGCGGGCGCTCGAGGAGGTGTTCGCGCGGCGCCGTGAGCGCGGCGCCAAGGGCCGCATCTCGAGCCTGCGCTACTGCGCGCCGGCGGTCGAGGCGGCCTGGACGGAGCATTCCGAGCTGGCCGCTCCCGGCGCCCGGGTCGAGGCCGAGGCCTTCGACGCCGCCTCCCGCCTCGCCGCCCTGGCGGCGGCGCTGCCCGGCGGCGCTGGCCGCGGCGGCCGACCCGCGGCCGCGGCGCCTGGGCTGGCGGGGCCGCGGGGGCTGGCGGGCCTGCGGGCCGAGCTCGCCGCCCTGGCGGACTCCGGCCTCGACGCGCAAGCCATCGAGGAGCGCCTCGCCGAGCTCGACCGGCGCACGCTCGACGGCGCCCTGGCGGCGCTCGGCGCCGAGGAGCGCGCCGCGCTCGACGCCACCCTGGACAAGGCGATCGGCGCCGTCGCGGGCCGGCTGGCCGCGGCGGAGATCGAGCGCGCGCGCGGGCGGCTGGCGCGGCAGGTGCTGCGCGAGCGCCTGGGGTTGCCGATGCTGTCGCTGTTCTCGCCCGAGGCGCGGCCGCCGGAGGCGGCGGCGAGCCCGGAGCCTCCGGCCGCGGCCAGCGAGCGGTCGCCGAAGCCATGAGCCCCGCCGACACGGTCGCCGCCGCCGCCGCGCTGCCGATCGTCGCCGTGGTCGGCGCCACGGCGACGGGCAAGAGCGCGCTCGGACTGGCCCTCGCCGAGCGGCTGGCGGGCGGCGGGGAGATCGTCAACGCGGATGCGCTGCAGGTCTATCGCGGCTTCGACGTCGGCACGGCGAAGCCGGAGGCGGCGGAGCGCCGCCGGGTGCCCCATCACCTGATCGACGTGCTGGACCCGCACGAGCGCTGGTCGGCGGGCGAGTTCGCGCGCCGGGCGCGCCAGGCGATCGCCGCCATCCACGCGCGCGGCCGCCGGCCGATCGTGGTCGGCGGCAGCGGGCTCTACCTGCGCGCGCTGCTCGCCGGCATCAGCCCGATCCCCGCCGCCGACCCGCGGGTGCGCGAGCGCTTGCGCCGCCGGGCCGCCGACGAGGGGCTGGCGCCGCTCGCCGCGGAGCTCGCCAGGCTGGACCCGGAGACGGCGGCCCGCCTGGCGCCCGGCGATCGGCAGCGGGTGCTGCGGGCGCTCGAGGTGGCGCTGGTCTCGGGGCGCCCGCTGTCGGCGTGGATCGCGAAGCAACCCTTTGGGACTCAGAGCATTGCAGCGATTCGTGTCGGATTGACGCTTCCTCGAAGCATCCTATACGATCGCATCGCGGGCCGTGTGGCTCGCATGGTGGAGAGCGGCTGGATGGATGAGGTGCGGGGGCTGATCGGGCGTGGGCTGGACCCCGGCCTGCCGGCGTTTCAGGCCATCGGGTATCGCCAACTGGTCCACCACGCTCGCGGCGAATGGCCGCTCGCGAGAGCCGTCGAAGAGACGATACGGGCGACCCGCCGGTTCGCCAAACGGCAGGAAACCTGGTTTCGCAAAGAGCCGGATGTGACCTGGTTCTCGGCCGAGGATCTGGACCGACGGATACCTCAAGTCCTTGAACACGTGGAGCGCGCTCTTGGGGAGGGCCGAGGATGACCAAGCACAACATCAACATCCAGGACGGATACCTGTTTCAGAGCCTGAAAGAAGGCCAGATCATGTTCCTCGAGCTGGTGACCGGCCGGCATCTGCTCGGGCGCCTGAAGCGCTTCGATCGCTTCGCCGTCGTCCTCGAGACCGAAGGCAAGGAGATCCTGATCTACAAGCACGCGATCGCGACCATCGCCCTGGCCCCGGCGTCGCCGCCGGCCCCGGCCCCGGCCCCGTCAGCGTCGCCGTCCTCGCAGTCGACGCCCTGAAGGTTGGCGCCGGTCCGGTGTGAGGCATAAGGCAGAATCGTGGTTGCACCGGTGTTGCCCAGTCCCGGGTCTCCACAGTGGCTCGCCGGAGCTCCTGACCGGCGGCGGCGGCGCCCGGCGCGCTGCCACCGCGCCCTGCTGGCCGCCGCCGCGCTGCTCGGGCTGGCCGCCGTCGCCTGCGTCGAGAGCCGCCCGCCGGCGCGGCCGCCGGCGCCCCCGGAGAGCCTCGCCGCCGCCACCATCCGCCACGAGCGCGCCTACCTGCTGAGCCCGCTCGAGGGTTACGCGGCAGCCGTCGATCCTGCCCGACGCGAGCGCTTGAGCCGCGCTTTCGACGCCATGGTCTCGACCGGCAGCGTCGCGCCGGCGCGGCAGGCCGCGGGCGAGCTGCTGGAGGTCGAACCGAACCTCGCGCCCGCCAAGGTGCTGGCGGCGCAGGCCGATTTCGGCGAAGGCAACGAGCAGGCGGTGGTGGTCCGGCTGCTCGCGGTGGGCGACGCCCAGCCCAACTACACGGCCAGCCAGCTGGTCCTCGGCCGCGCCGCCGAGCTCGCGGGCGACGTGCCGCTCGCCTACTCGGCCTACCGCGCCATCGCCGCCCGCAACGCCAAGGCCTTCGAGCGCACCGGCGAGCTGCATGCACGCGCCCTGCAGCTCGTCGGCGACCGGCTGCAAGCCGCGCTGCGCGGCAAAGGCCCGGACCGCCTGGCGGAAGCGGAGCGCGACCTGGTGCTGCTCAAGGCCTGGGGACCGGGCGAGCCGACGACCCTGGAGGGTGCGCGTGCCTTGGCGGTGGCGCGCGGCGACGCCAGGGCCGAGCTCGAGGCGGTCAAGGGGCTGGCGGCGCGGCAGCCGGCGGATCGCGCGCTGCTCGAGCGCCGCGCCGATCTCGAGCTGCAGGTGGGCGATCCCGGAGCCGGCCTGAAGCTCATCCAGGCCATGGCCGACAGCCATCCCGGCGACCCCGAGCTGCGGGAGAAGCTGCAGGCCGCCAAGTTCCGCTGGCGCGTGTCGCTGCTGCCCGCGGACGTGCGCGCGCTGGCGCAGAAGGAGGAGCTCAGCCGCGCGGACCTGACCGTGCTGCTCTACTGGCTGGTACCGCAGGTGCGTTACGGGAAGGCCACGGCCGGGCGGATCGCCACCGACATCCTCGATCACCCGCACCGCGAGGAGATCGCGCACGTCGTCAACCTCGGGCTGATGGACGTCGACGCCAACCTCCATCGCTTCTCGCCCGAGGCGCCGGTGCGGCGCGGCGCGGCGCTGCGCAGTCTCGCCCGGCTGCTGACCGCCTTCGGCCAGCCGGCCGCCTGCGCCGAGTCGGCGGGCGGAGCGGCGGCCGCTCCCTGCGAGCTGGCGCTCCAGTGCGGGCTGATCGACGGCGAAGACGCCTGCCAGGCGGGCGAGGCCCTGTCGGGAGAGGATGCCGTCGAATGGATCCGCCGCAGCCTGGTGCTGCTGGGCGGCGCATGAAGCGCGCTCGCGTCCGGATGAGCTTCACCATCCCCAACCTGCTGTCCCTGCTGCGCATGGCGCTGGTCGGGCCGTTCATCATCGCGCTGCTCAACGGCCAGGTGAAACGGGCGCTGCTGGTGGTGGTGGTGGCCGGGATCTCGGACGTCCTCGACGGCTTCATCGCCCGCTTCTTCCACCAGCAGTCGTTGCTCGGCACCTACCTCGATCCGCTGGCGGACAAGCTGCTGGTCACGGCCGCCTACGTCATCCTGGCGCTGCCGGGCCTCCGCCTACCCGGCGCCTTCCAGATCCCCTCGTGGGTGACGGTGGTGGTGATCGCCCGCGACGTGCTGCTGGTCGTGGTGGCGCTGGTCCTCTACCTCGCCGCCGGCGTGCGGAGCTTCCCGCCCTCGGTGCTGAGCAAGATCACGACGGTCTTCCAGATCGGCGCGGTGGTGGTGGTCCTCCTGACCGGCATCTGGCCCGAGCTCGACACCGCCGCCCTGGTGCTGGTGTACACCGTGGCCTTCCTCACCATGGGCTCCGGCCTCGACTACGTGTGGCGGGCCAACCGCCTCTTCGAGCGCCATCCGCCGGCGCCGCCCGGGCCGCCGGTGTCCACGGGCTGAAGCGGCCGCCAGGCTTCGAGGCGATCGGCAAGGGCAATCCAGGCGGTTGCCGATCGCCGGAGCGGCCCCTTGACGCAACCTTCAACTGTCTATAGCGTATATAGACAGAATGACGGGCGCCATCCTCCTGCACCTGACCGAGAGCTCGCCGGAGCCGCTGCGCAGCCAGATCGCGCGGCAGCTGCGCGACCGGGTTCTCAGCGGCGACCTGCCCGAGGGGTGTGAGCTGCCGCCGGCGCAACGGCTGGCGCGCGAGCACCGCGTCAGCCCGCGCGTGGTCCGGCAGGCGTTCGAGGCGCTGGCGGCCGAGGGGCTGCTGGCGCGCGACGGCGATGCCGTGCGGGTGGCGACGGTCTCGGCGGAGCAGCGCCGCGCCCTCGCTCAGCGCCGCCTCCTCGACGACCTGCGGCAGCAGGAGCTGTCGCTGCGCGAGCTGGAGCTCGCCCGCGACATCCAGCGCCGGCTGCTGCCGCCGGCACGGGTGGACTGCCACGGCCTCACGGTGACCTCCCGCTGGCTGCCGGCGCGCTTCGTGGCGGGCGACTTCTACGACGTGCTGCGGCACCTGGACGGCGGCGCCGGCGTGGTGGTGGCCGACGTCGCCGGGAAGGGCATCGGCGCCAGCGTGATCATGGCCTCGGTCAAGGCGATGGCGCCGTTCATCGCCGCCGAGCTCGGCGTGGCGGACACCCTCCGAGAGCTCAACCGGCGGCTGTGCGGCGAGCTGGGGAAGGGCCAGTTCGTGGCGCTGGCCTATGCCCGCTTCAGCCCCGACGCCGCGACGGTCGAGCTTGCCAACGCCGGCATGCCCGACCCCTTCGTCGTGCAGGATGACGGCCGCCCCGTGCCGCTCGAGGTCCCCGGCCCGCGCCTGCCGCTGGGCATCCGCGCCGGCGTGCCCTATGTCTCCGTCACGCGGCCTCTCGCGGAGCGCGCCCGCCTGCTGCTCTTCTCGGACGGCATCGCCGAGGCGCGGCGTCCGTCCGGCGAGCCCCTCGGCTACGAGGGCCTGGCCGCTGTCGTGGCGGCGGTGGCGGCGGCCGCGGGTGCCGGCCAGGCCGCCGCCGGCGAATGGCTCGACGCCGTGCTGGACGAGGTCCAGCGCCTGACCGGGCCCGCCCTCGACGACGACTGGACGGCGGTGCTGGTGGAGCGGAGCGGCGGCCAGGAGGCGCCGCGGCCTGCGACCGGCGGCGACGCGGCCGGCGGGGAAGCCTGATGGAGCTGCTGCTCCACCTCTCGGAGCTCTCCCCTGAGCCGCTGCACGCTCAGCTGTCGCGGCAGATCCGCGCCCGGGTGCTGGCGCGGGAGCTAGCCGGCGACGAGCCGCTGCCCTCGATCCGTGCCCTGGCGCGGGAGCAGCGGGTCAGCGTGATCACGGTGCAGAGGGCGTACGAGGACCTGGAGAGGGAGGGCCTGATCCGGTCCCGCCCCGGCAAGGGGTTCTTCGTCGCCGCCATCCCCAACGAAAGGAAGCAGGACATGGCCGAGCGTCGTTTCGAAGCCGCCCTCGCGCGCCTTCTCGCCGAGAGCGCCGCCGAGGGCCTGGACGAGCCGCAGATCCGCGAGGTGTTCGAGCGGCTGATGCGCGCCGGGCGGGTCGCGCCATGAGCGGCGCACCGGCGTTCGCCCTCACCGGGGTGGAGAAGCGCTTTCCCGGATTCACTCTCGGACCCATCGACCTGGACCTCGAGCCGGGCACCGTGCTCGGCTTCGTCGGCCCCAACGGCTCCGGCAAGTCGACCACGCTCGGCTGCATCGCCGGCCTCGTGGCTCCCAGGCTGCTGCTGCTCGACGAGCCCACCACCGGGCTCGACCCGGTCGTGCGGAGCGAGGTCCTCGACGTGCTCTGGGAGGTCCTCGAGGACGGCGATCACGCCATCTTCTACTCGACCCACATCCTCTCCGACATCGGCCGGCTGGCGGACGAGCTGGTCTTCCTGCGCGACGGGCGCATCCTCTTGCGCAGCGGCAAGGATGCCCTGACGGACGGCTGGCGGCGCATCTCGTTCCGGCTCGGCGAGCGGGACGTCGCGGTCGCCGCGGCGGTCGAGTACCGGCGGGTCCGCGCCGAGCACCAGGTCGTGAGCGCCGACGGCGAGGCGACGCTCGCCCAGCTGCGCGAGCTGGGAGCCGAGGCGATCGAGCAGTCGCGCATGACCATCGACGAGATCGCGGTCACGATCCTCAAAGGGGGCAGCCATGTGGCGGTTGGTTAAGGAGGGGCTGCGGATCTACCGGCCGGTCCTGCTGAGCGCCTGGACGGTCGGCACCTTCGGGCCTCTCTCCGTGTTCGTCGTCCTGGCCCACTTCGGCGTCAAGATCGACGGTTGGCTGGCGCTCTCATGGGCGGCGGCCGCCCTGCCCGTCTACCTCCTCGGCGCGTCCGCCGTCGCCGGCTGGATCACGATCGGCAGCGAGCTGGGCGAGCACCGGGTGCGCCTGCACGCCCTCTTGCCCCTGTCGTCAGGCGACCTGGCCCTCGCGCAGCTCGTGCTGCCGTCCGCGATGGTGCTGTTCGGGCTGCCCCTGTCGCACGCGGCGGCCGTCCTCGCGCGGGCGATCCATGGCGCACCGGCGCCCTGGCTCGGACCCACCACCCTGAACCTGGTGGCCGCCCATCTCCTCCTCCTGCTCCAGCTGACCCTCGCCGCCAAGGAGGTCACCGTCCTGCGCGACAGGTTCAAGGCAGGCACGGTGCTGTCGACGCTCGGTTGGATCGTCCTCTTCGTGTTGTTCTGCGCGGAGACCGTGTTCGGGATACCCAACTCGACCCTGGTCCTCCTCCCGGGGCTCCGCATCGGCGTGCACAACGGCAGCCTCGCCGTCTGCATTGCGGCAACCTCGGCGCTGGCGGTCGTCACCGCTGCCTTCACCGTCACGCTCTTCCGCCGCCGCACCCTGATCGCCCGGTAGCTCGGCACGGCTGCGAATCCTGGTCATGCTCGCACGCGCTCGATTCCTCGCCTGGTTGCTGGCTCTGCCGCTGGCGGGTTGTTCGCCCGCCTCCCCTGCGCTGCATGGTGCAAGCTCCTGGCGAGAGCCGGCGACGGGAATGGAGTTTGCCTTCATCCCCGCCGGCCGTTTCCGCATGGGGAGCGAGCCGGGCGAGCCGGACCGGCAACCGGACGAGGTGGCGCACGAGGTCGAGATCACGCGGGGCTTCTATCTCGGCAAGTGCGAGGTCACGCAGGGGCAATGGAACCGGTTGATGCACGGCAATCCCAGCCACTTCGCCGCGTGCGGGCCGCGCTGCCCGGTCGAGAACGTCAGCTACGACGACATCCAGGTCTTCCTCCGCGAGCTGGCGCGGCGCTCGCACGGCGAGCGGTTCCGGCTGCCCACCGAGGCCGAGTGGGAGTACGCCTGCCGGGCCGGCACCTCGGGGCCCTTCTCGACCGGGGCGAACCTCACCGCCGGCCAGGCCAACTACGACGGCCGCTACCCGCTCGCGGGAGCGCCGCGAGGAGCCTTCCTGGGCCGCCCGGCCCCGGCCGGCAGCTATGCGCCGAATCCCTGGGGCCTGTTCGACATGCACGGCAACGTCTGGGAGTGGTGCGAGGACTGGTATGGCGACTACCCGAGCGGGCCGGTGCATGACCCGCGGGGCCCCGCGCGCCAGGCCGCCAGGCGGCTCTGGGACGCGCGCGGCGGCGACTGGCAATGGAAGCGAGTCATCCGCGGCGGCAGCTGGTATTTCAACGCCGCCAGCTGCCGCTGCGCCCTACGCTACACCCACGCCCCGGCGGACAAGGGTTTCAGCCTCGGCTTCCGGCTGGTGCGCGAGCAGCCGACAGGCACCGGAGGACATAGGTTATATTGACAAATCTAAGATTCAAACTTAGAATTGGTCAATGACGTATCTCCCCCGGGCGCTCGCTTCGACTCTCACCAGTGCGCTGAAGCATTTTCCGTCCGTCCTGGTCACCGGTCCGCGCCAGTCCGGCAAGACCACCTTCCTGCTGCAGGAGTTCGGCGCCGGCGCCCGCTATGTGAGCCTCGACGATCCTCTCGAGCGCAGCTTCGCCACGGCAGATCCCAACGCATTCCTCGACCGCTTCCCGGACCAGCGGGTCATCCTCGACGAGATCCAGTACGCCCCTGACCTGCTGCCTTACCTGAAGGTTCGGATCGATCGCGACCGCCAGCGCCACGGCCGCTGGCTGCTGACCGGCTCGCAGCAGTTCCAGCTGATGGCGAACGTCGGCGAGTCGCTGGCCGGCAGGATCGCCCTGCTCGACCTGCTGCCCTTCAGCCTGCTCGAGCTGCCGGCACCCGGCGAGCGCAGGCTCGCCTCGCTGCTCTGGACGGGTTCCTATCCGGAGCCCGCGCTCCAACCCGAGAAGCGCGACCTGTGGATCTCTTCCTACATCCAGACCTATGTCGAGAGGGACGTGAGGCAACTCCTCAAGGTCCAGGACCTGCGCACGTTCGAGATGATCCTCGGCCTGTGCGCCGCCCGGCACGGCCAGGAGCTGAACATGGCGGACCTCTCCCGGTCGGCCGGCATCTCGCAGCCGACGGTGAAGACCTGGATCAACCTGCTCGAGGCCGCCTACGTCATCCGCCTGCTGCCCCCTTACTACGAGAACTTCGGCAAGCGGATCGTCAAGTCGCCGAAGCTGTACTTCCTCGACTCCGCGCTGGTGTCCGCCCTCACCCGCCAGCCCGCCGCCGAGGCGGCCCTGGCCGGCGCGATGGGCGGCGCCCTCTTCGAGGGGTTCGTGGCGAGCGAGGCCTACAAGGTCTTCGCCATCGCCGGCAGGCGGCCCGACCTCTTCTTCTGGCGCTCCCACGGCGGTCTCGAGGTGGACCTGGTGCTGATGCTTCCCACCGGCCTGGTGCCGGTCGAGATCAAGCTCACGGCCACGCCGACGCTGAGGCACGCCGAGGCGCTCGGCAGGTTCAAGGACCTGGCCGTGAGCCGGGCGGCCGGCTCCGGCTTGCTGGTCTGCAACATCCCCGAGCCCCTGCAGCTGCCCGGGGAGAACCTGGCCATCCCGTGGCGCCAGTTCCCGGAGTGGCTGCGGCAACGACTCGGGTAGTGGTAGTGGGTCAGTCTTGCGTGAGGCCGACGCGCATCGGCTTCTGCTACCATGGCGGAAGACTCTAGCGCGATGGCAGACTTCGTCCACCTCCACCTCCATAGCCAGTACAGCCTGCTGGACGGGGCCAACCGCCTCGACGAGGTCATCGGGGCGGCGGCGCGGGTGGGGATGCCGGCGATGGCGCTGACCGACCATGGCAACATGTTCGGGGCCATCCAGTTCTACAACCTGGCGCGGAAGGCGGGGGTCAAGCCGATCCTGGGGATCGAGGCTTACGTCGCCCAGGGCAACCGCTTCGACCGCACGCCCGGCAAGGGGGGCAGCAACCACCTGGTGCTGCTCGCCGCCAACGAGACCGGCTACCGCAACCTCATCAAGCTGACCTCGAAGGCGTACCTCGAAGGGTTCTACTACAAGCCGCGGGTTGACAAGGAGCTGCTGCGCCGGCACAGCGAGGGGATCATCGCGCTGTCCGCTTGCCTCAAGGGGGAGATCAACGAGCGCATCGTCGGACGCCAGGAGAAGGAGGCCGAGGCCACGGCGCGCGAGTTCGACGAGATTTTCGGCCGCGGCAACTTCTTTCTCGAGATGCAGGACCACGGCATCCCAGAGCAGCGCCTGGCCAATGAGGCGTTGCGGCGCATCGCGCGCCGGACCGGCCAGCCGCTGGTGGTCACCAACGACTGCCACTACCTGCGCCAGGACGACGCCTTCGCCCACGACGTGCTGCTGTGCATCGGCACCCAGCGGAACCTCTCCGACACCGATCGCCTGCGCTATGCCTCCGAGCACTTCTACCTGAAGTCGGCCGAGGAGATGCACCGCCTGTTCCCCGACGACCACGCGGCGCTCGAGAACACCCTGGCGATCGCCGAGCGCTGCAACGTCGAGATCCCCACCGGCACCTTCCACCTGCCCGAGTTCCCGGTGCCCGCGGGCTACACGCGGGCGTCCTACTTCGCCGAGGTGGCGCGGGCCGGCCTCGACGAGCGCCTGGTCGAGCTCCGCCGGCGGCGCGCCCACGGTCCCCCGGGAGCGGTCAAGGCTCCCGACGAGCGCTACCGCGAGCGGCTGGAGTTCGAGATCCAGGTCATCGAGCGCATGGGCTTCGCCGGCTACTTCCTGGTGGTCTGGGACTTCATCCGCTACGCGCGCGAGCAGGGCATCCCGGTGGGCCCGGGGCGCGGCTCGGCGGCGGGCTCGGTCGTGTCCTACGCGCTGCGCATCACCGACATCGACCCGCTGCAGTACGACCTGCTGTTCGAGCGCTTCCTGAACCCCGAGCGCATCAGCATGCCGGACATCGACATCGACTTCTGCATGCGCCGCCGCGGCGAGGTCATCCACTACGTCACCGAGAAGTACGGCCGCGACCGGGTCGCCCAGATCATCACCTTCGGCACCCTGGCCGCCAAGGCGCTGATCCGCGACGTCGGCCGGGTGATGGGCGTCCCCTACGCCAAGGTCGACCGCATCGCCAAGCTGGTGCCCGACATGACCCGCTCGTTGGCCGAGGCGGCGCGCGAGGTCGACGCCCTCGCCGCCGAGGTGGCGAGCGACCCCGAGGTCAAGACGATCGTCGACGTGGGGAGCCGGCTCGAGGGGCTCACCCGGCACGCCTCGGTGCACGCCGCCGGGGTGGTGATCACGCCGCGCCCGCTCGACGAGCTGGTGCCGCTCTACAAGACGACCAAGGGCGACGACGAGCAGATCATGACCCAGTGGGACATGAACGTCGTCGAGAGCCTCGGCCTGCTGAAGATGGATTTCCTCGGGCTGCGCACCCTGACCGTGATCGACGACGCGGTCAAGATCCTGCGCCACCAGGGCGTCGACCTGGACCTCGACGAGGTGCCGCTCGACGACCCCGAGGTCTACCGGCTGTTCTGCGAGGGGCGCACCAGCGGCATCTTCCAGTTCGAGTCGCGCGGCATGACCGACCTGCTGCGGCGCGCCCGGCCGTCGAAGTTCGAGGACCTGGCGGCGTTCAACGCCCTCTACCGTCCGGGCGCGCTGTCGGTGGGGATGGTCGAGGAGTACATCCAGCGCAAGCTCGGCAAGAAGAAGGTCCGCTACCTGCTGCCCGAGATCAAGGACATCCTCGAGGAGACCTACGGCGTCATCACCTACCAGGAGCAGGTGATGCTGATCGCCGTCGCCGTCGCCGGCTTCACCATGGCCGAGGCCGACGTGCTGCGCAAGGCGATGGGCAAGAAGAAGGCCGACGTGATGGCGGAGCAGGAGCAGAAGTTCATCGACGGCGCCGTGGCGCGCCGGGTGCCGCGCGACAAGGCGCAGGAGCTGTGGAACCAGATCGAGCCCTTTGCCGGCTACGGCTTCAACAAGAGCCACAGCGTCGCCTACGCGATGCTGGCCTACAAGACGGCCTACCTCAAGGCGCACTACCCGGTGGCCTTCATGGCCGCGATGCTCAACTCCGAGCTGTCGTCGTCCGACGCCATTGCCAAGTACCTCGCCGAGTGCCGCACCAACATGGGCATCCAGGTGCTGCCGCCCGACATCAACGAGAGCGACTACTTCTTCACCGTGGCGCACGTTGCGGCGCCCGGGAGCATGGCTGGCGGCAGCGCTCAGGCGCCTGCCGCGCCGGGTGCGCCTGCCGCGCCGATCGCCGGGGGCCAGCGGCCGGCGGACAACGCGATCCGCTTCGGCCTCGGCGCCGTCAAGGGAGTGGGGGAGGGAGCGATCGAGTCGGTGCTCGCGGCGCGCCGCCGGGTGGGGCGCTTCCGCAGCCTCGCGCACCTGGTGAGCGAGATCGACCTGCGCCTCGCCAACCACAAGGTGCTCGAGTGCCTGATCAAGGCCGGCGCCTTCGACGGCCTGGGCGTGCACCGCGCGGCGCTCGCCGGCGTGCTCGACGACGTGCTCGAGTACGGCCAGCACAAGCGCCGCGAGCGCGAGGAGGGCCAGGGCAACCTGTTCGGGCGGGGCGATGCGGGCGCGCATGGCGGCGGCGACGCGGGGGGCGCGGCCGGCGCGTTCGAGCGCGAGCCCTGGCCCGATCCGGCGCTGCCGGCGTGGAGCGAGCGCGAGCGCCTGCGCTACGAGAAGGAGGCGCTCGGCCTCTACCTCACCGGCAATCCATTGTCGGAGTACCAGGACGCGCTGTCGCGCCTGACCACTCACAGCACCGCCGGCCTGAAGGAAGGCGCGGAAGGGACGGTGACGGTGGGCGGCGTGGTGAGCGGCTTCACCCGGGTGAAGATCAAGAGCGGCCCGAACGCCGGCCGCTTCATGGGCCGTTTCGTGCTCGAGGACCTCGAGGGGAGCCTGCCGGTCACTCTGTTCGCCAACCAGCTGCAGCAGTTCGGCGGGGTGGTGGCGGACGAGGCGGTGGTGCTGGTCAAAGGCCAGGTGCGCGACCGCGGCGGGCGTGCGGGCCAGGGCAACCAGGCCGGCCAGCTCGCCGCGGGCGGCCAGGGCCTGGCGCCGCCGTCGTCGCCCGGGGCCGCACACCCCGGCGACGTGGAGCTGACCGTCGAGGAGATCGTGCCCCTGAACCGCCTGTGCGAGCGGGCGCCGGCCGGCATCGACCTGGCGATCGCTCCGAACCTGCCGGCCCTCGACCTGCGCCGGTTGCGCGACCTGCTCTACGAGCATCCTGGCGCGGTGCCGGTCTCGCTGTCGGTGGAGCTGGAAGACCGCACCGTGCGCATCGCCGCTCACGACCGCTGCAAGGTCGATTTCAATCCCGCGCTTGCCGCCGCCATCGAGGCGATCCTCGGTCCAGGCAGCGTCCGCGAGCGGCCGGAGCGGGCCGCCTGATCGCCGCGCTCGGGCGGCTGCGGCCGGAGCTGGCGGCGCGGGTGGCGGTGGTGGCGCGGCTGGCAGCCGAGATGGGCGTCGAGGCATGGCTGGTGGGCGGCACGGTGCGCGACCTGCTGCTGGGGCGCGACGGCCCGGACCTCGACCTCGTGGCGGTCGGCGACGGCGCCGGTCTCGCGGCGGCCGTCCAGCGCGAGCTGGGGGGACGGCTCCTCCTTCACGCCGAGTTCCTCACCGCGGACGTGATCGATGCCGAGGGCGTCCACCTCGACATCGCGACGGCGCGGCAGGAGTCGTATGCGGCAGTCGCCGCGCTCCCCGACGTCTGGCCAGCCGCGACGCTCGAGGACGACCTGCGGCGGCGCGACTTCACCGTCAATGCCATGGCGCTGCGCCTGCCGGCGAGCCTGGCCGCCAGCCTGGCTTCGAGCCTGGCTGCGAGCCCGCCTGCGAGCCAGGCCGACGGGCCCGATCCCGGCGGCCTGGAAGCGTCCGCGAGCCTCGCCGATCCCGCCGGCGGGCGGCGCGACCTGGCGGCCGGGGCGCTGCGGGTCCTGCACGAGCGCTCGTTCCTCGACGATCCGACGCGGTTGCTGCGCGGCGTGCGCTTCGAGGCGCGGCTGGGCTTGCGGCTGACGCCGGAGACCGAGGCGCTGGCGCGGCACGCGGTGGCGGCCGGCGCTTTCGCGCGGCTGAGCGGCAGCCGGCTGCGGCGCGAGCTCGAGCTGCTGCTCGGCGCCGACGCCGGAGACGGTCCCGCGACTGCGCTGGCCGGCCTCGAGCGGCTGCAGGAGCTCGGAGTGCTCGGCGCGGTGCATCCGCGGATGGCCGCGAGCGCGGAATGGGCGGCGGCCCGGCGCCGGCTGCTCGACGCGGTGGCGGAGCTTGCCTGGTACCGTGCCTCCCACGTCATGAGCCCGGGGTGGCCGGCGCGGCCGGCGCGGCCGTGGCTGCTGCTGCTCCTGGCGCTCGCCGCCGGACTCGATGAAGACGAGCGCGCTGAGCTGGCGGCGCGGCTGCTGCTGGCAGGCGAGGAGCGCCGGCTGCTGACCGGTTTCGGCGGACGGCTGACGGCTGCCCTGCCGCGGCTCGGCGCCGGCGCCAGCCCGCACGAGGTGGACGCGGCGCTCGCCGGCCTGGCCGACGAGGAGTTGCTGCTGCTCGCGGCGCAGGGGGGCGCGCTGCCGCGCTCGTGGGTACGGCGCTACCTGACCGAGCTGCGTCCGCTGGCGCTCGCGATCCGCGGCGCCGACCTGCTGGCGGCCGGCGCGCCGAGCGGCTCCGCGATCGGCCGCGCCCTGCGGGCCACTCGCGACGCCCGGCTCGACGGCGAGATCAGCCCGGCCGAGGAGCTGGCCTTCGCGCTGGCGCGGGCGCGGGACGCCGGGGGCGGCAGCGAGAGAGAGCTCGGATGAGCGCGGCCGTCAGACGTTCTCGAGCCGGAGCGCCGGGAGAGATGCGGGCCGGCGCCACGTCCTCGCGCCGCGCACCGAAACGGCCTCCGGCAGCGGCGGCCGTGGCGGCGGCGACGCTCGCCCTCGCCGTCGTGGCAGACGGTGCGTTCCCCATGGCGGCGAGGGCGCACCAGGCCTCGCCACCCTTCGCGGTCTCCGCCGCCCAGGGAGGCGTCGCATCCGGTGCCGGCGCCGCCGGCGCTGGCACGTCGGGAGCGGGCCCTTCCGGAGCCGTTCCCTCCGACCGCTCGATCGAGGTGCTGCGTCTCGACTGCGCCAGCCGCCTCGGACGGCGGGAGGTGACCCTGTTCGGCAACGGCACCATCCGGCTGCGCGACGGGCCGATCGGCAAGGAGTGGATGGGTCTGGCGGAGCTGGGGCCGGACGAGCTGCAGGGCACGCTGCGGCGACTCGGCGAAGAGGACCTCTCCGATGCCTCGCACCTGCCGCAGGGGGTGGTGGGCGAGTGGGTGGAGAAGTGCGACCTGGCGCTCGCGCTGCCCGGCGGCAAGCGCCAGAAGTTCTTCTACGGGCGCTACGACACCTTGCCGCTCGCCCTGTACCGCGTCCAGCGAGTGGCCGAGGAGCTCGCCGACAAGGTCGCACTGCTGCGCGACGTCGAGGTGCTACCCGAGCATTACGAACCGCGCCTGGGTGACGTGCTGAAGCGCACCGACGGCATGCGCTACCGTGTCGTCAACTTCACCAGCGACCACAAGGGCATCGAGCTCGACGGTCTCGATCAGCCTCTCCATCTGATCGTGCTGAAAGAGCAGATGCGGATGGAGTTCGTGGGCATCGTGTCCCGGGAGCGCTAGGAGCGACGTGCTCCCGAAGGCGAATCGGCGCTGATGGCCGCGGGAGGCGGGAGTGGCGGCGGGTAGCGGGAGCGGGCGCGGGCGAGGGGTGCGGGTCACCGGCGGGACCTTCCGGGGCCGTGCCCTGACGGTGCCGGCGGGAGTCCGGCCCACCGAGGGACGGGTGCGCGAGGCGCTGTTCTCGATCTGGCGCGAGAGCCTCCCCGGTTGCCGCTTCCTGGATCTCTTCGCGGGCAGCGGCGTGGTCGGGCTCGAGGCCGCCGGCCGCGGCGCCCTGCGCGTCGTCTGCGTCGACCAGGACGTCCAGGCGGTCCGCGCCATCGCCGCCAACGCCGGCCGGATCGGCGAGCCCCTGGTCGAGACGCGGCGCCTGGCGCTGCCGGCCGGCCTCGCGGGGCTTGCCGGGATGGGCGAGGTCGGCGGCCTGGGCGGCAAGGGCGGCCTGGGCGGCAAGGGCGGCGTGCCGGCCGGCGGCGGCGATGTCCGCGCCGGTGCGCCTGCCGGTACGCCCGCCGGACCCTTCGATCTCGTCTTCGCCGATCCGCCTTATCGCTTCGAAGCCTTCGAACCGCTGCTGCTCGCCCTGCCGCCGCTGCTCGCGCCGGGCGCCGAGGTCGCCGTCGAGCACTCGAGCCGGCGCCAGCTCCCGCTCACCGCCGGCCCCCTGGTACGCACCGGTCTGAGGCGCTACGGCGAGAGCGCACTCGCCTTCTACCGCGCCGCGGAGTGAAGGCCGCCTGGCAGAGCTCGGGGCCGGCGGCGGACAGTTCGGCTAGGCGGGCGCCAGCTCGCCGACGAGGTCGTCGACGGCGGTGATGCGGGCGAAGCGCTTGCGCAGCACGAAGGCGGTGCGCCGCAGGATCTCGTCCGTGGTGAGCTCCTCGCCGGTCGCCGGATCGGCGATCGGGAAGGTGAGGGTCGCGTCGATCACGAAGTCGACGTCGTAGCCGAGGTCGGCCGCCAGCCGCGCGGTGGTCTCGCAACACTGCTCGGTCTGGATGCCGGCGATGGCCAGCCGGCGTACGCCGCGAGCTTCGAGGCGCGACTGCAGGTCGGTGCTGGTGAAGGCGTTGCGGGTGTTCTTGGTCAGCACCGGCTCGCCGGGGGCGGGGACCAGGAAGTCCATCAGCTTGAACCAGGGGCTCGCGGTGTCGAACCCCTCGTCGTCGTCGGTGTGCAGGAAGAAGATCACCGGGAGCGTGGCGTCGCGGTAGGCTCGCACCAGGCGCTCGACGTTCCTCTCGAAGTCCAGGCTGCTGCGGCGCTGCCACCGCGGCGACGCCTTGAAGGAGTCCTGGACGTCGATGACCAGCAGCGCCGAGCGCTCGATCGGGATGTCGCGTTCCGTTGCCAAGGCATGGCCTCCTCGTGGAACCCGGCGGCCGCCGCCGCGTTCCTCGAGCGCCATCCTATCCCGGGGCCGCGGGCGCGCTCACTGCCGTGGGTACCGACTGCCCCGTTGCGACGGGAAGGGTGAAGGAGAAGGTGCTGCCGCGGCCAGGTCCGGGGCTGTCGACCCAGATGCGGCCGCCGTGCAGCTCGACGAGCCGGCGCGCGAGGGCCAGCCCGAGGCCGCTGCCCTGCTGCCGGCGGCCATAGCTCGCGTCCAGCTGCTCGAAGGCGTCGAACACGCGCTCCAGGTCGCCGGGGGCGATGCCGATGCCGGTGTCGGCCACCGTGACCCTCACTGCCGGGCGGCCGTTTCCCGTCGCGCCATGCCAGGCCGCGGCGCCGAGCGTGACTTCGCCGCCCTCCGGCGTGAACTTCAAGGCATTTCCCAGCAGGTTGAAGACCACCTGCCGCAGCCGCAGCGGGTCCAGCTCGACCGGCGGCAGACCGGGCTCCACCTCGGCGCGCAGCGCGATCCCTCGTTCGTGCGCCTGGACCGCCAGCGGCTGTGCGATCTCCTCGAGCAGCGCGCCGAGATCGATGGCCTGCGGCTCGAGATGCAGGTGCCCGCCCTCGATCTTGGCCAGGTCGAGGACGTCGTTGACCAGGCCGAGCAGGCGCCGGCCGCTGGCCACGATGTGGCCGACATACTGTGCCTGCGCTGCGTTGAGATCGCCGGCGGCTCCCTCGGCCAGGAGCTCCGAGAAGCCGATCACCGAGTTGAGCGGCGTCACCAGCTCGTGGCTCATGTTGTCGAGCAAGGCGCTCTTGGCCAGGCTCATCCGCTCGGCCTCCTCCTTGGCGCGCAGGGTCTCGATCTCGGCCTGCTTGCGCTCGGTGACGTCGCGTGCGATGCCGGCGATGCGGTAGGGCACGCCCTGGCTGTCGCGCACCGGGAAGGCGCGGTCGGAGATCCAGCGCACCGAGCCGTCGGCGCGCAACACCCGGTACTCCATGTCCCAGCTGAGATGGCGCTCGCGGCTGCCGACCTCCCCGACCCAAGGCTGATCCTCCGGGTGCACCACCGAGAGCCAGGAAGACGGCTCGTCGTAGAGACTACCGACGGGCCTGGCCCACAGCTTCTCGTAGGCCGGGCTGACGTACATCATCCGCGGCGATTGGAGGTCGAGGATGTAGAAGACGTCGCTGACGTTCTGGGCGAGCTGGCGGAAGCATTCCGGGCTGAGCTCGCCGACGTCCCGGAGACGCTCGGCCTGCTCGTCGGCGATCGATGCTCGTTCGAGATTCATACTCTCTCCAAATCTACGAAGTAAATTGCTTGCACGATACGGTTGGAGGCGAGAGCCCGCGCGCCGCCGGGAGAATAGCGCCGATCACGCCCGCATGTAAAGTGAACGATCCAGGTCCTGGCGGTGGCGATGCCGCAATCAACGCGATGGTGTGGCGGCCGGCGCTCGCCTATTCCTCGGGACGGGCAGCCTCCGGATCGAGGAGCCCGCGCACCATGTCGGTCAGGGCCTGCGGCCGGAACGGTTTCTGCAGGAACGCCACCCGCGGGTCGAGCAGCTGGCTGTCGCGCGAGTAGCCCGAGACCAGCAGCACCTCGAGGCCGGCGCGGCTCGCGCGCAGCCGCCGCGCGAGATCGGGTCCGGTCATGCCGGGCATCGTCACGTCGCTCACCAACAGGGCGATCGCACGCCCCGGCGGCTCGGCCAGGCGCAACGCCTCGGCCGCGTCGGCCGCCGCCAGCACCGTGTAACCCGAGCCTTCGAGAGTGATCCGCAGCAGCTCGCGGAGCGGCCGGTCGTCCTCGACCACCAGGATGGTCCGGGATGCGGCAGCGGAGAGGCGCGCGCCGCCGCCTCGTCTCACCGCGAGGAGACTGCGGGCGCGGGCGTCGATCTGGTTGTGCATTTGCCGATGGCGCTGTGCTTCATGGCTACGGTCTCCGCGCGGCCGGCCGCGGCGGCCGGTTTCTTGCGCCGTATATGAAGTCTGGCGCGCCGCCGCGACGTGTACTAGCAGCCCCTGTCTGATTCTGTTGTAGGCATTGGCGACGGCGCAAGTCGGTCGATGTCCTACATCGGGAGCGGCGGCGAAGGCGCGTAAAACATGATCGATAGATCACAGCATGATCAAAGTGGATCGGCGATGAAGTCACTGAAAGGACGTGCCGCCAGGTGGATGGGGTAGGATCGCCGTGCTTTGAGCGCACGGATCCAGCGAGCGGCGCCAGCCGGCGCAACACCGTCGGCGGCCCGGACAGAAGCGCGCGTCCTGCGGCGGGTGGCGCTGGTCGCCGCGGCGGCGGCGGTCGTGACGCGGGTGCCGTTCGCGGCGCGGCGGCTGTGGGACCACGATTCGGTGCAGTTCGCCCTCGGGGTGGAGAAGTACGACCTCGCCGCCCACCATCCGCATCCTCCCGGCTATCCCCTCTACATCGCGGTCCTCAAGCTGCTGGCGATGCTCGGCGTGGACTCGCTGCACGGCATGGTGGCGCTGTCGATCCTGGCCACTGCCCTGGGAGCCGCGCTGATCGTGCCGCTGACGGTGCGGCTGGCGTCGGCCGCCGCGGAGCGCGTCATGCCCGCAGCGGGGCACGTGGGTCTCGCGGCCGACGCGGGCGTCGCGGGCCCCGGGAGCGACGCAGGCCTCGCGAGCGACGCGGGTGTCGCGGGTGACGTGAGTCATGGGTTCGGGGCCCGAGCCGTGCGGGCCGGAGCGCTGGCGGCGGCGCTCTTCGTCTTCAATCCGCTGCTCTGGTTCTATGGCGAGCTGCCGCTGGTCTACGCCGTCGAGGGCGGCATGACGGTGGGCCTCGCCTATGCGGCGCTGCGCATGGCGGACGGACGCGGCCCCTTCCTCGCGGCATGCGCCGCCTTCGCCCTCGCGGGGGGCGTGCGGCCGTCAACCCTGGTGCTCCTGCTGCCGCTCTTCCTGCTCGGCGCCTGGCACGCGTGGCGGCGAGGCGCGGCCGCCGGCACCATGGCGGCGGGTGCGGCGGTCGGAGCCGCCGTCGGATTGGCCTGGCTGGCGCCGCTGCTCGCGGCGGCCGGAGGCCTGGCCGCCTACCGGCGCATCGGCAGCGAACACTTCAGCGCGCTGCTGCCCTACACGTCGATCCTCTATGGCGCCGGCTGGAAGGCGCTCGCCCACAACCTCACGATCATGACCAAGTGGTTCCTGCAAGGCCTCGTGCCGGCGGCGCTGGCGCTCGGCGCCCTCTGGCTGCCGCTTCCTCGGCGCCGCGCCGCCGAGGGGTTCCGCCTGGTGGCGGCGGCCTGGCCCTGGCTGGCGGCGTGGTCGGTGCCGCCCATCCTCTTCTTCGCCCTCTTCCACGTCACCAAGGCCGGCTACACGCTGATCTACCTGCCGGCGCTGCTGGTGGCAGCGAGCCTGCTGGGGGCGCCGGCCATGGCTGGACGGCGCGGGCGGCGCGCCGCCGCCGCCATCCTGCTGGCCGCCCTGACCGGCGCCGGGCTGTTCCTCTTCGGCGCCGACCGCCGTCCCGATCAGCCCCGCGCCCTGGCGGTGGTCCGCAACGAGCTCAACCGCGCCGCGATCACGACCTACGAGCGCGACCTCGACGCCCTTCTCGCCGCGCTGCGTCGCCTCCCGCCGTCCACGACCGTTCTCGCCACGGTGGAGCTCTCGGGGACCGGCCCGGCGGGTCCCGAGGGGTTCCTCTATCCGTGGCAGCGTCACCTGCAGTGGTACCTGCCCGGCTACGAGGTGCTGCACCTCGTGCCCGAGGAAGGTCTTGTCTTCGTCACCAGGGGCCATCTCCCCTTCCACCGCGAAGGGCCCAGGCTCGAGCTGCCGGCGGACACGCGACAGCTGGCCATCGTCCTCTCCGGGCCGACCGGCGACCGCTTCCCGCTCTCGGCGTGGCCGCTCCGCCGCATTGGCGACACTTTCTACCTCGTCGTCGTCCCCATCCAGGAAGGCCTGCGGCTGGGGCCGTACACGTTTGCGGTCCCTCACCGGCAGGCGGCATGAATCCCGTCCCGCGTCCGACGCGGATGCGCGCGGAGGCGAGCAACCAAGGATGTGGACCCACAAGCCGGGGCCACTGAGCTTCGCGCTGCAGACGGCTTCTTCACGCTGCGCCCCGCTCGACAGGCGACAGAACGATTTGTAGATGCATCCCGGCGCGGGCTAGCATTGTTACCAACATATCGATGCTGAAGAGCTCTATCTTACCGCGGACTAGGTCACTGATTCGTGGTTGTGTTACCCCGAAAACATCGGCGGCTTGTGCCTGCGTAAGTTGACGCTCGTCGATGATCCTCTGTATCGCGATCATCAACGTCGAGCGGATCTGCAAGTGCTGCGCCTCCTCCTTGCCGAATCCCAGGTCTGAGAACACGTTACCGCTGGACCGAGTGATCTTGGTCTTGGTCTTCTTCATGGCTCACCTCGAGCGTTTGTCTAGATCCTTCCGCCATGCCTCGAGCTCTTGATATCGCTCCCGGCGCCTAGCGTCGTCGGGGAAGGCCCTCAATGCCCCAAGAGACGAGCCAACCCAGAAGAGGTCCTTCATCCGCGGTCCATTATACAGGTTCTTGTATATGGCGTCGAGCATGTAGACGACGAGGGCGCCGGCAAGGTGCTCGAGATGCTTGATGCGGCGGCGGCTCGAGAAGGAGGCGCTGACACGGGCGGCTCGCTGGCCACCTCCGACCAGAGTTGAACGACCGGTGGTTGCATGTGGCACCGCGCCTCCAGCGCCGGCATGGCGAGCCGCCGCTGCACAAGCCGGCCTTCCCGCCGCCTACTCCTTGAGAAAGAACGCCAGCTCTTCGAGGTTGATGCGGAGGTCGACGTTTTTCAGGGGGACGCCGGGGCGGGGCTTGACGCGGACGGTGGCGAAGTTGAGGACGCCGCGGACGCCGGCGTCGGCAAGGGCGTCGTAGTAATGCTGGGCTAACTCGCTGGGGACCGTCAAGACGCCGATCACCGCTCCGGTCTCGCGGACGACCTCCGCCAGGTCGGCGGCGTCGCGGATGGTGAAGCCGGCGAGGGTGCGGCCGATCTTGCGCGGATCGTTGTCGATGCCGGCGACGACGTGGAAGGCGCCGTGGTTGAAGCCCGGGTAGCGGGCGAGGGCGCTGCCGAGGTTGCCGACGCCGACGATGACCATCGGGTGATCGCGGTCGAGGCCGAGGAGGGCGTCGAGGTGCTCGGCGAGCTCGGCGATCTGGTAGCCGACGCCGCGGATGCCGAACTCGCCGAACTGGGCGAGGTCCTTGCGGATCTGGGTCGCCGACAGGTGATAGCGCCGCGCCATCTCCTGCGAGGAGATGCGTGCGAGGCCTAGCTCTTGCAGCTGGCGCAGGCAGCGGAGATAGAACGAGAGGCGGTTCAGGGTGAGCGGGGAGATCTCCTGCGGCTCGCTCTGCTCGCTGTCCCGGCGCTGCTCGTTCACCTCGCCCCGGTTGCCGCGATGAGCCATTGCAGTAGATCCGCCGGCCAGAGGCCCAGCACCAGGGTGGCGAGGGCCGCGATCACCGCCGCCGCACGCCCCCAACCGTCGATGAGCAGGCCCTCCGGCTGGCGCCGCTCGGGGCGCATGTAGAGGACGTAGACCACCCGCAGGTAGTAGTAGACGCCCACCAGGCTGGCCACGACGCCGAGCACCGCCAGGTGGACGTGTCCCGCCGCGACGGCCTGCTGGAAGACCAGGTACTTGCCGAGGAAGCCCATGGTGGGCGGGATGCCGCCGAGCGACAGCATGCAGATCGCCAGGCAGCCGCCGAGCACCGGGTAGCGGTAACCCCAGCCGGCCAGCTCCTCGATCTCGTGCCGGGCGCCCGGCCGGCTGTAGAGCAGGCCGACCACGGCGAAGGCGCCGGCGTTCATCAGCACGTAGGCCAGCAGGTAGACGAGCAGCGGCGCGAGGCTGGCGCGGTCGAACGTCACCAGCGCCAGCAGCAGGTAGCCCATGTGGGCGACGCCGGAGTAGGCGAGCATGCGCTTGAGATCGGTCTGCGCCAGGGCGAGAAGGTTGCCGACCACCATCGACAGCGCCGACAGCACGCCGACCACGTTGACCCAGCGCGCCGCCGTGACGCTGGGGCTCTGCGCCGCCACCTCGAGCAGGCGGAACAGCACGAGAGCGCTCGCCACCTTGGGCGCCACCGACAGGAAGGCGACGAACGGCGACGGCGCCCCCTGGTAGGTGTCGGGCGACCAGGCGTGGAAAGGCACCAGGGCCATCTTGAAGCCGAAGCCGCACACCAGCAGCAGCAGTCCCAGGGAGGCGACGACGGTGCCCTGGCCGCCGACGAAAGCGCGGCCGATCACCTCGAGGCGGGTGCTGCCGGTGGCGCCGTAGAGCAGCGCGATGCCGAACAGCACGAAGGCGCTGACGAAGGCGCCCATCAGGAAGTACTTGATCGCCGCCTCGACGGCGACGCTCACCCGGCGGTGGTAGGCGGCGAGCGAATAGAGGCTGATCGACAGCAGCTCGAGCGACAGGAAGATGGTCAGCAGCTCGGTGGCGCGCAGCATCAGCAGCATGCCGGTGGCGCACCACAGCAGCAGCGCGTAGTACTCGCCGCCCAGGATGCGTTCGCGGCGCAGGTAGTTGTCCGATGCCAGCACGCAGATCCCGGTGGCGACCAGGACCACCGCCGAGAACGCCAACGTGACACGGGTGGTCTCGAGCATGCCGTTGCAGCTCTTCCACATGAAGCTCGGGTCGCCGGCGGCGCCGCCGAGGCTCGTCCAGGCCGCGACGGCGCCCCAGGCGGCCGCCGCGGTGACCGCCAGCGCCACCGCCGTCCAGGCGCGGCGCAGCCCCGGCGCCACCGCGTCGAGCAGCAGGATCAGCACCCCGCCGCCGCACAGGATGAGCTCCGGCAGAAGGCTCACCAGGTCGGTGCGGCTCATCGCCTCCCTCCCGCGGCCGCAATGACCGCCTCGGGCCTAGGCAGCGTGCCGCCTGAAGGAGGTGTCGCCGGGGTGAGCATTGGGCGCAGGGTGGCCTGTTGCACCTCGGGGCCGCTGAGCCTTTGCCGGTAGTCGGCGAGGGTGGCGGCGAGGGCCTGCTCGCTGGGCTTGAGGAAGTGGGCTGGCACGACGCCGATCCAGAGCATCAGCACGCAGAGCGGGACGAGCGCGACGACCTCGCGCCAACCGAGGTCGGCGAGGCCGCGGTTCTCGTCCTTGGTGAGCGGGCCGAAGAGGATGCGCTGGATGAGCTTGAGCAGGTAGAGCGCCGCCAGGACGACACCGAAGGTGGCCACCGCCGCCGGCCAGCCGAGGGCGCGGAAGCTGCCGGCCAGGATCAGGAACTCGCCGGCGAAGCCGTTGAGAGCCGGCAGACCCACCGAGGCGAGCGACGAGAAGACCAGGAAGAAGGCGAACACCGGCATCACCTTGGCCAGGCCGCCGAACTCGTCGAACTGCTTGGTGTGCCGGCGGTCGTACAGCATGCCGACCAGCAGGAAGAGCGCGCCGGTCGAGAGGCCGTGGTTGACCATCTGCAGCAGCGCCCCCTGCCACGCGACCAGGTCGGCGGCGAGCAGGCCGAGCATCACGAAGCCGAGATGGGCGATGGAGGAGTAGGCCACCAGCTTCTTGGCGTCCGCCTGCACCCACGACACCATGGCGCCGTAGAGGATGCCGACCAGCGCCAGGCCGATCAGCAGCGGCATCGCCGCGTGGCTGGCGCGGGGGAACAGCGGCATGGCGAAGCGCAGGTAGCCGTAGGTGCCGAGCTTGAGCAGGATGCCGGCGAGCAGCACCGAGCCGCCGGTCGGCGCCTCGACGTGGGCGTCGGGGAGCCAGGTGTGGAACGGGAACATCGGCACCTTGATCAGGAACGCGGCGGCAAAGGCCGCGAACAGCCACATCTGCGCCTGCGGCGGCAGGTCGAGCCGCAGCAGGTCCTGGTAGGCGAAGCTCCAGGCGCCGCCGCTCGCTCCCTTGTAGGTCCAGGCCAGCCAGAGGATGGCGACCAGCATCAGCAGGCTGCCGGCCATGGTGAAGAGGAAGAACTTGATCGCGGCGTAGATGCGCCGTTCGCCGCCCCAGATGCCGATCAGCAGGTACATCGGCACCAGCATGACCTCCCAGAAGACGTAGAACAGGAAGAGGTCGAACGCCATCAGCGCGCCGAGCACGCCGGTGGTCATCAGCAGCAGGGCGGCGGCGTAGGCCTGCCAGTGGCGCTCGATGCCGCGCCAGGAGCCGAGGACGACGATCGGCACCAGCAGGATCGCCAGCACCGCGAGCGGCATCGAGATGCCGTCGAGGCGCAGGTCGTAGCGGATGCCGTACCCGGAGATCCACAGGTACCGCGGGTCGCGGATCGCCGGGAAGGCGCCGCCGCCGGCGGCCAGCCGGCCGCCGACCAGGACGAGCGCGAAGGCCAGCTCGACGAGCGAGACGACCAGCGTGTAGATCTTCACCGCGCGCACCGAGCCACGCGGCAGCAATGGCAGCGGCAGGCAGGCGACGGCGGGAAAGAACACCAGCCGGGTCAAGGTGTTGCCGGCGAGCAGGTCGAGGATGCTTGACATGGCGGTCGATGGCGGTCAGAAGGTGCCGCGCCCGTCAGCGCGCGATCCACCAGAAGAGCACGAGAACTCCGAGGAAGAAGTAGAGCGCGTAGTTGCGCACGTTGCCGGTCGTCGTCAGGCTGCCGAGGTCGCCGGTGGCGCGGGTGACGGCGGCGCCGGCGCGGATCGAGCCGTCGACCACCAGCACGTCGACGACGCGATAGAACACCCACGACAGGCCGTGCAGCGGCCGCACGACGATCGCGTCGTAGAGCTCGTCGACATACCACTTGTTGGCGAGCAGGCGGTGCAGCGTCGGGTAGCGCTCCTCGAAGGCCAGGCCGCGCTCGGCGCCGCCGGCGCCGCCGTAGATCCGGCGCGCCAGCAGGATGCCGGCGATCGCGATGCCCACCGAAAGCAGGATGAGCGTGACCTCGGTCCAGTCGCCCCCGAGATCCAACCCGCGCTCGCCGTACCCGGGGCCGGCGCCGTGGGCCAGCAGCGGCGCCAGGAAGCGGTGGAACCACTGGGTGCCGTGCAGCAGCGGGATCTCGACCCAGCCGGAGATCACCGCACCGACGGCCAGGATGATCAGCGGCACCGTCATCACCGGCGGCGACTCGTGCAGGTGATGCTCCTGCTCGTGGGTGCCGCGGAAGGTGCCGTCGAACGTCAGGTAGACGGCACGGAACATGTAGAACGCGGTCAGGCCGGCGGTGATCCACCCCACTCCCCAGAACAGCAGGTCGAGCGGCATCCCCGACGGCTGCGTCCCCGACGCGAAAACGGCGGCGAGGATCTCGTCCTTGCTGAAGAAGCCGGCGAAGACCGGAATACCGGCGAGCGCCAGCGAGCCGACGACGAACGTGCGATAGGTCACCGGCAGGTGCTTCTTGAGGCCGCCCATCTTCTGCATGTCCTGCTCGCCGCCCATGGCATGGATGACCGATCCGGCGCCGAGGAAGAGCAGCGCCTTGAAGAAGGCGTGGGTCAGGACGTGGAACAGCGCCGCGTGGTAGGCGCCGACGCCCACCGCCATGAACATGTAGCCGAGCTGCGACACCGTCGAGTAGGCGAGCACCTTCTTGATGTCGTTCTGCGCCATGCCGATGGTGGCGGCGAGCAGCGCCGTGGCGGTGCCGATGATCGCCACGAACAGCGACACTCCGGGCGTCAGCTGATAGATCACGTTCGAGCGCACCGCCATGTAGACGCCGGCCGTCACCATGGTGGCGGCGTGGATCAGCGCCGACACCGGCGTCGGGCCGGCCATCGCGTCGGGCAGCCAGACGTAGAGCGGGATCTGGGCGCTCTTGCCGATGGCGCCGATGAAGAAACACAGGCCGACGAAAGCGGCGAACGACAGGCCGCCGGCGTAGCTCGCCATGCCCAGCCCCGGCTCCGTGGCGAGACGGTGGAAGATCGGCATGAAATCGAGCGTGCCGAAGCGCGCGACGAGCGCGAACATGCCGATCAGGAAGGCGCAGTCGCCGATCCGGTTGACGATGAAGGCCTTCTTGCCGGCGTAGGGCGGGAACTCCTGGTCGTAGTAGAAGCCGATCAGCAGGTAGGAGCAGAGGCCGACCCCCTCCCAGCCGAAGAACATCACCAGGTAGTTGTTGCCGAGCACCAGCGTCAGCATCGCCGCCATGAACAGGTTCAGGTAGGCGAAGTACCGCGCATAGCCCTCGTCGTGGCCCATGTAGCCGACCGAGTAGACATGGATCAGGAAGCCGACGAAGGTGACGATGAAGAGCATCACCGCCGCCAGCGGGTCGAGCAGGAAGGCGACGTTGATGTGCAGGCCGTCGACGGTCCCCGGCGTCCAGGCATAGCTGATCTGCTCGACGGCGCGCGGGTAGAGGCCGCCAGCCAGGTACTGCCAGATGCAGGCCGCCGCGACCAGCAGGGAGGCGAGGGGCGCGCCGAGGGCCACCGCGGTCACCGCCGCGGTCGGCGCCTGCCGGTAGGCCAGCACGCCGTTCACCGCGGCGCCGGCGAGCGGCAGGGCGGGGATGAGCCAGAGGTAATCGATCGCTTGCATGGTCGGCGGGTCGTCTCGTGGATGACGGTGAGCGTCCGGGCTCTAGTGGCGCATCAGGTTGATGCGGTTGATGTCGATGGTGCGCCGTTGGCGGTAGACGGCGATGAACAGCGCCAGACCGACCGCCGCCTCGGCGGCCGCCACCGCCAGGACGAAGAACACTAGGATCTGGCCCGTGCGCTGGTCGAGCTGCCGGGAGTAGGCGACCAGCGCCAGGTTGGCGGCGTTCAGCATCACCTCGATCGAGAGGAAGATGCTGATGCCGTTGCGCCGGGTCAGCGCGCCGGCCGTGCCGATGGCGAAGAGCGCCACCGACAGCATCAGGTACCAGCTGACCGGGACGCTCATGCTCTCGTTGACCAGGTGGATGCCGCTCAAGGGCGCGCTCCCGGCGCGGCGGTCCGCACCGCCACCCCCCCAGAGGCGGCCCCGGCCCCGGCCCCGCCGGGAAACGACGCCGGCCGGGCGCCGCCGCCGGCGCGGTCGGCGTCCGCGGCCCAGCTGGCGGCGGTCGAGTCGGAGGCTTCCGCGTCGTCGAGCGCATTGACTGAACCGGGCTCGCCGGGCTCGCCGGGGAAGCCGGAGCCGCCGCCGCGCTCCCCGCCGCCGGCGAGCTCATCCGGGGTCGGACGGCGCGCGACCACGGTGGCGCCGATCACCGCCACCAGCAGCAGCAGGCCGACGATCTCGAAGGGCAGCAGGTACTCGGCGAACAGCTCCTGGGCGAGGCCGGAGAGCGACACCAGCTCCTCGGTCAGCGGCGCGTGGCTCCCGGTCCCGAGAGTCGGGATCAGCAGCAGCCAGAGCGCGGCCGCGAACGCCAGCGCGCCGAGGATGGCCGTGACCAGCTGCGCGCGGTGGCCGCCGGGGATGCCCTCCTGGCGCCCGACGTTGAGCAGCATGATGACGAACAGGAAGAGCACCAGGATGGCGCCGGCATAGATCAGCAGCTGCAGTGTCGCGATGAACGGCGCGCCCAGCAGCACGAACAGCACGGCCACCGAGAACAGCGTCAACACCAGGCTGAGCGTCGAGTAGATCGGGCTCTTGTGCGCCACCACCACCAGCGACGAGCCCAGCGCCAGCAGCGCGAACACCGCGAAGACCGCCATCTCCATGCTAAAGGACTCCGCCGAGGGTCAGCGCGGCCACCACGATGAGGTTGAGGATGGCCAGCGGCAACAGCACCTTCCAGCCCAGGCGCATCAGCTGGTCGTAGCGGAAGCGTGGGAACGTCCAGCGCACCCAGACGAAGAACGCCAGGAAGCAGGCGACCTTGCCGAACAGCACCGCGAGGCCGACGCCGGCCCCCAGCAGGCCGGAGACGTGCACTCCCGGCAGCGTCCAGCCGCCGAAGTAGAGCGTCGCGGCGAGCGCCGACAGCGAGGTCATCGAGATGTACTCGGACATGAAGAAGGTCGCGAAGCGCATCGCGCTGTACTCGGTGTGGAAGCCGGCCACCAGCTCCGACTCCGCCTCCGGCAGGTCGAAGGGGAGCCGGTTGGTCTCGGCGAAGGCGGCGATCAGGAAGACCAGGAAGCCGAGGATCTGCGGCAGCACGTTCCAGACGTGGTGCTGCTGGTACTCGATCACGTCGCGGAGCTGGAAGGAGGAGACCGGGATGATCACGGCGACCACCGACAGGGTGAGCGCCAGCTCGTAGCTGATCAGCTGCGACGAGGCCCGGATCGATCCCAGCAGCGAGTACTTGTTGTTCGAGGCGTAGCCGGCCATCACCAGCGAGTAGACGCCCAGGCTGGCGATGGCGAGGAAGAGCAGCACGCCGGTCTGCGCCGGCGCGATCACCATCTGGTAGAGGCGCCCGCGCACGGTGACGTCGGGGCCGAACGGGACGACCGCGAACGTCGTGAGGGCCGGCAGCAGGCCGAGGACCGGCGCCATCAGGTAGAGCGGGCGGTCCACGGCGGAGGGCGTCACGTCCTCCTTGAACATGAACTTGAGCGCGTCGGCGAGCGCCTGGAAGAGCCCGAGCGGCCCGAGCCGGTTGGGCCCCGGGCGGTCCTGCATCAGCGCGCTGCCGCGCCGCTCGACCCAGACCATCACCGGCACCACGTTGAGCAGGATGCCGAGCGCCACGGCGAGCTTGATCGCCGTGCCGATCAGGTCGCTCATGCCGGCGCTCATCGCGCTGCGCCCGTACGCGGGTGGGGGCGAGACATGCGGGCCGCGGGCATCAGATGCCGACCGCCGTGTCTTCGGGCGCCTGCAGGTGAGGTTCCGGGAAGGCGCGCGCCGCCGGGACGTCGAGCGCCGCGCCGGTCGCCGGCAGGTGGTGCCAGGAGAGCCCGGCGAACGCCGGCAGCTCGGCGGCCAGGCGATCGAACACCGCCGCGGCGCCGAGGTTCGCCCAGCGTGCGTCGTAGCGCGCCAGCAGCTCGGACAGCGCCTCGACCGCGGGGCGCGCCTGGCCCGGCGGCGGGAAGGCGCGCTCGAAGCGCTGCGCCCGCCACTCGACGTTGACGAAGGTGCCGTCCTTCTCGGCGTGGGTCGCCACCGGCAGCGCCACGTCGGCGGCCTGGGCGAGCGGCGAGTCGGCCCAGCCGAAGACGATCAGCGTCCGCGCCCGGCGCAACCGCTCGACGGTGGCCGGATCCCATGCCGCGGCGCCGAAGTCGCTGTCGCACACCACCAGCACCGCGCAGTGCGCCGCGCCGTCGCCGTGCAGCAAGCTCTCAGAATCGAAGACCGTGCCGGCGGAGGCAGGCGTGGTGCCTCCGGAGGTGGCGCCCTTGGTGCCGGCTTCGACGGTGCCCGCCTGTTGAGCACCTGGAGCACCAGGCGCGCCGGGGTCGCCAGCGGCACTCTGGGCGCCAGTGGCACCTGCGGTGGCAGAAGTGCTTTGGGTGGCAAAGGTTGCAGAACCCAGGCCCGCGAGCTCGGCCCCGCGCCGGTTCGGCGCGGCGTCGCGGCCGGTGAGGCCGCCCTGCAGGTTCGGGATGTGGCGCTCCGGCCCGCGGTCGACCGCCACCGAGCGGTGCGGCGTGCCGGCGACGTCGGCAAGCCGCGCGAAGAGATAGGCCTCCTCGGTGGTCAGGAAGCCGGAGCCGAGGAAGGCGATGGCGCCCTCGGCGCTGCGGCTGCGCAGGTGGCGCGCCACGGCGTCGAGCGCCTCCCGCCACGACACCGGCGCGACTGGCGGCGAGACGGCCGCCGGCGCCGGGGGGCGGGCGGTGAGATCGGGGCGTGGCCGGAGCGGGTCGGTGGCGACGTCGGGGCCGGTGCCGGCCTGCCGCAGGCGGGGCGCGCCGAGCCGCGGCAGGTCGCGATAGCGCTCGAAGGTGGCGCGCCCGAAGTCGCACATCCAGTAATCGTTGACGTCGGGGTTGAAGCGCGGCTTGTAGCGCTTGATGGCGCCCCGGCGGTGCTCGATCGTGATGTTGCAGCCGACCTCGCAGCCGGTGCACAGCGACGGCCGCTTGTCGAGGTAGAAGACGCGCTCGGCGAAGCGGAAGCGGGTGGAGGTGAGCGCGCCCACCGGGCAGATGTCGACGACGCAGGTGGCGAGCTGGTTGTCGAGCTGCTTGCCGGGGAAGGTGCCGATCTCGGTGCGGGCACCGCGATGGAAGAACCCGAGCTCCCCGGTGCCGGCGATCTCCTCGGTGAAGCGGATGCAGCGCGTGCACTGGATGCAGCGGTTCATGTTGAGCAGCACGTTGCCGCCGAGCGGGATGCGCTCGCGCCCCGGGTAGGTGCGCTTGTCCTCGAACTGGAAGCGCGAGAAGGCGACGCCGTGCTTGAAGGCATAGTCCTGCAGCCCGCACTCGCCGGCCTGGTCGCAGATCGGGCAGTCCAGGGGATGGTTGATGAGCAGGAACTCCATCATCCCCTGCTGCGCTTCCTTGACCTCCGGCAGGTCGGTGTGCACCACCATGCCGTCCTTCATCACCTGGGTGGCGCAGCCGGCCTGCAGCTTGCCCATGCCGGCGACCTTGACCAGGCACATCCGGCACTGGCCGACCACCGACAGCCGCGGGTGGTAGCAGTAGTGGGGGATGTGCACGCCTGCCTTGAAGGCGGCGTCGATCAGGTTGGTGCCGGCCTCGACCTCCACGGTGCGGTCGTCGATGGTGACCTTGGGCACGTCAAGACGCTCCGTTCTCGAAGTAGCGGCGGTGAGGGAACGGGCAGGCACGGTCGCGGATGTGCTGCTCGACCTCCTCCGGGAAGCGCTTGATCAGCGAATCGACCGGACCGACGGCGGCCTCCGCCAGCGCGCAGAGGGCGGTGCCGTTCATGTTCTTGCAGACCGACCGCAGCAGCTGCGGATCGCCCGGCCGCCCCTCGCCGTGCTCGATGCGGGTGAGCAGCAGCTCCATCCAGTTGGTGCCCTCGCGGCAGGGGGTGCACTGGCCGCACGACTCGTGGTTGAAGAACTTGGCCAGCCGGGCGACCGAGCGCACCATGCAGGTGGCGTCGTCCATCACCATCACCGCCGCCGAGCCGAGCATCGAGCCGGCCTTGGTCATGGTGTCGAAGTCGAGCGCGAGGTGGGCCTGGTCGGCGGTCAAGATCGCCGCCGAGGCGCCGCCGGGGATGTAGGCCTTGAGCTTGCCGCCGCGGTACATGCCGCCGGCGAGATCGAGCAGCTCGCTGAACGGGATGCCGATCGCGGTCTCGTAGGTGCCGGGGCGCTCGACGTGGCCGGAGATGGCGTAGAGCTTCGGGCCGGTGTTGCGCTCGTCGGTGCCGATCGCCTTGAACCAGTCGGCGCCGCGCACCAGGATGTGCGGCACGTTGGCGAGGGTCTCGACGTTGTTGATGACGGTGGGGGCGCCGAAGGCGCCGACCACGGCGGGGAAGGGCGGCTTGACCCGCGGCTGGCCGCGCTTGCCCTCGAGCGATTCGATCATGCCGGTCTCTTCGCCGCAGATGTAGGCGCCGGCGCCCTGGTGCATGTACATGTCGAGCTTGAAGCCGGAGCCGAGGACGCTGTCGCCGAGGATGCCCGCCTGGTACGCGTCCTTGATCGCCTGCTCCATGATCGCGTTGGCGTGGGTGTACTCGCCGCGGATGTAGATGTAGGTGGTGCTCGCCTGCACCGCCCAGCAGCAGATGGCGCAGCCCTCGATCAGCTGGTGCGGGTCCTTCTCCATCAGCAGGCGGTCCTTGAAGGTGCCCGGCTCGGACTCGTCGGCGTTGCAGACCAGGTACTTCGGCTTGTCCTTGCCCTTCGGGATGAAGCTCCACTTGACGCCGGCCGAGAAGCCGGCGCCGCCGCGGCCGCGCAGGCCCGACCGCTTCACCTCGTCGATGACCGCGTCGGGCTCCATCGCCAGCGCCTTGGCGAGCCCCTGGTAGCCGCCGCTCTTGCGGTAGCCGTCGAGGGTCAGCGCGTCGGGGTTGCCGGCGTTGCGGGTGAGCACCGGCTCGAAGGCGGCCGGCGCCATCAGTCGAGCTCCCGGAGGATCCTGCGCACCCGCTCGGGGGTGAGGTTCTCGTGGTAGGTGTCGTCGACCATCATCATCGGCGCGGTGTCGCACGAGCCGAGGCACTCGAAGTGGACGAAGGAGCAGCGCCCGTCGGGCGTCACCTCGTTCTCGCCGACCGCCAGCTCCCGGCGCACGGTCTCCATGATCTCGTCCGAGCCGCGCAGCATGCAGGGCAGGTTGGTGCAGATGCGGATGCGGTGCCGGCCGACCTGGTGCTGGTGGAGCAGGTCGTAGAAGGTGACGACGCCGTAGACCCTGGCCGCGGGCAGCTCGAGGGCGCTCGCCACGGCGGCGATGGCGGCGTCCGGCAGCCAGCCGCCCCACTCGCGCTGGGCGATGTGCAGCGCCGGGATGAGGGCCGCCTCGCGGGTCGGGTAGCGTGCCAGCAGCTCCTTCACCTGGGCCTGGGCGGCGGCGCTCCAGCCGGGCTGCGGGTCGCTCATACCTGGGCCTCGCGGCGGCGGGCCGGCGCCGGGCGGCCGGCGAAGCTCAGCCCTCCCGGGCGGCGGCGCAGCTCGCGCATCGGCCCGAGGTCGAGGCCGCCCTTCAACCAGATGTAGGCGTAGCCGACCAGGATCAGGAAGACGAAGACCATCACCGCCGCGAAGAGCGCCCAGCCGCCGCGCCGGAGGATCAGCGCCCACGGGTAGAGGAAGGCCGCCTCGAGGTCGAAGACGATGAAGTCGATCGCCACCAGGAAGAAGGCGATGGAGATGCGCTTGTGGGAGCGGTCGAGCAGCGGCATGCCCGACTCGTAGGTGGTGCGCTTGGAGCGCCCGCCGACCTGGTTGCCGCCCAGGGTGGAGATGAGGTGGGAGAGCAGCAGGAGCCCGGCGCCGACGGCGATGGCAACCCCGAGGGTCAGCAGGACAGGGTAGTATTGCGCAGGCAACGAGGCCGTCCTCCGCTCCGCAACTGATGGGTTTCAAGCGCGGGAGCCAGTGTCCCGCTCACCGGTCCGGGCAGCCGTCTCCCGGCGCTCGTGAAGAATGTCACAAGCTCGGATCGGTGACAAGGCGCCTCCGGGGAAGCCCTCCGATCCGGGCCTGGGGAGTAGAACCTTCCTCTGACCTCGCTTTGGGCGAGGCGCCCCGGGGTCGATCCAGGGGCGGGGGACTGCGGGCGCCTCGCCCAAAGCTCGGCAGAGGAAGGTTCTACTCCCCAGGCCCTCTCTTCCTCCCTCTACGGCCACCATCTCCTTTGAGGGATTGCGCTTGGGTCCTGGTACCGAGGACTAAGACGTCCCGCCTCGCAGGCCCTCTTCCTTCCTCCCACTACGGCTGCGTTTCTCTCCGGCGACCGTCTCCGCTCCCACTCCTGGGACATCGGTGGCCGGAGAGACCTGTGGCCGGAGGGGAGGAGG